>Ga0181582_10004428_pt1 | contig 11360 bp, 9 predicted proteins | sample 071ome_32_FD_132438 | JGI IMG/M metagenome (GOLD analysis project Ga0181582, IMG submission 132438) | Coastal salt marsh microbial communities from the Groves Creek Marsh, Skidaway Island, Georgia - 071405AT metaG (megahit assembly) | ecosystem: Environmental > Aquatic > Marine > Intertidal zone... | reverse complement strand
TTCAGGCGTCCTAATTTATAAGTGGGGAAGGGTAGTTGCGTTTCAAGAGTTGGCCAAAAAATATAGAAAATTTATTCCTCTATATCGACCACCACCGGAACATGATCAGACGGCTTCTGCCAACCCCGTGCCTCCATGAAAACTTGGGTTGCCGTCACATTGGCGCCAAGGTCTTGTGTGACCCAAATATGATCTAGTCGCCTCCCTCGATTGCTCCCTGGCCATGTTCTATTTCGATAGCTCCACCATGAAAAAAGGCGTTCGTCTTTCGGTACAAATTTTCTAACGGCATCAATCCAATCATGCGATTGCATTACATTATCTAGTGCTTCGACTTCCACTGGGGTGTGACTTACGACATCTAAAAGCTGTTTATGGGACCATACATCTGTCTCGAGCGGTGCAATATTTAAATCGCCAACGAGAATGCGCTTAGCGGGCACTATCGATGGGAACCATTCTTTCATTTCTTTTAGAAAATCAAGCTTATGTTTGAACTTTGCGTTTGTGTTCGGATCTGGTGTGTCCCCCCCGGCTGGAACATAAAAATTATGCAGTTCTGTGCCGCCTGGGAGTTCTACTGAAACATGCCGACAGTCATCCTTGCCACACCAGTTTTTAGTGTGCGAAGCACTTAGAGGGATTTTTGATAGTATTGCAACCCCGTTATAGCTCTTCATTCCCGTGAAATGGAGGTGAGGAAAACCGATATTTCTAACTTCCTCCTCAGGGAACAAGTCGTCCGGTACTTTTGTTTCCTGTAAACAGACAACATCCGGATTAAGCCGTTCGCAAACGCGTTGTAAGTGCGGCAATCTAATGCGAAGAGAGTTTATGTTCCACGTTAATATGCGCATCTGAGATCTATTATAACAGTTTTCTCGAATACAGGACTTATAATTTTGGTTTTTTGCTGAAATCTCAAAGTTTTGGGGTGCCACATAAATAAAAGTTTTTGTTTCAGTTGGCCAATAAAATTGGAACAATCACCGGGAATTGTTTGCCGCAAGATTGCCCCCTATGAGTATCAAGGCGTATCAGATCCGTTCTGAGACAACGGCTAATTGTGTCACCTGGTCCACAGAGCAAATGTGCTTTTGTCCCCCTTGCTCCTGCTAAGTGAATGAGTGTTGTGCACACGTTCACGACGCAGCCCAAATTTTCTGTGAGGGATGGTTTTTAATGGATATGGATATTGAAGGTTCAGAATTTAAGGTTGCTGTCCAAGATCTTGGTTCCGATTAAAGATAGTATCACACATGTTGCGCCGATCAGTTGCAAGGGGCTTAGGATTTGCCCTAGCACAATAAAGCCGAGTGCAATGCTCCCTATGGGTTCTAAATTCATTATTACAGATGCACGGACCGCGCCAATGCATGAAATCCCATAAAAAAATGCAGTGACACCAATCATGTAAAAAATAGGCACGCTAAAATAACTGACCCAACCCCAGGTGTTTTGAGGAAGGCCTGCGTCCCCAACGATGATAAATGCAATTACAAAAATCAGCGCGGAGGAGATATGCATATGAAGTGTAACGGATAGGGAGTTTTGCGGGGTGAGAACGCGTGAGCTCAACAGGGCGTTAGCGGCCATCAAGAGAGATGCTGCCGCAGCAAAGAGCAGTCCAAAAAGGTTCGAGTTGTCACCTGTTACTTCCAGGGCGATAACTAAGCCCGTAAATCCGCCAATCAATCCCAGTAAAAGCCCCCTGGTCAGCCTTTCTTGGCCGGTAATCCAAGCATAAAGCCCGGTAAGAAGGGGATAAAAATAGAAAACCAGGATTGCGAAGCCGACTGCAATTTTATCAAAAGCCGATAAAAGGCAGTATGCCATTAGACCGTTTAATACACCGAGACCGAGAGCAAAATTTCTATCATGCCTGGGGAGGGCAATTTGGCGGCCGCACCATGTCATAAATAGGAACAAGGCAATGAGGGTGATGATCATTCTACCCGTGATTAAAGACAAGGGGCTTGCCCCTGCCTCAAAGGAGACAGCCGCAAATACATTGTTTCCTGCTAAAGAGAGAGCCCCGATCGCAACAATCAGGTATCCAAAAAATGAGTCGGCCTGTTTCATTTACTAAACTGTGATCTATACCGAAAAATTCGGTTTTTTATGCTGCGAGCGATCAAATATCCTATGTTGTCTCTTCTGAGTGTTTGCGGGCCGCATTTCCGAAAGCTCGAAAAAGCTTATCTGAGAGCTCGTGATAATGAGGGTGATATTCGGCATGCCATTGGACCCCTACCGTAAAGGTTCCAGAGTCATTGAGCGATATACCTTCAACGACACCGTCTTCAGAGACCGCGTCAACTGTGACTCCAGGAGCGACCTTGTCCACCCCTTGGGCATGAAGCGAGTTGGTCATGACTTGCGAATCGCCTAAAAGCTTGTGAAAGATTCCATTTTCAACCAAGTCAACACGGTGGCGAAGGGCAAATCGCTCTTCTCGGGTTGGAAGAGCCCGATTCATCCTATGGTCATTTTTACCAGGGAGTTCATGTATTCGATAATGCAGGGATCCGCCAAGGGCTACATTTATTTCCTGATGGCCCCTGCAAATTCCAAAAATTGGAATGGTATTGTCAACACACCCTCGAATTAGTGGTAAAACAGTATTGTCGCGCTCAGGGTCGATTTTTTCATCGGGAGGGAAAGGGGGGCCTCCGTAATGATGGGGTTCAATATTGGCCGCACCTCCCGTTAGCAGCAAGCCATCGATTATACCTAGGACGTCACGGATAAAACCCTTTTCGCGTAAGGCCGGGATCATCAGAGGCACACCTCCGCATAATTCAATGGCAGTTAGAGCATACTTATGGGAGGCTGAGTGATTTCCCGACGACATCTCATTTGGTTGGATAAAATTAGCGGGAATACCGATTACTGGTTTTGCCTGTGAGGACACCATATTACATCGCTATCATGCCTGACGGCCGCTAGCAAGATAGACATTTAGTCAAAGGCCCACTCCGGCGGGGAATACGTTAATCGGGTTTGATCGATGGGAATATTTATCGAAATGTTATCAAGTAAGACTGTGGTCTCTATTCCTTGAGGGTCGGTTACGACCCAGGAAATTAATAATAGAGGTCTCTTGGAGAAAACAAGGGTTATATTGCCGTCGTCTGAGTTTCCTTCGGGCCGGAGTGTGAGATGGAAGTTCGCGTCATCTTCACCAATTGATATACGTGTTTTTTCCATTAGATTGATTTTTTTCTGGAGCAAGACCCGCGCTGGCGTGACCTTTAAGGGTATTTGGTTCACTTCTTTAAGGTTTTTATCAATATAAATAAGCCAGGTGCCATCTGAAAAAATCTGGAGCCCATCCGGATCTTGGTATTCAATTAACATCTTTCCCGGCCTGAAAATTAAAACTTCTCCAATTGCGTTTGATCCGGTGGAGGTGGTTTGTGTAAATTTTGCCCGAAATGTTTTCAGTTGGTTGAGCCAGCCTTGAGCCGACTGGATTAGGGATAGCTGGTATGGGGTAGGATTAGATCCGAGTGCTGTGGTGTGTGGCCCAATCGCAAATAAAAAAATTGCTGTCACCAGAGCAGTTTTTAGAAAATTAAAAAGTTGTCTGGGTTTTTGGTTTTTTATCACTGCGAGCGATCATCGATGTTGCGAGCAAGAACCTGTCTCTTGCCCACATGGTTTGCACTCGATATGACGCCCTCCTCTTCCATTCTGTCGATTAATCGAGCAGCTCGATTATATCCAATTTGAAGCCTTCGTTGAATGTAACTTGTCGAGGCTTTTCGATCCCTGCAGACAATGGCGACGGCTTGGTCATACAGGGTATCTTCTTGTCCTTTACCGCTGGGGTCATCTCCTACTGGCCCACTGAAACCTGTCATGGAAGTAAAATTCGACTCGGTTTCTTCGGATGTTACCGCTTCGAGATAATCGGGTTTGGCTTGAGCTTTTATATGCGTCACGACAGCTTCGACTTCTTCATCCGTCACTAGCGGTCCGTGCACTCGGGTTAATTTAGCACCGCCGCCCATGTATAGCATGTCGCCTTGGCCCAAAAGCTGCTCCGCACCAGCCTCCCCGAGAATAGTCCGGCTATCGATTTTTGAAGTTACTTGAAAGCTAATCCGGGTCGGAAAGTTAGCTTTTATCGTTCCGGTTATTACGTCTACCGACGGACGTTGCGTGGCCATAATTAAGTGGATCCCGGCGGCTCGTGCCATTTGTGCGATCCTTTGAACCGAGGCTTCGACTTCTTTCCCCGCTACAAGCATTAGATCTGCCATTTCATCTACTACGACGATTATGTAGGGCAAGGGATCCATGTCGAGGGGTTGATCCTCGTAGAGCGGCTCGCCAGTTTCTGGGTCAAACCCGGTGTGAACATTGCGCGTTAGCGTCTCTCCTTTTTTCTTGGCTTCTTCGATCCTGGCATTAAAGCTCGCAATGTTTCTTACCCCAATCGTAGACATTGCGCGGTATCGGTCTTCCATCTCCCGGACTGTCCATCTTAGCGCGACAACTGCCTTTTTGGGATCGGTAACAACTGGAGATAAAAGATGCGGGATCCCGTCATAAACTGAGAGCTCTAGCATTTTAGGGTCAATCATCACAAAGCGGCATTTTTCTGGTGGAAGCCGATATAAGATTGATAAGATCATGGTATTTATAGCCACTGACTTTCCCGATCCAGTGGTTCCCGCGATTAACAAGTGCGGCATGCGGGCTAAGTCTGAAATCACCGGGCTTCCCCCTATGTCCTTGCCCAGGGCCAAGGTAAGTTGTAGTCCTGGTTTTTCATAATCTTTAGAAGCAAGAATTTCCCTCAGCGATACTATTTCGCGGTGGGCATTGGGTAGCTCTATCCCTATTACATTTTTTCCAGGTATCACCGCAACTCGAACGGATATTGCAGCCATCGACCGAGCTATGTCATCGGCAAGGCCAATTACGCGGGATGACTTAACTCCCGGTGCAGGCTCAAATTCGTATAGAGTGACGACTGGGCCAGGGCGAACTCTGGTTACTTCACCTAGAACGCCATAATCGGACAATACAGATTCCAGCAGCCTGGCATTTTTAGACAACGCTTCGTCATCCGCTAAATCCGGATCCAAGTTGCTGTATGACCTCAATAATTCCAGAGGCGGCAGATCAAAACCTTCAACTAAGCCTAAGTCTAATTTTCGTTGGCGAGCTTGGATTGCACGCTTGCCAGATTTTGGCTTGCGGTTTCTGGGCTCTATTATGGTCTGCTCAGATTCAATTGGCTGCGGCAATTTTGTTTGCTTTTCCCCCTCGGGTCTTACAAGTGTAGGACCAAACCCGTCATCGATCATTAATGATGGTTCTCTGCGTTTTGATAGGTCAGGGCCGCGACGGCGGGTCGGACGAGATTTAAAATTAAGCAGAGTTCGATAAATAATCATAAGGAAATTGGTCGTAATCGCAATGTGGCGACGCATGTTGATCGCCAAGTTTCTTAGTCCTGTTACCGTTGCACCGCTGGCTCCAACAAAACATGCACTTCCTATGAGAGCGGCAGTGGCCCCAACAAGAGCTGCATTAACCTCAAAATATTTCAACAGAAATTCACTGCTGCGCAGAAGCAAAAAATCTCCAACTGCCCCACCATATCCGGAAGCAAGGGGCCAGCTCTCAAATTTTGGAATACTCGCCGCTCCCATAGAGAGCGTAATTAAGCCAATAATCAGACAAGTGATCCTCAACCAAATTCGACCTAAGCCGATATGCCGCAGTAATTTCCAACCAAAAACTGCAATCGTAAATGTGAATATAAAAATGGCGAGTCCTATTGTTTGGAGAGAAAGATCGGCAAATGTTGCACCAAAATTGCCCAAAGAATTCTTAGGTTCAAAAGGGTTGGCTGTATTCATGGAGGGATCAATAGGATTGAAACTGATTAGCGCCAGGAACATAGAGCCGCTAAGGCCCAAGAAAATGAGTCCCAAAAGTTCTTTGCATCTTCGTTTAAAAAAATTGATTACCCCTGGCGGAAAAACAGTCCGATGCCCAAGGTTTTTTGAATTTGTCGCCATACTTGCGTTTTCCTTTAAAGAGTATCAATTAGGCGTTTAAGGGCCTCTTCAGTTGTGTCTTTATCGTGAACCAATGCGCAACGTATGAATGGAGAACCAGGATTTTTTCCTAATATATTTTCCTTAGATAAGTATTTTCCAGGAATTGTTCGAATTGCGGCTCTTCGCCATAGTTCCAAGGCTGCCTCCTCCCCGTCACCAACATTTAACCAAAGGTAAAATCCGCCCTCTGGGCGATAATAGCCATGTGAATTTCCAAGGATCTGGTCTGCGAGGTCAAATTTTTGTCTGTAAAGAGCTTGGTTTTTAATAACGTGGGTCTCGTCTCTCCAAAGAGCCGCGGCGGCGGCGAGGAGTGGGTAAGGTGGAGGTGCGCCCCCGTAATCGCGAACTGTTTTGAAAGCCTTTATAAGTTTGGGGTCCCCTGCAACAAAGCCAGAGCGGAGCCCTGGCACGTTAGATCGTTTAGAGAGAGAGTTAAAAACTAGAACATTCTCCATAGAGTTTCCGAGGGCTGCGCAGGCCTCCAGGCCGCCAGGAGGGGCATCTCGATGGAAGATCTCGCTGTAACACTCATCAAAAAGGACGATGAAGTTTTTTTCCCGAGCTAAATTGATAATGTTTTTTAGGGTTTCCAGAGGCGCGACCATTCCCTGGGGGTTGGCAGGAGAGCAATAATAGGCGAGCGCAGTTCTCTCCAACAATTCAGTTGATTGAGATTGGAAGTCGGGCAGAAAGCCAGTCTCTGAGGTAGCGTCAACAAAAATAGGCTCTGCTCCAGCCAAGGTGGCAGCCCCCAAGTAAACTTGATAAAATGGATTAGGCATTAAGACAGCTGGTTTTTGTCCTTTGATCTCTTCCGGTATTGCTGCTAAAGCGATCATAAATAAAGCCTCACGCGTGCCAGAGACAGGTATAACGCAGTTTTCTGGATCCAGCATGGTTGGAGGCAAGTCGTAGCGCATTTCCAGCCAGGAGACGACGGCACTCCTAAAGTCGGGAGTACCTTGAACTAAAGGATATTTTCCCCAAAGCTCAAAATTCTCATTGATTATTTCTCGAACCATTCTTGGAGGCGGATGTTGTGGTTCTCCCACGGAAAGCGAGATGGGTGTCAAGCTTGGGGCCGGCTGATATGGGTCAAGCAATGTTCGAAGCTTGTCAAAGGGGTAACCCCCTATTTCCTCTAACCTATTATTAATCATACGCGCGCATTTTTATAAGATATCTTTTCCTGGAAGTTAATTCTCTCCAGACAATTATATTCGTTAGCCCGACAATCGAATCGGTACAATAAATGTTTGTTGTTAAACGTTAAGAGTTTTTTTATCACAGCTTTTTTAAAATTAGGGAAATTTTTCGCCTAACCCCAATTGGCCGTGTTATGAGTAAGATTAAAAAAAACCGGGATCGCGTTGAACGCAGATCCCGGCAGTTATTGGACAGCGTTTTCGCTGCCGCAGGGAGAGGTAAAAGGCCTGCCAATAATGACAGGCCATATAAGTTATTGAATTGTTTCGCCGTGAAGGCCGACATCGAGGCCGTCACGCTCAACTTCTTCAGATACTCTTAATCCGATCACCATATCGATGACCTTCAATATTATGAAGCTCGCAACCGCGCACCAAATAATGGTGGCCACTATGCCCCAAGCTTGTGTTACTACCTGGCCGGCATTACCTTCCAAAAGACCTTTGGTGCCACCGATCGCTTCGCTGGCAAAAACCCCTGTTAATAATGCACCCACGATGCCCCCAATTCCATGAATTCCAAACACGTCCAGAGAATCGTCATATCCACAGGCTCGTTTGAGCCAGGTTGCGCCCCAGAAACAAATAATCCCTGACGCAATGCCGATGCACAGGGCGCCTACAGGATTAACGAAGCCCGCGGCTGGGGTTATGGCAACGAGCCCTGCTATAGCTCCTGAGATTATCCCCAAGACACTTGGTTTTCCTCTGAGGGTCCACTCAGTAAACATCCAGGCTAAACCGGCCGCGGCTGTGGCTATCTGGGTGACTGCCATTGCCATGGCAGCACTACCGTTTGCTGCAACTGCTGAGCCCGCATTGAATCCGAACCAGCCGACCCAGAGCATTGCTGCCCCGATGACGGATAGAACGAGGTTATGTGGCGCCAAATTTTCTGTTCCAATTCCTGCCCTTTTACCAAGGACGATCGCGGCCACAAGGCCAGCTATACCTGCGTTGATATGCACCACTGTGCCCCCAGCAAAGTCTAAAACTCCGTCCTTGCTAAGGAAGCCACCTCCCCACACCCAATGGGTAACTGGGGCGTAGACGACCAACATCCAAATCCCAGTAAACCATAAACAAGCGCTAAATTTCATGCGGTCGACAAATGCCCCGACAATTAAGGCTGGCGTGATAATTGCGAAAGTCATTTGAAAGACCATAAAAAGCGCATCTGGTATCGTACCGTTAAGGGCGCCGACCGTCATGCCGGATAGGAACATTTTATCCAGACCGCCAACGAAGGCATTTCCTTCCGCAAATGCTAGGCTGAATCCGATCACCATCCAAAGGACACTCATCAGACAGGTGATCGCGAAGCATTGCATTAAAACGGAAAGTACATTTTTCTTTCGCACCATTCCTGCATAAAATAATGCTAGGCCCGGGATCGTCATCATTAGAACCAGGGCTGTTGATGTCAGCATCCAAGCTGTGTCACCCGTATCTAGCTTAGGTGTTGCTGCTATTGATGGGCTGCTTACCAGCATTATGGTGGTTGTAGCCGCTAAAGTTTTTACTGAGTTACAGAGCGTTTTCATTTTTTTCTCCCGTGCGGATCCGCACTGCGCTTTCAAGATTAAATACAAAGATTTTGCCGTCTCCGATTTGGTCGGTGCCAGCTGACTTGCAAATTGCTTCGACGACCGCCTCTTCCCTTTCATCAGTTACGGCTACTTCTATTTTTACCTTGGGAACAAAGCTTATTTCATACTCTGCGCCTCGATAAATTTCTCTTTGGCCCTTTTGACGCCCAAACCCCTTAACTTCACTAACTGTTAAGCCTTCGATTCCCAGGGATGTGAGAGCCTCTCGAACCTCTTCCAACTTAAAAGGTTTGATTATTGCTTCAATTAATTTCATTTGCTGTTCCTTTAAAATGACCGTGAGACAGTGAAGATCACTGCTTTACCCTTGCCATCTGCTTCGGGAGATATATCGGTATCTGTGTAAGCGACTGACAGATCAAAGCCGGCGAGACTGGAACCTAGGCTCAAATTCCACTCGGTGTAATCTGGCGAGCCAAAGGTATTATTGTCCTCAACATTTTGGCGCGCGATATAACCAGACAGGGTCATATCTTTTATCGGTATATCCAAGGCGCCTTTCCAGTAATACGCCTCTCCGCTTTTGCCGAAGTTTTCGGGAGAGTAGTTTAGAGAGGCCGTTACAGCAGCTGCACCAAAATCATAGCTGATAGCGGCTTGTGCTTCCCAGAAATCATAATTCAAACTGCTCGCAGCCCCGGGGTAGGTGTAATAAATAAGGCCCGCATCTAATGTGATCCCGGTATCTCCTAAGCCTGTCCTGATACCACCATAGTAATCCGCCTCTAGAGAGGCGCCGTCGGTACTGCCGCTTTCATTAAAGTCAACACTCGAGCCCCAGACTCCGGCATAAATGCTCAGGCCTTTCGATGCTTCGATTTCATAATCAAAACCACCTTGGATGGCTGGCGCATCATCATTCTGTGATATTCCGCGGAAAAAATATTCAGAAACTATTCCGACATTTGCGGAGAAATTCGTTTTCTCGGCCCCACTTGAGGACACAGGCATAAATGCCCCTAATAGAATCGCACCCGCGGCAAAAGAATTTATTATTTTACCATTACTCATTTCGCACTCCAAAAAACCACCCATTCTCCGAAACCTCGGAGATGTCACACAACTAGAGCAAGAGCCGTGCCAACTGGCGGATTTAGAAAAAAACCTAATTATTTCAATAGCATATTGAAGGTTCCGCAATTTTTTTAGGGGGATCTTTGGTAGCTAGGCATCGCCGGCATGCTTAATTAATCGGCAGTTTATCTAATTGCCCATTTTATAGGCAATTAGATAAATGTCAGAGCTGGACTTTTTAAGTAAATGTGCGACATAGTAATTAATGAACGGAAAACACTCTGATGAAATCGTTATCGCTGGGGCTGGTCTCGCCGGAATGCCACTGGCCTGTACACTGGGTCAGGCCGGCGTTTCCGTTACCTTAGTGGAGGCCAAGCCTCTGAGCCAACTCATTTCTTCTAAATTTGATGGTCGAACAACAGCGGTTGCGAGGTCCTCAAAACAGATGTTAGGGGTTTTGGGTATCTGGGATGCCATAGAAGCTTGCGCCCAGCCTATTTTAGATATCCGGGTTGCGGATGGAGGGTCGCCGTTTTTTGTTCACTACACGCATGAGGATGTTGGCAGCGAGGCCCTCGGCTGGATTGTAGAGAATAGGGTACTTCGCTCGGCGATGCTTGAGCGACTGAAAACATTGGGAAATGTAAAACTCTTGGATGAATTGGAGGTTTCCGACGTGAATGCAGATCGGGGATTCTGCAGCGTGGAGCTCTCTGATGGGAGTATACTAAAAACTCGACTTCTTGTTGGGGCGGACGGTCGTAATTCGTTAACACGCAGGCTTTCCGGGATCGAGACAAAGCAGTGGTCTTACAACCAACACGCAATAGTTTGCACTGTGAGGCATGATCTTCCACATCGTGGTATTGCTCACGAACACTTTCTGCCTTCGGGTCCTTTTGCCATATTACCCATGCTTGAGAACCGGTCTTCAATCGTTTGGACTGAACACAGCTCTTTAGCGCCACATATGATGCAACTAGATCGGGCAAATTTCTTGGAGGAACTTCAAAAGAGATTTGGCCAATTCTTAGGGCCGCTGGAATTGGAAGGGCCGATCGGATCCTACCCGTTGGGATCAATGACAGCATCTTCTTATATCGGCCCGCGCGTTGCTCTTGTTGCAGAGGCAGCGCATACAATTCACCCTATTGCTGGACAGGGTATTAACATTGGCTGGCGTGACGTGGCGGCTTTATCAGAGGTGGTCATTAACAGCCTTCGGTTGGGCCTTGATCCAGGATCTGAGAGCACCTTGCAGAAGTATCAACAATGGCGACGGCCTGATAATATCTCTATGACGATGACGACCGATATCCTAAATCGGCTTTTTTCCAACAGGGTGCCCCCGTTAGTTGCCGCACGAAATCTCGGTTTAGGCCTGGTGCAGCGTCTTCCAGGAGTAAAGAAAATTTTAATGAGGCATGCGATGGGCGAGTTGG
>Ga0181582_10004420_pt1 | contig 11371 bp, 11 predicted proteins | sample 071ome_32_FD_132438 | JGI IMG/M metagenome (GOLD analysis project Ga0181582, IMG submission 132438) | Coastal salt marsh microbial communities from the Groves Creek Marsh, Skidaway Island, Georgia - 071405AT metaG (megahit assembly) | ecosystem: Environmental > Aquatic > Marine > Intertidal... | reverse complement strand
CGCCCAGGCCACGCCCTTGCCCGCGAAGTACCCGATACCCACCCGCTACCCGCCGCAGGGCCAGGTCATGAAGTACATGGACGACTGCACAAAGCGGCGGGCTGCCCAGCGCAGTGAGCGCCTGTACAACAAGATGCACTCGGTTGAGTTCGACATCATCACGGGGAATCCCAAGCAGGAGCACCAGCGGGTCCGCATCCCCCCGCAGCCGTCGGCCCCGTGGGCAACGGATGAGTGACCGTTTGAACTTCCCCCACTTCCCCCGAGTCCTGCCTATCCGTCTGGGGCCCCAGCGCCAGCCACTGTGCCCGGCGTGACTGCCGTGATGCCGCGTGCCACCCATGGTTGCGGCTGCACCTCTAGAGCCCGAGAGCCCCCGCCTAGGATACCAGGGGGGATGCGGCCGCGGGGGGTCGTCTTGCCATGCCGCAGTGGCCCGGGGTGAGAGCAGACGTCTTGCTGTCGTTGGGAGACCCAAACGCCATGAGCACTCGCCCTCAAGACCTCAGGACCCTCGCCACGAGGGTCTCCAAAGGCGCGGCGGCCTTGACTGATGACAAGTAAGCAAACCGAGGACAGCTGCCTCCGGTGGCGTGCTCGAGGGGGCGGCTTCTCGTCCCGCCCCAGGTCGGATCCCGAGAACAACCGACCCCCCCGCGCTCACTCGTTCCACAGGACCAAGGCCGCGCAGGCAGAGCAGAGGGACCACTTCCTCAGGGAGTACAGACAGTACGCCATCGACCAGTACCGGAAGGCCTCCTCGGCCTCCTCGGCCACGCCCGCCCACACCCTCCCCGAGGACCTGGAGGAGCTGGTTTGGACGAGCGCCTTCCACTCCCACGTCACCGAGCTCCGGAGGCAGCTGGGCGCCGCTTCCACCCAGGTGTCCCGCGACGAGCTCTCCAAGGAGGCCCGCGGCTTCCTGACAAGGGGGGAGGGGTTCTTCCGCTCCCTCATCTGGGAGGTGCAGGAAGCTGTTGGGACCCTGCGGGTAACCCTGGCAGAGATCCCCGGGCTGTGCCCCGAGGCCAGGGGGCCGCCCCGAGGGCACGCGGCGAGGGATGTCGCGACCCGGGCCGTGGCGCGGTTCCTGGTGTACCTGGGGGACCTCCACCGGTACGCCGCAGAGCTCCCGGCACCCACCCCAGGCGCCGGCAGAGCCAAGCTGCAGGGTGCCTGGGGCTGCTACGTGGCTGCAGCAGGTCTCCGGCCGTCCGAGGGCAGGGCCAGCATGCAAGCAGCGTCGTTGCTTTGCCAGCAGAGGGATGCGTCGCATCACATGCTCGGCACCTGGCACCTGATCCGCGCTGTGGCAGCGGAGGGGTGGGGCGGACGCTCGACCGCGGTTCGGAACTTCGGGGTCCTGGCGTCCCTAGTGATCTCGACGGGGCCCGCGGTTCGGGAGGCAGCGCAGGAAATCGCTTCCGTCACGACTCAAGACACCCCGTCGCTGCTGTGCCCCGCCGGGTCCAAGTCCAGCTCGGCGACCCCACCCACAGGCTCCGGGGCGTCCCCGCTGCAGGGAAGCCTCGACCCCCTCCAGCTGGGCAGCAGGTTCGGTGAAGCCGCGCCCGCGAGCGGGATGGGGGAGTCGCCTGGACTTGACGCTGCGTTTGCTGGCGTGGTCGCGGTGCTCTGGGGCCGTCTGCCCGTTACGGTCGCCTGGGTGCTGGTGCACCGAGCACTGACTCGTGCCCGGGGGGCGCTGTGCCTGCCAGTGGATAAGTGCGTCTTGGGCGGCAGGGAGCTGGTCAGGGTGGACTTGGCCGAGGGCAGCGGAAGCGGGGGGCAAGACCCCAGGGGCGGTGGCCGGGGCAAGGACCAGGGCAACCAGGAAGACGGGTCCCGTTCGTTGGACCTCTCTGCGGGCCTCCTGCCATACGCTGCTGCGGCGATTTTCGCGCACTGGGACGTGGTGGGAGGGGTCGACAGGGCAGGGACAGGGCTCACGGTGTCGGGCGGGGGGAGCGTGGCCGACTCCATTGCCGCGGCGAGGTCCGCGGGCAACCACGGGGACAACGCCACCAGGTCGAGTGTGGCAGCTTGCCTCGTCGTCAACCTCGCTGCAGCACTTGCGTCCACCATCGCCGAGCGCAGCAGGGGGGCTATGGGCCACCCGTACATGCCCGCGCTACACATGCTCCTTCGATACATTGTCCGAGCCGGAGACGACATGACGCCACTCTCCAAGGGCGAGGCGCCCGACTGGTACGTTGGCGGGAGCACGGACGAGACGGCTCGGAGGTACCTCCTTGATGCGTGGGGCAGCCTGACCGCCAGCCTGTCGAAGCTTGTGGCGCCCGGGGTATTCTCTCCGGCGCCCATGTCGCCGTTGGCCCTCGCCAGACTGCTGTCGGGCGAACGGGCGAAGGGGCGCGGGGACAGGTGCGACTGCGAGCAAGCGTGGGCAGAGAGCAGCGAGGGGGTGTGCCTTCGCAACTTCGCCCCCCTCGGAGGTGTGGGCGGGCCTCGCGTCCCCTCCCCCGAAGTCACGTGGGCCGGGGACGGTATCGAGGGGCGGGTGTCGCGGATGAAGAGCGTCCTGTCCATGTCCGTGTCCCTCGGGCGGGCCCTCGTGTCGGCACTGAGACTGTTCCAAGGGGTCCCGCAAGCGGCGGGGCCGGAGACAGGGAGGGAAGGCGTTGGTGCCCGGCTGCAAGTGGCGGTGTCCTCGTGCTGGACGAAGCTGGAGGCTCTTGATAGGGCGCTGCACTCGTCGGGGAACTGCAAGAGGGGGCCGAGGGTTATCGGGGAGGGCGATGCTGACCCGTTCCCCCTCGCCTCCGTGAGCCGGGGGGACCAGGAGGAGGTTGCCGTGGCAGAGTGTGCTACTTCCCCCGCACTGCCGACCTCTCCGTGCGCAGTGCTGGGCCATGGGGTGGCCCCGGCCGTTGCCGCCACCGGCGTGGCCCCGTCGCCGCCCCGTATGAACACCGGGAGCGTCTTATTCGGGGCGGGCTTCGGGCAGCTGCCCCCGTGGGCGCCTGTGGGGGCTGGGCTGACTGGTGCGGCCGGGGGAGAGGGCGAGCTCGAGACGGCAAACGGGTCGCTCCAGGCGACGTTGCCCAGTCCGCAGGGGGTCGGGCTGGGGGGCGAGGCGGACGTGGAGATGACGGAGGACCGAGGGTACGGGTGGGAGGGAGCGGGCACCGAGGTAGCCACAAACACTGCCCCAGGGGTGGGGGCGGCGCTCCCCTTCAGCACGCTGGCGAGCGAGTCGAGGAGACGTATGGGGGACGCCATGGCCGGGCGATCGCCATGGGATTAGTGGCCACCGGATCGCCAGCGCGCGACCCCAGACGTGGATAGTCATCCAACACGGTGTCGCTTGTGCGCAATAACCCTTGCTAACGGAGGCGAAGGCGGGGCTGTGCCCTTCCTGTTCAAGGGGCCGACGTACCCACTGACCCCGCTTGGCGCCTCGTTCACCCCGTGTCGCACCAGAGCTCGTGGGCGTCTCGCCTCGCAGCCGCAAACACCCCCTGGCACCTGCGGCACCGGAACGAGGACCCGTCCGCCAGCGCCGCGTCCACGATGCCCGCCATCCCCGTCTCGCCCAGTATCGGGCCGCCTACGGTGTCCCGTCCTGACGTCGACGCGCCGGGGAGGGTCGCGGCGTCCTCCATCCGGGCGTCGCTGCCCTCGTCGATCGGAGCACCTGTGGGGGCGGGCACTGCCGGGTGCCCACTCGCACCGAGGGACATGGCCGCCACCGCTGCCAGGAGCGCTGGCATCTCGTCCGTCTCGCCGCCTAGCCCCGGCCTTCCGGCATCCAGGAGCTGCTGCCGGATTGCGTCAATCTGCCGCCCCGCCTCTTCCTCCGGGAGGGTGCTGTGCATCATGGTGAAGATGGCGGCCAGGGCGCCCTTCGTGTCCCCGCGGCTCAGACACTCGTACGCCCTTGCTATCCACGCCTGCTGCTCCGCCAGGGTGACAAGTGCGGAGCCCGCGGAGCCCCCCGGGGGGGGCATGCTGCGCACGCCTGCACGTCCCGGAAAGCGGTACGGGGCGTCGGGGGAGCAGGGAACCTCTGTGGGAGCGAAGCGTCCGATTGCCACGCGCGCAGGGGCGGTGGGTAGATACTCGCGCCGCCCGGAGGCCTCGGGACGGTTGAGGACGGTGCAAGCGACTCCCTCCGCGTGGCGCTCTGCCAGAGCGCCAGCCAGGCTGGCAATGCCGGGCCCGAGCGAAACAAGCAACCTGACGGGACAGGTGCTCCCTGAGCGACGCGAATCTGAGGCCGCATGGGCTAGACATCCCCCCGCACCGCCGCCAGTTTCACCTTGGTCCCCGCCGGATCGATTTCAACGGGGATCTCCGGACTTGACGCGAACGCCAAGCCTGCTGAGTCCGGTCCGGGACCCCCCAGCACTGAACTCCTCTCCGGGGACCTCAAGAAGGCCGGCGCGAGGGTGCACTCCGGCTACGCCGAGGCGAAACGGGAGGTGAAGGAAGGATGGACCTGTTCAAGGGGAAGCAATGGTCACGATTCAGCGCATGGGGCAGGAATGACATCGCGACGAGGCAAACGAGTGCGTGTGACCCCCAGATCCCCCCCTCCACCCAGGGCCTGCAGCCTGGCCGCTCTGCACGTCCCCGGGCTCGACCTCGCCGCATTCCACCCGCCTTCGGGTGGCCCCCGCCCTGCGGCCCCGCCCCCGTTCCCGAGACCTGCAGCCGATGCTCCAGCCCCTCCCCACCTCCTGGTCCGCCTGCTTGGACTGCTGCCTCGCAGGCATGGGGGGGCTCATCACCCTTGCGTTCGCCGCCCTCGCGGCAGTGCTGGCGGCGAATGAGCTGCGCATGTTCCTGTTCCTGTCCCCGAGGAATTCCATGGAGGTGGACGCGCTGTCGCGGGAGAACATCGTCCTGGAGCTCGACATCACGCTCCCCCGGATGCCGTGCTCAATGGTCAACCTGATGCACCTCGAGGCCACGGCGGAGAACCCGCTGGACAACGTCGGGCACAAGGTGTACAAGGAGCGCCTGGATACGCGCGGGCGGAAGCTGGGGTACGAGCCGGAGCGCCTCTGGCAACAGGCCGGGGCCCGGAAGGTCATGCCCAGCGAGGCAATGATCCTGAAGGACATGCGGGAGGAGTTCGTCACGATGGCCGACGAGCTCAAGGCCCGGGAAGGTTGCCGCGTTTGGGGCACTGTGGAAGCACCGAGGGTGTCGAGCGCGCTGTACCTCACGGCGGCGCTCCACTCGGACGAGGCGCTCTACCGGCTGCAGGACGCCATTGCGCAGGCTGACACAACCCACACCATCCACAAGCTGCGGTTTGGGCCTCAGGTCCCCGGTTGGCGCGGCGCGGCGCTCGAAGGGGTCGAGAACGTCGCCAAGGTCCCGGGGTCCTTCGGGTACTTCATCCAGGTCGTCCCGACCAAGTTCCGGGGGCTTATGGGGACCCGCCGAGAGGGGTTCCAATACTCGGTGCAGGAGTACTTCGCGCCGAGCTCCCGGGAGCCCAAGACCCCGAGTATCATGTTCGAGTACGAGTTCTACCCCATCGCCGTGGTAGTCGAGCGCGCTGGGGGGGGGGGGCTCCTGCACTTCCTCGTGCGCCTCTCGGCAGTGGTGGGCGGGTGCTTCGCGCTGGCCCAGGCGACCGACTACCTCGCCCACCTGGGCGGGACGATATACGAGGCGTGGCTCCACTGAGGAGAGAGCGCGTTGAAGGAAGGCCCCCGCCAGGCCCCGGCCTGCACGGCGGTGCCGCCTCAGTCCCTCGGTCCCTCAGTCCATGCCCATGCCGTTCTCTAGGAGGTAGTTGGCAGCGAGCTCCTCGTTCTTGTCGCAGATGAGGTACGCCTCGAGGCACATGTTCCGGTCGAACCCCAGGGCCTCGAGCCTGCCGACGGCCTGCATTTCCTCCTCGGTCAGCTGGATCACCTGCCCACCGCCACCCTCGCCCTCCAGGCCCCCGCCCAGCGCGGCTGCGTCGGGCATCCCCTCGCTCATCAGCGCCATGAACTCGTCCTGGTGCTCCACGATCGTCTGCACCAGGTGTGGGCTCTGCTGCGCGAGCGTCTGCAGGACCTGCGGGAGGAGCCCCGGCTGCGTCGCCAGGAGAGTCCGCAGCGCCGACAGCTGGGGGTGGTTGCGCAGCTCCTGCAGCGGGTCAGAGCCCCCCTCCGCCACCTCCGCCGCCCCGTCCGTGGGCGCAGAGGTGCGGCCGGCGAAAATGTCGACGGGGTCGTCCGCAGCCATGTCCCCGGCGGCGCCGACCGCGTCCCCCGTGGCGGCCCCTGCGCCCCCCCCCGGGGCACCGGCGCCGTCGTCCGCCCCCTCCGGGATCCCGTTCATGAGGTACTCCACCGCCCGGTCCGCGTTGTTGAACGCTGCCCGGAGGGCGGCGATCACCTGGTCGCGCTCGAACCCCATCTCCATAATACCCGAAATGGTGGCCTCGGCCTCGGGTTCGGCGGGTGCCGCAGCGGGGGCAACGGCAGGGGCGGCGGTGGGAGCGGCCGCGGTATCGGGGGCCGGGTTCGCTGGGGCCGCGGGAGGGGCCGGGGCCGCCGGGGCCGCAGGCTGCGCGGGCGCAGCAGGCTCCGCAGGCTTGGGGGCGGGCTTGGCAGCGGCCTTGGGCTTCACGAAGCAGACGAAGAAGGAGTTGGGCTTCAGGTCCAGGGCGGAGACGGCGTCTTCGTCCTTGAGGATCTGCGGGGCGGAGTTGGTTGGACCAGACTATTGGCGTCACAAAGGAAGAGAAGCACCCGGAACGTAGCGCACGGGGGGGGGCGAGAAAGCGCGGGGGGTGCCCACCTTTCCCGAGAGGATGAGCTGCTGAGCCCCAGCAGCGAACGTTTCCCCCTTTGTTGACTCGATAACGGCCTTCACATTCGAGATCTGCGGGCCGGAGGGACACGTTAGCTCGTAAATAGGGGGAGGTGCCGCGGAGCGGACATCTCGGATCCCGCGGTGGCGGAGAGGCCGCTCCGGGGGTGGTTCTGCCCGCCTTCGAGGTAAGGGGGGCAGAGCATCGGGAACGCCGCGCCTCCCACGCGTCACCCAGCGTTCGCGCAGTCCACTCACCTTCGCGTCGTCCTCGACCTCGATCTCGAACGTTTCGTTCTTCACGGTTCGAATGGTCAGCTTCATCTCGATGGGTCTCAAGGGGGCGGGATGTGGGCGCGAGCGCGCGTTCCGTGGCCTTTCTTGTAAGGGGAGCGGGAGTGCGTGTTGCGTATGCGGAGGGGGGCGCGCGGCCCTTCGAAGCGGGGCAGGTGCGGGGGAGGGCTGGCTCGTGACATGACACCAGCCGGGGGCGTGCGTGGCAGACGAGGGCGGGGATGTGCGGGCGGCGCGCCAGCGGTCGGTTTTGAGCGATGCCTTCAAGCGAGCATTTACTCCTCGGCCTCGAGGGTGCGCTCCACCTGGTTGTGGCGGTCGAGCCACGACTCGAAGGCCTCGAACTCCTCGGCCTGGTAGTCGGAGTCCGCGGTCATCGACTTGAAGAAGGCCATCTTCTGGGCCCGCGTGGTGCCGGCCTTCTTGGCCTTGGCGGCCTTGCGCGCCGTGGCGGCGGCAGCCTCGCGCCTGAGCTCGGCGTAGTAGGGGTTGAGCTTGAGCATGGCGCCGAGGTTCTTGAGAGGGTTCTTCTTGAGCTTGGAGCGCTTGGTGCCCTCCTTGGGCGCGTTGACGATGGACTGGATGGCCCCGTCGTTCACCAGGCGCGACACGTCCGAGTTGGTCACGCAAGCCTTGGGGATCTTCCAGCCGCCCTTCACGGCGGAGGTCTTGTCCTGGGTGCCGAAGGTGGCGTCGAGGGCCTCGATGGCGCCCTGGGTCCACACGCAGAAGCGGCCCATGTGGCCGCCGGGGGCGAGGTCGAGGAGGTTGAGGGAGCTCACGGGGGCGACGGCCACGCCGGGGATGTTGCGGAAGGCCTTGGTGATGCCGTTGTCCTCGTTGTAGATGACCATGGGGCCCTTGCGGGTCACGTACCTGCGGTTCCTCCACTTGCCCTTCCCGGTGCGCACGCGCTTGGTGTCCACGCACTGCGGGGGGTGGGGGGGTCCGGGGGGGGAGGGGCGTCAGCAGGGCCTTCGGCGGGGGCGACGGCAGTAGCCGAAGCGGGGGGGCGGCAGCAGCGGCAGCGGCAACAGCGGCAGCGGCAGCGGTGGCTACGGCGGCGGACGGGTGGCGGCAGAGGGGACACAGCACAGCAGGGGCCACGGGGCCACCCGCTCAGCCGCCACCCCCGCCGCAGCGGGGGCTGCCCTCTCTGCACGCACCGCCTCCGGCCCTGCCCAGCCGCCGCTGCCGCCCGCCGCAGCCCGCAGCGAGGGCTCGGACAGTTGAAACGTGATAGGAAAGGCTGTATTGATTTCATCGCATTAACTCGTAGTGAGCTGGGTAGAGCCAATCGTCATGGCCCGGCTGCTGCTGGTCGCACACGTGTCGCAGGTGAGAGAGGGGCGTGCAAGTCCTGGGGGGGTGGGAGGGGGGGGGGAGGGATCTCACCCGCGCCACGTCGGCGGACGCGCCGACAGCCTCGAGGAGGGCCATGGCGTCCTTGGTCTTCTTGATGGACTCGGCAGCGTTGGAGACGACGAGGGGGATCTCGTTGAGCTTCTCCACGCGGTGGCCGCGGGCCATCACCAGGGAGGGGACCGCCGAGGCGGCGAGGGCGGAGCAGACGGCGAAGCGCTTCTCCTTGAGGTTGACCTTCCTGTGCCAGCGCCTCCACGTCTTGGTGGGCGCGAACATGTGACCTGCAGTCGAGTGAAGGGACAGGCGTCAGGCACGCGATTGGCTTCTCGAGCGGGCACGCGCCGGAGGGGGGGGGGGGGCGCGGCCCCGCGCGGGGCTGTCGCAGCCGAGCGCGGCTCCCGGGTCCCGAGGCGTCGGTGCCCGGGGCGCCAAGGGCTGCCCCGCTGAGGGGGCGGGCCGGCATGATGCTTGCAGCGGGCGAAGGCCTCGGACGGTGGTGACAGTGCGGCCGGAGGGAGGGTGTACGGCCGGGAACTCACCCCCACGGCACATGTTGCCGAAGGCAGCCTGCCCAGCGCGGTGGGTACCGCCACCGGGGACACGGGGGATACGGGACACGGCGCTGCAGGGGAGGAAAGGAAGGGTAAGGGGTTCAGGAACGGATTGAGGAACCATCAGAGCGACGGTCGACAAAAAACGACACGCATTCGTTAGCGGAAGCACCGAAGCAAGTCGCGCGGCAGCAGAGTCAGCAAAACACGACGCAAATGGCCATGGATGGCAAATGCGGGCGAGCGTCGAGAGGCGGAAGCCCCCCCGGGACGCTCTCCGGGGCGCGCATCGCGGCCCTACGCAGTCGGACGCGCATATTATACGTGTTGTTCCCGTAAACGGCATGCCCCGTCAATTTTTTCCCCATCCCGCGCGACGCAAAGCGAAACCCAAGGCGACTGGCGCCGAATCCCGCCGCGCGAATGCTGCGAGATCCGACCGCGCGACACGCGGTTCGCTCCGAAAACTCGAAAAACGCCGAAGGAAAAGGAGACACGGGCATGTATTACCGCGAAGCGCCAATCCAGCCCGGACTCCACCTCCTGGCGTCCGCACCGCATTCCACCGCGCCAGCAGTCCTACCCACCCTCCGCGTCGCAACACCGTGCCCATGTATACGCAAGAGCCCATAAACGGAAGAAGAAAACGCCAATCCTGTAGGAAATACTCACCGGCCGGTACCCCAGGACTCGGCGGAGGTCTGGTGACCCGCCTTGGCCGAGACAGCGTAGGGCTGGCGGTGGTTCTTCGCCATGTTGGTGTGCACGATCGACACGATGTCGGCACGGATGGGGGCCGTGAAGACGGCAGGCAGGGCAGCCTGGCCGGCCTGCGGAGGGAGTGGGGGGGGCGACATGGGTCCAGTCGGGAGGCCCGGTGGCACGGAAATCGCTCCATGCGGGTAATTATACATATATTCTTCCGCTCGCGACACTTCCGTCGCCCCGACCGCACCTTCTTGCCCTCAGTGTCGAAGACGGTAACGGTGGGACGCGCAGCCATGATGCTTGCTGTTGAAGGCGTCGTGTATTCCGTACCGATGCCTAAAAGGACCGGGGTGCGGCGCGCGCGGCCGCACTTGTGGGGGCAACCGTGGTGAGCGTGAAAATGCCGTGGAGAGAACGAACGTCTGACACGAAGTCAGACGTGGCTCGAACCTCCGCATCTCTTCAGAGGGAGCCAGTTTGGCTCGCGAGACCCGTGACGAGACACTTCTGGCCCCTTCCCCTCCCCGAAGTTGGCAACTTCGCGACGCGCGGTCCCACTTCCCGCAACACGCTCGCAGGAAGCCACCCCCCCGTACAGGGAACTCGGGAGGGTCGAAGGGGCACCCCATGGTGTGCCTCGCTGCATCCATCGTGTCCAAGGGGGGCAGGGGTGAGATTCGCCGCTCCCGATACACCCCCCTGTCGCTGCTGGTAGCGCTACCCCGTCGCCTCACGGGGGTCGGGCCTTGCTCGTCTTGTGTTTTTGGATCTTCAGTCGGTCCCGGCTCAGCGCATGGCTACTCCGTGCAGCCGATTATCCCGAGTTGTGGAGTTTTACGCGCCTTAAGGAGTGGACAACGTGACCAATCGCCAGGATCTTCGATGGGGGAGAGCACCCGGCGGGATCTTCCCCGTCCCAGCCCCCCCCCCCCGTCTTTTGCTTGATTTGCGAGTCGTGTAGACCGAGATCTCCCCGAGACGGCGTTCTAGCGCCGTGTTTCGGCCTTTTTAGTCTTCATGAAGGACTCTTGGGCACCTTTTTGCACCACGCTGGCACGGACCTCCCCCTTCACGCACAGTTCCACTGTTCGTTGATCCCCCTAGCCCGCCCCTAGAGCTCTGCATCCTCTCACCCCTTGCCCTGCCCCTCCCCGTCGCAGCCCTCGTTTCCCGGCAGTATCATGACATGAGCCGCATCCGGATCGAAGGGCTCCTCGCTGCCTTCCCTAAGCTCGTTGGATCCGGCGGGAGGCAGCACACCTACGTGGAGACGGAGGTGACTACGCCGCTCATGCCGCGCGCCCATGCCACGAGCCTCGCTTGCGCTCATCCGCACCCACGAGGGGAGTGGGAGCGGAGTGACTGGTCGGGGCAAAGATCCTCGACCCTGCCTGTCTGAGGAGGGGCGGGGATCCTGGCACATCGCCCGGCGTTTCGCCCAGTGGGCCGCCCTGTGTGTGGCCTCACCCTCAGCCTCCCCCCATCCCCCCCCCCCCCCCCTGGCGCCCCAGCCGCGGAGAAAGCGGGGGCCGGGTGCGTCCCCTCGACGGGCTGGGACAGGGACCGGACGTTGTGGGCAGGTGGGGCAGGGGGGGGGGGGGGGGGGCATGGGGGGAGGCTGAGGGTGAGGCCACACACAGGGCGGCCCACTGGGCGAAACGCCGGGCGAT
>Ga0181582_10004414_pt1 | contig 11377 bp, 5 predicted proteins | sample 071ome_32_FD_132438 | JGI IMG/M metagenome (GOLD analysis project Ga0181582, IMG submission 132438) | Coastal salt marsh microbial communities from the Groves Creek Marsh, Skidaway Island, Georgia - 071405AT metaG (megahit assembly) | ecosystem: Environmental > Aquatic > Marine > Intertidal zone... | reverse complement strand
GGCTTCCGCTCCGCCGGATGCGCCCACGGGCGTTGAAATCACTTCACGCCGAAACATGGTACGCAGTGTCCACGTCAACACCGCGGACGTCACCTCTCGTCCTGTCCGTCGCGCGTGGCCGGCGGGGGAGTCCGCGGCCCCCCGGCACTGCCCCCTCGCGCGTGGGCTCGTCCCTCGAATCTGAGGTCGCTGTGGCCGCGTACGGCCTTTGTCTCGGGCGTGCGCGTAGATAGGGCGCTGTTCCCCGCGGACATCATCATATCGTCGAGGAACTGGTCGAACTGGGACCCCTGCCCGGCGTCTTCGCCGGGAGGGACCCCTCCCCCTCCTGGTGTGGGGCGCAGGGTGCGCTCGTGTGGGGTACTCATGGCGACGCTCGTGTCCTCTCCATCGGCGCAGCTTCCGTCTCCCGGACCTCTGCGTGGTGCGACTGGTCGCAGGGGTGCGCACGCAGCAGCATTCAGCAGCGGAGGGCAACTGTCGAACGCCCCGGCGCGCCGGGCCCTCTGGCGGGAGGCCCAGGGTCCGAGGCTGGCACCGTGCTCCGCTCGGGGTCCCCTCGGCCAGGCGAGGGCTCATCCACGGCTCCGGGTCGCCCCCCGTACCACTCCCGCGCGTCCTGCACCGAGCGCCAGCGGACCCCCGCCCCTCCACCACCTGATGGCCTCAGGAGCCGCGAGCCCCGCCACGCTGCCTTCGCCACCGCTTGGTTCCTCGCCTCGCTCTTGCAAGACGCCACGCACAACCATGGGCGACGAGGAGACCCCGCCCTCGGCGAGCGAGATCCGCAGCGCGCTGCTCCAGTCCCCGACGCGCCCCCCACTCAACCGGGACCGAACCGGGTGGGGTTCCATCAACAACCAAACCGGGTGGGGTTCCATCAACACCCCAGCGGGGAAGCTCACCATGGTACTGGCCGGCGTCGTGGGCGCTGTGGCGGCCTTTTTCGCAACCATAGGTGCGTCCTAGCCCCGCCATGATCCTACCCCGTGCAGTTTCCGTGGCGGAAGGGGCCGCGCCAGGGACCGTTGCGAGCCGGCGTCGAGCGCCGTGGGTGCCCCGCCCGGTCGTTTCCGCGCCGCTGGCGCGCTGCCGGCTCGTACCGGGGGAAACTGCCCGGTCGACGACCAGCGTGACGGGCTCTGCCGGGCCGGAGGCGCGGCGTCCCGGCCCCTCTAGACGACTCGGGACCTGTCGCCACCCCCCTGGGGCCTCCAATCGCTGCCGCTGCGACCCCCGACACCCCCAACCCCCCGCTGGGCGCCCCCGCAGTCATCCTCCTCGTCGGCAAGGTCGTCGGCCCCCCGCAGTCTATCCCCGGCATGCCCGCCACCACGTCCGAGGCGTTCGGCAAGCGGGTGTGCTACAAGGGCGACTGGCGCCGGCAGAGCCTGAAAATGATCGACTCGATGCCCATCGCGGGGCAGATCGGGGACCTCCGCGGCCGCGGCAAGTTCGAGGCCTCCGGGATCGCTGCCCGCAACCACCACTACTACGTCGTCTTCGACGGCCAGGAGTCCTTCGGCTACCTCAACAGCGGCATGCAGTTCCGCGACCCCGACTCGCAGCTGATTGGTCACGTCGGGGACGACTCCCAGTACGAGTCCATCACCTACCGCCAGCGCACGGACACCTTCTTCGCCACCGTGGAGGCCGCGCCCGTGCCCCAGGAGGCCGCCGACAGGAAGCTCCGCAGCCGCGGGCTCGCGGAGGGCGACAAGCTCTACCGCCCCGTCTTCCATGAGGTCAAGATCGACCCGCACAAGGGGGAGGCCGAGGTGCTGCGCGTCTGCGAGACGGACTTCGACGTCCGGTCCTCCAACAAGGGTTTCGAGGCCATGGAGTACATCGAGACCCCGTCCGGGGGCGTCTTCGTGGGCCTCTGCGAGGGCAACAACTGCCAGGGCGCTGACCACCCCGGACACGGGGAACTGGTCTTCCTCGTGGAGGACACGGCGGCGGAGGACTTCGACGGGTGCCTGTTCAAGACGGTCAAGACGCTCCCGGTCCCCGAGGTGGCCAAGTTCCTCGACTACAGCGCGATGAGCTTCTACCCCCTCTCCATCAACCCGAAGATGGGGGACCGGGAGAGCCTCGGCCGCCTGGCCATCGCGAGCCAGGAGAACGCGGCCCTGTGGGTCGGCGACTTCGACGTCGACGCGCTCGAGTTCGTCGGTGAGGGCGTCACGCTGCACTTCCCCCGGGATCACGACTGCAATATCCGGCACTGCAACATCGAGGGGGTCCTCTGGGTGGACGACTACCGCATCGTGACCGTGTCCGACCGCGCCAAGGAACACCAGCCCTTCTGGTGTGAGGCCACCGACCAGACGCTGTCCATGTTCATGCTCCCCCACCACTACTGGAAGGGCCCCGGCCTCGCCGAGACGGACGAGGACTGAGCGGGACCGGGGGACAGATTTCGCTTGAAGCACCCGGCAGGGGGAGAGGGTACTCGGGGAGAGCCCCGGCCCTGCTCCCGGCGTGCGGCCCTGACCATGGCCCCCACTGGCAGGCGCCTCCTGGTGTGCCGTGCAGCGGCGGCCCGCCGCCGGCGGGCGCCCCCGGCACATGAGGCTCTCCGCCAGGTGCCCCGCCGCCTTGACGGGCGAGCCAGAGCCAATCAGCACTACAGCGAGAGCGTGCCGCGTAGCCAGCACAGCCCCACCGCCAACGCACCGCGGGAGAGGGAAAGTCAGGGAGCAGCCATGGTGGCGCCTGCCGACGTCCCCGGCTTCGAGGAGGCCCTCACCAAGGTATATCGCTGTCATCATGTAGAGAACGGCGGCCCTGTGGGCGCTGGCCGCCCCCCAAATGCGGGCACGGCGCCCTGAAAGTGCTGGGCCTCGTCACATGTGCTGGCCTGTGCGGGGGTGAACGGCCCGTTGGCGCCGCGCTCGTGCACCTGGGGAAGGGTGGCGCCAACCGCCGCGTTGTTATACCCCGTAAATTCCCTTCTTCATCTCGGATATCTCCCGCTACCGCCCGCAGCTGAAGAAGCAGGTGTACAAGAACCGGATCCGCCTCACCGAGTTCTTCCGCGACTTTGACAAGGTGAGGGGCACGCTGAGGGCGGCATTACCCTGGTCGATCAGCACTATCTGGTAGTACCGAGTGCGTAGGTCCACAGTGAGGAGCCGAGAGCCCGGGATCCCGACCGCGTTGTGGGAGGATGGGCTCAGGGGGCCCCCGGACGGAGAAGGCGACCAGGGGCAACCGGCGGGTGCATCGTGCTCGCGGCTCATTTCTCCGCCAACATCTTACTCCTCTCGACGTGCTTCTTCCCCGCAGCTCCGCGTCGGCGACATCACGGCGACCCAGTTCATGGCCGGCCTGAACATGGCCGGGCTGAACAAGTCACTCTCCCCTGCGGAGCTCTCGACGTGAGTCCTGCTGCCCTTGTACCCGCCGTCATGTGCAATATCACTGCCCAAGAACACCCTAAAAATGAGTGGCTTCCCCGAAATACGCCCCCTCGCCCCCCCCAGGGCGGTCCGTTGACCCCGCCCCCCCCGGCCCTCTTCGGAGGGAACGAGGCCACAGCCCCGCCGAATGCCCCCTCCCCCGCGCAGGCTCGCCGAGGCCTACACCTTCGACAAGACCGAGTCCCTCACCATGGTGGACTACCGCTCCTTCTGCCAGGAGGTGGACCGGGTCTTCACGATCGCCAACCTGGAGAAGCAGCCGCTGACTGAGGTGCCTGCAGAGCCCAGCGAGCTGCTGGACAAGAACCGGTACCAGCGGAGCTCCCGGTTCCTCGGGGACGAGGTGGAGGCGCACATCGACACGCTCCTGCAGAAGATCCGCGAGAAGGTGCGGCGGCGGGGGATGCTCGTCAAGCCCTTCTTCGACGACGCGGCCCGGAACAAGAACTCCCCCTGCCTCGTGGGGCACGTGACGGAGAAGCAGTTCCGCCAGGTGGTCGACGTGGACCTCGAGTTCAAGTGGCTCTCGTTCGACGACATCTCCATGCTCGCCGACAAGTTCCGCCACGAGGACTTCCCCGAGATGATCAACTACATGTGCTTCAGCTTCATGGTCGACCCCGCCGACGACCTCTATGACCCCTACTCCCTCGAGTAGCCCGCGTGGGGCCAGGGTTTCGGGGTGCGGGGGCGGGCGGTGTCGGGCGGTTGAAAACCCACCAATGATCCGCCCCACCAACAACGAGCACGCATCACACCCACACAGGTACCGCTAGCGCCCTCTATTCACCACGCCACGGCCACGGCGTCGCCCCCGTCTGCATTCCCGCCCCCCATGTCCTTCTCATCCGAAACGTTTTCCCCCCGGCGCTTCCCGATCGCCTCCCCGTCACGCCGGACCCTGGCCGCCTCCACCAGGTTCTCGCGGGCGCGGGCGGCGCCAAAGCCCCCCAGGGAGCCCCCCTCCCCAGCGCGGTACCTGCCGTCCGCGCCCGCGCGAGCCCCCGCACCCGCACCCGTCTCCTGCGCCAGACGCAGCTGCGCCTCCTGGTACGCGGTGGCGCGCCGGCGGAGCCCGCTGGACGCCGACGATACCTGTGACCTCTCCACCCGCGCGTTGACCTCGTCCGCGGCGTCGGCCTTCTTGCTGGCGCCCGAGCCCCCCGCGCACACGGAGAGGAGGACGAGCAGGCCGACAAGGGCCCCGAAGACGCCGAGGACTACCAGGGCGCCCGCGCCGCCCGCGTCCACGTCGACCTGGCGCGCGCGGGCGCGGCCGGCGTCACCGGAGCGCTGAGCGCTGCCCGCCTTTGCCACGGGCTCGCCATCCGGTGCGTCGGCGGGCCGGTGGGCGGGCTCGCTGTAGCACGAGTGCCCCAGGCAGTACCCGATGTTACGGACCGCGCGCACGACGGACTCGCCGAGGTCCCCCTGTGTGGACTGCATGTCCTTCACAAAGTCCTGCACCACGCCGCGGACCTTTGCGCGGTTGAGGAAATCCTTGGCCCCCTCCCCCGTGCTGACAGCCACGTTGCGCTGCCCGGGGCCGTCGCCCACCGTCTCGACCAGGAGGAGGACGCCGTTGTTGCACCCGGCGTCACCGAGCCCCCAGTAGTATGCTGCGTCCTTGGCGAACTGGGCGCCCCGGTCCGTGTGGCTCGCGGCGGCAACCATGAACCGCGGGCTGATCCGTTCGAGCACCAGGACGCCGACTTGGAAGCCGTGGCGGTCGCCGCCGGTGCAGGGGTCGGCGACGTAGTCCCCGGCCGCGCTGCGGATGTGCCCGAGCTCCCTGTCAACGCGCCGGATGTCGGCCATCGAGAGCTGCTCGCTCGGATCGCAGATGCTCGCCTTGAGGCCCTCCGTGCCGCACTGTATGGGGTCCCGGTCGGGGCGGGGCAGGTCCGCGGGGTGGCACCCGGGGAAGGCCCCAGCGCAGGGCCGGGCGGGGTGCTCCACGAAGGCGGGGGTGCGGTAGCACTCGTGCCCGAGGCAGTAGCCGATGCTGCGGACCGCGTTCAGGACCGCGTCCTGGGGGTCGAAACCCCGCTGCGCGACGTCAGCCCGGAAGTCGGCCAGGACGCCGTCCCGCACGGCCGCCGCGAGGTACTTGCCGGCGCGGGCGGCAGCAGCGATGGCGACGTCGCCCGCGTCGTAGTCGACGGCGAGGACGATCCCGTTCGCGCAAGGCTGCTCGCCGACGGACCACCGGTCGAGCAGTGCGCGGGCGAACTCCTCGGTCCGCACCGCGGCCGGTCGAAACGCGGGCGCGATGGCCGAGACGACGGCGACGGCGACGGGAAAGCCCTTGCCGTTGGGGCCGAGGCAGGGGTCGGGGATGTAGTCGCCGGAGGCGTCGCGGATCTCCCTGCGTCCCGGTCGGGTCGGGGTGCCGGGTTAGGGTCCCCCGGAACCCGGGAGCGACATGACCAGGACAGGACAGCGTTACGCCCCAGCCGGGAAGCTGGCGAAACTTACCGAGCAAGGAGGTTGATCTCATCGACCTTGTTCAGGTCAAAAAGCTCGTCCGGATCGCACAGGGCCCCCAGACTCCCCTGGGTACCGCACGAGAACCTGCAAGTGAGCGCGCCGTACCCTGTTCGCGGCGCCCAATAGAGCTAGAGGGCACCCCTCCCCGTCCGTTACGTACACGTGCCCCTCACAGAGCCCTTACATCGGCCTCGTCGCTGGTCTGGCGCAGTCATTGGGAGATGTCGAGGGCACGTGAGGGGTACCGGGCCGACCTCGCGCGCGAGGCTGCACGCATCGAGCATTTCATCATCTCACCTCTCTGAGAACGGATTTGGCACCTCGTGAGGGAGACAGCCTTCGCTGCCGCAGAACGAGAATTCCCGGGCGAGCGCAACGCTCGCCCATAGCGCAGCAGCGGTCCAGAGGAACGCGACGCGGAGGCGTGAACGGCGCGTCATCGTCAAGCTACTGGTACACCATTTTGGTGTGTTGTTCGTAGCGATCTCCCGGCGCCATTAAAGTACGTAGCGCGCGTCTGCCCGGTGGTGGCCGGGGGGGGGGGCACCCCTTTCGGGCACTTGTCGAACTCCGATACCGCGCTCGAAGTTTTGAGCACTCTTCCGCACCTCCAACGTGCTGAAGAGCGACCGTGGCGGGATACTTCAGTGACCAACGGCACGCCTCGAGCTAAATACCGGCCCATTCGTATTTTCAGGTGAGGGTGAAGTGTCTCGAGGTCGAGTCGCTCCTCCCGGCGACGGGACCAGCCCTGTCTCGAGTGTGCACATGCGTGCGCCATATAATCGTACAAAAAAAGCGCGCCAGGACGGGGCGGGAGCACGCATGGCCGTCTCCGCGTAGGGTTGAGCGTAGGGTTGGAGGGCAGTCCCTTTTCGCCGGAAAGGACCTTCGTCCCTCTAAAAACGCGTCTCTCGATACTTTTTACGTACATGAAATGGATGCGACGCCAGAAAACCTCATATGATGCGCCGTCGACCGATGGGGACGGGGCGAGGCAGGGGGCACAGCCCCCCTCGTTCCCCCATTCCTCCTCCCCGTCTCGGGGGATGTCCCCCGCCACGAATCCCTGGGCCGGTGGGGAGGTTTCACGCGCCTCGCAATCGCTGCGACGGCGCCGCGCTCGCCCCTGAACGACGCCGCGGGGCCATCTCGCAGCAAGTCCGGAGGTCCGTTGTGGAGGAACCGCGGGTTCCGCGAGGCCCCCGCCTGAACTGCGCCTACCAGCCGATCGCCGGTCGCAGGAAGCTAGGACTATTCCGCGCCGACTCTCTGCGGCGTGACGAGCGGGAACTTGCTGGACCGCGACCAGCGGGCCCGGTTTAGCTCTCCCACCCAGCCCCAGTGGAGGCCGCCCAGGGCCCCACCCAGAGTCGGGATGCCAAGGCCCGCTGCGGCAGGGCTCGCGGCCCCGGCGAGCGTAGGCGCCGCGGCCCATCGGAGGACCCGGGCGCAGCCCCGGCGGCCGGGTCCCCGGGGGCGCACCGTGACGCCCGTGGCGCGGCAGCCGCCCGCCCCGCCCGGGGACGACCGTGGGGGAGAGGACGCGGCCCCGTCCGCGGGGAGCGGCGTGCCGGCCCCGGAGGCGCCCCGTCCGGACGCCCAGTGGGTGGACGGCCACCCCGGGGACACGGTGGACCTCGAGTCTCCGACCCACAGCACCCTGGCCACAGTCATGGAGGGGGCGTGGCCCGGGGAGCTGTCGCCCTCCCTCCTCGCGGGCCTCTTGGAGCCCCCGGCCAGGCCGCTGCCCAGCATCTTGGTCACCCCGGGGGACCACGGCACGCGCCCGCCGAGGGTGGTCGTGCCCCGTCCCCGCGACGAGGCGGACATCGTCGCCGGGCTGCTCGAAGACCTCGACTGGTGCGACACGTCACAGCTGTCGCAGGGGGGGGACTGGGAGGGCGGGGCCCGCACGGGGCGCGCGACCGCGGGCTCGGCGGGCGGGCCCCCGGGGGGTGCGGCGCGCCCCTGCGACGTGCAGCGCGGGCAGGCGGCCGCCGTGCTCCTCGACTCGCTGCAGGCCGGCCGCGTGTCGCCCGGGGCCGTCCTGCAGGCAGGGGGGCTCGGGGTGCTCCTGTCGGCCCTCGGGGCGCTGCGCGGGGGGCCGGGCCAGGTTCGCCGCGCCGAGGCGCAGCTGCGCTGGCGGGTCGTGGAGCTGACCGCGGAGCTCGCTGCCCACGCCCCCCGGGACGCCCTGCAGGCCGCGGTGGCGGCCGCGGGCGGGGCCGGGCGGGCGGCCGACCTCCTGGTGCGGTGCGTCGGGGACTGCAGCCCCTCGGCCTGCTGCGCGGTGCTCCGCGCGGAGGGGGCGCACGCCGTCTTCGACGCCCCGCTCTTCTCCGCCCCGACCGTGGACGCCGCCGCCCGCGCCCTCTCGGGCCTCCTCCGCCTGGGCCCGGCGGGCACCCTCGACGTGCTCAGCCGCCCCGGGGCGCTCCGCCCGCTCTTGGACGGCGTCGAGGGGGGTTTCCCCCACGCCGCCGGGTGCGCCGCGCTCCTGGGCGAGGCCCTGGCCGTGTCTGACGGCCGGCTCCTCTCCCCGGACCTGGCGGCAGAGGCCCTGGGGCGCGGGGTCAGGGTCCTGCGGGAGTATACGCGCGGCGGTGGGGCGGGCGGGGCGGGCGGGGAGGCGGGGCCGGGCGCCACCGCGTCGGACGGGGCGTACCAGGTGGCCGGCGCCGCTCACCTCCTGGCTGCGCTGCTGGCGACGGAGGCGGTCGCGGCGGGGGGGTCGCGGCGGGGCGGGTCATCGGCGGCCAGGGGCAGGGACCTCGCCGACACCCTGGCGGGCGTCCTCGCGGGGGGTCGGGGGTCCTCCTCCGGGCCCGCCGGGGGTGCGACGCCTGGGCGCCTCGCCGCCACGCCCCTGCGGGAGCAGTTCTTCGCCCTCCGCGGGGGCAGCCTGGCACTCGATTGCCTGCGGGCCGGGGTCGCCGGGGGGGCAGTGATGGTCCCGCCGGCCATGAAGCTGCTCGGGGTGGCGCTCGGGTGGGACACGGGCGCGGCCGCGCCGCCCGCGAGGGCGCTGGAAGAGACCCGCCGGGAGCGCGGGCTGCACGAGCTCTTCGCGGAGCACGTCTCCCGGACGGGGGCTGCCGTAGAGCTGCCGGAGGAGGAGGCGGCGGGGGAGGAGGGGGAGGCCCGGGGCGGCGAACCCCCGGGGGCCGGGAAGACGCACGTCTCGCTGGGCGCGGTGCGCGGCGCGTGGGTGCTCGAGAGCCGGGAGGAGCCGAATACGGACGCTCTGCGGCCGGGCGGGGACGAGGAGGAGGTCCTCAGGCAGGGGCTCCTGTCCCACGCGGTCGCGACGCTGGCCGGCAGGACAGAGGGGAGCGCGCTGCTGGAGACGCGCCTGGCCGCCGCGGAGCTCCTGTGGGGGGCGGCGGCCGCGGACCGGGGGGTCCGGCAGCGCCTGGCGGAGGACGACGATGTGCACGAGGGGTTCAAGGTGCTGACGGGGCTGGACCTGCGCCTCGTCGGGCGGGCAGGCCCTGGGAAGCGGGAATATAACGTCTCGTGCCGCCTCCTAGCGTGCGTCTTCATGCTGATCAAGGAGCTGGCGGCAGAGTCCGGGGCCTTCTCGGTCCGCATCGCCGAGTCGGCCACGCTGCCGCTGACTGTGGCCGTGCTGCAGACCTCGGGGGACGACCCGCGCCTGGACGGGCTGGCCCAGGTGCAGGCGGCCGCGTGCACGGCCTTGCGCGCCATGGCGGCGCACTCGGACCCGCAGCTCTACATCGTGGCGGCCGGGGCCGTCCCAGCGCTGATGCGCATTGTTAGGGACCAGGTTGGGCGCGGCGCGGCGGCGCAGGCTTGCACGGCCCTCGCCGAGCTGGCCCGGGAGCACGGCGTGATCCGGCGGCAGCTGGCCCGCGCGGGGGTCGTCTGGCCCCTCGTCGAGCTCCTGGCCACAGGCAACCTGTACGACCAGGCGCACGCGGCCACGGCCCTCGAGGCGATGAGCACGCAGGCGGACACGCTGCTCGACATCGAGCAGGCCGGGGTCGCCCCGATCCTGCTCGAGGTCCTGTCTAAAGAGGCGGTGACGACGGTCGAGGCGTTCCGCGGGAGGGACTTCAACCACGCCATGGGGGCCCTGGAGGGGGACCCGGACCTCGCCCTGGTCCGCTCCGTGGCGCGGTGGGTTACGGCCGCGAGCAGCGGCGCGTCCTTGGCGCCCGGGGCGACCCTGGTGGACGCCGGGGACCATCGCTGGCAGGTGAACGACCTGACCGAGAGGCTCGACGTTGAGGGCTTCCGCATGCGGAACATGCTGGCGTTCAGCGGCACGACGTCCGGGCAGGACGCCGCCGACAGGGAGGCCCTGCTGGGCCGCCTGAGCAACGACAGGTCGGTGGTTGGGGCTCGCGAGCGGGGTCCCTCCCCCGTGGTTCAGGTTGGGGTCGAGTACGACGTCTTCGCTGGTTCGGGCGGCGTCGTGGAGGGGTACGTCGGCCTGTCGGTGCAGCGGTGCACGGTCGAGGAGTGGGGCCTGCTGCAGTGGGCAAAGGTGAAGTGCGCACTGCTGATCGCGCGGCTGGCGGAGGACGCGAGGTTGCGGATCACCATCGGAAGGATGGGCGTTGTGGAGCCCCTCGCGCACATGCTCGCTCAGAGCACGGGCGTCGTGGAGTCGGGGGTGTCTCCAGACAGCCCGGTCGGGAGGGTCATGTCAGCCAGCCAGGCGGCCGCGAGCATGGCGCTGCTTGCCATCGGGAAGAACAACCGGCACAACAAGGCCCTGGTCGCCAGGGAGCTGGCGTGGTACACTTGGGCGGGGAAGCGGGCGCGGGTGGACGGGCTCTAGAGCGAGAGACCGCGTTGCGTGAGGAGTTGGTCGTTGAAGCCTTCTTTCATTGCCGGCTGGACATGGGCTCTCGCCTCACCCGCCGCTCTTCCCCAGGTCCGCCTCCGTGACCCCGAGCGCTTGTAGCTCCCCCGTCAAGTTCGACTGCAGGATCGGCGCGTCCTGGGTCCCCGACGTCCCGGTCTGGCGCCCCCCCGTCCGGCATGTGGCCGGCGCCGATGGTCCCTCCCCCACCCGCCCCTGCCCAGACCCCGACTCCTCCTCGGCCGCGCTCCCGTCCTCGCCCTCGTTCTCCTTCCCGCGACCCCTCCCCCCTCCGTGGAGGTACTTGACCCTCTTCCCCCCCCGGGGGTTGGGGTCCCCCCCCTCCCCGTCCACCCCGAGGGCCCCCTCCCTGCCCAGGCCAGTGTCGCTCCCAGCGAGGCCCCTGGCGCCGCCCCTGGACCGGGCCTTGGCGACCCAGGGAGGGAGCTTCTCCGCTGTGACGATGTTGACGCTCACCGACACGTTGCGGATCCGCCCCTCGACATAGTCGCTGAACTCGTACAGCTTGCCGATCCAGCTCTCGACGGGCTGCGTGAGGGCGACCTGCTTGCTAGGCTCGGGAGACCACTCAAAGAGAGGATGCTTGCGCTTGGTGACGCCGAGGAAG
>Ga0181582_10004413_pt1 | contig 11377 bp, 9 predicted proteins | sample 071ome_32_FD_132438 | JGI IMG/M metagenome (GOLD analysis project Ga0181582, IMG submission 132438) | Coastal salt marsh microbial communities from the Groves Creek Marsh, Skidaway Island, Georgia - 071405AT metaG (megahit assembly) | ecosystem: Environmental > Aquatic > Marine > Intertidal zone... | reverse complement strand
TGAGTAGCTCTGAACAGCCTGTAGTGTCCAATAAAGTGACACGCGAATATCTTCTCAACCTGGACGGATCACACAAAACAGCAACCGAATGGTTGATCGCGGGCTTCGCGGTACTCTTTGGGCTTTGGCACATCGCCACCAACCTTTTTATTAGTGAACAGACAATCTGGCAGAATGCCATCCACTTTGGTGGCTTTGCACTCCTAGCCAGCGTCGTACACACAGGTTTTCAGCGCAGCGCCAACACTCAGCGCGCGCTGCTTTTTGACCTTATCTACGGGTTGCTCGTTGTTGGCGCCGCTTCTTGGGTCGCGGGCTCGGTCGACAGGATCTATGACGATACCCTCGCAATTACTGGCCAATCTTGGCAGTTCAATACCGTTGACTGGATAGCCGGACTCTTTCTGCTATTCGCAGCCATCGATCTATCGCGCAGAGTTTCAGGCTGGGTCATCCCCATTCTCATTCTCCTCTCCCTCGCCTACATACTCTTCTTGGGCGAGCATTTGCCGGGCGTATTTCGTGCCGCCAGCCTGCCGCTCAATGATGTACTGTTCCGCTCACTTTACAACGACGAAGGCATGTTCGGGATACTTGCGCTGATCTCCTCATCAAGCATCACCCTGTTTATGATCTTTGGTGGCTTCCTAGTCGCCTCTGGCGCGAGTGATTTTGTAATTGAGGTGTCAAAGGTGGTTGCTGGCCGTATCCGCGGTGGCGCAGGCTTTGTAGCTATTATCTCCTCAGCACTGACCGGTACTATCAGTGGGTCCGCAATCGCCAATACCGCATCAACCGGTGTAATCACTATACCGCTGATGAAGTCGAACGGCTTCCGCGGTCGCTTCGCCGGCGGCGTAGAAGCGGCTGCCTCAACGGGCGGACAGATCATGCCACCGATCATGGGCGCAGGTGCTTTTGTTATGGCTAGCTACACCGCCATACCCTACGCCGATATAGTCGCCGTTTCTGTAGTTCCGGCGATTCTCTACTTCATGTCAGTCGCATTTATTGTTCGCATCGAAGCGCTCAAACACAACGTCGGTGAGGGCGTTGATATGACGATTGATAAGGCGAAGATCCTCTCTGGCGGGCTGGTGTTCGTTCTACCATTGACCCTGATGGTTGTTCTACTCATGTCGGGCGTTACGCCCAGCTTTGCTGCCTGTTGGGCCATCGCCAGCCTTATATTAGTCTCCTGGGGCTCATACTTTGCCTCTAAGCTGCTGGGTATCAAACAGCTCGCTACCAATGTAATGACGCCAACACGGATCGCCAACGCTTTCATGCTGGGCATGGCAGCGTCAATAATGACAGGGGTGTTGCTGGTCGCAATCGGTATTATGAATAATGCAATCGTTACCAGCGGTATCGGTAACGGCTTCTCGTTAATGATTGCTCAGTGGTCGCAGGGCTCTGTTGTTATCGCAATCCTGCTAATCGCACTGGCCTCTCTGGTGCTGGGTATGGGTCTCCCTGTTACGGCTGCGTACATCATTCTGGCTATTCTCTGCGCGCCAGCACTGGCAGGCATATTGGCCGACACAGTCATCATTGACCTACTTGTTGCGGGAATTACAGACCCGATGCAACTAGCGATGTTCTCGTTAGTGGACAGCCCGCTCGTTGCCAAGCTCAGTACCGGCTTAAGCTATGATGAGGCGGTGCAACTGATGGCATCAATCCCCTTTGAGGTTGCAGTTACACTGCGCCCGCTTCTGGTCGATACGCAGCAGCTAACCACCTTCCTGTTGATTGCTCACTTGATCATCTTCTGGCTCAGCCAAGACTCCAACGTCACTCCACCTGTATGCTTAGCCGCATTCACCGCCGCCGGCATCGCTAAGTCACCGCCGATGGCTACGGGCTTCCAAGCGTGGAAGCTAGCCAAGGGGCTCTACATTGTTCCGCTAATGTTTGCGTACACACCGCTGGTTAGCGGTAACTGGATGGAGATATGCCAACTCGGCTTCTTCGCGCTCTTTGGCATTTACGGTTTCAATATGACCATTCAGAACTACTCAGAGGGGCCGCTGAAGCTTTGGTACTGGCCCCTGATCATTGGAGGCGTGGTCGGCTCATTCTGGCCGCTGAACTGGATCGCAAATATTGTGGGGGCGGTGCTGATTGTTGCTGTAGTTATTCTGAGCTCAAGAAACAAGAGTGTCTAAAAGGCTTCCAAAAGTCTGAGATAGCCACCTCATTGAGGTGGCTCTACAGCAGGGCGAACGACAGCATGCGAAAATTAAAGAAAGAACTTGAGAAGTTGGTCTGAAACTTCGTCGGGAGTCTCTTCCGGTAGAAAGTGTCCCGATTCAACGGCTCTGCCTTGCACGTTCTCGGCTCTCTCGCGCCAGACACTAAGCACATCGTAGGTGCGGTGTACGAACCCTTTTGAACCCCAAAGCACTAGCAGCGGCGCCTGTACCTTAACGTTCAAATCCGCCTCATCATGTTCCATATCGATGGTCGCAGCAGCGCGATAGTCCTCGCAGGATGCATGGATGGTGTCCGGATCTGAGAAGCAGCGTAGATACTCGTCTACAGCTGCGGGACTAAACCGAGCACCCGGTGCGGCCCAGCGTCGTAGTTTCTCTTTGAGATAGAAATCGGGGTCGTGGCTAATCATACGTTCGGGCAGACCACCCGGCTGAATCAGAAAAAACCAGTGGTAGTAACCGGTCGCGAAGGCCTGGTCCGTGTGGCTAAACATATAGTGTGTCGGTGCTATATCCATCACACAGCCTTTCAGAACAGCCTGTGGATAGTCAAGCATCATCCGATGCGTCACCCGCGCACCACGATCATGCCCTGCCACATTGAATTGGTAGTACCCGAGTGAGCGCATCAACTCAACCAAGTCCTGCGCCATCGCTCGCTTAGAGTAGTTTGAGTGATCGTCCACGCCATCTGGCTTGGAGCTATCACCATAGCCACGCAGATCGGGACAGATCACATGAAAGTGTTCAGCAAGTTTGGGGGCAACGAGGTGCCACATCACATGAGATTGGGGGTAACCGTGAATCAGCAGTAGAGGCTCGCCCTTACCACCGTGCACATAGTTTATGCGAGCGCCGCTGCTCTGGAACTGAGCCTGTTGGAACAGCGGCCCAAAGAGCATTAGCCGACCTTTTCGCCTTTGGCTTGCAGGTCTGCATGGTAGGAAGATCGCACCAGCGGACCACTAGCTACGTGACTGAAACCCAGCTCTCTGGCGATAGTCTCGAACTCTTTGAACTCCTCTGGTGTAACGAAACGATCCACAGGTAGGTGATCGCGGCTCGGCTGCAAGTACTGGCCGATTGTGATCATATCGATCTTGTGCGCACGCATGTCGTGCATCACCTCGATAATCTCCTCGTTAGTCTCACCACAGCCCACCATCAGACCGGATTTAGTCCGGATCTCAGGACGCGCCTCTTTGAAGCGTTTTAGTAGCTCAAGTGACCAAGCGTAGTCAGCACCTGGACGAACCTGCTTGTAGAGACGCGGCACTGTCTCCATATTGTGGTTAAACACATCAGGCGGTGTCTGGGTCAGGATCTCCAGCGCGATATCCATACGACCACGAAAATCAGGTACTAGCGTCTCAATCTGGATCGTCGAGCTACGCTCGCGTGTCTCACGAATACAGTCTGCAAAGTGCTGCGCACCGCCATCACGCAAGTCATCACGGTCAACCGAGGTAATAACCACGTACTTGAGCCCCATATCGGTAATCGCGTGCGCCAGCTCACGAGGCTCATCAGGAGAGAGCGCATTTGGACGTCCGTGAGCCACATCACAGAATGGGCAACGGCGGGTACAGATATCTCCCATAATCATGAAAGTTGCCGTACCGTGGCTGAAGCACTCACCTAGGTTAGGACAGCTTGCCTCTTCACAGACACTCGCCAGCTTGTGGTGGCGAAGCTTCTCTTTAATGCGCTTAACTTCTGCGTTATTGCCCATGCGTACACGCAGCCAATCGGGCTTGCGCAGCATATCCTCTTTAGCCGTTGGAATAACCTTAACCGGAATACGTGCCAGTTTTTCCGCACCACGTAGCTTGACGCCCTGCTCGGCTACACCCACCGGTTTCGTGCTCTGATTAGACATAGGCTATTCCCATCCATTAATTTCTTGAGCGTCATTATACCCAATTCTTCTGATCAGGATCGCGCTTAACTGTTTCGCTACCTGAGAAATTTCGATCTTATCCCTGAGCATAGCTAATTGAGTCATCTCCATCCCCGCATATCCACAGGGATTGATGCGTAAAAAGGGCTCTAGGCTCATATCTACATTGAGCGCGAGCCCGTGAAAACTACAACCACGGCGTACGCGCAGGCCCAATGAGCAGATCTTACGCCCCGCTACATAGACGCCGGGGGCATCAGGCTTGGGAGCCGCTTCAACGCTATACGATTGCAGTAGTTCAACCACCGACTCTTCCATCAGGGTAACGAGGTCTCTAACCCCAAGGCTGTTGCGTTTCAGGTCGAGTAGCAGGTAGATAACCAACTGGCCTGGACCGTGATAAGTCACCTGCCCGCCACGATCTACCTGGACAACAGGGATATCACCGGTGTTGAGTAGATGTTCAGCCTTACCCGCCTGCCCTTGGGTAAATACGGGCTCATGCTCCAGTACCCAGATCTCATCGGGGGTATCACTAGTGCGCTCGTTAGTGAACGCCTGCATACGTTCAAAGGTTGGCTGGTAGGGCTGGCGGCCCAATTGCCGCAAAATAAGATGAGACATTAAAGAACAGTATGAACGCGGCCAGAGGCCTTCAGGTCTTTGTGCATCTTATCCAGTTGCTCCTCTCCAGTGGCGGTAATCCACAAGCGAACTGAGAGGTACTTACCTGTACGACTCTCCTGTACGGTCACTCGCGAGATATCGAGGTCAGGAGCATAGATCTGAACGGTCTCAATCACATAAGCACGAAAATCATCGGCGTTGTTGCCGACCACCTTTATTGGATAGTCTGGACAGGGAAATTCAATTTTTGGCGCTTCTGGCTCGCTCATACCTACCTCAAAACTGCGTTAGTTGGCTCTATCTATGGCCCAACCGGATGAAAATCAAGCTTACTCAAAAAGTCCTTTAAAGAAGAGGACGACACTGTGCCAAATCTGTTTCACAAAGCCCGCCTCGGCAACATCCTGCAGACTCACCAGGGGTACCTCACGCAAAAGCTTTCCGCCAAGACTGATCTGCAAAGAGCCCACCTGCTGACCCGCAGCCAGGGGCGCCTCAATAACACCCGGCAGATCAAGTGTTGCAGCCAACTGATCTTCCTGCCCACGCGGAATCGTTACTGCTAGATCTTCAGATAGTCCAAGACCGACGCTATCGAGACTACCTTTCCAGATATCCGAGGTGTTGAGCACGGCATTGGCTTGGTAGAGCGGGAAGGTACGGTAGAAACGAAAGGCGTAGGAGAGCAGCTTTTGACTTTCGGCAGCGCGCGCTTCATCGCTGGTGGTTCCTAAAACAACTGAGATAACGCGCATATCGTCACGCAGCGCCGAGGCGACTAGACAGTAACCCGCCTCTTCTGTGTGCCCGGTTTTTACACCATCGACCGTCGCATCACGCCACAGCAGCCTATTGCGGTTAGGCTGCTTAATATCGTTGTAAGTGAAGTACTTCTCAGCATAAATTGAGTACTGCTCTGGAAAGTCCCGAATCAGCGCGCGGGCAATCAACGCCAGATCACGTGGGGACGAGTAATGATTGTCCGCGGGTAAGCCCGTTGCGTTCTCGAAGTGGGTATTCTTCAGACCCAAGCGCACGGCATGCTGATTCATTAAATCCGCAAAGGCATCTTCGCTACCGGCGATGTATTCAGCCAATGCTACCGAGGCATCATTACCCGATTGAATAATGACCCCCCTCAAAAGATCGCCGAGCAGAACCTGGGTACCTTCACGCACAAACATACGTGACCCAGGTGTTTTCCACGCTTTAACGCTGATTGGAACTAGATCCGTCTCGGCAACGTTCCCTTGCGCAATCTCATGCTCAACGATGTAACTGGTCATCATTTTGGTCAGGCTCGCCGGCGCAAAACGACCATCAGCTCCTGACTCCACCAAAATATCACCGGTAGCCGCATCCATTGCAACGTAGGCTGTGGCGGCGAGTTGTGGGGGTGCAGGAACGAGTGCGGCCTGCAGTTGCAGCGAGACAAGTGCTACAAGGGCGACGAGGTAACGAAGAGTGGGTAACAACTTAGATAACAGCATAGATAACAACATTGATAAAAACATAGGTAGCAAATTCAATCGTTCAAAAAGTTAGGGGGAGTCTACCAAAATCGGTGTCGAATAGCCTGCATTGACGAGACGCTCTATTAACCCATCAACAGAAATACCTGCTCTTAAAGGCCCAACTAAGACCCGATGCAGGCGCTGCCCCTCTCTATCAACGGGAACAACGGTCACACTCTGGCCGCTAATCGATGCCAGTTTCAGCTGCGCTTTTTCAGCGTTATCCGCACTTCCAAAAGCGCCGATCTGCAAAAACCGCCCTTCAGCATTGGCGCCAGCCAGCGCACTGCGGGCAGGCTGAACCGCCGGCACGCCCGACGGTGAACTGTTATCGACACTGCGTGCATCAATAGCGTCAACACGCACGCGCCCGGTACCTTTTTGGGTTATCTCAAGTCTAGATGCAGCAGCATAACTAAGATCTATCAGACGCTCCTCATGAAAGGGGCCACGATCATTTACGCGAACAATCACGCTTTTACCGTTATCCAAATTAGTAACACGTGCATAACTGGGGATAGGCAGGCTTTTATGGGCTGCTGACATCTTATAGATATCGTAAATTTCGCCATTTGAGGTTTTGTGGCCATGAAACTTGAGCCCATACCAGGAGGCGATCCCCTCCTCGCTGTAACCGATGTGGGTATCGAGCACACGATAGGTTTTACCCCACACCTGATAGACCGGCTTGTTACCCCCACGGCTGTAAGCGACATCCATCGGCACCGCATCAGGTACATTTGAGACGTCAGGTGGATTTACCGGTGCGGTATCATGTTTCATTGTGTAGCGTGAATCGCTCACCTTTTCTGGCGAGGAACATCCCGCCAGTAAAAGTGCACACAGGAGGGATGAGAGAATTATACGCACCGCAAGTACCTACTTTATCTGTTCTTTGTATAGCTGACTCAACTCGTAGACGGCACTCGCGTAGAGTCGACTGTGGTTATAGCGGGTGATTACATAGAAGTTGTGCAGCCCCAAGACATACTCATTCTTCTCACCGCTACTGAGGCGCATAAGGGTCGCTTTCATATTGCCATTGAGCGCTTCGCGCGGTGTTACCCCTTTCTCGCTCCACTCTAGCAACGTTAGCTCCGGTTTCAGGCCCTGATTAACTAACGCCTCTACGTCCGCATCATCGAAGATAGGGTCAGCAACGACCGCCTCACCCGCGCGCCAGCCATGTTCAGCAAAGTAGTTTGCAATACTGCCAATCGCATCGACCGGATTATCCCAAATATCCCGGTGACCATCGCCATCGAAATCTACCGCGTAAGCGAGGAAACTTGAGGGGATAAACTGACCGTACCCCATTGCACCCGCATAGGAGCCTTTGAGCGTGCCTGGCTCAACACCCTCAGCGCGTACGAGGCGGAAATAATCGGCTAGCTGGCCGCGAAAGAATTCCGCACGACGTGGAAAGTCGAAACCGAGGGTTGCGAGCGCATCGAGCACTCGAAAATTACCGGTAATCCGACCGAAACGAGTCTCAACGCCCATAATTGCCAGCATGATCTCAGTCGGTACGCCGTACTCTTGCTCGGCACGCTCTAGCGTAGCCTTGTGCTCATTCCAGAACTCCACCCCCTGAGCGATGCGTTTTGGCTCAATAAAGATCGCACGATACTCACCCCAATCGAGGCGTTTTTCGGCGGGGCGGCTGATAGCATCGAGGATCGACTGTTTTCGCTCAGCCTGCGCGAGTACCGAGCGAATATAAGCTGGATCAAAGCCTTCAGGTTGCAGCTCATCTATCAGTTTCTGTGCATCCGGATGGGTGTCGTAGCCCGCGTGCACACTAAAAGATAGGGCTGCTGAACAGACCAAAACTACCGCTTTAACACTTGAAAACAGCTTGTTCATCAATATCCCCTTTAGTGCAATTAGCGCCGCACCATTTGCCGATGCGTCTGTATGGACATCAGCATGCCAAAACCGACCATCAAGGTCACTATAGAAGTACCACCATAACTCACCATTGGCAGCGGCACACCCACCACCGGCAGCAACCCAGTCACCATGCCGATGTTTACGAACACATAAACGAAAAAGGTCAGTGTAAGACTACCTGCGAGCAGACGCGAGAAGGAGTCTTGCGCCTGCACAGCAATGAACAAACCACGGCCGATAATTAGCAGGTAGAGCGCTAACAGCACGAGCACACCGGTCATCCCGAGCTCCTCGCCGATCACGGCGATAATAAAGTCTGTATGTGACTCAGGCAGGAAGTTTAACTGCGACTGCGTGCCATCTAAGTAGCCTTTACCCGACAGGCCACCTGAACCGATAGCGGTCTTGGATTGAATGATATTCCAACCGGAGCCTAGCGGATCGCTCTCGGGGTCGAGGAAGGTAAGTACACGCTGCTTCTGGTAATCCTTCATGATCATCCAGAGCCCAGGCAGTGCAGCAGCACCCAGCCCCATCGCGAGAAAAATCCAGCGCCAATAGATGCCCGAAAAGAGCAGCACAAATACGCCTGAGGCGCCGATCAGGAGCGATGTACCAAGATCAGGCTGTTTCATGATCAGAGCAAACGGCACTCCAATCATAATTAACGAGACAACAATGGATTTGAAACTCGGCGGCAGAGGGTGGCGAGCCAAGTAACCCGCCACCATGACAGGCAGCACCAGCTTCATAACTTCAGAGGGCTGAAACCTAAATCCGGGTAAAGCGATCCAGCGCTGAGCCCCTTTAGCCCCAACACCGAATAGCAGCACAGCTATAAGCAGTGCTATACCCGCTACATAGATCCACGGCCCGAGCCGCATAATAGTTCGTGGCGGAACCTGAGCCAGAAATATGAGTGCTGCGAAACCCGCACCCATTCGAATAGCTTGGCGAGTGACATAACCTGTGTCCTGCCCTGATGCGCTATAGAGCACGAACAGCCCATAACCGCAGAGCGCCATAAGTAGCAGCAGTAGCGGCAGATCCAGATGGGTGTAACTCCATAAAGAGTTAGGCCGACGTAGTGCCCGAGCATCCATTGAGCGCTGAAAATCACCACGAACCATCAGCCATCCCTCAGCGCATTGTCGAAATCTTTGAGTAGCCAAGCGTCTATCACTTCGCGCGCCACCGGAGCCGCTGCACGAGATCCACCTTCGCCATTCTCCACGACTACAGCCACGGCGATCTTAGGGTCATCGACCGGTGCAAAGGCGATAAAGAGGGCGTGGTCACGATGGCGCTCGAGTAGAGCCTCGGAGTCATACTCAGCCTCCTGAGCAATACCAACGACCTGCGCTGTACCCGTTTTACCTGCCATAACATATTCCGTGCCCGCGCCAGTCTTGCGCGCGGTACCGTAACTGGCATTAACCACATCAACCATCCCTTGAATGATCTCCTGCCAATGATCCTCTCGGTTCAGAACAATATCCCGCGGGGTTGGCTTGGATTCAAGCTCAGATAACACCTGCTGCTGCACCTCATCTAAGCCGTTTTCTGCCACCACGCGTTTGAGCATCTGCGGCCGCACCCACTTACCACGATTCGCCAGTACTGCGGTTGCCGTTGCCAACTGCAGCGGCGTGGCAATCATAAAGCCCTGGCCAATACTCAGGTTCAGAGAGTCACCCGGGTACCAGGGCAGGTTATCGCGCCCACGTTTCCAGTCACGCGAGGGCAAGATAGCAGAGCTCGCTTCAGGCAGGTCGAGGCTTGCAATTGAACCAAATCCGAACCGCCCTAAATAGTCGGAAAAGATGTCGATATCGGTTTTGGTAGCGATATCGTAGAACCAGACGTCACAAGACTCCGCCAATGCGTGATTGAGGTCTACTCGACCATGCCCCTCGCGTTTCCAGTCACGGTATTTACGACCGCCAGCGCTAAGCTGATAAAAGCCCGGGTCCCAGACCTTATGGTCTAATGGCACACTGCCGCTATCAATAGCCGCTAGGGCGGTGAAGGGCTTGAGTGTCGAACCGGGCGGGTAGAGCCCCCTAATCGCGCGATTGTAGAGCGGTAGGTCTCTGTTCTCGCGCAGGGCGTTGTAATCTTTTACGGAGATTCCGGTAACGAAGGCGTTGGGGTCATAGGAGGGGTTACTCACCAGCGCGAGTATCTCGCCCGATTTCGGCTCGATAGCAACTACAGCGGCCCGGCGATTCTCAATCAACTCCGCCGTGAACTGCTGCAGTTGCGCATCCAGGCTAACCTGGATATCGACACCCGGCACTGGATCTTGCTGCTCTAATGTCTGCAAAACGCGTCCGCGTACGTCCGTCTCAACTTTACGCCAACCCACCTCACCGTGCAGCAGCGGCTCGTAATAACGCTCAACGCCAAGTTTGCCGATATAGTGGGTAGCAGCATAGGTGTTTGCATCGACAGACTTGAGTTCGCGCTCGTTAATGCGCCCAACGTAGCCTAAGGCGTGAGCCAAGGCGGGACCCTGAGGGTAGGCACGCACGAGATCCGCCTCAACCTGCACCCCCGGAAGGCGGTGGTACTCAATGGAGATCTTCGCGATCTCCTCTTGTGTAAGTCGGAACTTAAGAGGTACGGTTTCAAAAGGTCGGCGACGTTGATTTAGACGTCGCTTAAAACGGTTGATCTCATCTTCACTAAGCTCTACAACGCCCGCGAGCCGCTCCAGTGTCTCATCGACCCCGTCGAGCTCCTCTTTCAGCAGTGTCAGGCTAAAGTTAGGACGGTTATCCGCTAGCAGTACGCCGTTACGGTCGTATATCAGGCCGCGCCGCGGTGCTACGGGCTGAAGCTGAATCCTATTGCGTTCGGAGATGGCTGCAAACCGGTCGTGTTCGACAACCTGGAGGTAGTAGACACGACTGATGAGCAGCGCCATCAGTACAACTACCAGCAGAAAAGCGATAATGGCGCGATTTGCGAAGAAGCTATTCTCTCTCGAGTAGTCGTTTAGTCGCTTCGATTCCATCTAGCTCACTTGTGGTAAGGGTGACCTTGCAGCAGCGTCCACGCGCGGTAGAGCTGCTCGGCAAGTACGATACGAACAAGAGGGTGTGGCAAAGTCAGTGCTGAGAGTGACCAACGCTGATCAGCCAGTGCGATGCAGCGAGCATCGAGCCCATCTGGCCCACCAACGAGTAGAGAGATATTGTGCCCCTCCATCCGCCAGCTCT
>Ga0181582_10004408_pt1 | contig 11388 bp, 10 predicted proteins | sample 071ome_32_FD_132438 | JGI IMG/M metagenome (GOLD analysis project Ga0181582, IMG submission 132438) | Coastal salt marsh microbial communities from the Groves Creek Marsh, Skidaway Island, Georgia - 071405AT metaG (megahit assembly) | ecosystem: Environmental > Aquatic > Marine > Intertidal... | reverse complement strand
CGTGGCCGTTCGCCCCGCGCGGCACGAGGACATACCAACGATCTACGACCTAATCAACGACGCTTACGAGGTGGAGACGGGGAGCGAGGGGGTGGCGTTCAAGCACGCGCCCCGTCTTCTCGATGTAGCAGAGGCGGAGGCGCTCCTGCGCCCCGGGCTCCACCTCGCGGTGGCGGAGCGGGGCGAGGAAGTGGTCGGGGCGATCAGCTACCGCCGGGTGGAGGCGGGGGTGTACTTTGGGCCGCTCGCGGTCCGCCCCTCCGCGCAGGGGCGCGGGTGTCGCCTTGCGCGGGGCGTTGTCCATGTGATGCACCTGCAAGCGCGTACTCATGAAATCATCGGTGAAAATTTCCGGGATGTTGACCACGAAGATGCGGTTATGGGTGATGGCCGTCTCCAGGTTGAAATCGTTGTGTTCGTCCGGGAGGTAGGTTTGCGCCGCCCTGTCCAGGGAATGCACGGCCTGTGCCGGCCGGTTCGTCGCGAGGTAGATTTCACCGAGCCTCAAGTGGAACACGGCATCCTCGAAGTACAGATGCGTGTTTTCTGTGAGCGCCTTTTCCAGCAAGGCCTCGGCTTCGTTGGCCTTGTTTTCGCGCATCAGGTCTTCCGCCCGAGTCAGCTCGGAGTTGGGGTTGGGGCCCATGGTATGGAACATGTTGCGGATGATGAACCGTGTGCTGAGGCGAAAGCCCGGCCAGTCCACGGCCTCACCGCGTTCGCTGGCGGGTTCGAACCGCAGCTGGCGGGCCGCGGCGATGGCGGCATCGACAAAACGGTCCTCGTAGAAACCATCGACCACTTTGAGGTCGTCGATGCTGCCGTCGCTTTTCACGGTGAAATCGAGCACCACCAGGGCTTCGCGATCCCATGGGCGCGGATACTCCGTGGTCACGTCATCCAGGTTGAGCACGCTGGGGCCTATTTGCTGCGCCAGTACAGTGCCGGTGCAGAACAACAGCAGTGGGGCGGCGAGGAATTTCAGGAAGGAGCAGCCATGCGTGACCAGTTTTTTCATCATTATTCTCCTGGTGTGGTGTGTACCCAAATATAGCCCATGCCAGAACGGGATGAAAGTTCGCACTTTCGCAGTAACTGACCGGACCTGCTTGCAGGTACGTCTGCGCTTTCCAGGCCTGTCATTGGTGACGGCCGTGAGGCCAAATTCACCCCTTACCATCACGCGCTGAATATGGGATGCTTCGGCCTGGCGAAACGCAGACAAGCGAGCTTGGATTGACAAACCCACGCAGTATTTTCTGGCACGATTACGAGACCTGGGGCGCGGAACCGCGCAGGGATCGTCCCTGCCAGTTCGCGGGCATCAGGACCGACGAGGATCTCAATATCATCGACGATCCCGTGGTCATCTTCTGCAAGCCCACGCCTGACTACCTGCCGCATCCCGAAGCCTGTCTCGTGACCGGCATCAGCCCTGCGGTGGCGCTGGACAAGGGGCTCGATGAAGCCGAATTCTGTTATCGCATTGCCGAGCAGTTCATCCAGCCCAATACCTGTGTTGCCGGCTACAACAGCATACGTTTCGACGACGAAGTCACGCGCCACATGCTGTATCGCTGCTTCTATGATCCCTATGAGCGGGAATGGAAGAACGGCAATTCCCGCTGGGACATCATCGACCTGCTGCGCATGACCCATGCATTGAGGCCCAACGGCATCGACTGGCCGCAGAAGGAAGACGGCACCGCCAGTTTCCGCCTGGAGAAACTCACCGCCGCCAACGCCATCGCGCACGTGGGCGCCCACGATGCACTGTCGGACGTGCGCGCCACCATTGACATGGCAAAACTGGTGTAAACCGCGCAGCCCAAGCTTTATGACTGGCTTTACCAGCTGCGCGGCAAGAACCGGGTCAAGCCGCTGCTGGACCTGAAGAAAAAGGATATGGTGCTGCACGTATCGGGCATGTTCCCCGCCAGTCGCGGCTGCCTGGCCGTGGTCATGCCGCTGATGCTGCACCCCACCAACCAGAACGGCATCATCGTATTCGACCTGAACCAGGATCCCGAGACCTGGCTCGACCTCGAGCCGGATGCCATCCGCCACCTGCTGTTTACCCGCACCGACGACCTGGCCGAGGGCGAGGAACGGGTTGCCCTGAAAACGGTGCACATCAACAAGTGTCCTGCGCTGGCCCCGCTGGCTACGCTGGATGCGCATGCCGTCAAACAATGGCGCATCGACCTGGCGGCCTGTGAGCGGCATCGCGACAAAATCCTGGCAGATGCAACGTTGCCGGATAAATTGCGCAGAGTATTCACCGAACCGGAGCATACGGAGTCGACGGACCCCGATCACATGCTCTACAGCGGCGGCTTCTTTTCCGACCAGGACCGGCGCCTGATGGACGACATTCGCCACTCGCCGCCAGATTCGCTGCACGCACTGTCGTTGCCGTTCCAGGATCCGCGCCTGTCTGAAATGCTGTTTCGCTACCGGGCCCGCAACCATCCCGACACACTGGACACCAGTGAGCAGGCGCGGTGGCAGGCCTGGTGCGCAGAGCAGCTGACGACCAATCCCAACGGCATCGGCCTCGATGCAAAGACCTTTTTCTCGCGCCTGGACGAACTCGCGCAGGAAAAGCCCGAGACGGCGGAATTTCTCGCTGAACTGCGCGCCTACGGCCAGGCGGTTTGTACCCGCATGGGCATTGCGCCATGAGTGTCATGAACCTGCTCAGGCGGACGGGCCCCGGCATCATCGTGGCAGCGACGGGCCTTGGCGCCGGCGATATCGTGGCGGCCTCTGCAGCGGGCGCCCGGTTCGGCACGGTACTGCTGTGGGCAGTGATCTTCGGCGGCATCCTCAAGTACGTTATCACCGAGGGCATCGGCCGCTGGCAGCTGGCCACCGACACTACGCTGCTGGAGGGATGGATCGACAGGCTGCCCCGGCTTTTCAGCTGGTATTTCGTCGGCTACCTGTTCCTTTGGACCTTCATGGTGGCGGCCGCGATGATGGCCGCCTGCGGCCTGGCGGCCTATGCCTTCTTTCCCGGCCTGTCGGTGGCTGCGTGGGGTGCCATCCACGCCCTGGCGGCCCTGGTGATCGTCTGGATCGGACGCTACCAGATGCTGGAAGCGGCCATGAAGTTCTTCATCGGCCTGATGTTTATTACTGTGCTGTATTGCGCCATACGCGTGCTGCCCGACATGGGCGGCATCCTGTCCGGCATGCTGGTTCCGCGGGTCCCTGAGGCCGGTATGGCGCTCGTGCTCGGCGTTATCGGCGGGGTAGGCGGCAGCATCACCATCATGAGCTACGGCTACTGGATGCGCGAAGCCGGCTGGCAGGGCAAGGAGATGATGCCGGTGATGCGCGTCGACCTGGCCGTGGCTTACGGACTGACCGCGGCCTTCGGCGTCGCCATCATCATCGTGTCAGCCGGGGTGCATCCCGAGGTCGTATCCGGCAACAACATGGCGCTGGCGGTGGCCGACCAGCTGGTGCCGGTGATGGGGGAGACTGGCAAATGGATCTTCCTGTTCGGTTTCTGGGGTGCGGTATTCAGCTCGATGATCGGGGTCTGGCACGGGGTGCCGTTCCTGTTCGCCAATTTCCTTTATCATTTCCGCCAGCACACGCACCTGCTGGAATCCCATGCCAGCATCTCGAAGACGCCGGCCTACCGCGGCTACCTGGCCTACCTGGCCATTCTGCCCATGTCACTGTTGCTGCTGGAGCGTCCGGTATGGATCGTCATCACCTACGCGGTGACCGGTGCCATTTTCATGCCGCTGCTGGCAGCCCTGTTGCTGTACATGAACTCGTCCCGGTCCTGGCTCGGTGAGCACGCCAACGGCTGGCCGAGCAAGATATTGCTCAGCATCAGCCTGCTGGTCTTCGGCTACCTGCTCTCTATTGAAATCCTCGACCAATTCCAGGCCTGAAAATGGCCCGGAACCGGAAGGATCATAGGCCGGTTGAGGCCCCCGGGGCCGACATCCGGCGTGTAACCTAAATACCCGGCTACACGAGTCTGAAAGTATATTTTTCCAATTTCCCCGCGAACCCTTTAAAATTGGCGTTTCATTAGAACAATAAATTCCCCTATGCATGATTTTGAGGACATAAGGCCTTATCGCGATGAGGAGGTCCGGCCTGTCGTGGACAGGCTGCTCGAGGATGAGTCCCTGTCCAGGGCCCTCGCCAGATTCAAACACCCTCTGCTGTACCGCTTCCTGCCCGGCTGGGTGACCGGCAAGGCGCAGGCCGCGCTTGCCGCTGAGACCGCCCATGTGCAGAGCATCCGCGATGTCCAGCTGGTCATCGAGAAATACCTCGACAAGCTGATCGAGGACACCACCACGAGCCTGACCTCTGAGGGCCTCGATACTCTTGATGACAGCCAGCCTTATCTTTTCGTGAGCAACCACCGGGATATCACCATGGACCCGGCCCTGGTAAATTACATGATCTACCACCACGGCCTGAACACATTGCAGATCGCCATCGGCGACAACCTGCTAAAGCGGCCTTTTCTCACCGACCTGATGAAGCTGAACAAGAGTTTCATCGTCAAACGCTCGGTGCAGGGCAGGGACCTGCTCAAGGCCAGCAAACAGCTGTCGGCTTACATCCATCACTGCATCAAGACCGGTGAAAACGTTTGGATCGCCCAGCGTGAAGGCCGTGCGAAGGACGGCATCGACAAGACCGAGACCGCGATCATCAAGATGCTGCACATGGCCGATCGCGAATCCACGCTCAAGCTCAGCCTGCAGGAGTCCATGAACTCGCTGAACATCGTACCGGTGTCCATTTCCTACGAGTATGATCCTTGCGACCGTTTCAAGGCCGAGGAGCTATACACCATCGACACCACCGGCAAATTCGAAAAAGACGAAAACTCCGACGTGCGCAGCATCCTTAACGGCATGGTCGGGGTTAAGGGTGACGTTCATGTCACCTTCGGCAGACCCATCGTATTCCCTGAAGCGGTCACCGCCGAAGGGGTGGCCAGGCAGATGGATGCGCAAATCATCCGCAACTACCGGTTGCACGCCGTGAATTACATCGCGATGGAGATGGTGCAATCTGACTTTATGGATTTCCACAAGCTGCCGGCGATCCTGGGTGTCAGCCCGGGAGAGATCGCTGGCAAGCGCCGCGAGTTCAGTAAGCGTCTCGGCAGTATGCCCAGGAACCTGCAACCCTATGTCCTGAGCATGTATGCCAACCCGGTCATCCGCAAAGCCGAAATCGGGGGTTCGTGACCTCACTTTGGCAAAGCGGGCTCCATACACTATAGTGAAAGCACGTTGCATTTCAGCGGCAGGCTGTCTCCCCGATGCTTTCTGACGAACTCAAGCAAACCATCCAGCACCACTATTCCACGCTGGTCAAAAACAGGAACCTGCAGAATCGTCCCGGCCAGAAACTGATGATCGCGGACATCGCCAACTGCCTGTCAGGCGTGGAGATGGACGCTGACGGCATGCGAATTTCACCCCAGCCGGCCATCTGTGTCATCGAAGCCGGCACCGGTATCGGCAAGACCATCGCTTACCTCCTGTCAGTCATACCCGTGGCGAAGGCCATGAACAAGAAGGTCGTCCTCGCCACGGCCACGGTGGCCCTGCAGGAACAGGTCATGAACAAGGATATTCCCGACCTGCTCAAGCACAGCGAGATGCAATTCTCCTATTCACTGGCCAAGGGGCGAGGACGCTACCTGTGCCTGTCCAAGCTCGACAATGCCCTCAGAACCGGCAGCAGCCAGGAGGCCATGCTCGACCTGTACGGCCTGGAACTGGAAGACCCGACGACGGCGGACAAGGAACTGTACCAGGCGATGCTGGATGCGCTCATCGACGGCAAGTGGAAGGGTGATCGCGATGACTGGAAAACCGTACTCACCGATAACCAGTGGCGCAACGTGGCCGTGGAGAAGGGTCAATGCTCCGGCAATCGCTGCTCCAATTTCAGCAACTGTTGTTTTTTCCGCAGCCGCAACAACATGCAAAAGGCAGACTGTATCGTCGCCAATCATGACCTGGTGCTGGCGGACCTGGCGCTTGGCGGCGGTGTCATCCTGCCGCCCCCGGAAGACTGCATCTATATTTTCGACGAGGCGCACCACCTGCCGCTGAAGGGCGTTTCCCATTTTTCACATTTTATCCGCCTGCGCGCCACGATGACCTGGCTGGACCGCATCACCGCCATATTCAAGGGCGTCACCGTGGAGCTCGGCAACGATGCCGAACTTGCCACCCAGCTGGACAAGGCGCGCAAGGCTGCCGAGCAGACCCGGGCAGTACTCCAGCAGCACCTGCCGATGTTCCAGACGTTCAGCGACCGGGCTGAATCCGCCAACGCGAAAGGGGACGTCACCCAGTTCACCTTTGACCAGGGCGTGGTGCCTGATGAATTGCGCGAGGTGAGCAGCAACATCATGGGCGAGTTTCGCGAACTCGATGACCGCCTCAAGCTCATTGCCGAGCGGCTGAAGGACTGCATGGAAAACGATCTGGGGGATATCGACCGCCAGACCGCGGAAAACTGGTATCCGGTGTTCGGCATCATGCAGGCACGCGCGGAAGGCGGTATCCAGCTGTGGCGCAGCTTTGCCATCGAGGACCACGCCGGGTTCGCTCCACATGCAAGATGGCTGACGTACAGGCCCCAGGGGAATGAAGACGAGATTACCGTATCCTCAAGCCCGGTCCTTGCCGCCGATGCGCTCATCGAATACCTGTGGCAGGACTGTTTCGCCGCCGTGCTGACATCGGCCACCCTGACTGCCATGGGCAGCTTCGATTTTCTCAGCATGCGCGCCGGCCTGCATGAGGATACCTTCTACCGGCAGATCAGCAGTCCCTTCGATTTTACCAACCGCGCCAGCCTGCACCTGCCGAAATCCGGGTTCGATCCGTCGCGTACCGAGGAGCATACCCGTGCGATCATCGCTGCACTGCCTTCACTGGTGGATGAAAACCAGGGCAACCTGGTGCTGTTTTCCTCGCGCCGGCAGATGCAGGATGTGCTGCAGGGGCTGCCGGAGGAACTGCAGCTCAGTATTCTTTCGCAGGATGACCACGCCAAGCAGGAGCTGATCCGCCTGCACAAGGAGCGCGTCGACAAAGGACAGACCAGTATCATCTTCGGCCTGGCCAGCCTCACCGAGGGCATCGACCTGCCGGGGGGGTACTGCACGCACGTCATCATCGCCAAGATCCCGTTCTCGGTACCGAACGACCCGGTGGAGGCGACGCTGGGGGACTGGGTCAAGGCGCAGGGCAGAAACCCTTTCATGGAAATATCGGTGCCGGAAGCCTCCATGCGCCTGATCCAGGCCAGCGGCCGGTTGCTGCGTACTGAAAGCGATGCCGGCCGCATCACCATCCTCGACGAGCGCCTGCTGAAGAAGCATTACGGCAAGGGCATCATCGGTTCACTCCCGCCTTACCGGCAGGAGATTTTACAGAGCGGTTCGCAACCCGCTGCGTCCGCAACCGAAGTCCTGACCTGAACACTGCATTGCCGGAATACATACCGGCACACGCATCCATGCCGCCTGCCATCCCGTACAGGAAGTACAAGTCCCCATGTTATGCTTTGACCTGTTGCAGATTGCCGTGAGAAATAATGACCATGAATGATGTCGCAAAGAACCAGCCGCCCGGTTACGAACCACCAAAGGTCTGGAAATGGGCCGGCCAGGATGGCGGTGAGTGGACCAGTATTAACCGGCCCATCGCCACGCCTATCCATGAGAAGGAGCTGCCGGTGGGGGAGCATCCTTTCCAGCTGTATTCCCTGGGTACGCCCAACGGCCAGAAAGTGACCATCATGCTGGAGGAGCTGCTGGCGCTGGGTCATGCTGGCGCCGAGTACGATGCCTGGTATATCAATATTGTCCAGGGGGAGCAGTTCAGCACCGGATTCACCGCCATCAATCCCAACGCCAAGATCCCGGCCATGATGGACCATTCCACCAGCCCGCCCACCCGCTTGTTTGAAAGTGGCTCCATGCTGTTCTACCTGGGCGAGAAGTTCGGCGAGTTCCTGCCCGCATCCCAGCCTGCACGAGCCGAGACCATGAACTGGCTGATGTGGCAGATGGGCTCGGCGCCGTTCCTCGGCGGCGGCTTCGGCCATTTCTATGCCTACGCGCCCTACAAGATGCAATACCCAATAGATCGTTACACCATGGAAACCAAGCGCCTGCTGCACGTACTCGACCTGCACCTGGCCGACCATGAATACCTTGCTGGGGATGACTACACCATCGCGGATATCGCCAATTGGCCCTGGTATGGTTCGATAATGAACAATGCTTATGATGGGGGTGAGTTTCTGTCCGTGGAGGAGTACACCCATGTACGGCGCTGGACCGACCAGATCGCGGCGCGCGATGCCGTGAAACGGGGCCGTATGGTCAACCGGGGACTCGGGCCGCTGGAAGGCCAGCTAAGGGAGCGTCACCATGCCGATGATTTCATCAACAATACCCAGGACAAGGTCGAAGCACGGGGCGGCAAGCGCAGCTGAGCCTGGCCAGTTCAACTGGCAGAGACAGTACGGACTGGTGACGATTCTAGTCGTTGCCTGCCAGTAGGTGCTGGTCCAACAGGTAGTTGAAGATCAGGCGGGCGCTGTGTTCCGGTGAAGTGTTGGGCGTGATAACCAGTTCCGACTGCTCCGGCACTTCATAAGGTGAATCGATGCCGGTGAAGTTCTTGATTTCACCGCGCCTGGCTTTCTCATACAGCTTCTTCGGGTCGCGGTCTTCGCAGATATCCAACGGCGTATCCATGAACACCTCGATAAAGGGCAGGTCGCCCGCGGCATGCAGTTCGCGCACGAGCCGCCGGTCACGGCGAAAAGGCGAAATGAAACTGGACAGGACGATCATGCCGGCGTCGGCGAAAAGTTTGGAGACCTCGCCAACACGGCGAATGTTCTCCTCACGGTCGGCATCGGAAAAACCCAGGTTGCTGTTCAGGCCGTGGCGCACGTTGTCACCGTCGAGCACGTAGCACTTGTAGCCATTGTCGGTGAGCAGGTGCTCGAGGGTGAAAGCCAGGGTGCTTTTGCCGGAGCCGCTGAGGCCGGTGAACCACAGGGTGGCGCCTTTCTGGCGAAAGACTTCTTCACGCCTGGCGCGGTCGACACGACCTTCATGCCAGACGACGTTGGAGCTTTTCTTGTTGGTCATACGGGCTGCTTCTTGTTGTTATGATCAGATCTGGATACGGCGAATGCTGAGGATGACGACATCCTGCAACGGCCGGTTCTGGTTGTCCACCGGCACGCGACCGATGGCATCGAGTACTTCCAGGCCGACCCTGACCTTGCCGAACACGGTGTGCTTGCCGGCGAGCCAGTCGGTGTCGGCCAGGTTGATGAAAAACTGTGAGCCGTTGCTGTTCGGACCGCTGTTGGCCATGGCGATGACACCGCGTACAGGCATGCGTGAGATAAAGCGCTCGGAGTACTGGTAGCCCAGGTTCTCGTAGTTTTCCTTCACGGTCATGCTGCGCAGCATCCGGTTCACTTCGTCGATGCGCGCTTCCAGTTGCGCCTGGCTGGTGATGCCGAGTTTTTCGTAAAGTGGCATGAGGACTTTTTTCTGGAAATCCTGCTGGTTGCCGATACCGAGCAGTGGGTGGGGAATGCCGGCATCATCGAGCACCTGCATCTTGTCCAGCCCAAGGCTGCGGGCATTTATCTCGTCACCGAAGCTGAATCCCGGCGTGCCTTCGCTCCGACCATTGGGGCTGCCGCCCTGGATCATGAAGCCGTCGATGACTCGATGGAAGACGAGACCATCGTAAAATGGCACAAGGAATTCCAGGCCGGTATCGGGATCGATCCAGGGCCTGGTGCCCTCGGCAAGGCCGAGAAAATTCTCGACGGTGAGCGGGGCTTCTTTGGGAAACAATTCCAGGATCATCGAGCCCATGGTTGTGCGTATTTCCACCACGGGGTTGTTGAAATCCTCGCGGCTGAAGAAGACTGTTGCGGTGGGCATGGGCTGAACGGGCGTATCGAGAGTAACGCTGATACCGGGAGTGGCCTCTGCGGCAAGAGGCGTCAGGAATTCTCCGGCCGGAAGCGACTGGGAGAAAACCAGGGGGCTGTACAAAAGGATCAGCAGGCAGGGGATCAATCGGGACATGCTGCGGGTCAGCCGGTTTTCAGGGGATGATTGGCAGGCAGTGTGCGCTCCATCCAGAGGGCCAGCTTGTGCTTCATGTGGATGACGTCCTCCTGGCCCTTCGCCAGTGGCTGGATCAGGTTGTCCCGTACCAGCAGGGCATAGATGGCACGTACTTTCATATCGGCATGGTCGTCCGGATCGAATTTTCCGGCGCCGCGTTTCTCGAAATAGGCAGAGCCGATGCGGATGGCTTCACCCAGTAACTCCTTCTCGTTCCTGATTTTCTTGATCGCGGCCATGTGGGCGAGTCTAGCATAGATGACCGATACAAGGAGCAAGGGGCAAAGGACTAAACTTACTGTCTTTGCGATGCTCCTTGTTCCTAGTCGACCTTCACGGCCCGACCATCAGCCCAATCCCGTAAATACTTGAGTTTCTCTGCCATCGTGACGGAGAGGGGATAGGTGTTGGCGATTTCCTGCATCAGGAGATCCTGGTTCAGGGTGCGATCTTCGCTGAGGGCGGCATACAGGCCGGAAACGACCGCCTGTTCGATTTCGGCACCGGAAAATCCCTGCGTGGCGGCAACCAGGGCAGGCATATCGAACGAAGCAGGGTCCAGGCTGCGACTGGAGAGGTGGATAGCGAAGATTTTTTCCCGGACCACCGGGTCGGGCAGATCGACAAAAAAGATTTCATCCAGGCGGCCCTTGCGCACCAGTTCCGGCGGCAGGGATTCGATGTCATTGGACGTTGCCACCAGAAAGACCTTTTCCTTGCGCTCCGCCATCCAGGTGAGCAGGGTGCCGAGGATGCGTTTCGATGTACCCTCGTCGGATTCAGACGTGGACAGGCCCTTCTCGATCTCGTCCAGCCACAGGACACAGGGCTGCATCAGCCCGGCGGTCTTCAATGCGCCGCGCAGGTTCCTTTCCGTTTCCCCGTGATATTTGTTGTACATGCTGCCGAAATCCAGGCGCAGGAGCGGCACGCCGAAGATGCCGGCCACTGTCTTTGCCGCCAGGCTCTTGCCGCAACCCTGCACCCCGAGCAGCATCATGCCTTTCGGCGCGTCGAGACCGGGCACTTCCCGGTTGCCCAGGAACACGTCCCGGCGCAGTTTCAGCCAGTGCTTGAGTTTTTCCTGGCCGCCCAGGTCGGCGGATTGCGCGGTATCGTATTCGAAATGCAGGACGCTGTCCTAGTCGAGCAGTTCGTACTTGGCCTTCATGACACCAGGCAGGTCGCTCTCGTCGATG
>Ga0181582_10004407_pt1 | contig 11390 bp, 3 predicted proteins | sample 071ome_32_FD_132438 | JGI IMG/M metagenome (GOLD analysis project Ga0181582, IMG submission 132438) | Coastal salt marsh microbial communities from the Groves Creek Marsh, Skidaway Island, Georgia - 071405AT metaG (megahit assembly) | ecosystem: Environmental > Aquatic > Marine > Intertidal zone... | reverse complement strand
GCGGGGGGGGGGGGGGGGGGGGGGGGGGGGGCGCGGGGCGGGGCCCCGGGGGGGGGGGGGGGGGGGGGAGGCGGGGCGCCCGCGCGCCCGGGTGCGAGGGACGCGCGCCGCTCACCGACCAGAACTCCTCCTCCGCAATCTCCCCGCCCTTGGTCGCCGCCGCCGGGAGCCCCCGCCGCGGCGCTCCCCCCCCGTCGCCCCAGGCCCTCGCCCAGGGCCACGCCCCCTCGACCGCCCTCGTGGAGGCGATGCCGCGCTCCCTCGTCCCCAAACGCGGCCCCCGTCCTATGGACAGGAGGGAAATACGACCGAATGTCCGCCCGGAGGGGCCGGCGACGGCCGAGGGGCAAGCGGTGCGCGCGCATCGCGCGGGAGCTCCGCAGGTGAGCGCGACCATCCTTGTTCCCCCGACGCGCCCGCACGTGCGGATCTGCGCCCGGATTCCGGTCTCGAAGGGACTGTCGCGGAAGTTTTGCCGCTGTGGCGGTCGCGCGCGGCCCTCTCCCCCTCCACCGCGCCCGGGGGGGGCGGTGCAAGCTCCCAGGAGCTTGCCCGGGCCGGGCCCTCCCTGGCATAGCCCCCGCCCGACCGACCCCAGGGGGGGGCGCCGGGCCCCCGCCCCCCATGGAACCGCCGCGCGCCCCGCGACGCGACACTTCGCGACCGACACGCCCCGCCCCCGTCCACCGCGCGGCGCAGAGGGCACCCAGGAGCGTGCGTCGCTCATCGGTCGCCGCCGCCCCCGCGAGAGGCAGAGCCCCCATGTCGAGTCCGGCGGTCGCGGCGCCCTCCCGGGCCGGGGCCGTGGGCCCCTCGGCGGTCCCCCGCGCCGGGGCCCGCCCCCTCCCCGCGCACCCGGCCCGCACCCGGCGCGCGCCCGTGTGCAGGTCGCTCCGGGCACGCTGGAGTCTGGACGCGAGGTTCGGCCGGAAGGGCGACGCCGCGGGGCTCCTCGTCGAGTGGGTGCGCGACGTGGGGGGGCCGCTGGGGCTCACCGAGAGGAACACGCGGCTCTCGTCGGGCCAGGTCGGCGCGCCGGGTGAGGACTGCCCCCCCCCACACACACCCGCCGGGGCGCCCGCGGAGCCCTCCCGGCGGGCCCCCCTGCGGGTCTTCGCGTGCCCCCCCCTCGCCGCCCGCGTCGCGACTCCGCCTCCCCCGCGGTCGGCACTGCGGGTCGCACGCAGATATCCCCCGCGGCGCCGATGGCCCGGCCCCAGGAATCCCCCCGCGGCTGCCCCGACCCCCGGACGGCCCCCCTGCCGAACACCCTCGAACCCTCCTCCCTCCCCCCCGTAGAGTCCCGCCTGGAGCTGGAGGTGGAGTTCAAGAGCATGGAGGAGCTGGAGAAATTCTGGTCGAGCATCCCGGCGGACGCGCACCGCCGGTGGACCTCCCGCGCGGCCGAGGTGATCGTCGACGGGTCGCCCGCGTGGCACGTGCTCCGCGCGGTGCCCCTCGGGACGGCGCTGCGGGGCGGGCCGGCCGCTGGGCCCCCCGCGGGCGCGGAGCCCCCGCTGCGGGTCCCGGCGCCGGGGGGGGACAGGTCGGACGACCGGATGGCCGGCACGCTGGCCAAGCTCACGGGCGACGGGGGCCCCCGCTTCCAGGCGGGGGGGGCCAAGAGTGGCGCGCGCGGCGCGCGGATCGTGTTCGGGGACGAGGGGGGCGAGCCCGAGGCGATCGACCTGCAGTTCGGGGACCCCGGCTCTCCGGACCGGTTCGCAGTGACCGGGACCACGGAGGGCGGCATCACGCTGGTCAGCCTCGGGGAAGGCGGCGCCCCCGGGGCCGGCCCGCCCGCCGACCCCCCGGCGCCCGGCGCCCTCGGCCTCTCCGACACGGCCCGGCCCGCGGGCGTCGCCGGGGCGGGCCTGGGCGGCGCGCCCGGCCCCGCGGGGCGCGCGCCCCGGGCCCCCGGCGGCGGCGCCTCGCTGTTCGCCGACGTCCTCCGCGAAGCCGGGGCCGCCGACGGGCAGCTCCTGTCGCCCAGCGTCGAGGTCCGTGGGCGCCGCGACCCCCCCGCCCGGGCGGCGTCCCAGCCGCCCCCCAGCACCCCCCCTCCCGCGACCCTGCCCTACCCCGCCCGAGCGCCCCCCTCCGCCCCCCGCCCCCGGCGCAGGAAGAAGTGCGGAGGGACCGTCGGGTCATTGAGCAGTCGCAGCGGGGGATCGGGAGCGGCGCCGCGGGCGCGGACGACGGCGTGTACGACTGGAAGGGGGACCCGATGGTGATCAACCCGGGCGACGTGCTGCCCTTCTGCCCCCCGGGCAAGCGGGACGGGGGGGGCAAGCCCCGGCCCGGGGGCGGGGACGAGGGGCGGCCGCGTTGAAGCCGGGGGCGCGCCCGTGACGGACAGACCCGCGCCCGCCCGCCGGGGGCGCCTCCCCCCTGCCCGCCGTCACGTCCGGGGGAAGGCCATCGGCGATTGCGCGCGGCGGGACACTTCTAGAGCACCGTCCGGGTGGCGTCGGGAGCACCGCGTCGCTCCCCCCCCGGTGGACCCCGAGATTCGGACGAGGCCTGGAGGGATTCCGCCCCCGGACCGTCCTACGTCCGCTGCCTCGGCACGATCGTGCCTTGATTCGGCGATCGATCGCGCGCAAGACCGGCCTGCCCTCGCCCGCGGCTCGCGGCGGCCTCTCCACGGCCCCTGTCGCCGGGCCCCTACATCTCTCGGGCGGAGCGCTTATCGGAGCAGGAATTGCAGACACATTGCCCACATAGCTCGTCTTATCAGTCGAATCGCCTGCTGGCCGCGCTAGCTAGAGCCGTGAGGCTCGGGGTGGCACCCCCGGGAGCGAGCTTGGTCTGGGCGGGTGGAGGGTGGGAGGAAACATGAGCTTCTGGCTCGGAGCCTTCCTCAAGAGGCGCCGGCAGCGGCGCGAGGAAATGTTAAGCGCACTGGAAGCGGAGTACAATGTCAAAGCGCGGGACGAGGACGAGGTGAGCGCCCGATCCGGGAACCACCCTGTTCCCTACCGATCGCGCATCCAGGGAGCCGGGGGGGCAATCCTCCGGCAGCGATGGCCGGCCCCGATCGCTGGTGTATCCGGGGTGTTCCTTCACAATGATCCCTCGGTCGCGCGCGCCTATCAGAGAAGTGGACGCGGCGCCGCTCAGCCCGTGCCGCACCCTCGCGGCGGTGGGCACCCTCGGATATTCGCCCCGGCGGTCGCGCCCGGACGCCCGCCGATGGGGCCGCGGCGGTCAACCCGTTTCATCCACCACCTCCCACCCCTCCTGGACCCGTCCCCCCCCCCGCGACCACCCCGTGCCGCGGCGCGACCCCACCACGGTCTCGGGCCCCCGCAGGAGGACGACATCGCGTTCTTCGGGGAGGAGCGCAGGCCCCGAGAGAGCCCGGGCGCGGAGGCGCGCGCGGTGATACAGCGGTTCGACTCGTTCGAGGGCGCGGAGGAGGGCCTGAGCGTGGACGGCGGGTCCCTGGAGGGCGGGGTGATGGAGCCTGGGAGGCACCCGCGCGCCCTGGGCGCGGCCCTGCTGAAGGAGGACACGCAGCCGCCGGAGACGAAGCTGGAGATGGCCCGGAAGCGGCGAGCCCAGGGCGCGCGGGACTTCCGGGAGGCCCTGGGCCAGAACTACGAGGTGTGGCTCTGCTGGCTCCAGACCACGCCGCTGTACGCGGGCGCCAAGTGGGTCGTCGAGCACCCCATGTTCGAGGTGATCGTCTTCATGGCCATCCTCGCCAACTCGGTCTTGCTCGGCATGTACTCGTACAACCAGCCCCCCGACTCGAAGATCAACAAGGCCTCCACCGGCTCGGACATTTACTTCCTGGCCATCTTCATCGCCGAGGCGGCCATCAAGCTCTTTGTGTACGGGTACCTGTACTTCGCCGAGCCGTGGAACCTGCTCGACTTCACGGTGGTCGTCACGGGCGTCGTGGAGCTGGTCCCGGGCACGGGCGAGTCCAACCTCTCGGCCCTGCGCGTGGCGCGCGTGCTGCGGCCCCTGAAGGTGGCCCACATCCTCCCCGGGCTGAAGCGGCTCGTCTCGACCATCCTGTCGTCCATGCGGCAGCTGGGCAACATCTTCGTCGTGTTCGTGTACGTGCTCATCGTGTTCGGGCTCCTCGGGCTGTCGCTCTTCCAGGGGGCCCTGGGCCGGCGGTGCGTCCAGGCGGACCCGGGCGACCCGGGGAGCCCCCTCCTGGACGCGACGGGGGGTTACGTCCTCGAGACCCCGGACGAGCCGGACGCCACGTGCACGAGCTTCAGGGGGGCCTTCAGCGGGCACCTGTGCGGGGACGGCTTCCTGTGCGTCGAGACGGGCATGTACCCCAACCTGGGCGTCTCCCGATTCACCAACTTCTTCTGGACGAGCCTCCTCAACTTCCAGGTCACCACCCTCGAGGGGTGGACGGTCGTCATGTACCTGACCATGGACGCGACGAGCGGCTTTGCGCTCCTCTACTTCGTGATCCTGGTGTTCGTGGGGGCGCTGTTCCTGGTCAACCTCGTGCTGGCCGTGATCACGTCCGTCTACGACACCAACTCCGGGGGCGAGGACGCCGAGAAGCAGGAGGAGGAGGTGTTCCGGGTCCTGCAGATGCTGCCGGGGTACCGGGTCGTGTCGGGGGCCGGGCGGTGGGTGTCGGGGGTGTGGTCGCGGCACTCGCTGGAGCTGCCCGACGAGGGGGCCCTGGGCTGGGTCAAGGCCCGCTGCAAGGAGCTCGTGGTCGAGGACTCGGCCCGCGCGCGGCACTTCAGCTACATCATCACCGGCCTCATCTTCGTCAACCTCATCTCCCTGTCGCTAGTGTGGGACGGGCAGGACCCCAAGTTCGAGCAGGCGCTCGAGATCGTCAACGTCGTCATGGTGGCCTGCTTCCTCTTCGAGATGGTCCTGCGGTTCCTGGCCCTCGGGATCAAGGGCTACTTTGCCGACACCTTCAACGTGCTCGACTTCTTCATCAACGCCATAAGCATCCTCGAGCTGACCCTGGGCGAGAGCGGGTCGCTGTCCGCCCTGCGGGCGATGCGCGCCTTCCGCGCCCTCAAGCTCCTCCAGCGGTACCCGACCCTGCAGATGTTCCTCAACGCCATGACGCGCTGCGTCCTCCAGCTGGGCAACTTTTTCCTCATGGTCGCCCTGACCATGGTCGTCTTCGCCCTCCTCGGGATGAACCTCCTCGGCGGGAAGCTCGAGGGAGTCGACGCGGGGGGCAAGCTCGAGGAGCCCCCCCGCATCACCATGGACACGCTCCCCTGGGCCATGCTCTACATCTTCCAGATCATGACAGGGGAGGACTGGAACGCCCTCATGTACGACGCCATCTTCGCCACGTCGCCCTACATGGCGCTCTTCTTCATCGTGGTGATCATCCTCGGCACCTTCATTGTGGTCAACCTCTTCATCGCCATCCTGCTTTCCAACTTCTCGGCCCTCCACGAGGAGAACAACGCGAAGTTGCAGAAGGAGCGCGAGGTGCGCCTTGCGCTGGACCACAGGCACAATGTCGACGGCGAGCATAGGTCCTTCGTCGGGCTCGCGAAGGGCAAGCTGGGATTTATCGCCAGCCGGATTGCTACCAAGCGCGCGAGGCCGGATCGGCCGGCGGTGGACCCGGTGTCGCAGGCGTCGCCCGACGCGGAGGCCTTCCCCCTTCCGCCGGGCGAGGGAAGCTCGACGTCGGCGCCGCCGGAGGACGGAGAGACCCCCCCGGAGGACGGGGCAGACAGCGAGAAGGGCGTCATGGAGCTGATGGGCCGGTTCGCGATGCAGGAGGAGGCGGAGGCGGTAGGGGACCTGTCGACCACGAGCGTCGGGTGGGGGTGCCCCAAGGCACTCAAGTACTATAACAACAAGAGCTTCTTCTTCATGGACAAGAGAAGCCCGGTCCGGCAGGCCGTGTTCCGGGTCGTCGACCGAAAGTCTTTCGACCTGGTTATTCTCGTGCTGATCGTGGCGGCTTCCATCACCATGGCGCTCGAGACGCCGGGCAACATGGCACGCGAGAGCTTCAAGAACCGCATGGAGATCGTGGACGTTTGCTTCACGGCTGTCTTCCTGCTCGAGCTGATTCTCAAGGTAGTCGCGATGGGGTTCGTCGGCGACGAGGGCGCCTACCTCAACGACCCCTGGAACGTCATCGACGGCGCCATCGTGCTCTTCGGCGTCGCCAACAGCATCCTGGCGTTCACCGTCACGTCCTCAGAGCTCGGGGCCCTCCGGGCCGTCCGGGTCGTCCGGGTCCTCCGCCCCCTCCGCGTGATCAAGCGCGTCCCCGAGCTCCGCCTCGTCGTCACCGCGCTCCTCAGGTCCCTCCCTGGCATCTCCAGCGTCATGATCGTAGCGCTCTTCTTCTGGTTCATATTCGGTATCATCGGGATCAACCTCTTCAAAGGGGCCCTCTACGCGTGCAACGACGGCAGCGTGGCGACCCGGGCCGAGTGCGTGGGGACGTTCACGGACGACTCGGGGGAGACGGTGGAGCGCGTGTGGCGGAACGCGCGGCAGCACTTCGACCACCTCGGGGCGGCCATGCTGACGCTGTTTGAGATCTCGACGACCGAGGGGTGGGTGGCCGTGATGCTGACGGGAATAGACAGCGTGGGGAAGGACCTGCAGCCGCAGGAGAACTACAACGTGGCCGTGGCCCTGTACTTCGTGTTCTTCATGCTCGTCGCCAACTTCCTCCTCCTCAACATGTTTGTCGGCATTGTCCTCGACAACTTCAGCCAGGTCCGGGACGAGCAGGGGTCGCTGGTGGGGCTGACCCCCAAGCAGGAGGAGTGGGTCAAGGCGCACACGTACGTCGTCGGGCCCCTCACCATCTCGGCCAAGAGCGCCCGCCCCCGGAACGAGTTCCGCGGGTGGGTTTACGACCTCGTCACGCACCCCATGTTCGACCTGGGAATCGCCATCGCCATCTCGGTCAACACCATCTTCATGCTCACCTCGCACTACTCGCAGCCGGGGTACTGGACCGACGCGCTCAACGTGGTCGACCTGATTTTCACCGTGCTATACACCGCCGAGATGTGCGTCAAGCTCGTCGGCCTCGGGGTCGCCGGCTACTTCCGCGTCTCGTGGAACCAGCTGGACTTCACAGTCGTGGCCCTGGGGCTCATGGAGCAGATCTTCCGGTCCAGCTTCCAGGGCTCCGAGTCAACGGCGCTCCGGGCCGTGCGCGTGGCGCGCGTCATCCGCGTGCTGAAGACGTGGAAGGGCCTCCAGGCCATGTTCCACACACTCTTCGCATCCCTCCCGTCCATGGCAAACGTCGGCGGCCTCATGTTCCTCATCTTCTGGATCTACTCGGTGCTCGGGATGAACATCTTTGGCACGGTCAACAAGCGGACGGGCGAGGAGCTCAACGCCAACGCGAACTTCGAGAACGTCGGCGTCTCCATGCTCACCCTGCTCCGCATGGCCACGGGCGAGGCCTGGAACTCAATCATGCACGACGTCATGGAGACGGAGGCGCCCTACTGCTGCCCAGACTCGTACTTCAACGAGTTCGGGGCGTGCCCCGAGAACACGCAGCGGGGCGACTGCGGTAGCAAGGCTCTCGCGGTATTCTACTTCGTGACCTTCACCGTGATCTGCACCTTCATCCTGATCAACCTCTTCCTCGCCATCGTGCTCGACAACTACGCGGCCATCACGGCCGGGACGGTGCTCTCCCACAGCGACGTGCAGGACTTCCGCATGCTCTGGGCCGAGCTCGACCCGGGGGGGACGGGCTTCCTGCCGTGTCGCCGCCTCCTTCCCCTGCTCGAGGCCCTGCCCGGCCCCCTGGGCTTCGCCACCGTCGACGCCCAAACGGGCCGCGTCATCCGCGGGTCGCGCTGGCGGATCCTCGAGATGCTCTCGAAGCTCGAGATGAAGACGGTGGTCGTCGAGGGGATCGACTCGCCCATGGTGTTCTACAAGGACGTCCTCGTGGCCCTCAGCTGCGCCTTCTGCGACATCCACATCTCCAGCCTCCCCACGGAGATCATCGCCACCGTGTCTGACCGCGTCGAGTCCCTCCGCACCGCCCAGGCCTCGGACGCGCTGCGGGCCAAGCACCGGCGGATGCGGGCCATCCAGCGCCACATGAAGCGCGAGATGGGGCCCGAGGCCCTCCAGAGGTCCCTCGAGGAGCAGCCGTACGTGTCGCACGGGGGGGTCCGGTCGAGCCTCGACGGGGAGCCGGCCCTCGCGTCGGTCCCGAGCAACAGGAGGGCCGTCCCGCGGAGGAGCTGCTCGGGCGGCGCGCTGGAGGGCGCGAGGAGGAGGCCCAACGTGACGACGTACGAGCCCGAGGAGGCCGGGCCGCTCGCGGGGAGCTTCGACGCGCGCGCGACGCTCACGGGCCTGACCCTCGCCCGCCTCGCCAACGGATTCGTGTGGCCCGAGGACCGGATCTCGGAGCCCCCGCGGCTGCTGGCCGGCGCGGGCGCCGCCGGGGCCGACGCGAGCGACCGAGCGGCGGGCCCCGCGGCCGGCGACCGCGGGGAGGGCCCCGTCCTCGAGAAGGTGAAGGCCGCTCTGGCCCGGCGGTACGTCGGGGGCGGGGTCGGCCGGCAGGCGGACGCGGTCGAGGAGGCGGCCGGGGTGGTGGCCAACGCGGACGTGCGGCTGGTGGGCCGCGTGGCTCAGGTGCGGGCGCACCTGGAGGGGTACCGGAACGACGTCCAGGTGGAGCTGTTCGGCACCCGGCACCTCGCCGGGGAGCGCCCCGCCCGACTGGTCACCGAGGGGGACGGGTGGGCCGACGGCGCCGAGGACGACGGGGTGGCCCGCCGCCGCGAGTCGGAGGAGGGGGCCGGGATCGTCCACAGCCACTTGCGGTCCGAGGCCCTGTCCCGCGCCCTCAAGGACGCGGTCGCCTTCCAAGCCGAGGAGCTCGTGCTGGTGGCGGCCGAGCGCCTGGGCATCCCGACGGGGGCCGACGGGCTCCCGGTGGAGCGGCCGGAGCCGCGCGCCATCCTGGACGTGGCCAACCTGTGGGACGTCGAGGTCGCCAACATCGTCCACCGCGTCGTGGAGATCGGGAAGGACGGGCTCCGCGTCGAGGAGGAGGTGCCGGCCAGGCGTTGGAGCCTGCGGGGGAGTCTGCGGGGCGGCGTGAACGAGGCGGGGGAGCCCCAGAGCTTCTGCCGGCTCATGTGATAGGTGCGACCAGTCGCACGCCCAGTTTCGCGTAGGGTGCCTTTGAACCATCCATCTGCCCCACCTGCTCGGGAGAGCAGTGAGGTCGCGGCGGGCCGGGGGCGAGGCCCCCCCTCCCCCCCGGTGCCAGACTCCCGGGTCAGCCGGTGTCTCCCGCCCGTCCCCCTCGCCTTGGGCGCTGGCGGCGCCTCCCGCGCGCCACTTCCGTCGTGCACCGAAACGGCCAGTCGGGGCCCCACCTCTCCCGCCAGCGACCCATGGCTTTGGCCCGAGGATTGCTCCGCTCCTCCCTCCCCCTCCGCCTCTCCGTCTCCCAGCGTGCGGGCGCCTGCCGCGTGGTCGGCATCCGGACACGCGCAACGATGGCTCCCTCCGCCGTGACCACCGAGGAGAAGCTCGGTCTGCTCTGTGAGTGCGGAGTCGGGCGACTTCCCCCCAACGGTCCACGTGGGCAGAGCCACGCGCACCCGTGAACCCCCCTCTCCCGTGGGATCCCGCCCCCTGCAGCCAGCGAGGAGGCGTCGACCCCCCTCTGGCGCTTCTTCTTCGACATGACGAACATTCCCCGCCCGTCGGGCCAGGAGGAGCGCGTCCGGAACTACATCTGCGAGTTCGCGAAGGCGCGGGGCCTCGAGTACGTGACCGACGCGCCGGGGAACGTGCTCGTCCGCCGCCCTGGGTCGGGCGGGGGCGAGGCAGCGCCCCGCGTGGTGATCCAGAACCACCTCGACATGGTCACGGAGAAGAACGCCGACACGGAGCACGACTTCCTCGCCGACCCGATCCGGTGCCTCCGCGACGGCGACTGGATCACGGCCGACGGCACCACCCTCGGGGCCGACAACGCCGTCGGCGCCGCGGCGGCCCTGGCCCTCCTCGACGCGCCCGCGGGCACCAAGCTGCCCCCGCTCGAGTGCCTCTTCACCGTGGACGAGGAGACGGGCATGACGGGCGCCTTCGAGCTCGACGGCTCCATGATCACGGGGCGCACCCTCCTCAACCTCGACTCGGAGGAGTGGGGGGCCGTCTTCACCGGGTGCGCCGGCGGCGGAGACTGCAAGCTCACCGTGGCGTGCCCCGAGGAGCCCGCGCCGCCCGGGGGCGTGACCCTGAGGCTCGCCGTGACGGGCCTTCTGGGCGGCCACAGCGGGCTGAACATCAACGAGGACCGGGGCAACGCCACCCGCATCCTCTGCGACGCCCTGGCCGCCGTCCTCCGCGCCGCCCCGGGGTCCCGCGTCGCGGCGCTCTCGGCCGGCGACAAGCGCAACGCCATCTCCCGCGAGGGCTGGGCGACGCTCGTCGTCCCCGCGGCCGAGAGGGCCGCCGCCGAGGCCGCCGTCGCCGCCTGCCACGAGCAGACCCGGGCCGAGTTCGGCCTCGTGGAGAGGGACGCCGCCGTCGCCCTGGCGCCCGCCGGGGAGCCCGCCGCGACGGTCCTCGATGCGGCCGCCGCGGCCCGCCTCGTGGCCCTCGTCCGCACCCTCCCCCACGGCGTCGTCAAAAGGTCCCACGCGCTCCCCGGCCTCGTCGAGACCTCCTCCAACACGGCCTCCGTCAAGAAGGTCCCCGGGGGGTACCAGGTGGTCACGTGCTCCAGGTCGTCCCTCGGTCACGCGCTGGAGCGCACGCGGGACGCCATCCGGGCCATCGGGGAGGGCCTGGGCGCCACGGTGGAGCTCGAGGACGCCTACCCCGGGTGGCAGCCCGACCCCTCCTCCGCCGTGACGGGCCTGGTGCGCGACGAGTACCGCCGCCTCTCGGGCGCCGAGGCGCAGGTGGGCGGGATCCACGCCGGGCTCGAGTGCGGGATCATCGGGGAGCGCGTCGGGGACCGCATGGACATGGTCTCCTTCGGGCCCACCATCACCGGCGCCCACTCCCCCGACGAGCGCGTCCAGGTCTCCACCGTCGCGCCCTTCTACCAGCTCACGCTCGCCGTCCTCTCCCGGCTCGCCGACGCCCGGTGACGGCGGCCGCGGCGGCGGGAGCGCACGTCGCGCCCCCGGCGGGGGCGTTGAAGCGGCCCGGGGGGGCGTTGAAGCGGCCCGGGACCCGACGCCCCGCCCCCCCCTCCCCCCCCCCCCCGCCCCCCCCCCCCCCCCCCCCCCGCGCCCGGTCCCCCCGGGCCCCCGGGGGGCGGGGGGGGCCGGCGACCCCCCCCTGCCTCCGGATGCTCCCGGGCAAGCACGTGGGCATCACGTCCCAGGAGACGCGCTACCGCCAGCGCTACCTCGACCTCATGACCAACCCCCCCGTCCGCG
>Ga0181582_10004403_pt1 | contig 11394 bp, 9 predicted proteins | sample 071ome_32_FD_132438 | JGI IMG/M metagenome (GOLD analysis project Ga0181582, IMG submission 132438) | Coastal salt marsh microbial communities from the Groves Creek Marsh, Skidaway Island, Georgia - 071405AT metaG (megahit assembly) | ecosystem: Environmental > Aquatic > Marine > Intertidal zone... | reverse complement strand
CCAGAGTAGCCTCAGCGATGGCCATCCCGACTGCGTTTGCCAGCCCCTGCCCGAGCGGCCCGGTAGTCGTCTCCACGCCCGGCGTATAACCATATTCGGGATGTCCGGGTGTTTTGCTGTGTAGCTGCCTGAACTGCTTCAAATCTGCCTGGGAGACGTCATAGCCGGACAGATGTAAAAGGGCGTAGATCAACATCGACCCATGGCCATTTGAGAGCACAAATCGATCCCGGTTCGGCCAGTTGGGATTACCGGGGTTGTGGCTCAGCAGGCGATTCCATAGCACTTCAGCGATATCCGCCATGCCCATGGGAGCACCCGGATGGCCGCTATTAGCCGCCTGAACGGCATCCATTGCAAGGGCGCGGATGGCGTTCGCCAGTTGTATTTGAGACGGCATAATGGCTCCGAAGTCGAGAAAACCGTATTTTCAGGGAAGCGACATCATTGGGCAAATTTTTCAGGAGGCCGGTGGTCGAAGCCGTCGGTGCCATGGGGTACCCACACCTCCCAAGCAACCAGATACTCAACATAAAAGCTCGACTGCCATCACCGAAAGGCTGAAACCTGCCAACACTGAGAACAAACGAGACGCGTCAACACCCACTTCGGCACAGAGATGCTCCGACAGCTCAATGACAGTTCTCAGGAGTAGCAAGACATTGCCGCCTAAAGCCCCCTCTAGCAATTGGTATGCATTTGCCGAGCGTCGCATGTGGCGTCTGTATGAAGTGATGAGCACCGACTATTATTTCTATGGAGCTACAAAATCTATCCATCCCGTAAAGATCATTTTTTCGTGGGTGTTTGACACGATGCCATGATGCATATGCGTCATATCGCTCGGCCAGACAATTAATTTGCCTTTCTCACAAGGGGTGATCACCTCTTGATGAGGAAACGCTGTGCCGGCGCCGGGTGTATCGGTTAGATACAGCATCCATACTAAAGCGCGCTGGCAGTATTCGATACGGTCCCGTTCGCAGTGAACGGCCGGATAGCCTCCACCCTTGGGATACCACTGAATATTGGCATGCTGGGATAACCAAAGTGCACCCAGACCTTTGGCTCCGGTGCTGTAGTAATACGTCTGAAGATACGTTTTGACGTGCTCGATCAGACAGTCGAAAAACGTCTCGAACTGTCCGTATGACTTGATGGGTATCGTGATGTCGAGCGAGTCCTTCTGCGTCCTGTCCACACGAGGGTTCTCGCCAAGTCTGCCTGGCTGTGCCTGATGTCGGTGACGCTCAAAGAATTCGACAATCCCATCACACACTGAGGGGTCGATTTCATAGGTTTCAATGAAAGTGCTGAAAGTCATAGATCCGGTGCTAAGTGGGCTCGGTTTGACCCCGGTTTTCCCCATGCTCTCCTGAACTAAAAAAATAAACAAGCGAGCCAATCTCGCTGACTCGCATATGAACGAATAGGCAACCCTGCAGCCATCACTGTTAGTGCCCGCCTGAACACCAACTGAAGCGCTGCCACTCCTCGCCGAGGAGGGTTTCAACGCAATCACAAAGATTACTGGAAACTATGCGATTACGCGCAAAATGGGTTGTTGCGCGCTGTCATTCAACAATAAGGAGTCATGAATTGCAGGCAAAAGGCCGGAAACACTTCTTCAGGTTAGTGCATAGGTCATTCTTAAGCTGATCCAATTCAATAAAATCAAAAAGTAGGGAGGCCCGCTGTCTAAAGGCTGTTTATTTAACATATACTCGTCGCCGTCTTCTAAGCCGCGAGCACATTAGAAGCGACAACGCTATGATTTCGCAATGTCACTTGCCGTCAGTTTGAGAGAGCTGTCTTTTAGGCCAAGCTGTCCTGCACCGCTAGCGCCCAGCTTTTGGGCCAAACGGCCAGAACTTCTTTGTAGGGAAGCCCTTAGCCGTCTGCAGAAGCTCTGCTGGCTCACTTTTTGGTAATGGGCATTGAGCCATACACGGGAGATTGCCTGTGACCCAAAAAAACGCATCAAGGGAGTCAGTTCAATTGGTGAGCGCTGTTGACGGGTGTGTGGTGAGATCGGAGGGTTCGTGCTAACGCAACAGCTTCAGCACGTGGCGGGCTTATTGCGGGCGAATGACCACCAGGAGGCGCTGAATGCGCTAACTGCCATTGCACCCTTAGGGACACACTCCGCAGATTTCTGGCAGCTGCAGGCCTTGGCGCATAAAGGACTGGGACACTTCGAGGAAGCTGAGGGTAGCTTCTTGACGAGCTTGCAACTACTCCCGCAGCCGCACGTGTTGACAAATCTTGCCAATTTTTATCGCCAACAGCGCCGCCACGGAGAGGCAGAGACCCGGTATCAGGAAGCTCTGAAGCTGGACCCTAGCCACATATCCGCCCGGGTTAACTATGGACAAATGTTGTTGGAAACCCAGCAATTTGAAGCATCGGCTGAGCAGTTTTCTGCTGCGCTTGAGCTCAAACCAGAGCATTTGAATGCACAGGTAGGGTTGGCGCAGGTCTCGCAAAAGCTTGGCGATCCTCAGAGCGCCCTGACACTCTTTCGAGAGGTGCTGTCGAGTGATGGAAATAACGCCGCTGCACTCAATGGCTTGGGTATAGCACTCAAGACAATTGGACAGTGCGATGAGGCGGTTCTGAAACTACAAAAGGCGCATCAATTGTTGCCAAATTCGGCCGAGATTTTACTCAATCTGGCCAGCGCTTTGGCGGTCGCCGATCGATCTCAGGAAGCAGTGACCGCGTACGAGGCAATGCTAATGCAGGATCCTGACAATCCCGAACTACACTCCTATTTCAATGGCTACCTGAGGGTGATCGCGCATCCCGACTACCTAAAATCCTACCACACAGCATTGCAGCGACACCCGGGGGATCCTCGGTTTGCTGTGCCCCTTGCCAGAAAATACTTGCTGGAAAATCGCGGCCGAGAGGCCCTGCGAGTTTTGGAGACGGCGTTATCTCAGGGGGGGGGACCCGCGTCCTTAAAGTGTGAACTGAGTCACGTATTGCGCGAACAAGGTGACTTTGACCAGGCGCTTCAAAATGCACGATCCGCTGTGAGCATCGAACCCACCCCGGCCTGCAAGCGGGAGCTTGCCACCGCCATAATAGCCGCGGGCGCAGACTATCAAGAAGCCCAGACGTTACTGATGTCACTGGTTGAGAGATTCCCCCGAGACCAAGGGTTATGGGCGCTGTACGCCACAGCACTGCGCTACACCCAAAACGCAGAGGCTTACTGCTCGCTCGTGAATTACGACACAATGATTCAGGTTCGGGAAATCTCTTCCCAGCAAAACCATCTGACTCTTGCGGCATTTCTCGATTTTATTCGCCAGTCTTTGCTCGGCTTGCACATCACTGAGCAACACCCTGTGGAACAGTCAATCCTGAATGGGACGCAAACGTTGGATGATCTGTTCAGTCGTCGAGAACCTGCCATTCAGCAGCTGACGGCGGTGCTAAGTCAGGAGCTGACGCCCTTAATTGGTGCGCTACCCACCTATGCCGATCACCCGTTGTATAAACACAATACTGGGCGGTTTAGCTTTTCTAACTCGTGGTCAGTGCGCTTATGGCGAGATGGCTTCCACAAAAATCATTTTCATTCTCGGGGCTGGCTTAGCAGTGTTCTCTATCTCACAGTCCCAACAGAGGTCGCTCAGGGAGGAGAGGGCTGGATTAAATTTGGAGAGCCTGGTTTTCGTGCTAGGCACCCACTCGAAGCAGAATATTGGGTGAAACCTCAAGAGGGCGCTTTGGTGGTTTTCCCCTCGTATCTTTGGCACGGCACTGAACCCCTACATACCGCGAACGAGCGCATGACAGTAGGTTTCGATATCCTGCCGTTATCGATCTGAAGTGGGCAGGGACAGGGTGACGGCATCTTCCGATCTCCGTCCAATCAGGCTCGCGGAGCGAGGTTTTTGCAATTCTTTCAAAGGATTGGTTAGCTGAGTCTCCGTTCACACGAAACACCCCGAACGTTGTACCACGATAACTTGTTGCCGCTGTAAACACTGCCAAGGCAAGAGCACCAAAACCAGATAGTCCTCAGGGCGCAGGCTTTTGATCGTCAGCCCTGCAACCCAGGTGGCGTAGAGTCATCGAGAGCCGCACCGAAGAGCTGTCGAAGGGGGCTTTCGTAAAGCCGCCAGCGGCCCCTCCGTCCGCTGCCCAAAGGCTCTCTTACCTGCCAAACACTCGCTGTACGAACCGAGTTACTGAGCTTGTAAAAGTCCAAACAAGCTGGATCCCATCGCTCCCCAAGCCAGGCGAAGAGGTCTCGAAGGGTCGACTCAGGATGCTCGACCAGCGCTTCGTAACTGACCCTCTTTACTCTGTCAGGGAGTGCCTCAACCCAAAAATCGGCCATTTGGCGGCACAGGTTGATATGGTCGGCGATCGCCCTCGGCTCCGTGGCATAGCCATGTTGGGCATGCAGACGCGTCCCATAAACCGAGACCAGGGTATCCCGCCAATCGCGCTCAGTGACAAGAATTTTGGCGTCCGGAAGCACGTCGAGGATCGTGCCGATATGAAATAAATTGTCCGGACGCTTGTCAGTCACCCTCACTCCTGTCGGGATACCCCTCTCATGCAGGTGTCCCTCCCACCGCGCCTGAATCTCTGCTCGCTGAGCGGGGCTCGGCCACCGACCTGGCTTGAGCATGCCACCGCCAAGTGCGTGGATCTCCCTCGGCCAGAATGCTGACTCGCCCAATGGGTGAAAGTGCCCATGAGCCGTATGAATCTGTTCGAGCAAAGTCGAACCAGTCCGAAGCATCCCAAGAATGAAAACCGGCGCACTGTCTCCGGAAAGACTTGCGGTGCGGGGAAGAGGCTGAGTCTCGAGCTGGCTGATCACACGATGACGACACTGGGACGAGGACCAAGCCGGCTGCTCGAGTCGATCTCTCTCGTTAGCCTGAGTCAGTGACGCCCATGCTTTTACAAAATGCCCTGCCCGTTCCTGCAAACGAGACACGGCGAAAAGGGCGTCGACGTTGGTGCCGGCGAGATCCCTCAACTGCTGCCCGACCCCAGAGGTAATTGTCAGCGTAGGGTCGGCGTCAACCAAACGAGCAAGCGCAGAGGGATCTTCAGGGGATAGCGTAGCCGCGCGTGCAAAGAGTTGACAGGCGAGCTCTCGATCACCTGTTTGTTCCGCGATGTGCGCGCGATTAAACACACCTTGATAGTAATCCGGCTGAATCTCCAATGCCCGATCGAGCCATTGAACTGCCATGGAGGTGTTAGCAAGGTGCTCCGAATAAACGGATGCAAGATTACTCATCGCCTCCCCAGGCTCGCTGATACCCAACGATATTGAGCCCTCGTAGGCCTTTATAGCCTGAGTGTACAGACCGGCTTTATTCGACCACCAGCCGAGATTAAACCATGCAGTCGCGTTGCTAGCGTCTGCCGACACTTGTGCCTGCCAATGCGCCAGCTGCCCGCGGAGATAGTCCATAACCTAGTCTAGCAAGACAAAAAAAGCGGGCACTAGGCCCGCTCTCTTTTTCGCAGCATGTGCTGCTCGGTACAACCGCCCCTTAGAAGCGGAAGGTGACCTGAGCAAACAGATACTGACCCAGCGTGTCATAGAAGCCAGCGATCGCGTTGGCATTGGTCGACAAAGTACCACCAACCAACGGGGGCTCTTCGTCGAGCACGTTGTTGACACCAACGAGGATCTCAGAGTCGCCAAGGAAGCGGAACGTCGCGTTCAGATCGAGGTAGCTTTCTGAGCCAGAAATATTGCCCTGGGCAATTGCATCTGCACCCTCGGATCTGCTGCTAGTCAGCGCGCCGTCGTAGTCGACACCCTCAAAGTAACGCCAGCGTGCCGTGACCGCCCAGAAGCTGTTGCTGTCATAGCTAGCCGTCAACGTATGGCGCCACTCGGGCTTCGCAAAGCAACGGCTGCTCAGCAAACCGACACAGTCGTAAGCTTCGCCCGGCAGGATTTCGATCTCCCAGTCCATCAGGTAGGTGCCCGCCAGGTTGACATCAAACGTGCCGCCCAGCGCATCCATCATCCAGGATGCCGCTACGTCAACACCTGAGGTGACACCGGTACCAATGTTCTGCAGGCCATTGAATACGCGTGGGATTTCACCCTGCCACAAGTTGCCGGTAGGGCCCCGCGTGATCGAGTCACACAAAACAGCGTTGGTGGCACACTGTCGGACAATATTCTCTGCGCCAACAGTTGCGATGGTGTTTTCAATCTCGATGTCCCAGTAGTCCACAGACACAGTGAGATTATCGGTAGGCGTGAGTACAATACCCACAGTAATGGTATCGGCCTCTTCTACATCAAGGTCCGCATTTCCCCCCGTAACCTGGTTGTATTGGTCCGCAGGACTCTGGACCACGCTGCCGTATTGATCAGCGGTAACACCGGTTAGTGCACACTGCGCAGCCGTATACTCTGGCGTCGCCCCCGAACACGGGTCAGCACCGGACCACAAACCCAGGTTATTAACCGAGTAAAGCTCTGAAACGTTGGGAGCACGCACGGCTCGGTTATAGCCAGCCCGCAAGCGCATCAGATCAATGGGTTGCCAGTCCAAGCCCAGTCGGTAGGTGTCTTGCCCACCGACAGTGCTGTAATCGGAGTATCTGTATGCCAGGTCAGCGGCTAAGTTCTCCGTCAAAGGAATATTTGCTTCAGCAAAAAACTCAGTCACCGTGAAGCCACCACCCAGCGATGGCGTCGGGCCGCCCTGACCTAACAACTGACCTTCGGCAAAGACGGTGTCAGAGGTTCGGTCAAAGTCTTCGCTTCGCCATTCGTAACCAACAACGACCTTAATCGGGTCGGCATTACCAATCGAGAACAGGTCACCCGTCACGTAGCCGTTGATGACCTCGGTGATGCTCTGACTGCTCAGCATGCCGGTACCGGTCAGGCTGTTAGCTTGCTCAGAGGTTACGCCATTAGGCGTGAAGACTGAGTAGCCAGGACAGCCGTTATCACAGGCATCCTGGTTCAACACTGCTGTAATGTTGGGAGCAAAGAAATCGTTGATATAAGTGGAGTTCTGACGCGACTGCGCGTGCAGGTAGCTCACATCGTATGACCAACTGTCGTTGATATCGCCTTTACTGCCCAAAACGACGCGGAAACTGTCGTTTGAGAAGTTATTGGAACGAGGCCCACCTTCAACGTTACGCTTACCTACGTAAATGCCGAAGGTGTCGTAGCCAGGTATTTCATTGGCCAAATCGGCCGCAAATGCCTCGGGCAAGTCTTCGAGGCCGAGAATATAGGCTTCTACGAAGAACGTGCCGGATTCCGCAATCTGCGCGCGCGTCTGCGCGCTAGAGACCATCACCTCTAAATACGGCGTGAAGTGCTCGTTGATCTCATAATCAACAAAGGCACCCGCGGTCCACTGCTCCAACGGACGCAAAAAGTGGTTAATAGGAGCATAGTTGTATCGGTTAGTGCCATCCCAGGGAGTCAGACCCCCACTTGAGTTGACGTTACCGAAAAAATTGCCTGCGCCGAAATCCAGAGCACCGTCCACATAAGGATAGATATCAAAGTTAGGCACGACAGCGTTGGCAGAACCACCAACACCCAGACCTGAACCCGTTAGGGCACCTGCAGAGTAGTCACGGGCCTCCTGGCGCAGTTCTTCCTGCTTGCGCCAGCTGGCATAGACGGTGGCGTTACCTCTGCCATCAGCGAAGTCTGCACCCATGGCAATATCGATCTGATCGTTCTGACCATCAGGGCCTTCTGTGCCCGATGGGTAATCGAAGTTACGGCCATCCAGCAGATCCTGAATGTAGCCATTGCTGTTGTCATGACGGTAACCACTCCAGCCTGCACGGAGCTCAATGCCATTCATGCGTCGCGTGATGAAGTTCACAACACCCGCGACCGCGTCGGCACCGTAGGTGGCCGATGCACCACCGGTCAAAACATCCACACGCTCCAGCGCGATCGTTGGAATCTGTGAAATATCAGGCGCTTGACTCTGGGCAGCACCTGCGGTCATGCGACGACCATTGACCAAGACCAAGGTACGCTCAACGCCGATACCGCGGAGGTCGACCGTTGCGGTACCGGTGGAGCCGTTTGAAATGTTGGCGTTCTGGCTTGTCTCGATCGAGGGCAAGCTATTCAATACCGCCTCGATGTTCACGAAACCGAGGTTTTTGATGTTTTCGGCTGTCACTACGGTCACCGGGCTGGTGGCACCGAAGCCGTCTGTGGTGGCAATACGCGTACCGGTAACAAGGACTTCTTCAGTGAGGACAACCTCTTCTGACGTTGCGTCGTCCTCTTGCCCGAGGGCGATACCACTGGAGAGGGTAGCTGAAAGAGCCGTTGCTACGGCAATGCTTAGCTGCCGCTTATTAAGTGCATTCATAGGGAACCTCTATTATTTTGTGGGATGTTTGAGCGGTTACTTTGGCCCTCAGGGGGCCACACACAGAATAGGTTACTCTGACGGCGGCGCAAACAGTGAGTAGAAAACGTCACATTTATGACATATTTACGAAATGGGCCCGGAAATTCTCCAATCTAACCCGGAATTAACGCTGCAAGTCACAGCGGTTGGCCTGAAATCACGGCATCAGTCGATGCGGTACACCCCCACCGTGCGACCCGAGGACAACACCGTCAGGGTCCATAGCCCCATTAAATTTTTCTTGACCGCGACTGCTTGTCCCTGCGCGGTATGGCGGTAGTTGCTGCCACTGCGTTGCCGCCATACCTGGCCGTTGCTAAGCGTAAACAGGGTTTTGCCACTCCAACCTGAAAAGGGACCGACGATTTCAGCCTCAAAAGGCTCGTCTCGGGCCGCTGCCTCCGCGGCTTCCTCGGCGGCGGCTTCCTCAGCGGCCTTCGCGATCACTGCACTGACCTCGAGTGCCACACGGCGCTCGATTTCAGCCTCTATGTCTTCGTCAGTATTAGCAGCCTCACCCATTGCACTGTTATCGCCATCAGTCTTCGGGTGATCGCGCGGAATGACTCCGGAAACGCCCTCTTGAGTAGCCGTGCGGCCCGCCACGCCGGAAGTAGAGGGGGAAGCCAGACGCGGGCGCAACCACGCATCGAGGAACTCCTGCTGTTCCGCGGTCAGGTTGTCGAGTCCCGCCGCTTTACGTTCCTCGGCAGTCATCGCCTCACGTAGGCCCGGGAAATCCTGCGCTACAGCCATGCCAGACAGCCAACCCTGCAGCAAAACCGCCCAAAATACCGATCTACTTAACCCCAGTTTCATCACACGCCTACTCATCTACCCTGTCTCGTCGACTCGTTGCCCAGCATTTATGCCTGAAAACCGATGTTATCACCAAGGTATCGCTGCTGTGCGCTAGGAGACGCGACAACTGAGATGCGCTCGGCAAGGGCGATCAGTGGTCGCCGTGTGCTCGCGGGGGCAGCATGGCGATCCCGGCAGCACGCGGTGCGTCTGGCAACAGAAACCGTTGGGGCTTACTATGAACACCCGCAATCCGAACCCCCAAGGCCAGTCGCTATGGGCCAGCAGATACTCAAAGAACGGGTCGCCGCCGTAGCCTTGGAGCGGGTAGCGGATTTTGCCGACGATAAGCTTGTGCTGGGCATTGGCACTGGGAGCACCACCGAGTGTTTCATCGACATTCTGCACAAACTGAAACACCGCATCGATACAACCGTCTCCAGCTCTGAGCGGTCAACACAATTGCTGCGGGAAAATGGCTTCTCCGTAAGTGACCTCAATGCTGTGCCGCGCGTCGACCTGTACATCGACGGTGCTGACGAGGCGAATGCCCAGCTGCAGCTGATCAAAGGCGGTGGCGCAGCACTCACCCGCGAGAAAATTATTTCAGCGGTCGCCGAGCGGTTTATTTGCATTGCAGACGAGAGCAAAAGAGTAGAGGTCTTGGGCGCCTTCCCGCTCCCTGTGGAGGTCATACCCATGGCGCGTAGCCACGTCGCGCGGGAGCTCGTGAAGCTCGGCGGTCAGCCTGTCTGGCGCGAGGGGGTGATCACTGACAACGGCAATGTCATTCTCGATGTACATGGCCTGCAGATCCATGACGCTATCGAGACGGAGCGCCGAATCAACGACATGACCGGCGTGGTGTGCAATGGCTTGTTTGCAATGCGATCCGCTGATGAACTGCTCTTGGGGACAGCGAAGGGCGTGGTCAGCCAGACGGAATAATCCGTCAAATTATTTTGATATAGGGCAGGCGCGCTGGTAGGCTTCGCGCCCATGGTCGCCACCGCCCGCATCGTAGATCTTGTCTCGACTGAAGCAGCCAGAACGCCCGTTGCTGCCGTTTTAAAGGCAGCGAGAGATGAGCTTAGGTTGCGCATCCTGCGTGCGCTGGCGCAGGATTCGTTTAGCGTCTCAGAGCTCTGCACCATCTTCGACCTCCGCCAGAGCGCACTCAGCCACCATTTGAAAGTACTCATTGAGGCGGGGCTGTTGAGCCGCCGCAAGGAAGGCACTGCTATTTTTTTCTATCGCCGGGCGCTGGCTGGCGGCCCCTTACAGCGACTCCAGAGCCAGATTCTGCAGCACATAGACGAAGCGCCAGTTACGCCGGACAACGCGCTAGGCATCCAGCGGGTGCAGCGCCAGCGCGAAGAAAACTCTATTGCCTTTTTTAAAGGCAACGCGAAACGATTCAGGAAACATCAGGAATTTATTGTTCCCTGGGCCGATTGCAGCGACATGACGCTGCAGTTGCTGGATCGCCCCGAGAAAGGCACCTTTGATTCGATAATTGAAGTGGGTGTAGGCGAAGGGTGGCTGCGCCCGACCTGCACAAGCGCGCACTCAACGTCACGGCTTTAGATTTGTCTCAAGAAATGTTGACGCTCGCTAGGCAGCACGCACGACACCTTCCAAACATCTCTTTTGTCCATGGCAGTACCGACGTTTTGATGCAACAAGGCCATCAGGCTGACGCGATCGTGGCAAATATGGTGCTGCAGCATACCTCTGAGCCCGAGAAAGTGCTTGCAGAGGCGGCTAGCTTGCTAAGGCCTGAGAGCCACTTGGTGATCAGCGAACTCTGTGCTCACGATCAGGCGTGGGCTCGCGAGCATTGCGACGACTTGTGGCTGGGGTTCTCGCCGGAAGCACTCGAAGCTTGGGCGGTTGAGGCAGGACTCAAAACCCATGCGAGTGTGTTTCTGGCACAGCGAAATGGCTTTCAAATTCAAGTGCAGCACTTTGAGCGCTGCTGATCTACCAAACGGGAATTCATAACATGAGTGACTATTCGCTTTTCACGTCGGAGTCAGTGTCCGAGGGCCATCCGGACAAAATGTCAGATCAGATATCGGATGCCATTCTCGATACCTATCTGGCTAAGGACCCCGACGCCCGCGTCGCCGTCGAAACCTTGGTCAAAACCGGTATGGTTGTAGTAGCCGGCGAGGTG
>Ga0181582_10004402_pt1 | contig 11397 bp, 9 predicted proteins | sample 071ome_32_FD_132438 | JGI IMG/M metagenome (GOLD analysis project Ga0181582, IMG submission 132438) | Coastal salt marsh microbial communities from the Groves Creek Marsh, Skidaway Island, Georgia - 071405AT metaG (megahit assembly) | ecosystem: Environmental > Aquatic > Marine > Intertidal zone... | reverse complement strand
GCCACGCGAGACCAGGTCGCGCTCGCAGCGCAGGGTATTGGCATGGGCTTGCCCGCACAGCAGGACTAGAAGCAGGGTCGAACCGGGCAGGATGAGGATTTTTCGCATGACTTTTCGCATGAATGGGCCCTCCATGGACTCCATCATACGGGTTTGAACGTGAATTTGAACTGAATAGCGCTTATCCGAGGTAGCTGATCATCACGCCGGCGGCTACCGCGGAGCCGATCACTCCTGCCACGTTCGGACCCATGGCGTGCATCAGCAGGAAATTCTGCGAATTGGCTTCGAGTCCTACCTTGTTCGCTACACGTGCAGCCATCGGTACTGCCGACACGCCGGCGGCGCCGATCAGCGGATTGATCTGCATGCTGCTGAAACGGTTCATGAGTTTTGCCATCAGCACGCCCGACGCAGTACCGATGCCGAAGGCAACAATACCGAGTACCAGGATGCCCAGCGTTTCCACGTTGAGAAAGGCATCGGAACTGAGCTTTGAACCCACGCCCAGGCCAAGGAAGATGGTCGTAATATTGATCAGGGCATTCTGCGCGGTGTCGCTGAGGCGCTCCACCACCCCGCTTTCCTTCATCAGGTTGCCGAAACAGAACATCCCTAGCAGTGGTGCCGCAGTGGGCAGGAACAGGGCCACCAGCACCAGCAGGCTGAGCGGAAAGATGATCTTTTCGCGCTGCGATACGGGACGCAACTGCTCCATTCGTATCTTGCGCTCTTCGACAGTGGTGAGCGCTTTCATGATCGGCGGCTGGATCAGCGGCACCAGGGCCATGTAGGAATAGGCCGCCACGGCGATGGCACCGAGGAGGTCGGGCGCCAGACGCGAGGACACGAAGATGGCAGTGGGACCGTCGGCCCCGCCGATGATGCCGATAGCCGCGGCATCTGCCAGGGTAAAATCCATCAGCCCCATCTGGGCCAGGAGTATGGCGCCGATCACGGTGGTGAATATGCCAAACTGCGCAGCGGCACCCAGGAAAAGTGTCCGGGGGTTGGCAAGCAAGGGCCCGAAATCCGTCAGGGCGCCCACGCCCATGAAGATCACCAGCGGGAACATGCCGGTGGCGATGCCAGCTTCATATATATAGTAGAGAATACCGCCCGGACTCTCGATATGGCCGGCGGCATCATAGACCGGCTCCGCGAGAAAACCGGCTCCCGGAATATTGACCAGGATTGCACCCATGCCGATAGGCAGGAGCAGCAAGGGCTCGAATTTCTTGCGTATGGCCAGGAAGACAAGCAACAGGCCAACAAGGATCATGACAAACTGGCCGGCTTCGAGCTGGTAGAGGCCCGAATCACGAAACAGCTGCAGGAGACTTTCCATCAGTCGACTATTGAGTGATTGCAGTGGACAGATGCTTAACCGATGGTCAGCAGTTCGTCACCGACCGCCACCGCGTTGCCTTCTGCCACCTTGATGCTGCGAACGGTGCCTGCACGGGGTGCTTTCACCTCGGTTTCCATCTTCATCGCTTCGAGAATGATGAGGACCTCCCCTTCCGCCACTTTCTGGCCAACGGTAACGTCCACCTTGAAGATATTGCCTGCCAGCGGCGCAAGCAAGGGTTCGCCCTTGTTGACGGGTGTGGAGGATTCGCTGGTTTTGGGTGGTGCGTCGCTTGCCGGGCCTGAGGGCTGAATCTGGCTGATATCACCACCTTCAGACACCTGGACCACGTAGGTCTGACCGTTGACGTTGACCGAATAGACGCTGGGTTCGCCGGGTTTGGTCCTGGCCGGTGCCGACGCCGGTTTGGCTTCCTCGCCGGTGGGTGCCGGCTCGAAGGCATCCGGGTTGCCGCGGTTCTTGAGGAACTTCAGGCCAATTTGCGGGAACAGGGCGTAGGTCAGGACATCATCGATCTCGCGCTCGCCGGTTTCAATCTTGAAACCCTCGTCTTTCGCCTTCTTGCGCAACTCGCTGGTCAGGGACTCGAGTTCAGGCTTTAACAGGTCTGCCGGCCGGCAGGTGATAGGTTCTGCACCATCGAGCACTTTGGCCTGCAACTCCTTGTTCACTGGCGTAGCGGTGGCCCCGTATTCTCCCTTGAGGATGCCAGCGGATTCCTTGGTGATGGTCTTGTAGCGCTCATCGGAAAGCACATTGATGACCGCCTGGGTACCCACGATCTGTGAAGTCGGCGTTACCAGCGCGATCGTTCCAAGGTCTTCCCGCACGCGGGGGATTTCCTTAAGGACTTCACTCATCTTGTCGGTGGCGTTCTGCTCGCGCAGCTGGCTTTCCATGTTGGTGAGCATGCCGCCCGGCACTTGCGCCAGCAGGATACGGGCGTCGACTCCCTTCAGGGCACCCTCGAATTTGGCGTACTTTTTGCGCACAACGCGGAAATACTCGGCGATTTCAGCCAACAGTTTCAGGTCGAATCCGGGGTCGCCCGGCAGATCCTCGAAAATGGCATTAAGGGTTTCGGTAGCCTGATGGCCGTAGGTCATGCTCATGGAGGAAATGGCTGTATCGATATTGTCGATGCCGGCCTCGACGGCCTTGACCAGGGTCGGTGTGGCCATTCCGGTGGTTGCGTGGCTCTGCATATGTACCGGCAAACCGACTTCCTTCTTCAGGCGCGTCACCAGTTCGTAACAGACATAGGGCCGCAGCAGTCCTGCCATGTCCTTGATGCAGATGGTGTCTGCCCCCATGTCCTCGAGCTGCTGCGCCAGGGTGAGCCAGGTATCCACGGTGTGGACGGGGCTGACAGTATACGAAAGCGCACCCTGGGCATGGCCGCCCACTTTCTTCACGCCCTTGATGGCAGTCTCGAAATTGCGGGGATCGTTCATGGCATCGAAAATCCGGAACACGTCGACGCCATTGGTATAGGCGCGCTCGCAGAACTTTTCGACAACATCGTCTGCATAGTGCCGATAACCCAGGATATTCTGGGCGCGGAACAACATCTGGTGGCGGGTGTTTGGAATGGCCTTTTTCAGTTCGCGAATGCGGTGCCAGGGATCCTCGCCGAGGTAACGGATACAGGCATCGAAGGTAGCCCCGCCCCAGGATTCCACCGACCAGTATCCGACCTTGTCGATCATGTCGGCGATGGGGAGCATGTCTTCCAGCCGCAACCGCGTCGCTATCAGCGACTGGTGGGCGTCACGCAGGACGAGTTCTGTTATGCCAACTGGTGATCTATCTTCAATCATCGGAATAACCCATTTTCATCTTGGATATGTCTGCTACGCAGACTGACAACATTTCTGCCGGTGCAGTGAGTACATCCGCAAATAACAGCAAACTCTTGCTTATAGTCGTTCGTCTGTTACTGCTTCGAGCGATGCGCGTGAATGGCTGCGCTGATGACGGCGAGCAGGGTTGCTTCGTCAAGCCGCCCTGCTGCTCCGGGAGTCTTAAGGACTGCGGGTTGAACAGCCCCGTATTTTTGCACCAGTGAGGACATGATAGATGTCACGATCACCAGCAGGGTTAGGAACACGAATACGGTGCCCATCCCCAGTAACATCAGATTTACACCTTCTGATATCAACGCTCCGGAATTCACTCAAATTTCCTAGTGTCTTGATTGCTCTGGACGTCCAGTAAAGACGCCGGTATTGCTGGTACTTCAGGCAGAAATTCCAGTCAGCGCACTCTACATTAAATCCCCGGTTTTTTCCACGGGGACAGGCAGTTCCGGCACTTTATTCAAGCAGACTTTGACTTTTCCTTCACAATTTGCTGAAAACCGGTGCTGCGAGGGGCGCCGGGCGTCGATATACGGTAAATTATTCCCCTGACAATTCATTCGCATAAAAAGGAAGTTTTCCGTTGCACGGCGAAACATCTACCCTGCTGACCTCGGTATTACTGCTGCTGGGCACATCCACACTGCTCATCATCCTGCTGTACCGGTTGCGCATCAATTCCCTGCTGGCGTTCATCCTCACCGGTGCGCTGTTCGGGCCTACGGGACTTGGGGTCATCACGGATCCGGAAGAGCTGACCGCCATCGCCGAACTGGGCCTGACTTTCCTGCTTTTTATTCTCGGCCTGGAATTCTCACTGCCCAGGGTGATGGTGTTGCGCAATACGGTGTTCAAGCTCGGCAGCCTTCAGGTAGCGATATGTTCTGTTTTCTTTTTCCTGGTGCTCCAGTTGTTCGGGCTGCCCTGGCAAGTCTCGGCCATCCTCGCCGGCGGTCTTTCACTGTCATCCACGGCTATCGTCTCCCGGGAACTGACCAGCCTGGGCATTCTCAAGACCCGCCATGGCGAGATCGCCATCGGCATCCTGCTATTCCAGGATCTGGTCGCTGTACTGCTTCTTATCGCTGTTCCCCTGGCGTCCAGCCGGCTCGAGGGCTTTTCCCTGTCGGGCATTTTCACCACTGCCGGCCAGGGCATCATCCTGCTCGGTGTATTCTTCCTGACTGGCCGCTACCTGCTGCCGCGGCTGTTGCGTGAGATCGCCACTCAGCAGTCCGACCAGTTGCTGGTACTGTCCGCACTCGTCATCGTGCTGTTGTCCGCCATGCTCACGGCCAGTATCGGGCTGAGCATGGAACTGGGTGCCTTCCTCGCCGGCATGATGCTGGGTGATACACGCTTTCGCCACCAGCTCGAAGCCGACATACGTCCCTTTCGCGACATTCTCCTCGGGTTGTTTTTCATCACCATAGGCATGCTGGTCGACCTTCGCCTGCTCGCCGAGTACTGGCCCTACCTGCTGCTTGCTGGCATGCTGCTGATCGCATGCAAGGCCTTGCTGGTCACCGGCGTCGTCAAGGCAATGGGCGAGTCCTGGCGCGCAGCCGTTCCCTCCGGCATGGCGCTCGCACAGGGCAGCGAATTCATGTTTGCGTTGCTGGCACTTGCGGCACGCAACATTTTGATCAGCGAGGAAGCTGCCTCCAATCTGATCACGGTCGTTATTATCAGCATGGTACTGACTCCGCTGGTGATCCGGCATGGTCCGCGCCTGGTGAATTCCGCTTACCTGCGGATTTGCAAGAAAACCCTGGAGCATGTCGAGGACAAGGCCACCTTTGTCGAACTCGACAAGAAGAACCACATACTGATCCTGGGCTTTGGCCGCGTCGGCCAAACCATTGCGCGCTTCCTGCGCCCGCTTAATATCGACTATGCGGTACTGGAAACCGACGATGTGCGTATACGCGAAGCCAGTGCAGTCGATGAACCCATCTACTATGGCGACAGCAGCCGTGTCGACATTCTCAAGGCAGCCGGCGCCGCCGATGCCCGTATCGTGGTCATTACCTTTGATAAAGCCGAACTGGCCACGAAAATTCTCGATAATATGCAAGAGATCAATCCGGACGTCCCGGTGCTTGTACGAACACGCGATGACGCCCATCTCGATCAACTGATCGCTTCCGGCGCGCTTGAAGTGATACCGGAAACCCATGAAGCCAGCCTGACCCTAGTATCGCATATCCTGCTGATGGTGCAGTATCCCACACGCATGATTCACAGCATCATCGACAAAGCCCGGCGCGACCGCTACAGAATGATGAAGGGTTTCTACCATGGCGAACGCATGGGCTTCATGGATCGCGAAAGCGGTTCCGCGGAAGTAATCCATGCCGTACGCCTGCCGCGCAGGGCTTTCGCCTGCGGCAAACTGCTGCAGGAACTTGAGCCACCCGAAGGCGTCAGCATCTTTGAGGTTCATCGCGACACCCTGATCATGGCAACTGCGGATCATCCTGACCTGCTGCTGCAAGCCGGTGACGTCGTGGTTCTGCTCGGGATGAGGGACAAACTGGATCCCGGCGAAAGCTACCTGCTCAGGGGTTGATGATGTTTGTCGCGCTGCTTCTGCACCTGGCGGCCATTCCCGCACTGGGCATGTACCTGTTGTTTGCCGTGCCGGCCGAAGGCTTGCGCCATGTCTGGAAACGACTGCCTTTGTTCATTGCATTGTGGCTCACACTCTCCCTGCTCTCCGTCATCCACGTCATCGGACACTTGCTGGATGAATTGCTGTTTTTCCGTTACCGGCGTGTCGTGATACGCGAACCGGTCTTCATTCTCGGCATTCCCCGCAGCGGCACTACCTACCTGCAACGACTGCTCGGCGTCGACGACCGTTTCACCACGCTCGCTACCTGGGAAGCATTGCTGGCTCCGTCGATCAGCGAACGTTATTTATACAGGATGCTGGGCAGGCTGCTCCGGCCCGTGGAGAATGCCGTGATCGCCGTGCGGCGCAAATTGTTCCGCACCATGGACGACATTCACCAGATCCGGCTGCAGGAGCCTGAAGAGGATTTCCTCTTGCTGCTGCCGCTCATGGCCTGCCTGCTGGTTGCCTTCGCCTGCCCGCGCGCCAGCCATTTCTGGCGGCTCGCCTGGTTCGACATGAAACTGCCGGCCTGGTATCGCAGAACCGTGCTGACCTTCTATGCACGCTGCCTGCAGAAACACCTCTTTTACCACGGCGAGGATCTGCGTATCCTCAGCAAGAACCCGTCATTTACCTCCCTGGTGCAGTCGCTGCTGGATAATTTTCCCGGTGCGAGGATTATTGCCTGTACCCGCCCACCCGCAGAAGTGTTACCCTCGCAGCTGAGTTCGCTACGCCCGGCCATGTCGATCCTGGGAAGCGGCAAGCTGTCACCGCAAACACAGAACACCATGATCGGGTTGTTACACCACTATTACTCGCAACTCCTGAAATACAGCCAGGATAAACGGATTCATTTCCTGCCGATGGCGATACTGCAGTCCGATCTGCCTTATGCCATGACCTCCCTGTTCGCCTTTCTTGCCATGCCCCAATCTGCCGCCAGCCTGGAAGCCGTTGCCCGCGCCCGGGAAAGCGGCAAACATACGAGCAGTCATCGTTACACCCTCGCCGAATTCGCCCTGACCGAGGCAATCATCGAGGACCGGTTCCAGCATGTGTGGCGTGCGCTTTACGCAGCCACCAGCAAGGAAAACACTCCCACCTGAGCATGTCGCAGTCCAATATCAACCATACACGCCTGCTGGCGATTTCCGATGCAGCACCTTCGCGCAATGGTGCCGGAGCCTACTACCAGGACCTGCTCGAGCAGATGGAAGGCAAGCTGGAAGCCTCCATGCTCTATTCGCCGACCATCGATGACCAGGGCGTCTGGCAGGCGGGCCTTGTCCTCCCTTTGCCCGGTGACAAGACACAAAAACTGTGCTTCCCCAACATCTTGCAACTCAATACATTGTCCCGGGAATTCAAGCCCCACGTGGTCGTCATCGCCACTCCTGGTGTTTATGGTATCTGCGGCGCCTGGCTGGCACGCAGGCACAAGGTACCCTACCTCACAGGCATGCATACCTCGTTCGAGCAACTGACCGAGCTGTACTGGCCGAATTCACTGCAAGGCAAGATCGTTGAACACTATTTCAGGTTTTCCAACGGCTTCCTCTTCCGCCATACCGAAGCCGTACTCGGCAACGCCGAGCCCATCCTGGAACAGGCCAAGAAGATGGGCGCACCGGATACCCGACTGATTGGCACGCCGGTATCATCCGAATTCATTCTTCCCGCCTACAAACCCCATAAAGGGGAATTGCAAAGCTGCCTGTTCGCCGGACGCCTGGCCAAGGAGAAAAATATCGAAGCCCTGCTGCAGGCAGTGGAAGATTTTCCTGCCATTCAGTTCAGCGTGGCAGGCGACGGTCCGCTCAGGCCCGATGTGGAGCAGGCAGTAGCACGATTCTCCAACCTCAAATATCTTGGCTGGCTCAGCCGCAGCGGCCTGCGCAAAACACTGGATGAACACGATGCCCTGCTGCTGCCGTCGCATTTCGAAACTTTCGGCACTATCGCCCTGGAAGCCATGTGCCGGGAAAAACTGGTTTTCGTATCGAGTGGCTGCGGTATCACACACTGGGACCGGCTGTTGCCGGGCCTGATCATCATCGACGAATCCGGCCTGACCCGTGCCATCGAATCGGTATTGCGCAAGACACCGGAGGAACGCCGTGATATTGCCCGCAGCGGCAACAGCATCGCCATCACCTGGAACGAGGACGTGTTGAACCGCTGGTACCATATACTCAAGGACACCATCCGCGATTACGCCGAAGAGCAGCAATGAAATCGAAGTACGCCATCGTTTCCATCCATGACGTCATGCCGCATGCGATAGGCAACGTCAGGGAGCTCCTGGGAAAAATGGCACACCTGGCTCCCGAGTCCATCACATTGCTGGTTGTGCCGGGCCTCGACTGGTCCGACCATGAACTGCAGGCATTGCACGAGTTCCAGGACGCCGGTTACCGGCTGGCCGGTCATGGCTGGCATCACCGTGTACGGCAGGTCAAAACCCTCTATCACCATTTCCATTCGGGACTGATATCGCGCATGGCCGCGGAACACCTGAGCCTTTCGACCGACGACATCACGCGCATCATGGAAGATTGTCATGCCTGGTTTCTTGGGCAATCTCTGGCAGCACCGGATCTCTATGTCCCCCCTGCATGGTCGATGGGCAGCATGCCCAGGTCGCGTCTGAAAGCCTTGCCCTTCCGCTACTATGAGACCACGTCGGGTATTTACGACAGCGAGTGCGACCGTGAGGTCCGCCTACCACTGCTGGGATTCGAAGCCGACACCACCTTCCGTTCGGTCAGCCTGAAATACTGGAATGCATTCAATTTCGGACTGGGCAGCCAGCACAGGCCCGTGCGCCTGTCCATTCACCCGCGTGACCACCAGTTGTTGCTGCGAGACGCCCTCGATCATTACCTTGGTCGTATTGATACGGCACTGCCCTACACAGCCATTTTTTGACGGCAAGCTCGTGCTGAATCAGGCGCTTTTGTGCATCTGCACCAGGAAACGTGCTGGTAATAACCGGCAAATTATGGGGATTTAACCGCGTACAGGCATGAAATGCTTGCCGATGAAATTTACTGATGCAGGCCGCATCATGAGCGAAGGTCTGGCAAGGCAAAAGGATTTTTTGACGTCGCGAACAGTACTGAAGTACATGAGCAGACTCAAAAAATTCTTTTACCGCAGTATGACTGAGCGCAACAGCGGCTACTGAACTTCAAAAGCCAGCAGAACATTTCCCGGGCGGCCAACGAAACCTGCATTGCCTGACAACATGTAGACCATGTTGCCGGCGATGACGGGACCGGGCCCATCGAAAGAGGCGCCATTGGCCTCCACACCGTTGACTGTCTCGAATGAACGGTTGGCGTCGAAAGTCCAGATCACCTCCCCTGTCTGCGCATCGTAAACACGCATACCGCCGTCAGCGGAACCGGAAAACACCGCGCCATCAATAGCGGTAACTGCTGCCGATTGAGTGGCGGAACAGCCGGGACCAGCACCACACAGCAGGTCCTGTGGCGGCGTGTACCAGGCACGCGTGCCGGTATCCAGGTCGATGCCGTGGATGCCGCCACCCTCGGTAAAAATATAACCACCGACAGCGACGTAGGCCAGCCCGTCGCCGGCCGCCGCACCCCAGACACCGCCTACCGGACTTCCCGGCCCGGCCCGGTATTGCCAGACCAGGGCACCGCCGTCATTCGGGTCAAGTGCGAAGGCCATCCCCGACTTTTGCGGCACGATAAGCAATTGCCTGCCGCTCGCGGTAGTAGTCAGCAGCGGCGAAGCGGAAAAATCGAAATCGGGACCAACGTCCGCAGGGCAATTGGCATTGGGCTCGTCACCGCAGCCCATTATCCAGACATCCGGCAGCAACTGGTTTACCCAGACCTGTTCTCCGGTGGCCATGTCGATGGCGATGACGGCATCCGATGTGCCGGGATCAGGATCGGCATAGGCGTTGCCAGTGGCGACGTACAGCAGGCCGCGGTCATCGTCGACAGTGGGCGCACTCCAGATGCCGACCCCGGCCGGGCCGTAGAGCGGCAGGCCGCTGGCGCTGACTCCGCGCTGCTGCGGCTCCGGCACCGTATAGTATTTCCAGATGACATCCCCGGTCTGCGCATTCAGTGCCGTGACGCTGCCACGGAAGGTGCAGCAGGAATAATCGGGATTGGCGGAAGTGGATTCCTCGCCGACGCCGCTCATGGGCACGTACAGGACTCCGTCATGCAGGGTGACTGCACCGGTGCCGCGTACATTCGGATGCTCGTCCACCTTCCTGACCCACAGTGCCTGCCCTGTCCAGGCGTTGACGGCGTAGGCATTGCCCTGCACATCCTGGAAATAGGCGGCGTAGCCCTCGCTGCCGTCCGCGTAGCGATAGGGGCCAATGGAAACGGCGCTGCGAATGCCGCTTCGCGGCAGGAAGGTCCAGTAGGTGCAGCCACTATCGGCATCGAGGGAATAGAGCGCGCCGGCGCTGTTGCCGACGTATACCCTGCCTGCCATTACCGCGGGCTGGCTACGGGCCTGTGCTTCGCCTGGCAAACCATAGGCCCATTTCAGGCGCAAGGTTGGCAGCGTGTCACGGGTGATGGCGCCAGCGGCGTAACGGTTGTTGCGGCCGTCCGGGCCCCAGCCGTTCCAGGCGGGTGCCAGGTCGGGATTGGCCAGCGGCGGGTTGCTTTCACACAGGTTGGTGGTAATGGTCAGTTGCAGGTCGGCCACTTCAGCACCTGTCAGGAAGGACGCGATCGCGCGCATGTCGGTATCGGTCAGACCGGTCGCCTGTATACGCATCAGGCCATCGGTGAGAGCCGCATAAACGGAATTTGGCGTGAAACGCGCCATGTCTGTGCGCGCCGGGGCGTGGGTGTTGACTTCAGGATCCGGATTTTCATGACAGGTGGCGCAGCGGGTGTTGTAGAGCGCCTCTCCACTCTGCCCGTCCTGCGCCAGGACGTTCGCTGCGGCAATCATGCCCAGGCACATAAAAATATGGCGAATCAATCCGCGCATCGATGCTTCCCCCAAAATCGAGTAACTACAGGCCGACCGATGTTACGGGAATTAATCCTGGCGGGCCACCGCATTGGCATAGACCCGGATCATGCCCACATCGGACCAGCCGCCGTTGCCGTGATCGGCACCGGGTTGCAGGTCAGTGAAGCCGATCTCGTCCACCCGGCTCAGGTCCACGGAATCAAGCAGGATACCTCGCGTCACTGCCGTGTCGGTATTGAACACCATCCATTTCACATCACTGACACGGAATTCCGTGAACAGGAAATCCGACAGGGATACGATCTCGAGATCGCCGACATAGGTGGAACCGTCCGCCAGCTTGATAAACGGTTGCACCTTGTGAAAGCCGGAGGTTTTGACCTGGACCATGATGCGGGCGGCACCTGACAAATCGGCATAAGCTTCCCGATGCCGGAAAGCGAAGGTGCAGCCATAACCGCACAGCCCCGACCAGGTATGCGGTGGGTTGGCATCGCTGCCCTGCACCCCGTTGATCTGCAGGTCCTCGTGTTTCATGCCATATAGTTTCAGTTCAAGAG
>Ga0181582_10004400_pt1 | contig 11402 bp, 10 predicted proteins | sample 071ome_32_FD_132438 | JGI IMG/M metagenome (GOLD analysis project Ga0181582, IMG submission 132438) | Coastal salt marsh microbial communities from the Groves Creek Marsh, Skidaway Island, Georgia - 071405AT metaG (megahit assembly) | ecosystem: Environmental > Aquatic > Marine > Intertidal... | reverse complement strand
GGATATAGCAGGAAGACTGGCGTGACACGCGGGACGGGAAAACCGGCAGCCCGACGAATTTATCGATGCCCTGGCTGATCATCGAGGTGTATTTGCCGCTCGAAATTTCCGAGATATCGAATTCCTCGAAATTGATAAAGCGGTAGAACATTTCCTCGATCTGCATGGTCAGGCAGTTGAGTTCGATCCCCTCGGCCTCCACCGGCCCCATGGTCAGATCGCGCACATGCTCGTAATCGCTGGTCGCGAAAGTCAGTTTCAGCCGTTCCTTGGACATTTGCCGCATTCTCCCTGAGATAAGTCGCGCGCATTCTCATAGGCGGGGCGCGATCCGTCAAACGCGGGATGTGCATTTTGCCGCCGATTCCGTAATATGCCGCCACTGAAAAAGGAGAACCGCCATGCCGCGTTTCAAGGATTTCCAGCCCCGGGGCGTCATCCCGGCGACCCTGCTGGCCTTTAACGAGGATTTTTCAATCGATGACGCATCGACGCGGGCGCATCTGCGCCATGTCGCCAATGTCGGGGGCATCACCGCGATCACGGTGAACGGGCATGCATCCGAGGTCCATGCCTGCTCCGATGACGAACAGCGCCGCATTCTGGATGTGTCTCTGGAGGAGGTCGGCGACAAACTGCCGCTGATTACCGGTGTCTGGGCCGATGGCAGCCATGAGGCGGCGCGTATCGCGAAATGGGCCGAAGCCGCCGGCGCGTCCGCGTTGCTGGTATTTCCGCCGCAACCGATCATGATGATGCAGGGTCAGATGAACCCGGAGATGGGGCTCGCCCATTTCAAGACCATCGCGGAGGCCACCGATTTGCCGCTGATCGCATTTCAGTATCCCAACGATTATGCCTATCGCATGGAGACACTGCGGCGAATGATCGACGAGATCCCGACGCTGGCCGCCATGAAGGACTGGAATATGGGCCAGGTGCATGAGGCTCATGTGCGCGAATTGCAGGATACGCACCGGCCCTTCACGGTGCTGTCGACCAACAGCGCCTGGCTGATGAGCTCGCTCACCATGGGGGCGAACGGACTGCTGTCCGGTTCCGGCAGCGTCATCGCCGATCTGCAGGTCGCGCTGTTCGATGCGGTAAAGGCCGGCGATCTGCCGCGCGCCCAGGCGATCAATGACCGGATCTACCCGACCGCGCAATGTTTCTACGGCGCGCCGGCGACCGACATGCATAACCGCATGAAGGAAGCGCTGGTCATGCTGGGGCGGATGCCGAAAGCCGTCGTCCGCCCGCCGCTGGTCAAGCTGTCGGATGCGGAGCTCGCCGGCGTGCGGGCGGCGATCGAAGCCGCCGGCCTGACCTATGATGGCGCAGATATATTGAAAGAGGCCGCATGAGCACACCACCCAAAACGCTTACCGACGGGTATGAACGGTTCCGCTCCGGCAAATACCGGGAGGAAGCCGACCGCTACGCCACGCTGGAAGGCGGCCAGGCGCCGGAGACCATGATCGTCGCCTGCGCAGATTCCCGCATCGATCCGGCGACGATCTTTAACGCCGCACCAGGCGAATTGTTCGTGGTGCGCAATGTGGCCAATCTGGTGCCACCCTGCCTGCCGGTGGATGCTTCATTGCACGGCACCTCCGCCGCGCTGGAATTCGCCGTCGTGTCCCTGAAAGTGCGGAATATCGTGGTGATGGGCCATGGCGGTTGCGGCGGGATCGCGGCCTCACTCGCCCTGGGCGGCAAGCAGCCGGTCGGCAAATTCATTGAACCCTGGGTCAAGCTGCTGGAACCGGCGCGGGATGCGCTCACCGACGGGGACGACCGGCAGACCGCGCTGGAACAGGCCGGGGTGCGGCAATCCTTGCGGAATCTGGAGACCTTCCCGTTCATCGCCGACGCCATCGCCGAAGGCCGCCTCTCGCTCTATGGCGCTTGGTTTTCCATCGGTCTGGGCGAGCTGGTCTGGCTCGACTAATTAAAAAAGGCGGGGACCAGCCCCGCCTTTCTCTCACACTCGGATACAGCGATCACACGTCGAATTTGGATTCGTCGATGAATTCGCCCATTTTCGATTCCGCGCCGGCCTTCTTCATGGCCTCCAGGAATATCTGGTGGATGCGCGGGTCCTGATCCTCATATTCGATCTGGGCGCCACCCTTGTTCACATCAACATCCATTCCCATGAAAATGCGGCGCTTTTCCTCCATCAACGGATAGCGCAATCCGCCGCAGGCAATCGCCAGATAGCGCGAGGGGTCGGGCGCGGCGTTGAAATGCTGGTGGAACATCATGTCGGGCGGCGCAAAGACGGTGCCGTGCGACCAGTCAACCCGGGTGATGTCCTCATCGCTCTCATACCAGAGCAGCGAATAGCCCTGACCGGTAACGCACATAACGTGGAAATCTGCGCCGTGGCGATGGCCCTTCTTGTAGGTCCCGACCGGCATTTCCGACATATGGGCGTGCATCGCGCCGTCAGCCAGGCAGAACATCATGTTCGACCCGCCGGCGCCGCGCGCATTCCATTTCTGTAACTCGAAACTGCGCAGATCGGGCACAAAGTTGGTTTCCCACATATGGCGGCCGGGGCGCTTCGGCAGGAAGGTGCCTTCACCGGTGTAATAGTTGTCGGTCCCTTCCCGGCCCTTGAAATGGAACGTATTGGCGAAAACGAACTCATGATCGTGATAGACGTTCATGATCATGGGTGAATTATTGGTCGAGGAAAGCCGCGCCGGTTCCTGGCCCGAGCCGTTGAAATGCTGGTATTTGGCGTTGAGCGGGACGGCAAACATGCTGCCCTGGCCCCATTCGAAGCTGTGCTTCGACCCGTCGGAAAGCTCGACCTGGGTGCTGCCGTTGCCGGACAACACATAATAGACTTCCTCGAACATATGGTTGCGCGGACGCGTATTGCCGCCGGGCGGCAGTTCGAGCACGAAAACCGACAGCCAGTCGCCGCGGCCCTTCAGATGGGCCAGCCCGCCATTGCATTCAAAATGATCCCAGGGCTGAACCGGGACATCAGGCAGATGGATGCCGAAATCCTCGACAATCGGGATATTCTGCGCCTCCGCCCAATCGAGATACGGATCGGACAGGAACGGCCTGTCATCGACTTCTGTTCTGACTTCGTCCGCGACGGCTTCCATGGTTTTTCCTCCGGTTGGATAAAATATCGGCGCTTCATTGCAGGCGCGCCGAAATCCCGGCCAACATATGAAAAGGGGACGGTTTGTTCAAGGGATGCGCTGATCTGTCCCCTTGGTGAAAGAAGCCGAAAAAGCTACATTGCGGCAAATCGTTGTTTCAGGGAGCAAAAACATCATGGCGGGACCGGCGCCGATCAATATCGATGTAAACGGATGCAATATAGAGGTGCTGCGCCAGGGCAGCGGCACACCGCTTTTATTCCTGCACGGGGCGGGCGGGCTGAAGGGCTGGGCGCCGTTTCTGGAAGAACTTTCGCAAAAATTTGACGTCATCGCGCCGAGCCATCCCGGTTTCGGACGCTCCGACACGCCGGACTGGCTGGATAATCTGCCCGACCTTGCCTTTTTCTATTGCGATTTTCTTGAACAGCTCGATCTGAAAGACATCCATCTGGTCGGCCATTCGATGGGCGGTTGGCTATCGGCGGAACTGGCCGTCATGGGCACCGGACGTTTTCAGACCCTGACCGTCGTTTCGGCGGCCGGGTTGCGCGTCGTTGGCGTGCCGATGGGCGATATCTTCATGTGGTCGGCAGAGGACCGCGCGCGCAAGATGGTATTCGACCCCGAAGAGGGCGAACGCCGCGCCAACGAGGTGCTGTCGGATGAGGAAGCCGATATCGCGCTCAAGAACATGTTCACCTCTTCAAAGCTGTGCTGGAGCCCGCGCTTTCATAATCCCGACCTGGAAAAGCGCATGCACCGGATCAAGATCCCGACCATGATCATGTGGGGCGAACACGACCCGATTTTTCCGGCGCCGGATTATCCCAACGTCTGGAATGAGGCGATCGCGGGATCGGAACTGCGCATTTTCTCGGAATGCGCCCATTCGCCGCAAAACGAACGCACGGCGGATTTCCTGGCCGGTATCGACGCCATTACGCAAGGAGCGGCGAAATGAAATTTTTCTTTTTCCATCTGATGCCCTACGGGGCGGTCGATCTCGACGCCATCACGGATAATTCCTGGATCGTCTTTCCGAACAAGCATTACGACCCGAAGGAAGGGCACAAGCTCTATAACCGCTATCTGGATGAGCTTGAATATGCAGACCAGCTCGGGTTTGACGGTGTCTGCGTGAATGAGCACCACCAGACCGCCTATGGGATGATGCCGCAGCCGAGCGTGCTTGCCGGCGCGCTCGCCCGGCGGACGGAAAACGCCAAGATATGCGTATTGGGCCGCGCGTTGCCGCTGACCTCAAATCCGCTCGGCATCGCCGAGGAATACGCCATGATTGACAATGTCACCGGCGGACGGCTGATCGCCGGGTTCGTGCGCGGCATCGGCTGCGAATATCACGCGATGATGGTCAATCCCGGCGAGTCGCTGTCCCGTTTCCACGAAGCCCACGACCTGATTATGGAAGCCTGGACCAAGGAAGGCCCCTTCCCCTTCGATGGGAAATATTACCGCTTTCAATACGTCAATCTGTGGCCGCGCCCCTATCAGCAGCCGCATCCGCCGGTCTGGATCCCGTCGCAGGGTTCGTCCGAAACCATGCTGTGGGCGTCACACCCGGATCGCAAATATGTCTACCTGCTGACTTTCAGCCCGACCGCGTCGGTCACCAAGCACCTCAATACCTATGCGCAGCAATGCGAAAAATACGGCTATGAGTGCAAGCCCTCGCAGCTGGGCTGGGCCCTGCCCTGCTATGTCGCGGAAACAGACGAGATCGCGATGAAGGAAGCGGGCCAGCATATCGAGAACTTCTTCAACAAGTTCCTGATTTCGCCCATGCAGTACAAGTTGCCGCCGGGATACAGCTCCATGGCGTCCTACAAGATCGTCGTGGACAGCAAATACAAGGCGCGCGAATCCTATCTTTCGCTGGAATCTCTGATGGAAAACGGCATGTTCCTGTGCGGCAGCCCGGAGACCGTCGCCGCAAAGCTGGAGGAACATCAGAGCAAGATGGGCTTCGGCAATCTCGTGACCATGCTGCAATTCGGCACATTGCCGCATGACCTGACGAAGAAGAACCTTCAGATGTTCGCCGAAGAGGTCATGCCCAAGCTGCGCCATATCGGTGAGGGCGACGGCGCGGCGGCGGCTGCCGAATAATTTTCAGGAAACGATCCGGTCGATCTCGGCCAGTTCATCCTCTGTCATTACCCAGACAGAGGCGGCGGCATTCGCCGCGACCTGTTCAGGCCTGGTCGCGCCTGAAATCACGCAAGCGGTCACCGGCTGAGACGCCAGCCACGAGATCCCGAGGGTCAGCAAATCATGGCCGTGATCAGCGGCATAGGTTTCGAGCTTTTCAAGAATATCAAACTCCGCGGCACTCGCCGCATTATCGCCGAGACGCGCGCCCTCGGGTGCCGCCTCGCCGCGCCGGTACTTGCCGGTCAGCAATCCCCGGGCCAACGGATAATAGGGCAATATTCCGATCCCGTTCGCCTCGCAGACCGGCACCAGCCCGTCTTCGATGACCCGATCCATGACACTCCACGGATTTTGCGCCGTCACAAAACCGGCGAGCCTGTCTCGTCTGGCGATTGAAACCGCTTCGTCCATCTGATCCGCCGAAAAATTCGAACAACCATAAAAACGGACACGCCCCTCCCGAACCAGCTCTTCCAACCCGTGCAGCGTTTCCTCCACCGGACAGGCGGAATCGGGCTTGTGCAGCTGGTACAGCTCCACGAAATCCGTTTGCAGTTTTCGAAGGCTTTGATCAAGCGCCGCCCGCATGTTCTCGCGCGTCCCATGGCTGTTGCCGGCGTGCAGCCCGCCCCAGCCGAACTTGGTGGCGATGATCACCTTGTCCCGCCGCCCCTTGATCGCGCGGCCGATATATTCCTCCGACAGGCCGTTGCCGTAACTTTCCGCCGTATCGAAAAACGTCACCCCCGCCTCGATAGCGCCGTCAATAACCGACCTCGAGCGCGCTTCGTCGATACGCCGCCCGAAGGCGTTGCAACCAAGCCCGACGACGGGAATGGTGATCGGATTGTCATGCCCAAGCTGTCTTGTATCCATTTTCCATTCCTGCGGGGATATCGGCGAAGAATTCGAATGCCGACACCGTATCAATCCAGCAATTCATATGAAACCCGGCCCCGCGCCCCGGGGGAGCGGCCGCCGCAGCCCTAGCCGGCCTTTTCGAGATTCGCCAACTCTTTGGAACAGCGAAATTTTCGAACGTCCTTTTCGAGAAGTTCCGCCACCATATATTCGCCACGGCGTCCCGCCCGGCACAGCCATGTGATCATCTTCTTGCGATCACGCGGAATGGCGAAAGTGGTTCCTGAATAAAGCATTCCCAGAATAAACGCGGCTTTCCGGTTACCCTTCTCTCCGGCATTGAGCAATCGCCGCAAACCGCCAAAAGTGTTTTCGGCTATCAGATCACGGATGCCCGCGGGCACCGCCTCAAAAGTCTGCAATTGCCCGATGATCGCGCTGGCCTCCAGCGACCCGCGCTTTTCCGCCTCGAACAGCATGTCGACGGCCTCTTCATGACGCTCTGTATCGCCAAGGACAAAAATATACCCCTTGGCGAGATTGGCCATGGCATCGGCATGTCCCCGCGCGATCGCCTTCCGGGTCAGCGCTATTATTTCGGCGCGGTGTTTTTGGGCGTTTCTGCGCCCCATGAACAGGCTGATCCGGCCCATCGCTTCCAGGTGCCCCGCGCGAGCGGCTCTCAGCATGTGAAAGAACGCCAGGCGAAACCGCCCCCGGCCCCACACCTTGCTGTTGACAACGCCGAGCAAGAATTCCGCCGCCAGATAGCCGCGCGCGGCGGCGCGTTCGAAATAGGGTGTCCCGGCCGAAAGTTCCCAATATTCGCGCTCCTGCTGATCAAGAACGCGCCCCATCAGGAACAGCAGCCTTGGATTCTCGGGGTCCCTGGAAAGCGCCGCCTCGCAGACCATCCGGGCCTCGGCAACATTTACGATGGATTTTACGGGAAGGGCGACACGTTCGTAATCATGCGGGTGCGAGGCGAGAATATCGCACTGCGTCGCAATAGGCGATTTTATCGCATCTGTGTCAGCGCCGGAAGCGGTTCCCGCATAGAACACGAACAAGGCGAGAGCCGAACCAAGCGCGCGCCCGATCCTGACCCCAAACATGGCGGCAAGTGTAGCGGGAAATTCGCTGACGCGCGATCAATTTCAGGAGAGGTCAGACGGCATCCTGCGCAAGAACCGTCGCCTCCGGATTGCGGTAGGCCTGCTGGACCCGCGCCAGCTCTTCCATCGCCTCCGGATCGAAATCGAAGGCGGGCTCCCTGTTCATTTCCCAATGGCCCGGATTTTCTCCCGCGATCAGGACGCCGGATTTAAGCCCGGCCAGCGGCACGGCCTCCGCCGGGACACAAGCCAGCGATATTCCCAACCGGCGGTTATCGGATTTATTGGGCCCCGATCCATGCACGACCATCTCGTGATGAACCGAAATCTGTCCCGCCATTACGGGTGCGGCAACACTCTTGCTTTCATCGACACCGACCACTGTCTGTCCCCGGGACAGCAGATTGTCCTCCTTGAATGTCTCTTCATGGTGAATATCGGGATCGTTATGGCTGCCCGGAATAAAATGGATGCAGCCCATTTCCTCGGTCGCGTCCGTCAGGGCCAGCCACACCGTCGCGCCGGTATTCCGGTCGAACGGGTTATAGGCGCCATCCTGATGCCAGGAAACGAACTTTCCCGTGTGCGGCGCCTTTGACCAGAAACCCGAAAGGAAGAGAATGACATTGGGTCCGATCGTGTCTTGCAGCACCCCGGAAATCACCGGCCCCCGCGTCAGATCGAGCAGCCATTTCAGCCCCAATATGGCCCGGACTCGCAAATGATTGGTGACGCTGTCTCCGGTCCGCTCCTCGAACCCGTCGCAAATTTCCAGATACCGCTTTGCCTCTTCCGGCGGGATGCAATCGATCGGCGCGAAAAAGCCGTCGCGGCGATAGGCCGCCAGCTGTTCGTCAGTCAGGACTTTCGGCATCCAGGCCTCCCTCCTCTTATACGACCGTTGACGGGTCCTTGATGGTAATCCGCCGCATCATGCGCCGCTGTTCCGGTGGGAAAAAGGTCCGCGCATGGATCGAACAGCGGTTATCCCACATCAGCATTTCACCGACAGACCAGCGGTGCTCGTAAACATGATCGGGATCTTCCACCACATCGAAAAGATAATCCAGTATCTCATCGCTTTCATCCGGGTCCATCCCCTCAATCCGGATAGTCATCAAACGATTGACGAATAATGCCTTCCGGCCCGTTTCGGGATGCGTCCTGACCACGGGATGGACATATTGCGGCGCGTCGGGATTGAGCTTTTCCGGCCTGATCGTCGGGTCCCTGTTATAGTCATAGTAATTCAGCGCCTTGAGGCCTTCGAGCCGCTTCTTCCACGCGTCCGAAAGACGGTCATAGGCCGCGTAACAGCTTGTAAACAAAGTGTGCCCGCCGTCCTTTGGTACTTCCAGCGCGAACAAGGTGGAGCCGAGACAGGGATGCTCATAATAGCACTGGTCGTAATGGAACATCATTTCGCCGTCTTCCAGCGCCGTCACCTTGCCGGTATCGCGCACATTGGTGATCAGCAAAATGGACGGATGATCGCTGTCTTGCGCCACAGCGGAACGCACCACCTCCAACTCGCCAAAATGTCTGCAGAATTCCTCTTGCGCGGTTTCCGAAATATCCTGATCCGGAAATACGAGCACCAGATTTTCCAGAAGCGCACCACGAACGGCGGCCGCGGTTGCCGCATCCACCCCCTTGCCGATATCAATACCCGTGACTTCCGCGCCGATATCCTTATGAAGAGGTTTCAATTCCATGCTCATCGGTCATCCTCCCTGTCCGCATGACAATACTTCGATATCTAAGTAAGGTCACGGGAACCACCCTCGCCGGACAAGAGGATCCAACCAAACCCAAATGACAACAAGCGCCCCTCCTCCGGAGACGAAGATTTCCGCCCGGGCGGAATTTACCGCCTACAGCACCGCCTTCATCAGCATCGGTATGCTGCCGATGACGCAAATGCTGGTGCCGCTCTGGTGCGCGGTGGAGCTCGGCATGTCGGCCACGCAGATCGGGATTGTCGCGGGCGCGCGGGCTTTTCTGGCGACATTCTTCTCAATCCATAGCGGCGCTTTGCTGGACCGGCTGGGAGTGCGGCGGGTCGGCGTGTTCTGCGCGGCGGCCAGCGTGTTCCTGATGATCCTGTATCCGGTGGTTCCGATGGCGACGGAGTCGAACCAGCTCCAGTTCGCGGCCCTGGTTGTTCTGCAACTGATAACCGGATTTCTTCATACCATCGGCTGGATCGGCGCCCAGACCCAGATCGGCCAGCTTACCCGCGGATCGTCAAAACATATGGGGCGCTTCGTTTCGATCTCCAACATATCCAACTTTATTACGCCGCCACTCGCGGGCTGGTGCTGGGATATCGGCCAGGCATCGGCGGTCGGCGGTGCCTGGGTAGCGTTCGGCGCGGTCGCCATCTGGAACATGGCGCTCTGGGTTTCGGTCGCGCTGATGCCGATCGCCGAAGGCATCAAGGTTCCGACCGGACGGCCGACGATGCGCGAACTGCTGCCTTCCCTGACTGATTACCGGGAAGCGTTGCGCCTTTTCCTGATCCCGTCGGTGGCCTTCGTGGTGACCTGTTCCTTTCTGATGAACGGGCTGATTCAGCTTCGGATGAACTTTCTGTCGGTCTATATGGAAACCATCGGCTATGAGGGCAGCATCATCGGATTTATCACCGGCTTTGCCTTCCTCGTCGCGGGTATCACCGCGCTTCCCACCGAACAGGCCCGGAGATTCCTCGCTCCCCATTGGATCGTGCTGCTGATGGTGTTGCTGTCATCCGCCGGAAACGGGCTGGTCGGCGCTTTTGAATCCGTCGAAGGGCTTGTCTTCACCACCGTTCTGTTTGGGGCCGGCGTCGGGCTCGGCATGGCCTATGTGCTCTCGCTCCTGTCGCGTAGCGTACCCACCGAACAGTTCGGCCTGAGCGTCGGTTTGCGAACTACCGCGAACCGGTTCAGCGCGTCCGTCGTCCCGGTCATCGCCGGGCTGGTCATCGATCTGGCGGGCGGCGATATCGGCACCGGTTTTTACGTCGTGGCGCTGATGTTTGTCGGCGGCGCCGCCATTACGGCAATCATGTCGGGGCGATCGAAGAACATCCGGGATACCTTCACAAAAAATTAGCGTTGGCAGGGGCCCGATTTCGTGGATGATGCGGCCAGCATCGGATTTTCCGAATAATTCCAAGCATGGGGGCAAAAATGGACAGCAAACATCCTGAAACAATCGCGCTTCACGCGGGGTGGCGTAAGGACGACTCTCAAAACTCCGTCGCGGTGCCGATTCACCAGACGACCTCCTATCAGTTTGACAGCACCGAACACGCCGCCAATCTGTTCGCGCTGGCCGATTTCGGAAACATCTATACCCGGATCATGAACCCCACCAATGCCGTGCTGGAAGAACGCATCGCGGCGCTGGAAGGCGGGGTCGCGGGTCTTGCCATGAGCTCGGGCCAGGCTGCCGAACTGGTCGCCATCACCAATATCTGTCATGCCGGCGATAACTTCGTCAGCTCTACCGATCTCTATGGCGGCACCTGGAATCTGTTTCAGAATACGCTGAGTACGTTCGGGATCGAAGTCCGCTATGTTGATCCGAAGGACCCGGAAGCCTTCCGCAAGGCGACCGACGAGCGCACGCGCTGCTATTTCGCGGAAACGCTCCCCAACCCGAAACTGGAAGTATTCCCGATCGCCGAGGTCGCGGAAATCGGGCGGTCGATGGGCGTGCCACTGATTGTCGACAACACGGCCGCACCCATCCTCTGCAAACCGATCGAACATGGCGCGGCGGTCGTCGTGCATTCGACCACCAAATATATCGGCGGGCACGGCACCTCCATCGGCGGTATGATCGTCGATGGCGGCAATTTCGATTGGGAAGCCCATGGCGACCGCTTCCCGATGATGACCCAGCCCGACCCCAGCTATCACGGCGCAGTCTGGACCGAGGCGGTCAAACCTCTCGGTCCCGTCGCCTATATCATCAAGGCGCGCGTGACCCAGCTGCGCGACATGGGGACGGCGATGAGCCCGTTTAACGCCTTTATGTTCATCCAGGGGATGGAAACCCTGCCGCTTCGCATGCGGGCGCATTGCGAGAATGCGAACAAGGTGGCGGAATATCTGAACAAGCATGACAAGGT
>Ga0181582_10004397_pt1 | contig 11404 bp, 9 predicted proteins | sample 071ome_32_FD_132438 | JGI IMG/M metagenome (GOLD analysis project Ga0181582, IMG submission 132438) | Coastal salt marsh microbial communities from the Groves Creek Marsh, Skidaway Island, Georgia - 071405AT metaG (megahit assembly) | ecosystem: Environmental > Aquatic > Marine > Intertidal zone... | reverse complement strand
CGCATCTGCAAACGGCGGGTCCCGCCGAGTACTCGCACCAGACCCACGTGCTCGGCTATCAGCAGCTGCCCCTGCGCTACCGCGCCTGAAGCAGCATGTCAGGGCCTGCGCCTCAGCCGGTCAGCAGCCTGGCGAAGCTCTCGTTATCGCTGGCCGGCGCGCTGCAGGTATGTCCGCGGCAGAGGTAGGCCGTCATCTGCACACCGTCCGCGACGCTCCGCTGGCGGAGCAGCTCGGGCAGATCTTCCGCATCGGCCGGGATCACGTAGCTGCGCACACGCGAGTCCAGTTGCTCGGCGGCCAGCGCACGCCAGTGTGCGGCATCCTCACCGTCGCGCGACCGGATGACCAGGCGGGCAGGTGGGTGATTGAAGTCGTTGATCGCCCGCATCAGGCTCGAATGGGCTGACGGCCAGCGCTCTGCGTCGCCGATACCGGCGCGCAGCGCGCGCTGCGCCGCTTCCACGTAGCGCATATCCCCGGTCAGATGGCCGAGCTCCAACAGGCAGCGCGCAGCCGTACCGTTGCCGTTCGGTGTGGCGTCGTCGTTGAAGTGCCGTGAGCGCTGCAGAAGTTTCTCGTGATCGTCTGCGGTGAAGAAAAAGCCGCCGTTTTCGGCATTTTCGAAGTGCTTCAGCAGAACATCGGCAAGCCTGATGGCGAAGTTCAGGTCGGCGCTGCGCCAGCGCGTGGCAAGCAGAACGAGCAGGGCGTCGATGAGGTAGACGTGATCATCGAGATAGGCACGCAGGCGCGCTTTGCCGTTCCGGCTGACCGCGAGCAGGCGACCGTCTCGCCAGTGCGTACTGTGCAGGTAGTCCATCGCGCGGGTTGCGGCCATGATCAGGTCGTCGCGCCCGAGGACCCTGCCCGCATCGACCAGTCCGCGGATCGCGAGCGCGTTCCAGCCGGTCAGGATCTTGTTGTCGCGCCCCGGTTTTTCGCGCTGCTCGCGCGCGGTCGCCAGACGTTCGCGCGCGGCGCTGAAGTCTGCGCCCGGGGTTGACGACAGACTTTCGGCCGCGTCAGTCGGCGCCGCAAGGCGGAGATGCCATTTTTTTTCGAAATTGGCTTTGCCGTCGAGTCCATAGGCCGTGCTGAACCGGTCATAGTCTTCGCCCAGGAGCTCGCTGATTTCGTCGCGGCTCCAGACGTAGAAGGCACCTTCCTGCTCTTCAGAGTCGGCGTCGAGACTGGAGCAGATCCCACCGGACGCCAGCTGCATGTGATTCACGATCCAGTCCGCGGTCTCGTTGGCAACCTCGCGGAAACGGGCCGAGCCGGTAGCGCCCGCACGCCGTGCGTACAGGCTGAGCAGCGGGCCGTTGTCGTACAGCATTTTCTCGAAGTGCGGGATCGTCCACTCGGCGTCAACCGAGTAACGGAAAAAGCCTCCACCCAGCTGATCGTAAACGCCGCCCGCAGCCATACAGGCAAGGGTCATGTCGAGCATCTCGGCGGCGCGCTCGGCCTTGGCAGGCTCGGAGCTGGCGGCAGCGTCCTCCAGCAGCTCCAGGCCCGGCGTGTGGGGAAACTTCGGCGCCTTGCTGAAGCCACCGAGCTTGCTGTCAAAGCTGCCGTCAATCTGGCTGCACGCGCGTTCGAACAGCTCCTGCTCAGGTTCGCCCGGCTCACCACCGCCGAGCACCTGGCTCAGCGCTGTCTGCAGCTGAACTTTGAAATCCTTGGCCTTGTCGTTGGGTTTGCTGAAGCCTTCGCCGACACCGCGCAGGACATCGCCAAAGCCAGGCATGCCCTGTCGCGCCTGCGGGGGGAAATAGGTACCGCCATAGATCGGCAGGTGGTCCTCAGGATCGAGAAACATGGTGAGAGGCCAGCCGCCACCTTTGCGCGTGAGCATCTGGTGTGCGACCTGGTAGATACGGTCGAGATCGGGGCGTTCCTCGCGGTCAACTTTGATGTTCACGAAGTACTTGTTCATCAGCTTGGCTATCCCGCGATTCTCAAACGACTCGCGCGCCATGACGTGACACCAGTGACAGGCGGAATAGCCGATAGACAGCAGGATCGGCTTTTTCTCGCGACGGGCCAGCGCCAGCGCTTCCTGATCCCACGGATGCCAGTCAACCGGATTGTCGGCGTGTTGCTGCAGATAGGGGCTGGTGGCTTTGCTGAGACGGTTCATGGGCGGATCCTTAAAAAGGGCGGCCACCCTAGCACAGCGGGGCAGTGGCAGCGGGGCGTTCGGCGCTGTGCAGGCGCCAAGCCGCGTCACCTACAGACTGGTCGACTCGGTCTCGAGTGCGTGGTCGCTGCCGGCTACCTGCCGCCAGAAGTTCTGCATATAGCGCTCGTCGAAGCGCCCGATCGCGAATTCGCTCAGGTCTTCCCCCTCGCCGTGTGCGCCGAGGATGCAGTCCGCCACGATTTCGCCGAAGACCGGGGTGTACTTGAAGGACTGCCCGGCGCCGAGGCTGTGGATGAGGTTCGGCATGCGGTGGTCGGGACCAAGAATGAATTTCAGATCCGGCGTGATGTCGAAATAGGAGCGGTAACCGGATCCATAGACAGCGTTGCGCAACCCGGAGAATCGGCGCTGGGCTATCTCTTCGAACACGCGGATCTGGGAATATCCGAGACCCTGGTTGGTCGGGTCGTTGAGGAAGTCAGCGCCGACCATGGCCATCGGATTTTCCGCAAACTCGCGCGCCGTTTCGCGCATGCTGCGCTTTCGCGGCTGATGCATGTGGATCTCACCGTCTCGCCAGAGCCGGAAATAAGCGAGGTTCACGTAGTCCGCGATGATTGGCATACCTTCCGTCATATCGCGTCGGCTGGTCAGCCAGTTGCCGACATGGACAGGCTCAACGCTGACCGGGATCGTAAGACCGAGGCTGGAAAACAAGGCCGGGCTCCACGGACCCGCCGCATTGACGACGAACCCGGTCTGCAGCGCGCCGTGAGGTGTGTTGACCGCAGTGATCCGATCGCCGCTGCGTTCAAAGCCCTCGACCGGCGTCCGTTCCATCACCTCGATTTCGTTTGCGGCCAGGGCTTCGTAGAGAGTACGCCGGACATCAGCGGGATCGAACTGCAGCGCGCCTGGTTCCGAGAAGTAGATTTCACGCTCGCCGAGAGCCACCTGGCTGGTGCAGAGTGCTGCGGCCGTTTCGCGGTCGACGCGTTTGAAATTTATTCCGAGACCGTCGAGAGATCGCTCGAGCGCCTCCCAGCGCGCGTTCTGGCCGGCGCCGGCGTCGCGCACAATCCAGACAGCGCCGCACCTGGTATAGGGTGCGGCCACCCCCCAGTGCTCGTCCAGGGTTTCCCACATGTCGGTGGCGCGCTGCGCCATGCGTGCTGCCCGGGGCACGGCGTTTGCTGCGCGAACGATGCCGAGTGCCGGGCGGTCAGGCCAGAGCCGATGACCGATTTTTCGATGACGCAGACGCGTGCCTGAGATGTTGCCGGGGAGCGGCGCAGACGCCGCTGCAGCGAAATCGCCGCGGCGCAGCCCAGGCATCCACCGCCCACGACAATCGTATGGAAGCTGTTGCCCATTTTTTCTTCCTCAAATTTGACCTGGTGCGCGACCGACCAGTAGAGGCGAAAAACTACCGTAGCAGTTTCGCCCGGCTATCGCGAAACCCGCTGCGCTCTGCGTTATCCGGCCAGCCGCTGTTGGCCACAGGGTCTGCACGGCTCGACTTCCGGTCGGCATCAGGTTGGATAAGATAAAGGGCCCCGCCGGCGAGCTCGCGTGGTATGCAGGAACAATTTGAATCCCGTGCGCTGATTCCTCTGGAAACACTGCGCCAGCTGCAGCAGCGCGACGATCAGCAATCGGCTCTGCGTCTGCTGGTGCATCTCGCGGCCCTCGCGGTGTTGGTTGTGCTGCTCATCGGCAGCGCGGGGAAGCCCCTTGCCGCTCTGACACTGGCAATCGCGCTCGGCTGGGTCTGGTCCGGCCTGTTCGCGCCGTTTCATGAATGCACTCACGGCACGGCCTTTGCGTCGCGGCGCTGGAACCTGGTGGGCGCCTGGGCGACCGGGATCCCTTTCATGATGGGACCTTCGGTTTACCGGACGTTTCATTTCGAGCACCACCGCCACACCCAGGACCTCGAGAAAGATCCCGAGCTGCTCGATGACCCCCGTTACCTCTACTGGCCGACCGGCTGGCGCAACTGGCTTCACGCGGCGTCCGGACTTGGCCTGATCAAACTCAAGCTCCTTCCGCAGTGGGGCTTCGTCACGCGCCCGTCCCGGGAATGGCAGGCGGTCGCCGTGTGGTCTGACAAGATCGTCGACCCTGCGGAGATTGCGCGCGACAGTGCGGTGGTGCTTCTGCTGTGGGTCCTGTTCGTATCAGCCTGCGTGATCTTGATCCCCGGTGGCGCCTGGCTGCTCGTGGCTGCTTGGTTTGGCAATGTTTTCCAGACCCTGTGGTTTACGAGCGAACATTCGGGCCTGCCCGTCGAGGGCAGCATTCTCGCGCGCACCCGTACAGTCAGTAGTAACCCTTTCGTGCGCTTCTGGCTATGGAATATGAACTATCACGCTGAGCACCACGCCTGGCCTTCCATACCCTGGCATCGACTCCCGGCGGCGCATCGAGAAATTGTCGGTAAGCTCGAGTCGTTCGTCCCGGGCTACGCTGGTCTCCACGCGAATGTAATTGCTGAGCGCAATACGCCAAGCTGTGATCCGATGGAGGCCTGACGGCAGCACCGGCGAAGCTGCCAAAGTCTGCTGACCGCGATCGCCGGCCGCATCGATCAGGCTGAAGTATCGGGTACTGGCTCGGGTTTTGTCTTGGCGGCGGTCGGGCTATCCCATGCGGATATTGAACGAAACCGAGATCCGCTCGCTGTCGGTCATGTTCGGCGTCACCCAGTGTTTCAGCCAGCCGGGAAAAAACAGGATGGTGCCTTCGGCCGGTTCAACGGTGTGCACGGCGTCGGTCAGCTCGGTGCGATCCTCCAGCCGCATATAGCAGCGCCATTGCGCCGTCGGTGTGCCTTCGCGAGCGTCAAAGAACTCGATAACACCCTGTTCGACCTGCTCGAACTTCAGGTAGATGACGCCTGACAGCACCGCGTCCGGGTGGGTGTGGATGGAGTTGAAGTCCCCGCGCCGGTTGACGTTGGCCCACAGGATGCCGTCATCGAAGCGTTTTTTAGGGGAAAAGGCCGGCGCGAACTGATTGGACAGCGACATGATCTGCCCAATCAGCCAGCTGAACTCGGTGTGGCGATAGAGGTCATCCTCGCTCTGCCAGCCGCCGAAGTTTGTACGGGCAACACCGCTCCGGTTTCCCTGCAGCGCTGCAATCCGGGTCAGCATCGCTGTCCGGGCATCTGACCACCCTGGATCGTTCTGCAGATCTGCCTGCCACACGGGGGTATAGAAAAGACGAGTCTCTTTGATCATGGGAGCGTCTCACCTAAAAAGTTACAGTGCCGACACACAAGCGAGCTGGCACGGACAGGGCTGGCAGTGTAAGCGAGCGGGCCGAGGGGCGGAGGGCGGCTCTCACGTTTGGGCTGAAGGTAATAGAGCCACAGCCCGAAAGGGCGATTGCCCGATCCTGCCGCGCCATCGGCATGTATGCTCAGAAGACCACGCCTACCCTCATCGAACATGATTTCCATGCCTGACCGGGAGCGCTGAACAAGAAACTCTGGGGTTATGGCGGAAAGGCGGGCCAGGACTGGGGGGGCAGGTGAGGATTGGCGGTTAGTTGTTGGAGGCAGGCGGACAAAGACATCCCCAAAAGAGCTACCCGCCTCATAAGGTTAAAACCGGCTATCCTGACGCCCTATTTGAGACACAGAGCGCTTTCGAAACCACTGGGGTCTTGCTCATGGAAAAAGATAACCACTTCAGCTTCTGGTGGGTGCTCGGCGGCATCGCCATCATGTTTGTGACCAGCCTGCTTGGTGGGTACCTCGCCGGTGAGATGGGGATCCGCGACGGTTATGCCACTGCGGGCGTCGCGCTGGTGTGTTTTGCCATCGGCGGCTTTGTGATCGGCATGAACTCTGCGGGCTCTACCATCCTGGAAGCAGGCATTGCCGCGGTAGCGACACTGGCGCTGTCGTTCGTGGTTCAGGGCCAGAGCCTGCCCGCCAAAGTGGTGGCGCTGCTGGTCGGCTTCGGATTGCCGTTTCTGGCAGCCTTATTCGGCGCCTGGCTGGGAGAGAAAGTCCAGGGGGACTGAGCTGCTCCGGGACACGCTGCCCCGGCTTCAGATCCCGGTTTCAGGCCTGCGCGCTTGAATTTCTGCGTCTGCCGAATGCGTGGTCTGCGCTGACCCACACTGCGACAAGCAGTGAGATCGTGGCGGGAAGAAGGAAACCGCCGAACTGCCAGTGCGCGAAGCAGAAAGCGCCCGCAATCGCTCCCCCAACAAAGGCTGCTATGACCCCGAAACGCAGCCCGTTCAGACGATTTTCCAGCTGACGCTCGAGTGAGCCGCGAGGCATCAACAGGGCCCGCATAATGCCGCTGCCGAGATCTGTCGTCGTTCCCGTCAGGTGCGAGCTCCGCAGGATCCCACCCGTCGCCGTGGTGACGATTGCGTTCTGAATGCCACTGGCGAGGCACAACATGACCAGCATCAGATAGTGCCTCCTGGGATCCGGGTCGCCGTCGAACGGGCCGAACCAGCCCGACCTGCCGGCAAGGGCGGTGGCGGTCAGCAGGAGAGTAACGATCACTAGCGGGAAGCCATAGAGGGGATTGAGGCCGCGGCTGATCCGGGTATCGACCATCCACGCGGAAAACATACTGCCGAGAAGAAAATACAGCGGCACCGTGAACACGGACAGCGCAGCGACCCACTCATTCCGCTCAACGCTGATCCCGGTCAGGGTGGCGAAACCGGTGACGTGACTCACAAACCACCCGCAGGCGATAAAGCTGCCGGTGTTGACCATGCCGGAACACAGCGTCAGCAGATACCACCGCAACATGGGTAAAACAGATCGAATCAATCCGACCGCTGCAGGGATACCGCTCATCCGATGTCCGTCAGGCTGGCGATGGCTGACTCAAGGTCCTGGAAATGCGGGAGGATCGCGGAGAAACCACCCAGCTGAATGACCTCCAGAACGTGGCGTCGCGGGGCTGCCAGAACGATGCGACCACCGCATGGGTCGAGCTGCCGGGACGCCAGGAGGAAGATGCGCAGACCGGCACTGCTTATGTAGTGCAGCTCCGAGCAGTCGACCACAAAAGCCGCCTCGCCGCTTTGGATGTGCGCATCGAACTTCGGCGCGAGCAGGGGTGCTGTTGCTGAATCCAGGCGTCCGATCAGGGTAATAACCAGAAGGTCTCCGGCGCGGTGGTCACTGATTTGCATGGTGGTCTGGTTGTGAGAGTTGTGCAGGTCGGTGCGGGTTTGTGGCGCCTTTACTTATTTGTAACGCGCGCTGCTGACGTCTTCTAGTACCGCGCATCCTCGGGCCGTCCGCCCTGCGGCCAGTCGAGGTGCTTGCGGGCGAAGTCCCGGCGCGCCTGTCGCGTGACATACAGGGCGAGATCGTAGGCCTCCTGCTCGCTCAGCGTGCCTTCGAGTCCTTTCGGCATGTTGGTTTTGATAAATCCTGCCGCGGTATTCAGGCGCGCCATCCCGGCGGCAATATTGAACGCATCATCGCCCCACAGAGCGGGAAAGATCACGGTCCCGTTAGGTGCCTTCAGTCCGCCGCCGTTTGTCATATGACAGGCCACGCATTTCGCCTGGTAGAGCGCTTCTCCCCGCACCAAGTCGGGCGATTCCTGCGGTGGCGCGAGTCGCGGAATACCGCGGCTGACGAGCTTCGCGCCGGGCGGGACATCGCGCGACAGGTGCGTCATGTACGCAACCATGGCTTTGACCTCGGTACTGTCGGCGTCCGGCGCCGTGCCGGCGAGGCTGCGTTCAAAACAGTCCTGAATTCGCTCTTCGACTGTCTGCTCCCGTCCAATGCGGGCGCGGTACATGGGGAACCTGCGGGTCACGCCGGCAAATGGCGCCGCGCCGGGTTTCGTGCCCGCCTCCTGGTGACAGTGAGCGCAGTTGAGCGCATTGCCGGTGTGGTCGGGCATTCGCGACGCCGTCTCCAGAATAAGCAGGCGGCCCAGTTGCGCTGCCTCAGAAGCTCCCGCGCCTTCCGCCCATTCCTGTCCGGTGATGATGTAGGTGTCGGCTTGCGTTTCCGCCGCGGCCGTCTGCGGGACGTGACGGGATGCGGCGTTGTCAGGACTGGCGGTGACGTGCCCTGCGATCCCGCAGCAGGCGAGACAGAAAAATAGAACCAGGCAGTTCCAGGCGGGTCGTCGATGCATTTTCTGTGTCCGTTGGGTGAGGGCTCAGATGACCCTGTTGGTCTGCGAGTCTTCAGGGCCAAAGATCGGTACGGCCTGATTCTCCATGCCACTCACTCGACGAGGTCAAGCAAAGGCAATGTTACTCCGGAGGTGGGCTCTCCCCAGGCGCGAGGTGATAGCGGGTGAACTCTTCAGCGAACGCAAACTTTTCCGGATCTGCAATCTTGTCGACGTAGAGCACCCCATCGAGATGGTCGAGTTCGTGTTGAAAAACCGTGGCAAGAAAGCCATCGGCGACCAGCGACCGGGGTTCGCCCGTCGCATCGAGATAGCGCACCCGGATCTGACGCGGCCGCTCGACGTAGCCGCGCATGCCCGGCACGGAGAGACATCCTTCCCAGAAGCCTGATGGCGTGGGATCGAGCACGTCCACATGCGCGTTCCACAACACCAGCAGCGACTGGCTGGCAGCGTTGTCGTAACGATTGTCGCCGGCGTCAAATTCGATCACGGCCAGGCGCAGTGACTCGTGCACCTGGGGTGCCGCGAGGCCCACACCGCCGTATTCGTGCATGGTTTCCACCATGTCCTCGACCAGCCGGCGCATCTCCGGCGACGCGATTTCTTCGCGCGTGACTTCGCGGGTCGGTTGGCGCAGCACCGGATGGCCGAGGCGCGCGACTTTGCGGATGGTCATGGGTGTTATTCCTGTTTCACATCAACAGGCCCATTGTTTCGAGCGGGCCTGCTGAGGACAAGTCGGCTGGCGATCTGAGCGGCAGAGCCTTGCGGGCCGCGTGCCGGTTGCGCGGTCACAGGAACGCGGTCCGCTCAGCGTGTTCGGACCACGCCTGAGGCGGGAGACGCGACACGGAGGCGTCAGACCTGCCTCCGTGTCTGGCAGGGCGGTTTAGAAAACGACAGTCACGATATTCGAGCAGTCGCCCCCGGCTGCCGGGCACACCTGGTAGTCGTAGACGGCACCACCCTTGCTGATGTTGTTATCCGAATAACTGCCGCCGCTGACGCCGGACGCGATGGTCTGGCCGTTACGCGTGACATTGACATTGCCCGTTGCGCCTGACCACGAAAGGTCGACGTTCTGGAAGCTCTTGATCTTGTAGCCCGAGGCCTGGAGCACGATGTCGGGCATCACGATGGTTTCGCTGGTGACCGCCAATTCCCCCGAGTAGTCGGAATAGCCGCCGACGTTGACCGCCCGCACGCGGTAGCGATACGCCGTGGCGGAGGCGACCGTGTCATCCAGAAACTCGGTGCTGTCAGCGCCGAGATTGGCGATCACCGCAAATTGACCGCCGGCGTCGGCGCGTTCGACCTCATACCCTGACTCATCCGTCGCGTTGTCCGCCCAGCCGATTTGAATGGCGCCGGGTACAGAGCTCAGCACAACCGGGGTGCCGGGCGCTACCGGCGGGTCGACCTGCTCGAACGCCGCCTCGACGTAGAGGTGGTCGATGTACACGGTGTCGAGCACGGAGGCGCCCGGGGTCTGATCTGTGTCGGTGACGCGGATAGTGAGTGTACCTGCGGCGCCTGGGGGCAGCAGGTAAGTTGAAGCCGAGTTTTCGTTCCCTCCGGCCAGGGTGAACATGCTCACGTAGCTGCTGCCATTCAACGAATAGCTGAATTCGAAGCCTTCCGACGACTCAGCCGCGTTTGACCAGGCGTTGGCATGGACAGTCGCGCCGGTGGACGGTGGGAGCGAGAACACCCAGCGGTGCTCGAGGTAGCTGTGCCGCCGATTCGGTCGGCCGCCGGACTCGATTTCAGTAATCGATTGCGTCACGCCGTCGTTGGCATAGGTCGCGACCACGCTGCCGGAAACCGTTCCCGCAACGGGCTGGTCACTCAGAGCGACGACCTGCTCTGACGAGGGCGCTGCCGGCGTTGTGGCCGTCGCCTGGTTGGAGGTCGCAGAATCGCCCGCTGCGTTGAAAGCCAGAACGCGATAGGCGTATGCCGTTTCGGCTTCGAGGCCGCTGTCTGCAAAGCTGGTCACGTCGGCGTCGAGAGTGGTGAGAACGCTGAACGCCGCGCCGGCCACTGAACGTGAGATCTCGAAGCCGTCTTCGTTGTCTGCGTTGTCCGTGAAGTTGAGAACCACGGTGTCGAAACTCGTTGCCTGTGCCGAGAGGGCAGATGGGGCTGAGGGAAGCGTAACGGGCTCTGTGTCGGTCGTAGCCGTGGCCGTGTTGGAGGCAGCGGACTCGCCCGCCGTGTTGAACGCGGTCACCTCGTACGTGTAGGACGTGCCGGCGCTCAAACCTTCGTCGGTGTGGGCGGTTGTGTCGGCGCTCAGCGTGGTCAGCAGGGAAAAGTCGGCGCCCGCCGCAGAGCGATAGACCTTGAAGCCGTCTTCATCGCTGGCGTTATCAGTGAAGGTCAGGGCGATGCTGTTGGTTCCGGTCGCCTGCGCGGCCAGGTTCGACGGCGCTGCGGGTGGCGGCTCGGGTGGCGTGACGCTGAGCGCTGCCAGTGCATTGACCACCCCGCCGGTTGCAACCTTGCCGCTCAGACCCGGCACCGGACGCGCGGTCTGTAACAGACGATCGCGTACCTGCGCGTAACTGAAGCCCGGGTTCTGGCTCAGGATCAGGGCGGCGACGCCGGTCACATTGGGCGTAGCCATGGAGGTCCCGCTGAAATAGTAGTAGGAGCCCCAGGCAGAGGACGCGATATCTACGCCCGGGGCGGCGACGTCGACACTGTTAACGCCGAAATTCGAGAAACTGGCGAGTTGGTCCCGGTTATCCGTCGCTGCCACCGAGACAATATTCGGCAGGTCATAGCTCGATGGGTAGTGGGGTGTCGTGTTGTCTACATCGATGCCGTCATTGCCAGCTGCCGCCAGGAACAGGTGGCCTTGATTGCCGGCGCTCTGGATGGCTAAGTAGAGCGACATCGAGTAATCACCGCCGCCCCAGCTGTTGTTGGAGAGCCGGACGCCTTTACCGACGGCATAATTCACAGCGCTGATGGCGTCCGACGTATACCCTACTCCCTGCGGGCCGAGGAAGCGCAGCGCCATGATGCGGCACTGCTGAACCACGCCCACGATCCCGATGCTGTTGTTGCCCTCCGCGCAGATGGTGCCTGCGACATGCGT
>Ga0181582_10004396_pt1 | contig 11405 bp, 10 predicted proteins | sample 071ome_32_FD_132438 | JGI IMG/M metagenome (GOLD analysis project Ga0181582, IMG submission 132438) | Coastal salt marsh microbial communities from the Groves Creek Marsh, Skidaway Island, Georgia - 071405AT metaG (megahit assembly) | ecosystem: Environmental > Aquatic > Marine > Intertidal... | reverse complement strand
CATGTCTCTCCGCTGCGCTGCCGGGCCGCCGGCCCGAATGTTGACTAATTGCCAGCCATGCACCAGGACAGGATGGCCTTTTGCGCATGAAGCCTGTTCTCGGCCTCATCGAACACCGCCGATTGCGGGCCGTCAATGACCTCGGTGGTGATCTCCATACCGCGCCAGGCGGGAAGGCAATGCAGAACGATGGCATCGCCGGCCGCCATTTCGAGAAGTTCGCGATTGATCTGGAACGGTTTGAAATCCTTGTGGCGGCTGCCTTCCTCATCGCCCATCGAAATCCAGACATCGGTCACCAGCGTCTGGCTGCCAGTGGCCGCCTCGATCGCTGAATCATACAGCACCAGATCGGCGCCCTCGGCCCGCGCCCAGGCCAGAAGTTCGGCCGGCGGGGCATAACCTTCCGGGCAGGCAAGCCGCAGCTGGAAATCGAACCTTGCCGCCGCCTCGATCCAGCTTGCCGCCACATTGTTGCCGTCGCCGAACCAGGTCACAATCTGGCCGTCAAGCGCGCCATGCCGTTCGATCATCGTCTGCAGATCGGCCATGATCTGACAGGGGTGCGAACGCTCGGTCAGCGCGTTGACCACCGGCACGCTGGCATGCTTGGCCAGCGTCAACAATGTCTCGTGCGCAAAGCAGCGGATGGTGATGGCGTCGACATAGCGCGACAACACGCGCGCTGTATCCTCGATGCTCTCACCGCGGCCAATCTGCAGATCCTGCGCCGAAAGCATCAGCGGCGTGCCACCAAGCTGCGTGATGCCAACCTCGAAGGACACGCGGGTGCGGGTCGAGGGTTTCTCGAAAATCATCGCCACGCATTTGCCGGCAAGCGGCCTGTCCGTCTCGGCCCCCGCCCTGAGCGCCGTCTTCATCGCCGCGGCGTCATCGAGCATGGCCTGCAGCGTCCCGGTGCTGAAATCCCTGATATCCAGAAAATGTCGCATCAAAGCCTGTCCTGTTCCGGGGGCTACCGAGAGGTCATGCTGGCAAGAGCCGTGGCGAAACTCTCCACCGCCAGCCTGATCTCGTCCTCGCAGATGATCAGCGGCGGCAGGAAGCGGACGGTGTTCTCACCGGCCGGCACGGTCAGTATCCTCAATTCGCGAAGCGCCGCCACCAGATCACCCGCCGGCACGGAATCGGCAAGCCTGACCCCGCACAGGAAACCGCGCCCGCGAATTTCGGCAATGGCCTCGGGGTGGCGCCCGGCCACCTCCGCCAGCAGGCTGCGCATGATATCGGCGCGGCGGCGAACATCCTCAAGAAACCCCGGTGCCGTCACCTCGTCGAGAATGACTTCGGCCACCGCCATCGCCAGCGGGTTGCCGGCAAAGGTCGAGCCATGCGTTCCCGGGGTCATGGCGTTGCCGACCGCCTCGCTTGCGATGACCGCACCCACCGGAAATCCGCCGCCAAGACCTTTCGCCATGGCGATGATGTCGGGCTTGATTCCGGAGGTCTGATAGGCGAACAGCGTGCCGGTACGGCCAATGCCCGACTGCACCTCGTCGGCGATGACAAGCGCGCCGAATTCATCGGCCGCCTCGCGAACACCGCGAAGATAGTCATCCTGCGCGTCACGCGCGCCGCCCTCACCCTGCACGGGCTCGATCATCACCGCCGCGACATGGTCGCCAAGCGCGGCGCGAAGTTCGTTCAGATTGCCAAAGGGAACATGGTCGAAACCGTCCGGCATCGGGCCGAAACCGGTCCTGTTCACCGGCTTGTCGGTGGCCGCCAGCATGCCGAGTGTCCGCCCGTGGAATGACCCGCTGGCGCACAGGATTGTCGTACGGTCGGTCTGTCCATTTTCATAGGCGGCGCGGCGCGCCATCTTCACGGCGGATTCATTTGCCTCGGCACCGGAATTGCAGAAATAGACCTGGTCCAGCCCGGTCAGCGAGGCCAGCTTCTCGGCCACGCGCTCCTGTCCCGGAATCCGGTAGAGGTTCGATGTATGCCACAGCTTGCCAGCCTGGTCGCGCAGCGCCGCGATCAGCGCCGGATGCGAATGGCCAAGCGTGTTCACCGCGATGCCGCTGGCGCAGTCGAGATAGCGATCACCATCATCGGTGATCAGCCAGCACCCGTCCCCGCGCACGAAGGACAGATCGGCACGGCCATAGGTTTTCATCACTGCCGATGTCGGCGTCTTGGCTGGTTGTGAGGCGGTCATGTTGAATTCCGTTCTGTCGTCCCGGCCAATGCCCCAAAAAACCAAACCACCAGCACGTCGGCGACGGTACCGGTGGTTCTGTTCGCGGCATCGGAAGGGTGTCAAATTCGGCATTTCCGGCAAACTTGTCAAGGCGTTTGCGGGACTGTGCCCGATCCGGTCAGTCCTGGATGAAATGCTTGGCCAGGCGAAGGCCCTGCGACTGGTAGTTCGATCCTGAGCCGCTGGCACCGTAGAGGCTGTCCGGCACCGCCGCCATCGGCTCATAGACAAGACGGCAGACCGTCTGACCCTCCTCGATTAGAAACGGCACATCATGCGAGCGCACCTCGAGAACCGCGCGGGTCGCGCCGGCACCAAGCTCCTCCATCCCGAAGCCGGGGTCGAAAAAACCGGCATAATGCGCACGGAATTCGCCGACGCGGGTGTCATAGGCCCGCATTTCGGCCGCATGGTCGCGCGGCACGGTGACATATTCGTGGCTTGCCAGAATGTAGAATTCGTCGGGATGCAGCACCAGCCCGCCGGCCACAAGGTCAGCCGCCGTCAGGCGTTCCCAGAAAGCGTCCACCTGACAGCTTGCCGGCGCGTCGATATCGATCAGCCCGGCATGTTTGCGGGCGCGCCAGCCGATGATGCCGTCACCGGCCGTGGGTGTCAGATTGACGCCAAGCGCCACCCCGTCGCGGATATCGACATCATCAGCCCCGCGCACCAGCCCGACATCACGTTGCAGGGCGATCATCGCGGCATCCGACAGGGCTGCCGGCCCGCGCCGCAGGCGAAGTTGCGACAGGCACGATCCGGGGCGCACCAGCACCGAAAAGGTCCGCGGCGAAATCTCGGCATAGAGCGGACCTTCATAGCCGTCGGGAACGGCCTCGAACTCGGAGGCCTGATCGGCGATCAGACGGGTGAAGATATCAAGCCGTCCGGTCGAGCTCTTCGGATTCGCCATCGCGCTCAATCCCTTGTCGAGGCGCAGCGATTCCTGGAGTTCGACGATATAGACGCAGCCGCGTTCCAGAACCGCACCACCGGTCAGGTCGATCTGGTGCATGGCCACACGGGCAAGCTTGTCCTCGACGCGCATGCCGGCGCCGGGAAGAAAGGATGACTGCACCCGCCAGGCACGGCTGCCAAGCCGCAGATCAAGGCTTGCCGGCTGCAACTGCGCATCGCTGGTCGGTGTGGCCGCGGCAATCATGCCGGAATCAATGGCATCGCGGATCTCCTGCACCGGCAGGATGCCTTCATTCAAACTGGCATTCATTCTGGTTTACCCGTTCCTGTCCTCAGCCTGATGGTGGTGGTCGTCATGCCCCGCCTGTCAGGCGCTGTTAGCCTCAACTCTTCAGCCGATAGCCGGATTTCAGCACACGGTAACACAGCCATCCCAGAACGCCATTCACAACGACAAGACAGACAAGGCCGGTGACGATGGGTCGGTCGGCGATCCCGATCAGACCATAGCGGAACCCGTCGATGGCATAGAAGAACGGGTTCAGCGTGGCGATGGTGTCGAAGGGCGACGGCAGCCGTTCCACCGAATAGAAGGTGCCCGACAGGAAGGCCAGCGGTTGAATCACGAAATTGGTGATGGCGGCCATTTCATCGAACTTGCTGGCCCAGATGCCGGCCAGGATACCGGCAAAGGCAAGCGCCAACGATCCAAGCATCAGAAAGGCAAGCGCGACAAGCGGTGCCGCCGGCAGCGACAATCCACCAAACAGGCCAAGCACCAGCGCGGCGACAAGACCGACAGCAATACCGCGGGTCATGCCGCCGGCCGCCAGCCCGACCAGAAGCTCGGCCGGCCCGATCGGCGGCATCAGCATATCGACGATATTGCCCTGCACCTTCGAGACGACAAGCGAGGACGAGCTGTTCGCAAAGGCGTTCTGCAGCACTGTCATCATCACCAGCCCGGGAACGAGAAAGGCGATGAAGTCAACATCTCCGGCCAGTTTGGCACGATCGCCAATCGCTACCGCGAACACCATCAGAAACAGCATCGAGGTGATCACCGGCGCGGCGACGGTCTGCATCGCCACCTTGGCGAAACGATGCACCTCGCGCAGATAAAGCGTCCACAGGCCGATCCAGTTGACGCGTTCTATCTGTACTGGCCGCACCGGCACCGAATGTGGCCGGTTCAGATGGTGAGTTTCGGGATCGGTGGCCGGATCATCGGCAGGGATCGAGGAGGTCTGTTCATTCATGCCGCAGAAGATAGGCCTGCATGGATGGTTTCGCAATGTCAGTGACACCGGTTGCGGTGGTGGCGGGGCGGGCCTGCAGCTGTTAGACTCCGGGCCAGCAGAATTCGGGCCAGCAGAATTCGGGCCGACAAATTTTGGGCCGACAAATTTTGGGCCAGCCCGACGGGGAGGCGCATCAGATGACCGACAGCAAGCCGGCCGCAGAGCGCCGCCTGATGAACAAGGCCGTTCATTATCTCGGCCGTTACACCGCGTCCCGGCAGCGTCTTCGCGAGGTACTGCGCCGTTTTGCGGTCCGCAAGCTCGAGTCGCATGACAATGCCGAAATCGCCCGCGCCATCGAGGTGGTGGTCGATGACTGCGTCAGGCTTGGCTATGTCGATGACACCGCCTTCGCGCTTGCCAGGGCACGCAGCAAGCGTCGCGGCGGACGCTCGGCGCTGGCCATCCGCCGCAGCCTGCAGGAGCATTCGATTGATCAGGAGCTTGTCGAGGAGGCGCTTGCTGCCGCCGATGAAGACACCAGCGACGGCGAGCTGGCGGCCGCGCTTCGCCATGCGGCACGGCGACGGCTTGGCCCCTACGCCACGCGGCCCGGCGACGAGTCGGTACAGCGGCGACATCTGGCCTCGCTGGCGCGGGCCGGCTTCACACTCGGCATTGCCCGCCGGGTAATGGACCTTGAGGATGTCGACGCTGCCGAACAGCTTGCCGGCGAACTCCGCCGCTAGGCGGCGTGCCTGTCTTGCGATGCGCCATGCCATCGGTCTAGACTGACAGCCTGATTCTAACAGCCGTTCCGACGTTCTGCACAACATGCAGGACATGCGTGACATGACGGGCGGCACGCCGCGTGGGAGGAATATCAATGACCGAGGACAGACTGTTTGCGCCAGGCAAGGAGACGGTCGAGAACGCGCTGATCGATGATGATGGCTACACGGCGATGTATGCCGAATCGATCGCGGATCCCGACGCCTTCTGGGCCAGACACGGAAAGCGGATCGACTGGATCAGGCCCTACAGCCAGATCAGCGATGTTTCCTATGATGCCGGCGACCTGCATATCAGCTGGTTCGCCGACGGCACGCTGAACGCGGCGGCAAACTGCCTTGACCGCCATCTGGCGACGCGTGGCGAGCAGACGGCGATCATCTGGGAAGGTGATGACCCGGCCGATTCACGTCACATCACCTATGCCGAGCTGTATGACGAGGTCTGCCGGTTCGCCAATGTGATGAAGGCCGAGGGAGCGAAGAAGGGCGACCGGATCACCATCTATATGCCGATGATCCCCGAGGCCGCCGTCGCGATGCTGGCCTGCGCGCGCATCGGCGCCGTCCATTCTGTGGTGTTTGGCGGGTTTTCACCGGACGCGCTTGCCGGCCGCATCCGGGATTGTGATTCGAACATGGTCATCACCGCCGATGAAGGTGTGCGCGGCGGTCGCGCCATCCCGCTGAAGGCGAACACCGACGCGGCACTTGCCTCCTGCCCCGACTGCAGCAAGGTCATCGTCGTCAGGCGCACCGGCGGTGCGATCGACTGGGTCGAGGGTCGCGATGTCTGGTATCACGAAGCGATGGAGGGTGCCTCCGCCGATTGTCCGGCCGAGGAGATGAACGCCGAGGACCCGATGTTCATCCTCTACACCTCGGGGTCGACCGGCAAGCCGAAGGGTGTTTTGCACACCACCGGCGGCTATATGGTCTATGCCTCGATGACGCATGAATATGTCTTCGACTATCATGATGGCGATGTCTATTGGTGCACCGCCGATGTCGGCTGGGTCACCGGCCACAGCTATATCGTCTATGGCCCGCTTGCCAATGGCGCGGTGACCTTGATGTTCGAGGGCGTGCCGACCTGGCCCGACAGCTCGCGCTTCTGGCAGGTTGTCGAGAAGCACAAGGTCAATATCTTCTACACCGCCCCGACCGCCATCCGGGCGCTGATGCGCGAGGGCGAGGCACCGGTGAAAGGCTGTGACCGCTCGTCGCTGCGGCTACTCGGCAGCGTCGGCGAGCCGATCAACCCGGAGGCCTGGATGTGGTATCACGAGGTTGTTGGCGATGGCCGCTGCCCGATTGTCGATACCTGGTGGCAGACCGAGACCGGCGGCATCCTGATCACCCCGCTTCCCGGCGCCACCGCAACCAAGCCGGGGTCGGCGACGCGGCCCTTCTTCGGAATCGAACCGGTTCTTGTCGATGGTGACAACAACATCCTCGATGGTGCGGTTGACGGCAATCTGTGCATCGCCAGGTCCTGGCCGGGGCAGATGCGGACCGTCTATGGCGACCATCAGCGCTTCATCGAGACCTATTTCACCACATTTCCGGGGCGATATTTCTCCGGTGACGGCGCGCGGCGCGACGAAGACGGCTATTTCTGGATTACCGGACGGGTCGATGACGTGCTGAACGTATCCGGGCACCGCATGGGGACAGCCGAGGTCGAATCGGCGCTGGTGGCGCATCCAAAGGTGGCTGAATCAGCTGTCGTCGGCTATCCGCACGACATCAAGGGGCAGGGAATCTACGCCTATGTCACGCTGATCGAGGGGTGCGAGCCAAGTGACGAGCTGGTAGCCGAGCTCAGACAATGGACCCGCAAGGAAATCGGCCCGATCGCCACACCCGACCTTCTGCAATGGGCACCGCAGCTTCCCAAGACACGCTCCGGCAAGATCATGCGCAGAATTCTGCGGAAAATTGCGGCAAATGATTATGCCGACCTTGGCGACACCTCGACCCTGACCGACCCCAATGTCGTCACGGATCTGGTGGAGAACCGGCAGAACCGGTAGCGGCATCCTCGCCGAATGGCGGACCGGTGGCGGTGGCCGTCACCGGATCTGCAACTCGTTGGCGCGGCAGACAGCGTGAAGCCGGTTGCGCGCACCAAGCTTGCCGCGGAGACTCTTGATGTGATGTTTCACCGTGACCTCGCTGAGTGACAGCGATCTGGCAATATCACGGTTGCTGAGCCCGCCACGCAGGCCGGCCAGCACGTCATGTTCGCGCCGCGTCAGGTCGATCGACAGGGGTGGCGGCATCTTCATCATGTCAACGGGGATGTAGCGCTCACCGGCAGCAAGCAGACGAAGCGCCCCCAGAAACGCCTCGGGTCCGAGGCTATAGGGCAGAAAACCGGACGCGCCAGCCGCTGTGAGATCGGCAATCGACACCGTGTCGGAGCGCGAATCCATCACCGCGACAGGCACCCGGTGACGGCACTCCCGGCGAAACCGCCGCAGACCCTGAAGGCCCTGCATGTCCGGCATCTGCAGGTCCAGTGCCACCACGTCCAGACCCGGCGCTTCATTCGCCAGCACCAGCGCCTCGGCAAGGCTCGCGGCGGTCATGATGACAAGGCCGTGATCCGCAGCCACCAGATGGTTTTGGGCCAGATGGTTTTGGGCAAAGTCACGGCTGAGGCTGTTTTCAAAGGCCAGCAGAATGCGCATCCATACCCCCTGGTGTGATTCCGGCGCTTGGAAGTTCGCGCGCCCAAAAGGTTTCGGGCGCGCAACAAGCCCGAATGTCAAAAGACATGATATTTGAGTATCATTGCACTCAAGCTATTCCCTTGAACCGCTGGGTGCACATGATTTTTTGTAAACAAATCAACCGATAATTGTGTTCTTATGCTAGCGGCTGGCGAAGATTTCACGCGACATCCGCAACATTAAAGTCTTGCTCGACGGCAGACGGTACGGATCCGGGGAGGAAATTTTTCGATACTCGAAGGACAACACAACCTTAAGGTTTAACCATCTTGGTGAATCACCTGTCATAACGTCCAGCCCTGTGGTGCGTGTTCCGGCGCGATGCGGCGCGGCAAGGAAAGGCAACTGGCCACGAAAGGCTTCGCGCCGGTGCCCGTGATGGAGATGGGCCGCGAGATGGTCCCCCCTCCAGTGAAGTGCAATTCCAACCTCGCGGGCGCGCGACCCCGGCATCAGACCAGGCCCCTTCTGACGTGAAATTTCACGCGCACCAACAAAAGATAATGTCAGCGTTCTGTGCAGATTCTTGCCAAGCCGGTAGTCATATCTGCGCCGCACCAGATCGAGCCATTGCGAGCGCACGGCAAGATGCGAGGCGCTTATATCGGATTGCAGGCCGGCTGCGTGAACAAGGGACAGGCCGATTTCGCCGCGAAGGTGACGCTGCGAGATGGCCAGATCGGCGCGTCCCTGCTGGAATCGCGAGTGACCGGTTTCGGCCTCGATCCGGACCTGACGCCAGGCGCCATACCGGTATGCCGCCAAGGCCCGCAATATACCGCCATCACCGGCAAAACCCGGGCGGGCGGGCCGGCGCCGGAACAGGGTCGTCTCAAGATCAAGACCCCAGTCGCCACCGGCGCGATAGAGATGGCGGATCGTCAGGATCAGCCACAGATCAATGCCGCTGTCCGGCTTGCCATGAGACACAAGGGGGCGGTTAGGATTGCACAGCGACACCAGGCGCGTACACAGCCCATAGAGGCGCGACCCGGGCTGCAACCGGATTGCGACATCGCGCTGGCGGTCTACAAGTGAAGGCCGGTACCCGGTGGCGGCGCCCATCAGCACCTGCCAGCGCCACGGCCCCCGACAACCGGCGCGCACGATATCAATATGGCGGCGATGCTCTGCTGAAACTCGTCTTGCATGCAGCGTGTCAAGGTGCCGGATGGCAGACTGGCAACGGCCGGACCGCATCGCCGCGAACGCCGCACCAAGCCGCACATCGGCCGAACCAGGATAGAGGTCCAGCGCTGCCAGGGTGATCTGATAGGCCTCGGCGGCGCGGCCATCATGAAGCAGGCGCCTGGCCCGATTGAGAAACCAGGCCACCGACATGGGGTGCAGTATCACCGAATTGGGCCGGGTGGAATTGGGCCGGGCGGAATTGGGCCGGGCGGAATTGGGCCGGGCGGGGCCTGGATGTGGCGGCGAATCCGCTTCCTGTGACCGGGACATGGCCGGGCCGGGATCTGCCCCGTTTGCCGGACGGGGGTGGATCAGATTGCTACAGACAAGCAACAGCACCGCCAGCCCGGCGGGCCGCCATACCGCCCGGATTCGCACGCGCCTCCCCTGTCCGGTTGATGATCCGAAAGCATGATGCCCCGGGTTAATCCCGGATTGCGTGAAAAACCTGCCGACACCTTGCCGGCTGGGACCCGGTCGGGCGGCTGCGGCCGGCTAGAGAAGCCTTGCCAGCTTCTCGACGGTGAATTCCGGCGGCTCGTTGAAGGTGATGGTGCCGGTGAAAGTGCCAGTCCGGTCATAGAGATAGACGGTGGCAGTATGGTCATACAGCACCACACCATCCTCTTCCTCGACGCGCTTTGCATAGGCCCCGAAGGCCCGGTGTGCGCTAGCTAGCTGTTCCACCTCGCCGGTCAGACCGGTCACCGGCAGGTCGAACAGTGACAGATAGGCGGCAAGCTGTTCCGGCGTGTCGCGTTCGGCGTCGACGGTCATGAAGATGGTCTGCAGCGCTTGCGCGTCACCGCCACGCGCCGCTACCTCGTCAAGCGAGCTGGCAAGCAGGGTCAGTGTCATCGGGCAGACATCCGGACAGTAGGTATATCCGAAAAAAAGCGCTACCGGCGCGCCAGCGAAATCGGCGTTGCGACGCACCGCACCGGTCTGATCGACAAGCTCAAAGGCCTGCTCCTGGAAATTCCCGAACCCGACATCCATCTGCCTGGCCTGCCGTTCGGCCAGCCAGAACACACCCCCGGCAAGGAGGCAGAATCCGATGATGGCGGCGATGACAATCCCGCGGCCGCCATTTTTTCGCACAGCATGTCCCATGGCGCGTGGTTTAGTGCCTGCCTCCGCCCGGCGCAACAGGAAATCGAGGCGGACAGGACAGGACTGGGCCGACCCGTTCCTGGCCCGTCCCCACCGCATCCTGATCCCTGATTCGAGCCCGATCCGATCCCGGTCATTGAATCAGGATGGCCAGTGCGTGTAGTCTGCACGGCAAGCCGAAAGACAGGCAGGCAGACAGACAGGCAGACAGACAGACAGGCAGACAAGCCCGGACAGGATCGCATGACCGCTCTCATCATTCTCATCGACCAGATCGTCAATCTCTATATCTGGACGATGGTGGCCTATATCATCATCACCTGGCTGATCGCCTTCAAGATCGTGAATCCATGGCAGCCCATTGTTCGCATGGCACTGACGTTCCTCGGCCGCATCCATGAACCGCTGATGGGCATGGTGCGCCGCGTGCTGCCGGATCTGGGCGGCATTGATGTCAGCCCGATCATCCTTCTTCTGGCGGTGCAGTTCCTGCGCAACCTTGTCATCAGCTTTCTGGCTGGCCTGACCTGACAGCGCCCGCTGGTGTGCGGCATGTCGCCTCGGGCGAACAAAACGGCGCATATCCGGCGGGACAAGCCGTCGCGCCAGCCCACAATGCGGGCGTTCCGGGTTCAGTGGGGGCGCCGGTTAATGTGGGGGACAGAATGACACAGGCAGCAGGAGCCACACAGGCAGGAGCCACACAGGCAGGAGCCACACAGGCAGGAGCCACACAGGCAGGAGCCACCGGCGCCGCGGTAATCGACGGCAAGGCCTTTTCCGACCGGCTGGTGGCGCGGGTCGCCGCTGCCGCAAGTGAGCTGGCCGGCAAGATTGGCCGGGCACCGGCCTTGGCAGTGGTGCTGGTCGGCGACAATCCGGCAAGCGCCGTCTATGTCCGCAACAAAATCGAACGCACGACCGCCGCCGGCATGCGCTCCATCGAAAGACGTCTCGACGCGACAACCGGTCAGGACGAACTTCTGGCCATTATCGACGAGCTGAATGCGGATGACGGTGTCGACGGCATCCTTGTCCAGCTTCCACTACCGCCGCAGATCGACGAGGCCGCGGTGATCAACGCCATCTCGCCAGACAAGGATGTTGACGGCTTTCACGTGGTCAATGCCGGGCGGCTTGCCACCGGCCAGGACGCGCTTGTTCCCTGCACGCCCTATGGCTG
>Ga0181582_10004394_pt1 | contig 11405 bp, 8 predicted proteins | sample 071ome_32_FD_132438 | JGI IMG/M metagenome (GOLD analysis project Ga0181582, IMG submission 132438) | Coastal salt marsh microbial communities from the Groves Creek Marsh, Skidaway Island, Georgia - 071405AT metaG (megahit assembly) | ecosystem: Environmental > Aquatic > Marine > Intertidal zone... | reverse complement strand
GAAGGCACCTGCCAAGAAGGTGGCGAAGAAGGCACCTGCCAAGAAGGCACCGGCCAAGAAGGCACCGGCCAAGAAGGTGGCGAAGAAGGCACCGGCCAAGAAGGTGGCGAAGAAGGCACCTGCCAAGAAGGCCGCAGCTAAGCCCGGCGCTGCCAAGACCGCCGACGCAGTCGAAGTAGTGGAGGTCGTGGAGGTCGGTGGCGAGGTAGTAGAGGTCGAAACCGGTGAGGAACCGGATCTGAAGAAGGCTGCGACCCTCGAAGCCGAACTTGAAGCCGACCTCGAAGTCGACCTCGCGGAGGTGAAGTCCGAAGAGGGCAAGGACGAAAGCTCGGACAATCCCGATGGCGCCGAATTCGTGTTATCGGACGTGGACGACACCGACGAGCCCGTGCAGACGGTGACCGTCGCGGGTGCGACCGCAGACCCTGTCAAGGACTACCTCAAGCAGATCGGCAAAGTCGCACTACTCAATGCGGAGCAGGAAGTTGAGTTGGCCAAGCGCATCGAGGCGGGCCTGTTCGCGGAGGAGATGCTCGCGGAAACCAAGAAGATGGACAAGAAGACGCGTTTGGACCTTGAGTGGATCGCCACCGATGGCCGACGCGCCAAGAACCATCTGCTCGAGGCCAATCTCCGACTCGTCGTGTCCTTGGCTAAGCGCTACACCGGACGCGGCATGCTCTTCCTCGACCTGATCCAAGAAGGCAACCTGGGTTTGATCCGTGCGGTAGAGAAATTCGACTACACCAAGGGCTACAAGTTCTCCACGTACGCAACCTGGTGGATCCGCCAGGCAATCACCCGGGCGATGGCCGACCAGGCGCGCACCATCCGCATTCCGGTTCATATGGTCGAGGTCATCAACAAGCTCGCGCGGGTACAGCGGCAGATGCTTCAGGACCTTGGCCGCGAACCCACACCCGAGGAATTGGCCCGGGAATTGGATATGACGCCCGAGAAGGTCGTCGAAGTTCAAAAGTACGGTCGCGAGCCCATCTCCCTGCATACCCCGTTGGGAGAGGAGGGGGACAGCGAGTTCGGTGATCTGATCGAGGACTCCGAGGCAATCGTGCCCAGCGATGCGGTCTCCTTCACGCTACTTCAGGAGCAGCTCGAATCGGTCCTAGAGACGTTGTCCGATCGCGAAGCCGGGGTTGTGCGCATGCGTTTCGGCCTAACGGACGGCCAGCCCAAGACTCTTGATGAAATCGGAAAGGTTTACGGGGTAACAAGGGAGCGTATTCGGCAGATCGAATCAAAGACGATGTCGAAGCTGCGTCACCCTTCGCGCTCACAGGTCCTCCGGGACTACCTGGACTGAGCATGGATTTCGTTGGTCGGGTCGACAGTGGCCATGTGTGTTGGCTGACTTTCGGCGACAGCCAACGACGCAACGCTCTCAGCGCCGCCCTGCTAGGCGAGCTCTCATCGGCTATCCGACGTGCCGCCGAAGATGGCATGCGAGCGGTGGTTATCGGCGCGGTTCCCATGACGTCTGTCTGGTCCGCTGGTCACGACATCAGCGAATTGCCCGGAGGCGATCGCGACCCCCTCACCTGGGATAACCCATTGGAGGAGGCGCTGCGCAGCATTCGCGACGCACCAATGCCGATCATCGCCGCCGTCAATGGATCGGTGTGGGGTGGAGCGAGCGATCTCGTTTTGACGTGTGATCTGGTGGTGGCGGTAAGGACGGCATCGTTTGCCATTACGCCAGCCCGCCTGGGCATCCCGTACAACACGGCAGGCGTGAGCCACTTCGTCAATGCGCTGCCCTTGCATATCGCCAAGGAAATGTTTTTCACGGGTGACCCGATCACTGCCGAGCAGGCCGCGGCGCACGGCGTAGTCAACAGGGTCGTGGGTGACGACGAGGAAATGGTCTCGGTTGTTACAGCACTTGCAGAGCGAATCTCCGCACTCGCACCCCTGGCAATTCACGCAATCAAGGCGGAAATGACCGCGCTAACCGAGGCTCGGCCTATGACAAGTGACCAATTCGAAGAACTGAACGCACTGCGGGCTCGCGCCTGGACCTCAGCGGACTATCAGGAAGGGTTGGCGGCCTTCCACGAGCGAAGGACCCCGAACTTCCGGGGCGAGTGACCGGTCCTCGACGCTCTAGGCGACGGGTTCTTCAGACGGCTCCTGCCCGGAATCGTCCAAGCGGTGGGTCTCGTCGATGATGCGTTCGGCCTTGGGGCGAAGGGCGTCTTCGTGCCGGCTCCAGTGATGCCCGCAGAACTGGAGATCGGTACCTCCAGGCAAGACCACGCGCACGTACGCCTGGGCGTTGCACCGATCGCAGCGATCGGTGGCGCTCAATTCAGGAGCCGTAAGCGTCGTGGTCATGGCACCTCCTGTCGGTTGGCCAGTCCACCCGGACTGACGTCTCCCTAGTCTTACACGGAAGTCCCCACGCAGCCGCTTTTGCCGCCCCGAATTCGCCGGTGGCGAAATGCTGCGAGCGGGGATCGACGGCCCTGTTGCGAGCCGAAGCCGGGTTCGTGGCACAGGGCGCGCTACGGTTCCAGCGATGCCTGCTTCCACCAGACCCGCCAGCAAGAAGGCTGACGCCTATTCGGCCCGCGATCTGGCGGTCTTGGAGGGTCTGGACGCCGTTCGCAAGCGTCCGGGGATGTATATCGGCAGCAACGATGCCCGCGGCCTCATGCATTGCCTGTGGGAGATTTTCGATAACTCCGTGGATGAGGCGTTGGCCGGGCACTGTTCGACGATCGAGGTCGTGCTCGAAGCAGGAGGCTCGGCGGTCGTCTCGGACAACGGGCGCGGCATTCCGGTCGATAAGGAGCCCAAAACCAAGCTCACCGGTGTGGAACTGGTGCTGACCAAGCTGCACGCGGGTGGAAAGTTCGGTGGCGGTTCCTACACGGCATCGGGTGGACTGCACGGCGTGGGTGCGTCGGTGGTCAATGCGCTGAGTTCTCGACTGGACGTAGAGGTGGATCGCTCCGGCAAGACCCACGGGATGTCCTTCCGTCGCGGCGTGCCCGGCGTATTCGACGAACCGGGACCCGATGCCTCTTTCCAGCGAAAGAGTGGGTTGGAGGTTGTCGGCAAGGCACCGAGGACTCGAACCGGTACTCGGGTTCGGTGGTGGGCCGATCCTCAGGTGTTCACCAAGGACGCTGAGTACGACCGAACGGCTTTGCGAGAAAGAGCAGTTCAGAGCAGTTTCCTTGTGCCGGGCTTGAAGATCACCCTGCGTGATGAGCGGGATCCGAACGATGTGTGGGAAGAGGTCCTTCAGCACAAGGGCGGAATCAACGAGTATGTCGAGTACCTATCCCACGGCCAGAGTTTGTGTTCGGTGATCCATCTTCGAGGCAGTGGGCATTTTCAGGAAACGGTGCCCGTTCTCGATGACAAGGGGCATATGTCAACCCGTGAGGTGGAACGCGATCTCGGCGTGGATATCGCTCTGCAGTGGGACGAGGGCTACGACACCGAAATGCGAAGCTTCGTGAATGTCATCGCCACCCCTAAAGGTGGAACCCATGTTGCCGGGTTCGAACGCTCCCTTGTGAAGGTGGTCAACGAGCAGTTGAAGAAGTCGCGCATCCTGAAGTCATCCGAGGGTTCCATCGTCAAGGAAGATGCACTCGAGGGCTTGACGGTGGTGGTGACTGTCCGGCTCGCCGAACCGCAGTTCGAAGGACAGACGAAGGAGGTTCTTGGGACGCCGGCCGTGAGCAGAATCGTCGGAAACGTCGTCTCCAAGGAGTTGACGCAGTGGTTCGCCAAGCCCCCACGCGGGGAGAAGGCCGCAGCGCGTGCCGTGCTGGACAAAATCGCCGGCGCCATGCGTACCCGGGTGGCAGCTCGGGCCCACCGCGACACGCAGCGCCGAAAATCAGCCCTCGAGACATCGACGCTACCGGCCAAACTCGTCGACTGTAGGCGTGGTGATGCTGAAGGCACGGAACTGTTCATCGTCGAGGGAGACAGTGCCCTAGGGACCGCCAAGACAGCTCGTGACGCTGATTTTCAAGCCCTCCTGCCGATTCGCGGCAAAATCCTGAACGTTCAGAAGGCGTCCTTGGCGGACATGCTGAAGAACGCTGAGTGTGCCGCCATCATCCAAGTAATCGGCGGTGGATCGGGGCGCAGCTTCGACATCGAACAAGTGCGCTACGACAAGATCATTTTGATGTCGGATGCGGATGTAGACGGTGCTCATATCCGCTGCCTGCTACTGACCCTGATTCACCGATATCTGCCGGGGCTGCTAGAAGCCGGAAAGGTGTTCGCGGCAGTGCCACCCCTGCACCGCATCGAGATCATCGGTAAGGGCGGGAAGGGAAATGAGATCGTTTATTCGTACAGCGACTCTGAGATGAAGTCGATGGTCAAGGACGCTACCGGCAAGGGAAAGCGCATTAAGGAACCGGTCCAGCGTTACAAGGGCCTAGGTGAAATGGATGCCAGCCAATTGCGGGAAACGACTATGGACCCTGCTCGCCGCACCTTGCGTAGGATGACGGTCGGCGATGGCGCCGCATCCACCGAGGTATTCGACCTACTTATGGGTGAGCACGTCGCTCCGCGACGTGATTTCATCATCGCCGGCGCCCGCGAACTCGACAGAGCTCGCATCGATACCTAAAGTGAGGATTCATGCTCGATTCCACTCGTGAGCCCTTCCCTCAAGACGTCTTCGCGGACGTAATCGAGTCCAATGAGGCGTTCGTCGAGACCTTCGAAGATGCTGGTATGACCGGTCGAGCTGCGCGCGGCCTGGCGATCATCACCTGCATGGATTCGCGTATTGACCCTTTGGCAATCGTCGGAATGCGCGCAGGCGACGTGAAGATCTTGCGCAATGCGGGCGCCCGGGTCACCGAAGATGTCCTGCGAACCCTTGTGTTGGCAACGCACCTGTTGGGGGTCCAGCGCATTCTCATCATGCCCCACACCGACTGTCGGATGGCCAGTGCGGATGAGCCGACCATGCATCAGGCGATCTTCGAGGCATCGGGCATCGACTCCCGCTCACTGGAGATTCGGACGGTGGCTGATCAGGAGGCGGCCCTGGTTTCGGACGTGACGCGTGTTCGGACCTATCCGTTCCTTCCACCAGGCACGGTGGTGGGCGGAGCCATCTACGACGTCCACAGCGGTCGGTTGAGTACTCTGGAGGCGTGAGGTTGCGTACTGCCGTTGTCGGTTCGGGTCCGTCGGGTATGTATGCGGCAGACGCCTTGCTTGATCAGGGATTCGAAGTCGACGTCTACGACAAACTGCCGGTTCCGTTCGGGCTGGTGCGCTACGGAGTCGCTCCCGATCACTTCAGCATTCGATCCGTCCGAGACACGCTCGATCAGGTCTGGGACAGGCCCGGTATCCGGTTCATCGGGAACGTGGAGGTCGGGCGCGACATCACGGTAGAGGAACTGAGATCTGCTTACTCCGGGGTCGTCCTGACCTACGGAGCGTCGGCAGACCGTCGGCTTGGGATTGAAGGGGAGGACCTCGAGGGGAGCGTGGCTGCGACGGACTTCGTCGCTTGGTACACCGGCCATCCGGATTACAGCGGACCTGATTTCGCTGAACTGCTTGCGCGCGTTAGATCCGTCGCTGTCATCGGTGTCGGCAACGTGGCTGTTGACGTGGTTCGCATTCTCAGCAAATCGGAATCGGAGTTGTCTCAGACCGATATGCCCAGCCACGTGCTTGATGTCCTGCGGGACGCACCTGTCGAGAAGGTGTATCTGATCGGTAGGCGCGGGCCGGTGCAGGCCTCCTTCACTACCAAGGAACTCAAGGAATTGGGGGAATTAGAAGTCGCTGACATTCGAATGTCAGCTGATGATCTCGACCTTGATCCCTGGAGTGAGGAGCAGCTGGCCCAAAGCAAGGTCGCGACCCGGAACGTGGCGGTTATGCAAGCGTGGTCCGGTCGCCAACCCCGGACCGACCACGAGCGCACCATCGAGATGCGCTTCTTTTCCCGTCCTGTCAGGATCGAAGGCGACGGTCACGTCGACCGACTGGACATCGAACGCACCGTCCTTACCGACGACGGACGCCTCGAAGGCACCGGCCAACATGAAGCGATCGACGTGGACATGGTGGTTCGCAGTGTCGGCTATCGCGGTGAGGCCATGCCCGGTGTTCCCTTCGATCCGGCCGCGAACGTTATTCCCAATGATGAGGGGCGAGTCGTCGATGCCGACGGTCCCGTCTCCGGGCTTTACGTTGCCGGCTGGATCAAGCGCGGACCCACCGGGATCATTGGCACCAATAAGAAATGCGCCGTGGGCACGGTTGCCTCTTTGATCGCCGACCGCGATGCTGGATTACTGCAGCAGTCGGAGGGCTCGGCTGTCGATGAACTGTTGGCCAGCCGTGGGATTACGTCGGTGGATATCGCGGGTTGGCGTGCTATCGACACCGCGGAGCAATCCCGAGGCGAAGGGCAAGGTCGCCCGCGCGAGACGGTGTGGTCGCGTGAGGAACTGTTGGAGATTGCGGCTACTGCTCGCGCCACTTGATGCCGCAGCCCATTGCGGGCTTGCCACCGGCGTAGGCCTCCCGGCGTTCGGCGGCATCGAGGGCAGCCATGAGGTGTGCTCCGTCGACGGGTTGCGGCTGGCGAGGACGGGCGTCGTCCATTGCTCCCCGGTACACCAGTGCACCATCGGCATCGAACACGAAGAAGTCGGGTGTGCACACCGCTCCGAAAGTGCGAGCCACGTTCTGACGCGAGTCCACGAGGTAAGGAAAGCCCCACCCGGATCTTTCTGCCTGGTCTCGCAGGCCGGGTACGTCGTCATCGGGATACGCCTGGGTGTCGTTACTGCATATAGCTATCCAGGCGACGTCGGGACGAGACCGCGTTATCGCTCCGAACTCACCTTCGATGGACTGTACGTACGGACAGTGATTGCATGCGAAGACGACAACACTGGACCGGCCATGGCAGGCCTCGCGTAGCGAGACTTCGTTGCCGTCTAAATCCGGCAGCGTCACGTCAGGTAATCGTTCTATCTGGGTCACCTCGGATTCAACGGCCACAGCAGCTCCTCATACTCCATGCGCCTGTTCGTACTTCTCGATCTTGTTTACGCGCCACACGGTACGCCCCGTGCTGTCCGCGCCGCACGAGGCTGGAGAGGCAACCGTGCCAGCAGAACAGTCGACAAGCCACCGATCCGTACCCTGCACATCCACAATCATGCGACGCTCCCGTTCGTCACCACCTTGGTCTGTAGCGCGAACATGTGTCGTGGTCGCGTAGGGCAGCTCAAGAAGTCTACGAATCGCCTGGTCCGCAACCTGTTCGACGGGATCGAGGTAGCTAGCTCCGCGGAGGGCGTCGGCAGGTGGTTCGGACATCTGCGGAAATGGCGGATAGCGATCGAGCCGACCGTACAGTCGACCGGACGGTAAGAACAGGCTGGTGGGCGCGAAGCGATGGCCCCCAAGGTGACTACATTCCCACACCTCGGAGTCTAAGTCGGTGGGAGCCAGCCCGAGATCGCGCGAACGCTCGCCCACGTAGCGCCGCCCGAGTGTCGCACAGCAGGTATCTCGCTTGCTGTGTGTACATACGAACTGCCAGGGATGCTCGATGTCCGAGCCAAAGTCTGGGAGCTCACCAAGGCCCAACGCCTCTAGATCCCACTGGAGAATCTCGCGCACATCGGCCACGTGCCCGTGGCGGCCCTGTGCTGCCGATTGCGTGCACGTGGCCACCCACACGTTCCGTGCCGCATCAATTTCAAGGCGGCGACGGGAAGGATGCCTGGCGAGGACGCTTCTCACGCCGTAGGCGGTGAGCGCGTGCGTCAGGTGTTCCACCAGTTCAGGATCCAGGCCGGAGTCTCGGAGCGCTTCGCGCCCCCAGGATCCGGGCTCTTCCATGACTATCCAGGCCCGGGCGTACGGAGCGGTGCCGGCCAAGGGCTCCATAGCTGTTATCGAGGATGCTGCACACGGCGGGTTTTGGGTTGTCATGCTTTGGGTGGTCATCAGGAAATGGACCCGCCGAAGGCAGAGATCGGTGCGCTCGGTGCCGTTCCGGTCGCGTCTCGCTTATCGGTGACATCTGGAAGTGGGACATCCTTCCCGGCGGCCGTTGCGGCTCGTGCGGGTCCGGTCCCGACCCACGCTAGGACGATGCAGTCCTCGCCGGAACGCAGTTTGTGACATCGCACGCCTTGGGTTGCTCGGCCTTTAGCGGGGTAGATCGAAAGGGGACTGATCTTCACCGATCCGAGTTCGGTCCCCGGAAGAGCACTCGAACTTCCCGAGAGTGTCGCTACGACGGCTTCAGCTCCGCCGTTTGCGTTGGAAGCAACGGCGCCGAAATACACAACCTCGGCTCCGTCGGAAAGCTTGATTCCCATCATTCCGGAAGCGGCAAGTCCTTGCACCCGGACGCTCGCGGCTGGGAAGTAGAGCAGGTTGCCCGCGGATGTCACGAACGCCAGGGATGCCGATTCCGCCGCAGCCTCCGGAGTGAAGGACACACCCACAACTTCATCGCCAGCTTCGAGATTCATCAGGGAAGCAACCCGCGATCGGCTCGATGGGGTTGGCACGGTGACGCGCTTGACGACCCCGGTGCGGGTACCGAGCGCGACCATCGAGGCGCCGTCGAACGGGGCGAGACCGAGGACGCGCTCTCCGGCATCGAGGTCGACGAACGCCCCCAGTGGGGCACCAGCTGCGAGAGAAGGTACGCCGGCCACCGGCGGAAGAGCAGGCAGATCGACGACGTCTATTGCCACCAGGCGACCTAGGGAGGTTACGGCGCCGACAACCCCTCGGGTGGTGCCGGCGCAGAATGAGGTGATCACGTCGTGCGCTGCACGCGCAGACGCGCGTTCAGAATCTGGAGCGATAGAACCTGTTCGGGCCACCAAGCCGGTACTGGAGAGAAGGACGACACAGGGCTCGTCCGCAACCTCGAGGGGTGCGGCAGGGGCACCCGCGGACTTGCTGGCTCGAGCCGTTACGGGAACTGACCCCTCAAGCAATGTGGTGCGGCGTTCGGTCGCCAGCGCGGCACTCACATCGGCAAGTTCGGTCGAGACAACTTCTCGAAGTCGGGCGTCATCGGAGAGGATCGCCTCGAGTTCCTCAATGGACGCACGCAGATCATCGGCTTCGGCTTCAAGTTCAATCCTGCTGAATTTGGTGAGCCGGCGAAGCGGCATATCCAAGATGTACGTCGCCTGGACGTCACTGAGATCGAAGACCGTCATGAGACGTTCCTTGGCCTCCTGCGCGTTCTCACTGGCACGGATAAGTTCGATGACTTCGTCGATGTCGACGATCGCCAAAAGAAGCCCGTCGACGAGGTGCAAGCGGTCAGCCGCTTTTCGGCGACGGAAATCACTCCTGCGGCGAACAACGTCGAGGCGGTGGTGAACGAACTGTTCAAGCAACTCTCGTAGACCCAAGGTGCGTGGCTGACCATCCACCAGAGCCACAGCGTTGATGGTGATGCTGTCTTCCATGGTAGTCATCGTGTAGAGCTGTTCGAGCATCGCCTCGGGTGCGATCCCGCTTTTGAGTTCGATGACGAGCCGAAGACCAGATTCTCCGTCGGAGAGATCTACGACATCGGCGATTCCGGTGAGCTTCTTCGCCTGCACAAGATCCTTGATGCGTTCGATCACTCTCTCGGGGCCCACACCTGCCGGCAGCGAGGTCGCAACGATTCCGCGGCGTCGCGGTGTGACGTTTTCGAAACTCGTCTTTGCGCGAAGACGGAAGGATCCGCGACCGGTCTGATAGGCCTCACGAACACCGTCGAGCCCGATGATCTCGCCCCCGCCCGGAAAGTCCGGGCCGGGGATGAAAGCCATCAACTCACCGACGTCTGCTGTGGGGTGGGAAAGGAGGTGGCGAGCCGCGGCGATGACCTCACCGAGATTGTGGGGCACCAGGTTGGTGGCCATGCCTACGGCGATTCCACTGGATCCATTCACGAGCAGATTGGGGAAGGCAGCCGGCAAAACGATCGGTTCCTGCTCTCGGCCGTCGTAGTTCGGTGCGAAGTCCACGACGTCTTCGTCCAAACCCGCCGTCAGATCCAGAGCTGGGCTCGCCAGACGCGCCTCGGTGTATCGCATTGCGGCGGGGCCGTCGTCAAGCGAACCGAAGTTTCCGTGTCCATCGATGAGGGGTAGACGAAGTGTGAAGGGTTGGGCAAGCCGGACGAGGGCGTCGTAGATCGCTGAGTCACCGTGGGGGTGTAGTCGTCCCATGACCTCACCCACGACGCGGGCACTCTTCACGTGACCTCGATCGGGTCTCAGTCCCATTTGTGCCATCTGAAACAAGATCCGACGTTGAACCGGTTTCAGTCCGTCCCGGGCATCGGGCAGTGCCCGCGAATAGATGACCGAATAGGCGTACTCCAGGAAGGAAGAGCTCATCTCTTCCGAAACGTCGGTGTCCAGGATTCGACCACCACCGGCGGGAACGCTCGACGATCGTGCCGATGAGCGCTTCTTGGAGCCTCTACTCGCCACTTGCGTCAGCCATCCCTTCCCGCTCGCTTGATCTACCGACCGTCGGCCCAGCGCCGAATCGAGATACCGCTTGGGCTGCCACCTGCGCGCCAGCCGAGAGAGGCGCTTGCAGCCCTGAGGCGTCGCCGGTCTCGTCGTTTGGGCCCGGAGTCCAGGCTGCCAGGAAACCGGCAGCGAAGGCATCACCCGCGCCGGTGGTGTCGATCGGAGTCGTGGAGACGGCCGGGGTGTGAAGCCAGTGCGATCCGCTGGACGCATAGGCCCCATGCGAGCCGGCCTTAACGACAACGACACCCGAGAAACCAGATCGAACGCGAAACTCGGCTACCAGATTGGCGACCATGGACTCTTCTAGACGATCACGGGCTCGCAGCTCCTCGCCGGCGAGCGCGGCGATTTCCTCGCCATTGGCGAACAGCAAGTGGCTTGCGGTCAACATTTCGAACAAGCGTTGGCGTTGGCCGGACTCAAGCCTGAGCGAGGGGGTATCGATGCTGACACAGTCCCCGTTGTTGAGTTTCGAGATGGCTGCGTCCGCGATATCGGGGGACCGGGCCACGAGATACCCGGATAGATGAAGATGGAGTCGGTTGGGCACAGTCGGTGAGTCTCGGATGGAATGTATGGCCCGTCCAAGGAATGTCGAACCGAGCGATGTGTTGGCTCCCGGATCCGGAAACATGGTGCGCTCCCCATCGGGAGTTATCGCAACGAAACACTGTCCGGTCGCGGCCGGCGTTCGCTCGAAATGTGCCCGGACACCGCTAGCGGTGATTGTTGACTCGACCCACATCCCATTATCGTCATCGCCAACAGCACCGACGAGATGCACGGACGCGTCGTCGGAGATCGCCGCAAGCCAGGCTGCCGAGTTCGCCGCTTGACCACCCAGTT
>Ga0181582_10004391_pt1 | contig 11408 bp, 8 predicted proteins | sample 071ome_32_FD_132438 | JGI IMG/M metagenome (GOLD analysis project Ga0181582, IMG submission 132438) | Coastal salt marsh microbial communities from the Groves Creek Marsh, Skidaway Island, Georgia - 071405AT metaG (megahit assembly) | ecosystem: Environmental > Aquatic > Marine > Intertidal zone... | reverse complement strand
CTTTGGACTTTCCAAGGGCGGCAATGTGGCTGGCTGTATTGTCAGCAATGGTCGCATCATCAAGGGACGCGCCAACGTGCTCCGCAGGGACAAGGAAATCTGGAGCGGCAATGTGATGTCCCTCAGGCGCTTCCAGGACGAGGTCAACGAGGTTCGTCTGGGTATGGACTGTGGTATCCGCTTGGATGGATTCAACGAGTTTGAAGAGGGAGACGTCATCGAGTGCTTCACCACTGAGAAGGTGAAGCAGGAGCTATAGTCTCCGTTAGCTTTATCCGGTTCCAATGAGTTCCCGCCGAATTCAACGGGTGCGTGAGTTGTTGAAGCGTGCCGTAGGTGACATCATCCAGCGTGATTTCAGCATGGAGGAGGTGGGCCTTGTCTCCGTGACGGATGTCCATGTCTCCCCGGACCTGCGCAATGCCACGGTCTTCATTGGTGTCGTCGGGTCGGAAGACCAGAAACGCCGTGCCCCCAGGGTCATCCGGGGAAACTTGCGGATGATCCAGCTCCAGCTTGGTAAGGCCATCACCCTGAAGCGGACCCCGCACCTCAAGATTGCCCTCGATGACTCCGCGGAACGAGGCGTGCGCGTGGTCGATATCATCGAGGAACTGGAACGCAAGGATGCGGAAAGGGCAGCCCTCGGGGAGAGTGCCGACGACCAGGTCGAAGACGACGTCCCCGGCGAGGACGAGGACAAGGTCGATTGATGAAAACCGGACCGTCATCCATCGAGCGCATCCTTGAGGCGATCGACGAAAACCAGACGTTCTGCATCATTGGACACCAAAGGCCCGATGGGGACTGCATCGGCTCACAGCTGGGTCTCACGATCGCCCTTCGCAATGAGGGTAAGGAGGTGTCCTGCTGGAACAAGGACCCTGTTCCACAGAAGCTGAAGTTTCTCGATGGCAAGAAGGTGGTCCAGCGACCCAAGGAAAATGAGGCCTTTGACTGCGTGATCTGCGTGGATTCCGCCAATCCGGACCAATTGGGCAGGACGGCTGAGTTCGTTCGCGAGCGCAAGATGCTCATCAACATCGACCACCATTCCAGCAATACGCGTTATGGTGACATCAATTGGATTTCCTCAAGGTCGCCCTCCACGGGAGAGATGATCTATCGCCTGATGCGTGAGGGGGGATGGCATATCACGCCGCGCATTGCGGACTGTCTCTTCACCGCGATGTCCACCGATACCGGGAGCTTTCAGAACTCCAACACACAGCCTGAGACCTTCACGGCGGCTGGAGATCTCTTGGAGAAGGGGGCCGATGTCAGCCGGATCAGTGATGAGGTCTACCAGTCCTATCCGCTTTCGCGGGTGCGCCTGCTCAAGCATGTCTACAATCACTTTCGCCTGATCGAGGACAACCAGATCGGCTATTTCTGGCTGAAGCTCGGCGACTTTACCCGGACGGGTTCGGATCCGACCGAGGTAGAAGGATTGATCGACCACATCCGCAATATTGATGACGTGGTCCTGGCCTGCATGTTTGAGGAACTGGAACCCAACGTGACCCGCATCTCACTACGTTCGAAGAGCAAGCAGATCAACGTGGCAGAGGTGGCCAAGCAACTGGGAGGTGGAGGCCACCAGGCACTCGCCGGAGCGCGCATGACCGGGAAGCCGATGACGGTGCAGAGAAAAGTGATTGCCGCCTTGAGAAAGGCCCTGAAGGCCGCTGATAAGAAGAATTGATCAATGCAGGAGTTTGGACCATTTGACGGACTGTTGTTGGTGGACAAGCCGGCAGGCCCCACCTCCCACGACATTATTGACGGCATACGCTGGCAGTTTGGGCTCAAGAAGGTGGGTCACTGCGGAACGCTGGATCCGGCTGCGACCGGCCTCCTCCTCGTGGTGGTCGGCAAGGCAACCCGGCTTTCGGAAAGACTGCTGTCCGACGACAAGGTCTACGAGGGAATCATCAAGATGGGTGAGGTGACCGATTCCTACGATGCGGCCGGGGAGGTGGTGGAGTCCCATGAGGTCCCTGTTGATCTTTCCCTTGAGCAGCTACAGGAGGCAGGCAGGGAATTCCTGGGTGACATCATGCAGGAACCCCCGATGGTCTCCGCGGTGAAGAAGGAAGGCGTGCCGCTCTACAAGCTGGCCCGCAAGGGTGTGAAGGTGGAGCGCAAGGCACGGCTGGTTCACGTCTACGAGTTTCCACTGCTGCATTTTCAAAGTCCACGTGTCTGGTTTCGTGTCCGTTGCACCAAGGGTGGCTACGTCAGGAGCCTTGCCCATGAACTCGGTGCCAGGATAGGTTGCGGTGCCCATCTCGAACGACTGCACCGAACCCAGTCGGGCAGCTTCAAATGCGACGATGCCATACGCTTTGAGGAGCTTCTTGGCCTGGACCGGGATGGACTTGCCCAAAGGATCATTCCGATCCGGGAACTCGCCCGGATCCTGGGACCCATGTTTTCCGGTGCGAAGAACTGAGCCATGGAGGTGGTGCACGATCCAGCGGAGCTGAAGGGAAGGGCGCGACGCTTCTGTCTCGCCATCGGCTTCTTTGACGGAGTGCACCTGGGCCATCAACAGATCCTTCACCAGACGGTAGCCGATGCCGGGGTCAAGGGTGCTGCCTCAGTGGGCGTCACCTTCCATCGGCATCCCGCGACGGTGGTGGCCCCCGAGCGGGCTCCACGACTGATCTATCCCAGCTGGAAGCGTCGGCAGGTGCTTCGTGGGCAGGGACTGGACTACCTCCTCGAGATCCCCTTCGATCATGAATTCAGTCAGAAGACCTCAGAGGACTTCCTTGCGTATCTCGAGACCGGGTTGGGTTCGATCACCAGCATTTGTGTGGGAAGGGGCTTTGCATTCGGTAAGGGGCGGGCAGGAAATGTTGATCTGCTGAAAGGCATCGGAAAGGAAAAGGGATTTCACGTCCATGGCCTGGCGGCCGTGGCGCTTGATGGAGAAACCGTCAGCAGCACCCGGATTCGTGGTTGCATTGCAGAAGGTGATTTTGATTCCGCATCCCAGATGCTGGGCCATGGCTACGCGTTCTGTGGGACCGTGATGGAAGGTGTCCAACTTGGAAGGAAGCTGGGATTTCCAACAGCGAATCTGGAGATCGATGGGATGCAGACGCCTCCCAACGGGGTTTATGCCATAAGGGTGAAGCATGCGGGAGGAACGGCAGGCGGCGTCTTCAACCTGGGTTTCCGGCCCACGGTGGATTCCGGGGATCCGGTGCTTCACGCGGAAGCCCACCTACTGGACTTTGATGGTGATCTCTATGGACAGGAAATTGAGGTTTCCTTCTTGTCCAAGCTGAGGGATGAGAGGCGCTTCAATGGCATCGATGAACTCAAGTCACAGATTGCCAGGGACATTGAGGAAGCGAGGGATATCCTCTGAGAAAAAATGGTCGGGACGACTGGATTCGAACCAGCGACCTCTAGTACCCCATACTAGCGCTCTACCAGGCTAAGCTACGTCCCGACAGACCTTTTGAACAGGTCGAAGGCCGGAGAAGATACGGGATCAGAGAATCATTTCAATCCCTTTTCCACTCCGACTTCCTCGCTTGGCACCAGTCCACCAAGGACGCGCATTCCGTAGAGCAGCGTGATGATGGCCGCGCTCCATGTCACCAGGAACACCCCCCACCAGATGCCGTCGAGTTTCCAGTCCAGTCGGAACGCCAGAAAGTAGAAGACGGCGCAGGGTGCAACAATCTGACGGTAGAGCCCGATCCCTAGTGCATACATGGGTCTCTTCAACCCCTGCAGCATGTAGACGGTCTGGAAGAGGATGATGTAGGAGGGCAGGGTGATGGCGGCAATCTTCAGGTAGTCACCTCCAATCCGGATGACTGCGGCATCGTCGGTGAAGAAATTCATGAGGACACCGGCGAACTGGAAGATGAAGACACCTCCCATCACCATCAGGATGAGCCCGTACCGGATGGTGGTCTTCCAGGTGGTCGAGATCCGGTCGTAGAGTCGTGCTCCGTTGTTCTGTCCGGTGATGGTGATTACGGCAATGTTCAATCCGATCGAAGGCATCAGCGCAATCTGCTCGATGCGTGTCGCGATGCCGTAGGCGGCCACACCTTCCTTGCTGAACTTGGCGGCGAACCATGTGATGACGAAGATTCCGATGGCCACTGTCATCATGTTCAGACCGGCTGGAATCCCCTGGACGGCGATATCCTTGAAGTAGCCCATGTCTGGTTTCATCCGGGACAGGTCGAGATCGTTCCAGAGTTGAGTCTTCTTCAGCCGGTGGATCAGGTAGAGGCAGCCGACCACCTGGATCAGCACGGTGGCGAGTGCGATGCCACCGATGCCCATGGCAGGGATACCAAGACCACCGAAAAGGAACCAGGGATCGAGGATGCAGTTGAGCAGGAATCCGATGATCAAGAGGTTGCGGAAGGTGTTGGTGTCACCCTGAGCGTTGAGTGATGCATTCAGTACGCCCTGTGAAACGAAGAAGACGGCTCCGCAAAGGACAATGCTCATGTAGGACATTGAAATCGCGAGATACTCTTCTGTGGCACCGAGCTGTCGGAACATCGATGGAGCTGCCAGCAGGCCGCCCAGACTCAGAAGGATCGAAAGAATCAGGCCAAAGCTGATGGACTGAAGGGAAAAGGTCTGCGCCCTGGCGGCGTCCTGTTCCCCCAGAGCGTTGGCGATCAGGGCCGTGCTGCCTTGGGAGAGTCCGGAAGCCATGGCAATGATCATGAAGAAGATGGGAAACGACAGTGAGAGCGCGGCGATGGCGTCGGTGGAGATCTTTCCCGCAAAGAATGTATCCACCACGTTGTACATGGTGTGAAAGAAGATCCCGATGCTGGCAGGCACAGCGATGCGCCGGATCAGCTCGGGAATGGGATCCTTTGTGATATCCATTGTGAGTCGGGGAGAAGGCCAAGGAACCGGTCAAGTGGCAAGGAGGAAATTGGGATTCCCCCCAAGGTCAAAAAAGCCCCACAGAAAAAATCTGTGGGGCAGGCGAATCTCGGATGCGGGTCCCATTCACCACATTCTTGCGAATGCGGCAGCGGGCGGCTGCATTCACACTTCTGGGGGTTACAAACCGGGCTGAACGCCCAGGGTGCCGTTCAGCTTTTCAAGGTAGGTGGCTGAGCGGATTTCCTCGAGGGTGTCCTTGGCCTTGGTGAGCCGGTCGGGAATGCCGAGGCGGGTGCTTTCCTGGGAGTGGGTTGTCTTTTGGCTGAAGGACTCCAATGCCTTGACGTGACCTTCCCACAGACGGATGTCCCGGGCTTGCTTGACCTTGAGGCGCTCCTTGTACCAGTCGCTGGAGAGCATGTTCTCCCGGGAGAAGAGCTCGCGAATGGAGGGATCCTGCAGGGACTTACCCTCATATTCTCCGTTGAGCATGATGTGCAGGAGGGCCTTGAGGGGAGGACAGGCCATCTCGACGCTGCCGTCGTTGAAGTAGTTCTGTGCGACCCGCTTCTGGGTGCTCACGATGTTGTCCATCCCGTCCGCAAAGATGTCCATGCCCTGCAGTTCCGGCTTGAGGTACTCCTCGGTCAGGACCTGATGGGGGTGATGGAAGATGCGGCCGAAGAAGACGTGGACGAACTTCTCTGTGATTCGGTAGCCAAGGCGGCTGGAGAGCACGGGTTCGCCGTTGAACTCCATGTCCGGGATCTTCTCAAGGTATCCGTTGGCGATGAGGGACTTGGGATCGCGCTCGGCGGGGGACATCCTGCACCACAGTTCGGGGATCAACATGCTGATGTCGTGGTCCACCCGTTTCTTGGGACCAACGTAGCCGGCTGCCGTAACGAAGGCACTGTCGTTGGTGAGCAGATAGGAAACCAGTGCTGCATTGAGATCGAGGATCGGAGGCAGGGCGTTGAAGGGCCCCTTGGTCAGGGCGCCTTCGGAACCTGCACCCGTGGTGCTCGGACTCTTGCCGGTCATGCTGCAGATGTACTCCATGAAGAGCTCGGGCAGCTCCATGAAATGGATCGGGTTGTAATTGGCCAGCGGACGGATGCCGTCGTCTGGCGGATTGTTCCGGCGGCCGGGCAGAACCGCATTGACCGGCAGGTAGACGGGCTTACCAGGGGCAATCTTCCTGAGGAGTCGAACTGCCACCTCGGCGAGGTAGGTTTCCTCGGGGGCCAGAAGATCAGGCTTGGTCTGCAGGTAGCGTGGATTCTTGGTGGGTGAGCCATCGACGATCCTCGGATGGGCCGAGGACACGAAGTAATCGGGACTGTCGCTCTCGGCGACGTTCCTGATGAAGTCCTGCATCGGCTGTGTAAAGGACTGGAAGCCAATGGTGTCCTCGATGAGTTCCTTGGCCTCGGTGCGCGGCAGTGGCGCGTAGTTGGAGAAGAAGTTTCCGTCCTTTGCGTAGTCTTCCTCGGTGGCCTTGTCGTAGCCGCGGTGAATGGCGTCGTCAGGACGCTGGAAAAGGCGGTATTCGCAGTTCTTCACGAACTTGACCGACGGATTGCGGTAGTCGGGATTCAGTCCCTCCAGCGCCTCCACGGGAATGACCACGGAAGCCGTGATATCATCCTCCTGGGAGATCTTGGATGCGGGTAGGAAGTCCTTGCGCAATCCAAAGACGCGCCAGGAACCGTCCTCGGCGAAACCAAGGCGCAGGAAGCTGGAAACCAATTTGCGGTTGTTGAACTTCAGCTCGTTGCCGGGTTTTCCGTCGATGATGTCGACGCTGAATTGGCTCCGCCAGTCGTCACCCCAGTCGGACTTGTAGAAGCGCTTGATGACATAGACGAGCTCCTTGATGTATTGGGGAACGCTGCGGATCCATGCGTTGTAGTCCTCGTTGTAGTCACTCTCGTCGGGGGAGAGCAGCTTGATGACGGAACCCAGTGACCTTTCAGAGCTGAGGATGGGACGGGTGTCCGAGCGGTTCTGGTCCTTGAAGCGGGTGGAGTAGTCTCGGTTGATGAGTTCCTCGACCTGATCAAAGTCCTTCTGGAAATCCGATACGAAGACGTGGCCCTCGATGATGGCGTCGGTGATGGGCTTGGAGATCTCGGACTTGCCCCCCCCGGAAACGGTGCAGGGCTTGTGGCAAAGGGTGCCTTCCGCGGTGGTTCCGACCAGACGCCACCTGCGACCTCCCTTCGGTTTCTCCATCCGGACCTTGTAGCCTGACGGGCGGACATAGATCTTGCCGGGGAGAAGCTTGATGGACTGTGTTTCTTCCTTTTCATCCGGCCAGGAAACGGTCTGGTTCTGGAGGTCGAAGTTAACGCTTTCCGGGACGTAAAGGATGTTCGGGTAGTTCTTGTCGATGGCGTAACCCTCGGGCTTCACATCGGCGCAGTCGCCGAGCAGCTCGAGTGCCTCTTCGAAATTGTGACCACGGCGCTGGACGTGAAGGTTTCCGCTGAACTCCTCGGCAAGGTCGTAGCTGGGGAAGACCAGGGCCCCGCCGGCGTGTTCCTCCTCGGAGAGACCGTAGAGGTTGGCTGAATACCCGATCTGCGTCTTTACCTCCTTCTTGCAATAGCCGAAGTAGTTGTCCGCGATGATGGTGACGATGACACCGCGCTCGTCGCGGCAGGTGAGCTTGAAGGCGCTTCCGCCATTGTAGAGCTCGTCCTCGGATTCCCAACACATGCCATCGCGCTTCTGTCGGTCCGTGGCCTCCCCGATGTTCGGGAGCCCGAGTTCCTTCTTGTTCATCTTGAGGACGTGTGGAGCGAGGATGACGCAACCGGTGGTGCCGGTCCAGTGGTCCACATCCAGGGCGGAATCGTTCTCGGGCAGGTAGGGGTTGCCGGCGTTTCCAAAGATCGTTTCGACGAAATCCAGGTTGCTGACGAGGTTGCCGGGTGCAAAGAACCGGACCTCCATGCTCTTCTCCTTGATGTAGGTTTCCACCGACGGGCAGACGACAGGGCGGAGCATCAGTGACACGATGCTCTTGGCCTTGGTCTCCTGGTCGGAGGTGATGGGGAGCTCGAGCAGGTCATCAGGCACCTGGAGTGCCCTTTCCAGCATGCGGGCGAAGGCGATCTTCGGTACGGAGAGCTTGTCGTCCGGAATGGAGATGCCGCCCTCGGTCACGTGGAAGCTACCCTTGGTGGTCCTCCGGTCGTTCTTGGGGTTGTGGAGGACGCCCTGCTTGACACGGTAGGAATCAATGATGGAGGACTGGAAATGGTCGCTGTGCGCCGGAATGGAAAGGGTCCTCGCCAGCCCATGCCGGTCCAGAACGAAGGTGTTCCCGGGCAGTTTGATCTTCACCTTGGTGTCTGCCAGGTAGGTGTTCAGGAAGTCCTGGATACGTTGGTCCACCGGGCAAAGGTGGTCCGAGAGGAGCCGGGACGATTCCTGGTAGTGCGAGAGGAAGGCGGTCGTCATCTCATTGAAGCCATGGTCGTCGTCGATCTCGACGGTCGGGCAGCCCAGGGCGGCCAGCTTCATGTTGATGTACTCGATCTTTTTCTTCTCGAGTTCGGGGGTGACAGGGACGTTCAGTCCGATTGCTTTTTTCAGGTCCATGGGTCAGGTCAAGTGGCAGTGGAATGGCACTCGTTTCGGGGGAGGTCGGGTAGGATGAGTGACCTCGCAGGCGCGACACTAGGAGACCCGATTGGAGCCTGCAAGAACGGTAATGTGCCGGTTGCGTGAATGGTTTTCATGGCAGATGGGTGCGGTATGATGTTGGTTTCATCGGGGTGGCAGGCAGGCAGCTGAATTCGTGGGTTGCCTGAAGTGCCGAAATTGTTCAAAGAGGGTGTCGCGGGGGCCGGGGATTCCGGTGATGCCGTCACTGACCATGCCATTGAGGTCCGAAGACAACTTTGTTTCCTATGAGAATCTGCAACTGGCGGATGGGGTTGAGATCCTCTTCGAGCACCTGCCGGGCAGCCTCTTCTACGTGAAGGATGCGAGGGGCAGGTTTGTCACCCTGAATGCCCCGCTTGTTGACCAGCTTGGGGCGGAGCGGAAGTCCGAGATCATTGGTCGGACGGACGTCGACTTTCTTCCCGAGTATCTGGTGGAGAACTACCGCCGCGACGACGAGCGTGTCCTGGCGGGTGAGGTGATCCGGGAGAAGGTGGAACTCCTGACCAGTCACGACGGGGTGGTGGACTGGTATGTGACGACCAAGGTTCCGCTGAAGAACCGGGCTGGAAGGATCGTCGCCTTGGTCGGGGTGACGCGGGAGTATCAGGGGGCGACGGCAAGTGTTGCCATGCCTCAGGTGCTGGGTGACACCCTTGAATACATCCGCGAGCACTTTCATGAGGGGATCCGGATCTCGGATTTGGCTTCGCGGGCGGGACTGTCGGTGAGCGCCTTCGAGCGGCGCTTTAGGAAACATCTCCAGATGCCTCCAACGGAATACATTCGGAGGGTGCGGATCCATGAGGCCTGTCGGAGCCTGATCCACAGTGGGGTCCCCATCTCAGTGATTTCGCAAGAGTGCGGCTTCAGTGACCAGAGTCATTTCACGCGGGATTTTGTCCGGGTGATGCAGACCACGCCGGCGGTCTACCGTCGCAATCACGGTTTGAATCGTTCGGATACCTGACGCCGAATCCATTCAAAAAACTGCGGCATTGCTTCAAGACGGGTCGAGAGGTTTTTCATCATATTCCGTCCCGTTACCGCCCCTCTGAACATTTGTTCCGGTGAAATCGTTGGAACAAGCACTTGCAAGACTGGTTCAGGAGTGTTTGATCACTCCCCGTTCCCCTTGAGGTGTGTCCGGACGCATGGTCGTCCCTTTGAGGAGGGGAGTTTGTGTTCCCATAGATCGACCATTTCAGGAACCTGATTTGAGTATCCGAACCACCAACGACGTCACGAAGACGAGCATCGGCATTCGCAAGCAGGTGGATGGCGCCCCTGAGGAGAGCGGCAGATTGCGCCTTCTGGCCCCGGCCTGGGTGCCATGATTCCTTACAACCGTTACTGAGACCCTTTAACCCTCAACCTACCAAGAAAAAGATGAGCAAACCCAAACTTCACAACGCCATGTGGCCCGGCCTCGTCGGCAAGGGCACCGACGAAGGACAGGAACCTCCCATCAGTCTCGAGCACATGCTCGATCTTACGGCTGCCGCAGAGGTCAACGGACAGAAATTCGAAGGCATCGATTATTTCCTCTTCCTCCCGCACACCAACCCGGAAGCCAGCGATGACGAACTCAAGGGCATCGCTGACCTGATTCAGGGTAAGGGGTTCAACATTGGTTCCCTGGTGGCGCCGGTCTGGCCTGGAACCGTGGGTGATTCAGCCATGGGAGACGAGGCGTCACGTCAGAAGTTCCTGAGTGCGGTCAAGATGGCCTGCCGCATTGCGAGGATCTTCAACGAGCACGGTGCCCGCAAGTATGGTGTGATCCGCATCGATTCGGCCGAGTTCGGCGTGGAGAAGTGGCGGGAGGATACCAAAGCCAACACCAGCAAGACTGCGGAGACCTTCAAGGAGGCTGCCAAGATCGCGGCGGACAGCGGGGAGCGGCTTGCTGCCGAGGGTGAGATCTGCTGGGCCGGAATGCACAGCTGGAAGGACATGCTGGACCTGCTTGAGGAGGTTGGCATGCCGGAGACGCTTGGCTTCCAGGCTGACCTCGCACACACCTACCTCTACCTCATGGGCTACAACGCTCCGGAGCATGCCCTGCTCAAGGAGGGTTATAGTGAAAAGGAGTTTTATGCGGCCTACGAGCAGATGACCGACAAGCTTCGCCCGTGGACCATTGACTTCCATGTGGCCCAGAATGACGGGCAGGTCCACGGAGCCGGATCCCACGACAAGACAGGCAAGCATTGTCCGGCCGACGATCCGAACGGCAAACTGGACATCACCAGGTGCGCCGGCTACTGGCTGAAGGATGCCGCATCCCGTGGCATCGAACACATCTGTTGGGACGGGTGCATGTTCCCGAACGCCACGCTGGAGAACCCAGGAACCTGGAACACCATCCTTGATGCCATGATCAAGGTGCGCGAGGCCCACGGCTGGTCCTGATCGAAAACCTGACAAACCACTTAAAAAAGAGACCAAGACTATGAAAGAACTTCGAATTGGAATGATCGGATACGGGTTCATGGGGCGGACCCACTCCAACGGGTACAACCGTGTGAGCAACTTCTTCGACCTGGAATACAAGCCGGTTCTCAAGGCCGCCTGTGCCCGCAACCAGGAGGCGCTGGATGCCTTCGCCAAGCAGTGGGGCTCCGAGAGCACCGAGAACGACTGGCGCAAGCTGATTGAGCGTGACGACATCGATGCCGTGGACATCTGTGTTCCCAACAACCTTCACAAGGAGATCGCCATCGCCGCTGCTGAGAAGGGCAAGATGGTCCTGTGCGAGAAGCCTCTGGCGCTGAATGCCGCCGAGGGTGAGGAGATGTGTGCCGCCATCGAGAAGGCCGGTGTGGCAAACACGGTCTGGT
>Ga0181582_10004380_pt1 | contig 11421 bp, 8 predicted proteins | sample 071ome_32_FD_132438 | JGI IMG/M metagenome (GOLD analysis project Ga0181582, IMG submission 132438) | Coastal salt marsh microbial communities from the Groves Creek Marsh, Skidaway Island, Georgia - 071405AT metaG (megahit assembly) | ecosystem: Environmental > Aquatic > Marine > Intertidal zone... | reverse complement strand
GTATTACTTCTCGCCGGCGACGCTCGTCTTCATCATGGCGCTGAGTCTCGCGTTCGAGCGCGACGAGCTGTTTCGTTGGGAGAATTTGACGGTGTTCGCGAGGTATTGGCATCTGATCGCCATCTGCGCCACGTTTGGATTCGGCGTGAACTACGTCTGTCTCGGCGTCGTCCGTCACGCCGGCTCGCTCACGGTGAAAACCATGAGCCAACTCAAAAACGTCGTCGTCATCCTCGCCGCCATGTTCCTCTACGGCGACCAAGTCAGCGCGCTCGAGGTCATCGGCTACGCCGTCGCCACCGCCGGCTTCATCGCCTTCAACGCCGCCAAGGCGCGCGACAACGTCCAGGTTCGCGCCATGGTCGCCGGCCGCGCGCGCGACCGCGACGACGCCCACCCGGAAACCGCCTCCCTGCTCCGCCAAAAATCATCCACCACCGCGAACGCGGATTCGCTCGCCCCAAAGTAACCCTCGCCTAGGACCATCTGTATGTATACGTCACGCGTCTGCTCCGCGCGCGTAACCGTCCACCTGGCGCGAACCATCCACGCGCGCCCGCCGCCCGCGTCCGCACTCATCGGCGCGCGCGCGCGCGCGCGACGCGACATCGTTCGCGCACTCACGCGCGCGCGTACGACATGCTCGACGACGATCGAGACGACCGCGCGCTCGCGTACGACCGCGAAATGTCCGACGACCGCGTGCCCACCGACGCGAACGAAGAATTCACGCGACCGAATCGCGACGTGACGTTCGCGCGCGCCTTCTACGTCGCGGTCGCTGTCGTCGTGATGTGTGGTGCGCTCGCGACGAGCGGTGTGGACGAGCGGTTCGCGGAGCTGACGAGCGAGGAGACGTTGAACGCGTACGGGAGCTGTCACGACGCGCGCGGCGCGGGAACGGCGCGGCGACGAATGCTGGAGGTGGACGGAGATTCCGTGAGCGCGGGGATCGGTGTGGAGATGGCTCGACCGTACGTGATCGCGAGCGCGCTTGGGGCGATTGGGATCGGTGTCGGGGCGTTGCACGCGTTTCGGGCGCATCCGCGGGCGGCGACGTGGGGGTTGATTTACGCGAAAGTGGCGATGCTGGGAACGTTGGCGATTATGTTCTTCGCGGATGGATTCGTGGTTGGAGGTATCGTGTTTGGGTTGTTTGCGGCGTTCATCTTGTGGTGGATGCGAGCGACGAGCGACCGAGTGGAGCTCGTGGCGAAGCTGCTCGGCGCCGCGAGCTCGGCGCTCCGGGATAACCCGCACCTGATCACGACGAGCCTGTTCGCGGTCTTGGGCATGATCGTCACGCTCTTTGTGTTCTTGGCGTGCGCTGGGTTCGCTTTCATGAACGGCGCCATCGTGCCGAGCTACGCGGCGACGCACAACGCGAACGGGCTGTGCTACGATGGACCGCCGGGGAACCCGACGACGGAGCAGGTGCCTTGTTGCGGTTGGAAGCCCGACTCTTGGGTCGTGCCGTACGTCACCTTTGTGATGTTGGTCGCGCTCTGGACGAACATGATCGCCGCGGAAATGCGGACGTTTGTTGTCGGCGGCGCGATCGGGCGGTGGTACTTTGCACCCATCGGGACGCGATCGTTCAAGGGTACCACGCGCGAATTCGTCTCCCACGCTTTCGGCGCGAGTTTCGGCTCTCTCGCCTTTGGCGGGCTCGTTTTGACTGGTGTGCAAATTCTTCGCAACCTGAACGAACGATTGCGCCGCGAAAGTCGCGGGGCGATGGCGATTCTCGCGTGCATCGTGACGGCCATCATGGACTGCGTAGCCGAACTGATCGAGACGGTGACAAAGTTCGCCACGATTCAATGCGCCTTGACGGGAGAGGCTCTTTGCGACGCCGGTCGTGAGGTCACCCGACTCTTAAAAGACAATTTCCTCAGCGCCGTACGCGTGTGGTGGCTCCCGGAGATGCTCCTGAACACCGCCGCCTTCCTCGCGGCGCTCTTCTACGGTACGATTGTGGGCACCGTCGTCGACATCGGAGACAGAGTACCGAAACAGATCGCCATCTACGTTGGCCTGATCGCTGCAATTTCGACGCTCGCCGTCTTGGGATTTTTGTTCTCAGTGCTCTTGACGTGTATCGACGCCGTCTTCATCTGCTACGCGCGAGACAAGGATTCGAACACGATCACAAAACCGGATGTTGTACAGATTTACGACGAGGTGACTGAGAAGACGCGCTCACCAGAGCTCTCGGCACAAGCGGCGGAGATGACGAATCGACGGCCGGCTCCGACTACGGCGCCGGGAGTTGGAGTGAGACAGCCTAACACGCCGATGATGTACGGACGACCCGACATGATCTAACCAACGAGTGCGGAAGCACGAAAATTTGTACGATGAGCAACCTTTCCCAATAAACAATAAATGAACAATACGATTTTACAACGCGCTACAATGACTCATTCCTCGCGTAGAGATATTTGAGCTCTCTTTGTATCCATCGATCGACGTATTCGTCGTCTTGCGCCTTTCCTTGGACGAGCTCGTCGAACACCGATTTCGCCGCTTGAAACTTTGCTGCTTTGATGTTTCTTCCCTCTCCCATCCCTCGCATCGTCGATCCAAGCTTCAGCTGCACCCCAAAAGCAGACGACGCAGCATTCCGTTCGCCGGCGATCCACTGCATCACCGGCTCCGCGCGCTTCGTCTTGTCTGCCGTCTTTGGTGGTGTAAATATTGCACTCAGGGACGTCGCCGCGCTAACCGGATCCATCTTACCCTCGAACACGCGTCCAACGATGACAGCCGCTTTCTTCGCCTTTTTCGCGAGTAAATGCTCCGTGGACTCTGCCTTAATGTTCGCGTCGTATATGTCAAGCGCATTCTTCACGCACTCCGGTGTGCCGTGCTGCTTTTGTGCTCGCCGCCTCACCTCGCCGGGCGACGTCGCGTTCGCGAACGCCGTCGCCCACTCCAAGAGCGTCGTCCCACCGGTCGCGTACTCCTGGTGCATGCGCTTCAATACCCATAATCCCAACGCCGCATCAATTGCGCCGTAATCAATCTGCTTGCGTTCCAACGGCGCCCGCTCCCAATTCGACATTTGGACCGACTTTGGCTTGTCCGCATCGTACCCGTATCGCGCGCTCGACGCCTTCAACCCGTGCTTCTTCACACCGTACGCGAGTGCCACCACTCCCGTGTCCACGAATCCCTTGCTCTCAAATTGAAACGTCCGATCGAGATCTCGCATGTCGTTCAGAACCCCGTTCCCGACGAAGAGCGTCGCCTCGTCTTCGCACAGCGCCCGCAGCGTCGGCGGTGCGTCGCCCCGCATGCTCGCCAGGTGCACCAGCACGCACGCTCGCTCGTTCGACAGCTGCACCAGCGCCGGGGCGTTACGATTCACTTTGCCCTTGGAGAAGGACGGGCGCGTCTCGACGTCAAATCCCACGAGCGCGGGTACGCGGTGATTTTCATTCGGAACGAAACCGTGCTCTCGGAGCGCTTGTTCGGCCGTGAGAACGTCGTAGGCGACGGATACGACGCTGGGAAGGGCAAAGGGAAGGTCCTGGGCGATGTCCTGCACGTCGGAGAGGAGTTTGGCGGCACCCCGGAGGCACGCGCGCGAGGGCGAGCGCATGGCGAGGTGTGAGGCGGCGGCTGCGGAGGTCGGGTGGGACATACGACTGACTATGATGCTACAGAAGGGCGCTAGGACGACGAGACGTCGCGGTTGGATATCGCTGAGCGCGCGCTCAGCTCGACTTGGCGGTCGCGGGCTTCTTCGGGAGCTTGTCCTCGAATGTGAAGTAGACGCCCGCGACGAGGAAGGCGAACCCGACGAGCGCGCTGGCGACGCCGTATCCGCTCATCGCGAGCTTGCTCGTCGCCACGCACATGAGCGCGAGAACGAGATCAAAACCACCGATAAGTTTGCGCACGGGCGTTGGAATCGTCTCCGAGCTCGCGCCGTCCGCGGCGATGACGGTGTTCGCGAGTCCCATGAACGCGGCGTGTCCTACGAACGCCAACCCGTACCACGCGCACAACTCCATCGATTGCGTGCACGGCGTGAAGCTCGTCAGCGCCATCCAATACGCGTAATACTCAAAGCACATCTTCATCATCACCAGCGCTGCGAACTTGGCCGCGTCGAGCTTCAGCCTCTCGCTCGAAGCGGCGTTCGAGAACGCTCGGTGCGCGCGACCCAGTTGCTTGGACGCTTGCGGCCAGAAATTCAGCGCCGCCAGGAGCGTGGCGCCTATCGCGACGCACAATCGTCCAATGACAAACGACTTCGCCGTCGGGATGATGGGGTTGCTGAGATCCAACGTCCACATGAAGGCGTTGCACCCGCTCGCGACCGTGAGCGCCACGTACCCGAGCGCCAACGGAACGCGCACGAGGAGCGCTGGCGCCGGTTCCGCGCTCGCGAGCGCAGCCGACGCTCGGACGTTCATCCGTTGAGCGCACTCGACGCGCGAGACGGCCGCGCGAGCTCGCGACGCGGCGAGCGTGACTGAGTTTCTGCGCGAGAGCTCGAGCCCGTTCGACGTTGAGACGACGGAAAATTGAACGCTGCGCGCGCACGGAGCGGACACGGACGCGCGCGCGCACGGAGCGGACACGGACGCGCGCGCGCGCGCGCGAGCGTCGCGGATCGCGATCGGCGCGATCGCGGGCGCGCGGGCGAGCATCTTGGACGCACGCCGACGAGTAGTGCGCGCGCGAAATGCGTTGAGGGTTGTATCCACGTCCGCGAACAGAGAGCGGGACGCGCGCGCCGCGTTCGTTCACGAGTGCTCGGGGAGGATTTTTTGGTACTTTGTCTGCGATACAAGACATTCAGTGCTGGAGCTATGGTAAATGATTCGCTACGGACGGAGAGCGCAGGTAAGGACGGACGCGCGAGCGCGAGCGCTCCGACGAGTCTATCCGTCATGAATTCGAGCTTTCAGCATTTACCAGGAGCCCGGCAAAGTGCCCTTGCCAGCCGCGGCTTCGAGGGAGATGATAAGCATACCCACCATAGCCAATCGACCGTGCTTGAGTTCGGCCGTCTTGAGGCGGAATTCCTCGGCCGCATCCGCGTTGGCAACGTAGCCGAGCGGGTCGAACGCGCCACCCGGGTACATGCGCTTGTTTTGGTCAAGCTCGGAGGAGCGAGCGATTTCGAGGTAGCCCATGGCGAGGACTTCGATCACCGTGAGGGACGCGACGGTCAAGCCCGGGAGCGGGAAGCCCAAGTATTGCGGTTGTTCGAGTTCAACCTTACCGGCGTCCACCCAGGTGATGCCAGTCGCGGCTTCCGCGGCGGCGGCGCCGACGAGGCCGAGCATGGCCCAGCGGGAGTGGAGGAGCTCGCACTCACGGAAGCGCATGATGTCGAACGCTTCGTCATACGGCTATTGAAGCGTGCGAAACGAACGCGAGCGGTCAGTCAACCATCCGTCGCGCGCGCGATCCGCGCCTCGCGCGAAACGTTATCCCTCGCGTCCTCCGAGATATGCACAGTATCTTCACCCTCCGATCGCTCCCGCGCCCGAGCGCGCGTCCACGACGCGCAAATTATATACGTACCACAAGCGTGCGCGCCTTCGGCTTGGAGTCGGCCTTCTTGAGCTTGCCGATCACGTTACCCGACGGGTTCTTCGCCGCGGAGCCGTCGAGGGAGTCGAGGCCGAACTGGAGGTACTCCGCCGGCTTACCGAGCGCGAACGGGTCGCTGCGCCGCGAAAACAAACGCACAAAAACTCTCTCGTCAGTCATCGCCGCCCGCGAGCGTCACACAACCCTCGCCGAGCGCTCCACGCCGCGACGCGCCCCACCACGCGCGCGTCCGCGATCGCGCGTCCGCGTCGCGCGCGATCGATCATCGGCCCCCCCCCACGCGCGCGCGCGATCGATACGCACAATCCGCGGTCACCCGGAAGGGAACCATCCAACCACGCCGGGCGCACGGCTCCCGGACGCCACAATTCGCTGCGAACGCGAAACGCGAGCGCGCATTCGTCAGTCACTCGCGCGGATACGCCCATCGTCGTCGCACGCACTCATCGCCAGCGCGCGGGGCCTTTCTCGCCGGCGCGGCGGCCTTCTTCGCCGCCGGCTTCGCGGCGGTCTTCACCGGCGCCTTCTTGACGGCGGTCTTCGGGGCGGGGGCCTTCGTCTTGTTCATCGTGCGTGCGCGAGAGTGTCGCGCGCGATCGCGCGTCGCGCGCGTCGCGCGTCGCGCGGCGCTTTTTTATCCGTCGTCGCCCCGCGACGCCACGCGGGCGTTTCGCGGGGCATCGTACGAGCGTTTACGATCTCGCGCGTGTACGCAACGACCTCGCATTGAAGATGCGACGAACGGCATGTAAAGATTCGGATAGATCGGACATTCGGACACCCGCGAGATCGCCCGGCGCGGATCGTCGCGATCGCGCGCATCGCGCGCGCGAGTGTTTTTTAATGGGGCTCACACCACGCGTGATGCGTGCGCAGAAGGGGTATAAATATGTCGACACTAAACACATCCCTCGCGAGCGTCGCATTGAAAGACCTCGATGTGCCATCTGTTAACACGGGATAGCCTCTCGGCGGTCGCGCGCGCGCGCGCGCCGCCGCGCGCGACACTCGCGCGCGCGGTGCGCGATCGAGCGCGAGAAGGCGCGCTCCCGGCGGCGCATCGCGCGTGGAAAAATTATCCGCACGCGCGCTCGCGTCCGTTCTCGCGAACGCGCGGGACGCGCGCGCGTGACGGGCGAGATGGCGCGCGCGCGCCGCTTCGCGCGTCGATTCGTCGTCTTCATCGCGCTCGCGCTCGTCGCGCTCGCGCCGCGGCTCGCGCGCGCGGATGAGAGCGCGGTGGAACACGTCATGGAGACGTACGACGAGGACGGGGACGCGCTCGTGAACGCGACGGAGCTGTCTGAGCTGTTTGAGGCGCTCGCGGCGCGCGTGGGCGACGGGTGCGGCGCGGCGGCGGCGCACGACGGGCACGCGCACGATGCGAGCGAAGAAGCGATGACGAACGTGACGAGTGCGGATGTGATCGCGTTGTACGGTGGCGCGGATGGAATGCTCAACGAGACGGAGCTGACGGAGGTGCTGACGCTGGCGGCGCGCTGCGCGGCGGAGGCGGGGTGCGCGTTCATCGCGAGCGAGGCGGAGGCGACATCGCGCGCGGGTAGTGATTACGTCGGTTTGAAGATGGCGTTACTCTCGGCCACAATCGCGCAGGGGATTGTCGGTGGAATGCTGCCGATGTATCTCCTGAAGGCGCTACCCAAGGCGCAGCACGTGCTCGCGTACATGAACGCGCTCAGCGGAGGCGTGTTCCTGTCCTCGGGATTCGTTCACTTAGTCCCGCACGCTCTCGAGGCTGCGGCAGAGGCTCGCATTGGGACGGAGAGGGAGTATCCCTTCGCCATGGTTATGGTGGTGGTTGGATTCTTGTTGGCATTTTTTGTTGAACGCGTGCTATTTCATTCGCACTCGCACGTGATCGAGCCAGAGGAACACATCGAGCACGGACACGGGCACGGGCACGGGCACGGGCACGGGCACGGGCACGGGCACGGAGATGTAGAGACGTTGGATAAAATCCATCAACACGCGCACGAAGGCTCTGATCATGGCCACAAAGTCTCCATCTTGGCCCAGACGAGAACGGCGCTCGTGTTCATGACGGGTGTGGCTCTGCACGCATCGCTCGCGGGCGTTTCGCTCGGACTTCAGCACAAAAGATCGAGTATTTGGGCAATCTTTATCGCCATCTCATCTCACAAAGTTGCAGCGGCGTTCTCCATCGCTTGTGCGTTCCTGCGGTGCGGCGTGACGAGCGCGAGGACGCTGCTCGCCTTCATGACGGTGTTCTCGCTCATCACCCCGATAGGCATCTTGGTCGGCCTCGCATCCAAGTCCTCCGAGCATCCAGGTGTTCGTGCCGTGCTCGAGGGCATCGCTGCGGGCACGTTCGTGTACATTGGCACCGTAGAGGTGATCGGCGACGAGTTTGAGACGCAAACGGAGGCGTGCGCCGACGAGCACGGGCATAACCAAGTGCCGACGCACACGCACGTGGTACACGAGGCGCCGATGCGTCGCGCCCGTTTGCTCAAGTTCGCATCCTACGTCGCGGGCGTGCTGGTCATTACCCTGTCGCAGCTCGCCATCGAGCACGACGACCACTGACGCGAGCGCTCTCGCGGCGCTCGCGAGCCGCACGCGTCGTTCTCTCACGAAACGAACAACACCCGACACGACAATAGTACATTAATACAACACCACCTAGTACGAGCTACGTGAACGCGAACCGTCCGCGATTCAACGACGCTTCCATGGAGTTCACCGCGCGTTCGACGCTTCCTTTGCGTTCTCCGCGCCCTCCTCTCCCTCCCCCAAAACCAGCCAAACGCGCGCGCGCGTCACGCCGCGTGCCCCGGACACGGACACGTTTCCGGCGCCACGAGAAATTCCCGCAAAAACGCCGCCAACTCATCATCATCATCCCGCCCCGTCCGCCCTCGCCGCCCGCCGACGCCGTCCAACCGAAACGGTCCACCCTCACCCACCCCTCGCAGCGGACACGCGCGCCCGTGCGCGATCGTCGACGTCACGCGACGCGCCAACACCTCTCCCCGACCGCTCCCGAGGCCCAATCGCCGCGCCACCTCGTCCAGGACCCACCGCGCGTGCGCCAACTCCGCGCGAAGATTCGCACACTCGCGCCGCAAACTCCCATTCTCCGCGCGCGCGAGCGCCTCGGCGCGACGCTTTCGATCGCGATACCGTTTCGTCGCCGCGGCGTTGGATTCTCGCGGCGCGAGCGCGCGCGCGGGCGCGCCCGGGAGCATGACGCGACGGTGATGTGACGCCGAGGGGGGCCACGCGCGAGGTCGTCGACGACACTTCTCGACGCGCGTCGAGCGAGTTTCGCGCCGAGCGTCGAACGCGCGATCGAACGCGTATTGACGCGTCGCGTCGTCGCGTCGAACGGGCGATTCGAGCGTTTCCCGAGGAGAGTGCGCGGTGAAGATGCGCGCGATGCAAAGTTTATCCGCGTCTCGCGCGGGCGTCGCGCGCGCGCGAGACGCGCGCGCGGGCGCTGGACGCGCGCGCGCGACGCGTCGAGGCGTTGCCGTTTGCGCGTCGAATACGTCGAACCCGAGGTTCGCGCTGTTGTTCGATTGCGACGGGGTCATCGTGGAGACGGAGGAACTGCACCGATTGGCGTACAACGGCGCGTTCGAGGCGTTCGAGCTGAAGATTGGGTCGACGCCGGTGAACTGGAGCGTTGAGTACTACGATGTGTTGCAGAATACCGTCGGTGGTGGGAAGCCGAAGATGAAGTGGCACTTTAAGGAGAACGGATGGCCGAGCTCGAAGACGACGAACGGCGTCGTCCCGACGAGCGACGCGGATCGAGACGCGTTGGTGGACGCGCTGCAGGATAAGAAGACGGAGATTTACAAGCGAATCGTCGAGGAGGTGGCGGTGGCGCGACCGGGTGTGTTGGCGCTCATGGACGAGGCGATCGCGGACCCGACGATCGCGGTCGGGATCTGCAGCGCCGCCACCAAGGCGGGTTTCGAAAAGGTTGTCAACTCCGTCGTCGGGAGCGAGCGTCTCTCCAAGCTCGACGTGCTCATGGCGGGCGACGACGTGACGAAGAAGAAGCCCGATCCCTTGATTTATAACCTCGCCCGCGAGAAGATCGGTCTTCCCTCGAGCAAGTGCGTCGTGTTCGAGGACTCCATCGTCGGTTTGCGCGCCGCCGTCGGCGCCAACATGCCCTGCCTCGTCACCCCCTGCGGGTCCAACCAGGACGCCGACTTCATCGGCGAGGGCGCCTCGGTCGTCGTCCCAGACCTCTCCAACGTCAAACTCGGCATGTTATTCCCCGCCGACGCCGACGCACCGCGTTTCGACGCCGTTCGCGGCGTCGTCGGAGCTCGCGCGTGATCCTCTTCGCCGCCGCGCGCGCGAGATATTTATCAGTCCGACAACAATCCATCCACACTTCGCGCCTCGATCCATCGTCCGATGCACCGCGCGGCCGCGCGCGCGGACGCGTCGATCGCGTCGACGTCCATCGCGCCGCCACGCGCGCGCGCGCGAACGCCGTGCCCACCGCGAGCGACGCGCGCGTCATTCGTCCCGCTCGACACGGATACGCTGGGCCACGTTCGCGCGCATCTTTCGCTCATCTCGCGCGCTCACGTTCGCGCGTGGACGCGTCAGCGGCGCGACGCGTCGCGCAATACGCGTGCGTCATCCGTATCCGCGTCCGTGGGCGCGGAAGCGACGGAGACGCGACCGGAGCGACCGGACACGATCGCGCCGCTGGCGGAGGCGCTGTATCCGCGGGCGCTGGACGGCGTGCCGACGTTCTTCGGACGGATGAATCCGCTCACGGCGACGTTGTTGTTCTACACGGGGGCGGTGCTTCGGGAATCGCGCGAAGTGCCGATCATCGGCGCGCAGTGGATGCTTTTGGTGGTTTTGCCGACGTTCGGCGCGCTGTACGCGGCGCGGCGGTGGTGGTACGAGAACAAGACGTCGGCGGCGTGGGAGGGAAGGTTTCGTCCGTTTGGTTTTAATCGGGCGTGCCGGAGCGCGTGGTTGGATTTTCATCTCGGATACATGCTGCTCGTCCCGGCGGGGGCGTACGGAGGCGAAGGGAGCAGTTGGTGGTTGCTGACGGCGCCGGTGGTGATGGCGCTTCGCTGGTTGGGCGCGCGCAAGGGAAAGATTTTCAGAACGGCGCGTCGGGTGACCGTGGTGGTCTTCGGTGTCGCCGCTCTGGCGACGTTGTTGATGTCGGCGTCGACGACGCTCGTGAAGGCGCTCGCGGCGCTTCGCGGCGGCGGCGCCGTCGGTTTCGTGTTGGGTCCGCTCGCCATCGCGACGTCGTACGTGTTTTACATTGCGCCCGCGTGCTTACTCCCGAACGCGATCGTTCGGGCGTGGACAAACACGTTGGACGACGACGGTGATGAGAGCGCGGTTCAGAAGACGTCCGAAGCGGACGCGTCGAAGACGCCGGAGGAGTTAGCTAAAGAGAAGAGGAAGAAGCGCGTCGGATTGATCGTCAGCTTCATCGCGTTCGGCGCCACGCTCGCGACCGGAAGCGACATTCCGCTGCTCATTCTGTTTGCGTTCCAACTCTTGAAGGTTGATCCGGAGCATCTCATGAACGCCGTCATCAACAAAGGCTCACCCGAGCGCGCGGAGATGGAGCAAGCCATCGCGGACAAATTCGTCAAGCTTCTTCCGGGCTCAAAGAAGAACGACACCGCGGGCGAATCCCAGGAAATCGCGCCCAACGCGACCGATGGAACGAAACGCGACGCGAGTTCGTGAGCGCGAAGAGCGATACCGCGAAGATTTACTTATGTGTTGTACCATTGAAGAGGCGCCGCCGCGGCTCAGTCCAAATCCGACCCCGACGCGTCCTCCTCCTCCTCC
>Ga0181582_10004378_pt1 | contig 11426 bp, 8 predicted proteins | sample 071ome_32_FD_132438 | JGI IMG/M metagenome (GOLD analysis project Ga0181582, IMG submission 132438) | Coastal salt marsh microbial communities from the Groves Creek Marsh, Skidaway Island, Georgia - 071405AT metaG (megahit assembly) | ecosystem: Environmental > Aquatic > Marine > Intertidal zone... | reverse complement strand
TTCAGGCGTGTACGCAGCAAGCGTATACGAGTGTAACCCGAGTAGCGCTCCTCGTAGGGTCGGCGACTGACCCGCCAACGCGCGTTGGTGCGTGATGGCAACGCGCGCGGCAAACCAAGCGCACACAGCCGCGTGAGATCCTCGTCTCGGAGCAGCGCACTTCGGCATAGCTGTACGAGCGCTCGCGAGTGTCAACGCGGGCACGTCCAATTCGCGAATCCAAGCCAACGAACCGTCGAACGGCTCAAGCAAAAGAACCCGCGCCAACAACAAATACTGAGGCCCGTCGCACCGCCCGACGAGATCTTCGCCGTCGAGCGAGAGCCGTTCCCTCGCCCACGTGTCCCAACGCTCCGTCGTCTCCGCTTTCGCATCCGCCACCGTCGGGGTCGACTTCGAGCGTCCCGAGCGCGGCCCCGTGACGGCGATTCGTACAAACGCATACAGCGCCGCCACGCCGGCGCACAAAACGGCGAAGGCTTCTTCGTCGTCGCCGCTCGTCGTCGCCGCCGTCGCGCGCTGCGCCACCGCCGCGTAGTGCGCGTCCGCGTCCGTCGTCGACGCGGCGTCCAGCGCGAGCACTCGTCGGACCACGTCGCTCGAGAGAACACGCTCGTACTCGCCGCGTCGCAGGAGTCTCGTGAGCGTCGAGAGCGCGTCCGCTGCGGGCGACTCGTTCGCCTGCACGGCGGCGGCGGCAGCAGACGAGGCGGAAGACGCCGCCGCGCGACGGCTGAACGACGTCGCGAGCACGTCGCGGCGGAGTTCATCGAGCGACATCGCGTGCGCGCGATGTCGCGGACGGAACGCGTCGGCGCGCGCGTGTGTGCAGCGCTGGCGCGCGCGGGTTGGGCTGTGAGTGTTCTGAAGGAAAATTTTACACGCTCCTAGGCGTTCTCGATCAAGAAACTAAACACGTCGGAGAGAGAAACAACGCCCTCGACGACCTTGGTCGTCGGATCGACGACGATCAGCCGACGGATATTCGGCAGGGACAACATTTCCAGTGCGGTGCGCAGCGTATCACCGCGTACGCACGTGCTGAAGCGACCGTAGTGCGTCGACGATGGATCATTTTGCTCGTTCAATGCGGCGACACGCGTCGCCCCGAGGGCTTGCGCGACGCTCATCTCTTTGATATTGAGTTTGTACGCGCTGTTTGCGGCGAGGCGAACGACGTCGCCGCGCGCGTACAAATCCATCAGCACCCCGTGCTCGTTGACGATAGGAAGTGCGGAAATACCGTGCAAGACATCGAACACCTGCTCTATCGACGCGTCGGGATGCACGGCACGGATGGGATAGAGGCTGCGCACTAAGTAGTTCTCCTGAACGCCATTTGGGAGCGGAGGAATCGGCTTGGAGCGAGACCCTCCGAACCGTTCGGTCCACGTGCCGATCGGCAACGCTCCTATGGGTTGCGAAAACAATGGCAGAGCGCTGGGAATACCCCGAAAGTGCCTGTTCAGACAGGCCAGCACCTCTGCGAGATTTGTCATGTGCAAAAGCTGCGGCGTCGAACCCGGTGTATTGCACACTGATCCTCCGGCCGGGCATACTGCGCTATGCGAAAGTACGGGTACATTGTGCACGCCAGCCTCCGTCATAGTCAACGCCACGTGGTACAACGAATCCTCCGGCTTGACGTGAATTAACCCAGGCATTTTCACTCCTTTGTTCCGATACTCCTCACGAATTAGCTGTATGGTGTACTGGTCCAAATCAGCGTCGCTGACGTCTTCCCGTTCCATGAGCGCGTTTGTCAACTGGCGCATAATGTCGATGAAGTCTCCAGCGCTCAGGAGGCCAATAAAATCGCGAGCATCCTCGTCCCAGAGGGGCGCGGCGTATATACCTTGCTCATAAAAAGCGTGAAACGCCTGTCGAATCGGCAGCTTGGTGTCTAACACCACCACCTTGTTTGATTCTGGAATGAGCTCGTACGCGGTGTGCTTGTGTAAAAACTCCATCACTCGAGCGCCGCTTGTGTCTACTTCTCCGCTTCTCGGACTTTCTGCGCCAGTATCTACATCTTCCGCAATCGCTCGTTGGGCATTCATCGTATCCATGCTTGTTCGCCGCGATTTGAGCGTTCCCGCGCGGGCCGCCGTCGTTCCGCTCTCGCCCGCGTCGTCGCGCATCCAATCCATCCCGCCGCTCTCCTCGCTCATGGTTGAACGATACGCGGACATCTTTCCCGGCACCGGCACCGGCGCACTCCTCGGCACAATCTCCGCCGCTTTCGGCGCGGCTCCCGCCGGCGACGCCGCTCCCGCCGCCGGTTTCACGTACAACCAGTTATTCACGTTGCCCAGCGGGTCCTGAATGAACGCCTGATTCTCGTCGTGTCGCCACTGCCCGTCCACGATGAACTTATACTGATGATATCCCGGCGGAAGATCACACATCACCGTAAACACACGACCATCACCATCCCTCGCCATGGGCACCGTCTCCAACCAATTCGTGAACGACCCGCACAGGTGCACGTGCGCCCCCCCGTAGCTCCACGTGAATCGCGTGGGAAACACCTCCGCGCTCGCCGACTCCGCGCCCATCTCCACCGCGCCCGCGTCCGCACCATCCGCTCGCCCCGCACCACCTCGACGCGATCGTTCACCGCTCGTTCGCTGCGACATACCGCACCGCACGCGCTCGCACGCGTCCACGCGCGATCCGCGCCCGCGCGAATGAATCGCCCTCGATGTCCACGCCCCGCGCTCGACACGCCACGCGCGCGATCGCGATCACACGACGATCACACGACGATCACACGACGCGCTCGACGCGCACGCTCGACGTCCACGCGCGCGCTCGACGTTCACGCGCGCGCGCGCCACTGACGCGCGTTCGGAAGCGCTCGGAAGCGCTCGTGCACGCCGCTCGACGCGCTCGTGCACGCCGCACGTCGACGCGCATGTCGCGCGCGCTCCCGAGCGGATGGGAACATCGCGCGAATCAGGCGTCGGCGCGTGATCTCGCGCTCGGTGCCGCGGTGTCGCGCAATTTCTCCGCGCACGGCGCGCTGGAGACGGGCGAGGAAATTGCGTGGCGAAGCAGCGACGTCGTCGCGGAGGCGTGGTTTCGACGCATCGAGGACGAGCGCGCGAGCGCCGAGACCGCGGGTGGCTCGCGTGATGACGCGGACGCGCGCGCGAGCGGGTTGGGTGCGGTCGATTGGGACGCGCGGGCGCGCGCGCGCGCGCTGGAGGCGGGACGATGGCGCGACGGAGGGTCGGCGCGCGCGGGCGAGAGGGACGCGAGCGCGCGAACGAACGCAGACGCGACGCTGGGTTTGGTGAGCGTGGCGACGCTGGCGTGTGAGAGTTTGGCCGCGGCGCTGGACGCGCGGTTGGTGTCGATACCGGAGGAGGACCGCGCGCGGTTCGCGGCGGCGGTGAAGCGCTCGCTCGACGCCGTCGTGCGGTGTCGATGATGGACCGCGGCCGCGCGCGCGTCGGGCGCTCGCGACGGTAGTGTGTGTACGTGCGTAATTTTTGTCATGCATCACTCGCGACATCACGCGCGCGCGAGCTCGCGGTCGTCGCGCGCGCGGTCGCGGGCGGTTCGCGCGAAGTTCTCTAACCCTGCGCGATCGGGTCTGAAGATCGTTACTTCCGCGCGCGCGCCGGGTCGAGCGCACGTCGCGATGTCCGTCGCGCTCGCGCGTCGCGCGTCGCGCCGCGTCTTTGAGCGCGTGATCGCTTCCGACGTCGCGCGCGCGGGCGCGGGCGCGTCGAATGCCCAGCGCACGCGCGATTTCAGCGTCAAGGCGAAGACGGACGTTCCGCCGCCGCCGATCACGGCGAACGCCGCGGGAACGGGTGGACGGAGCTCTTTTAGGTGCGTGATCGCGCGCGTGGTGAGAGCGCGCGCTCGGGGTGATGGATGCTCGCGGGGACGCGGAGACGCGGGGACGGGATAGGTTTGAGCGCGCGCGGGGACGCCGCGCGTGGAACGACGAAGGGGATTTCGACGACGCTAGACGCGACGTTGGGACTGACGAGAACGCAATGTTTGATGCTCAGTGGAATCACGTGCACTGTGTTCGGCGCGACGGGATTTTTGGGTCGATACGTGACCCATCACGTCGCGAAGAGCGGCTCGCGTATGATTCTTCCGACTCGATGCGGTGAGAACGATCGACAGCATCTCAAGGTGATGGGTGATCTCGGGCAGATTGTGCAAATGGATTACTCGATTCGCGACGAGGGGGCGATCCGACACGCTGTTGAGCGGAGCAACGTGGTCATCAACTTGGTGGGGAGAGAGTGGGAGACGCGGAACTTTTCGTTCGAGGACGTCAACGTGACGTTCCCGAAGACGTTGGCCAGCATTTGCGCCGATGTCGGTGTTCGACGATTGGTTCACGTCAGTGCCCTCGGAGCGGAGTTGGATCATCCGAGCGCGTATTACAGAACAAAGGCGCGCGGCGAGGAGGTGGTTCGAGAGGCTTTCCCCTCGGCCACGATTGTACGCCCGGCACGAATGGTCGGCGTGGAGGATAGGTTTTTGAATGTTTTTGCCGAACACTCGCGCAAGTACCCGGCGGTGCCGATCATTGATGGCGGCGACAGCAAGCACCAACCCGTGTTTGTGGACGACGTTGCGGTGGCCATTCGCCAAATCGTCCACGACGAGCTCACGAGCGGCCGCACGTACGAGCTCGCGGGGAACAAGGAGTACAGCGTGGATGATCTCGCCAAGCTCGTGCTTCGCACGGTTCGCTCGCGTCGCTCCACGACGTACGTTCCGAGCTTTATCATGAAGGCGTTATCTTGCCCGCACGAGTGGCTGCTGCGTAAAGTGCCGTTCCCGATGCCGACACCCGTGGGCCTGACGCGATCGTACATCGACGCCCAGACACGAGACTATGTCAAGGCAGAAGACTCCCTCGGCTTCTCCGATCTGGGCATGGATCCGAACAACATCGAAAACGGTTACGTCCTTGACTACCTTCGAAGCTACCGCGCGGGTGGGTACGCCCTTGGCGAAGCGCCTTGGGAAAACGACAAGGTGTCCGCGTAGAAATCCACCGCGCATTGTATATTTTCTCTTCACACCCACACCAACGCGTTCCCGATCCTCCGAGCGCGACTCGCGTACCGTCGGCGCCGCGCCTCGTCGACTTCCCACAGACCGCGCCTCGCGCGCTCGCGAAACCGCCATGAGCGACGTGCCCGTCGTCGGATCGCTCCTTCGAGCGCTCTCACGCGCGGCGACGATCGTCTCCCGCGATGCGACGACCCCGTCGAGCGCGGAAACGAGCGCGGCGAACGCACCAGAGGAAATTGGGCCTCAGCGATCGCTCTCTCGGCAGTTGTCGCGACGAGAGCAGGAGCTCGACACCGCCGCCTTGAGTTCGAACCCGGACGCGGTGGCGGCGGAGGTGAGCGTGAAGTTGGCGAGCGAAGAGCTGGACAGTATCCTGGCGGAGCGGGCGGAAGAGGAGATGTGCGCGAGCGATGAGGAGGAGGAGGACGCGGCGTTTCTCGTCAAGCGAGAGCAAGATAGGGAGGCGACGCCAAAGTTCACCTGGATGGCGACGATGCAGCGGAAAGTCGACGAAATTTACGCCGATGTGATTGGGGATGATGCGGAACATGAAATTGAACGCGCGGAGAGCTTGAAGACGACGGAGAGCGATGAGCCTGAGACGGATATCAAGTTTCGCAACGGCGCGCCAACGTCTTTGACGAAATCCTTGTCTCGAATCAACTCAATCAACGCGCCGATTGGTCCAAGCGGTATACTGCAGAAAAACCCGTACGCGGTTGAGAATGATGAAAAAACTGCGCTGACGGAAGATTCTTATTACGAAGCCGTGATGAGTGACAAACTTCCAGCGTACAAAAAGCCGCGAAGACACATCGCCCGCTTAGAAAATCTGGAGTCCGCGGTGCTAGATAAGGAAGGAAAACAAATGTCTGTTTGGAAGTCCACGCAGGCAGACATGGATGTTTTCGGTCCAGGAATCGGCTTGTGGTTTTCACAGCTCAAGGCATTCGGCCGGACTTTCTTTTGGCTAACCTGTATCGCGGCAATCCCGTTGGCACACTACGTCTACATCTCCAACAGAAGTGCCGTTGACGTCGAAACCGAAACTAAGACGACGCTGGGGATGACTGCAGCTTCGAAATATGCGAAGGCCTACGGCATCGACATTCGTGCAATCATGGCGTTCCTCGCGTGCTTGGACGTCGTTACCGTCATAATCTTCCTGTCCGTCACCGCAGTTTTGTCGCGGCGAATTCGCACATTCGTCGTGCGTGTCGACGAGGCGCTGCTGACGCTCTCTGACTTTTCGTTGCAGGTCACGGGTCTGCCAAACGATGCAACTGAAGAAGAGGTACGCGAGCATTTTGAAGAGTTTGGAGCAGTAGCAGACGTCGTGATTGTGCGAGCTTACGGCAAAGTGCTGCGAAAACGTATCAAACGCAGTCGTCTTTTCAAGAAAGCCGAGCTCCTTAAAGCCGAACTCAGCGCAATCAAGCACAGGCTCACAAAATGCCAGAAGTCCTACGAAGACGACCGCACATACAAGTCAAAGTGGGAAAAGTTTAAAGACGTGCGCGACAAGATATTGGATCTGAAAGACTGGATTGATGCCCGCGTCCACGAGCCGTTCGATGTCGTTTGTGCCTTCGTAACCTTTGAACAAGAGTCGGACAAACTCACGTGTCTCGACGAATACGCTGCGTATTTCAACTGCTTCAGAACCGAACGTACCATGTTCCGTCCTCACACCGATGAAAAAAAAGGGTTCATGTACGATTACCTGAAAGTTAAACAAGCCATCGAAGCATCGGATATCCTTTGGGAAAATATGACAAACGTATCTTGGAGCTCTTATTTGACCAGGCGAGTGATAGTGACAGCGATCGTTATGTCGCTACTCATTGGTAACGTAGTTCTTGCCGTGCTGACGGCAGATTGGTCGAAATCTTACTCTCGACTTGTTGTGAGCTGCAACGAGCTTTTCGTCCCCGGCGGAAACGCTAACATGGACTGTCCTGCGATTTGGAACATGAACGATCAATCTCAGAAGACAGATCTCGTAATGATCTCGAATGCCAACTTCAGAAAACAAGTCGAAGTAACAGATTGCCGACCGTTTGTTGAGTCAACTCGATGGTCGTACGACATGATGCCCTACTCACCGTATTTCCAAGCAGTCGGAGCATACACGGGCATGAATGCGTCTGCAGCTGCGACACTCGGGTATACGAACGGTGTGTGGAACGGTGGCATGGATGCGTCCACCAAAGCTGACGAGTGCGCCGCGAAGGTGTGCTACGATTGCATGTGTGAGCTATCCATCGTTTCGGGAAAAGTTACGACCGTCTGCAAGGATTACTATTATGACCAGCTCAAAATTCTTGGTTTTGAAATCGGACGTCTTACTGTTGCCGCAGTGACATCACTTCTTTTGCTCTCTGCTGCTCCACTTCTTGCTGTGTTCGAACGCCACAAGACAGTTTCTGCGACGGAGCAGGCAACAAGCACGACCGCATTCTTCACGTTGATTACGAACGTGATTATTGTTCCACTACTTGTGAACGTGCGCATCGATGGACTCCGTAGCTTCCCAATATTATTCCGTGGAAGCTACGAAGACGTGACACTGGATTGGTATTCGCTTGTTTTACGAGCCATGATGATCTCCACCTTCATCAATGCCGTGTATTTCGGTCCATGGCGCATCTTGGGAGCCTGGACGCAGCAGCTTTGGCGTTACTCAACCGCTCGATGGTGTCTCACTCAGAGAACGCTGAACGAGCTGTACAGGCGGCCAAAGTTTACACTAGCGGACAGATATGGCCAGGCTATGACAGTGATATTTGCGAGCGTGATCTTATTCTCTGCGGCGCCGATTATGATTCCCGCCGTTGTCCTGTACTGCTTTCTTGCGTACTGGGCTGACAAGGCGCTCATTCTGCGGTACTGCCGATTTCCAACGCTGTACGATCATGCTCTCGCCACCCAGTTCTTGGGATACGTGCCTGTGGCGTGTTTAGCCCACTTCGCGTTTGCATGTTGGATATTTTCTCAATGGGATGTCCCGAGTTACTTTCTCACTGGTCTCGACGGTTGGGATGAACAAGTCTACTCCCAAACGAATTCAGACTTCTGGACCATCAGAGCAAACATGACGAAGTATGAACAGCTCGATTTCCAAGAGAGGTTCTATCGCGTGAATGGGCTGATCCAAATCAGTCCGCTCATCGTCTATTTTGTGTATGTTTTCGTGAAGTCAGTGTTACAAGGCGTGGGAAGGACGACGCTTCAATTACTTGGTTGCGTTCAGTGTCTCGAAAGTAGTTGGCGTGCCAACGTGCAGTTTCACACGTTTTCCGTCGTACGAGATAATGCGCTGAAGAAAGATGGCGCCGTTGATGAAGTGCTTTCGGGCCTGCCTTCGTACCGCGTGCAAGATAACCCAGAGTACGCAGCCTTGTTTCCAGAGGCGAAAGTTCTTGAGCGTCAATCGACGATTGCGGCACCCGCAGTGGCCACTTGAATTCAACACAGCTGACTATTTACAGCCCTGCAGAGGTCGTGTTTATCGTCTTGTACGTCCCGTTAATAGCGTCATGTAAGCAAACACGCTCCGCCTCTCCGTCGCTCCTCCTTGACGCCCAAATGCCTTACTTCCGCGAAACTGCGGTGTGAGCTGTGCCGCTTGTTCGTGGATACACAAGAAGTGCGACTTGATTCCTTCTGTAGCTGAGAGTCTACTGAAGCTTGCTCCGTCACACCAGCACACTGATCTTCTATCTCGCCTCACTCGTCGCCGCGCCTCTTGCGCGCGCGGTGAAGTCAACGCTTGGCGTGCAACCGTCGTCACTGAGACCTCTTCGAGCGTCGATCGCGCTCTGGACGCGCGAGAGGCGAGCAGCCGTCGACGATCTCGCGCCGGCATGTTCTTCCACGTGAATCTCGAGCGCAACATCACGCTCGAACCCCGACACTTCGGTGCTCGCATGCGCGCGGTGCTGGAAGAGAAGCTTCGGCATGAGGTACGGGAGCGATCGACGCAGGACTGGGAGATGCGGGGCGGGAGTTGAGCCGGTTCGAAATTATCCACAACCCTACAATGCGCTGATCGCGATGGATCGCGCGCGAGGTGGGACTGACGAAAGATGCTTCGCTGTTGATGAACGCAGGTCGAGGGTACGTGCTCTGGTCGGTATGGTTTCATTGTCATGGTCACGCGCGTGGATCATGTGAGTGAAGGCGTGGTAGTGGACGACGGTACAGCGCGAGCTAAGTTCCACGTTAAGTACGATTGTGTTGTGTTCCGTCCGTTCAAGGGCGAGGTGCTCGACGCCGTCGTGACGCAGGTAAATAAGTTTGGCTTTTTCGCCGAGGCGGGACCGCTGCAGTTGTTTGTTTCGAACGCTTTGATCACCGATGACATGCAGTTTGATAGTTCAGGGGAAAACTGCTACGTGAGCGACGATCAGCAGATTAGAATCCAACGCGATGCATCGGTGCGCGTGCGCATCGTGGGTATGCGCATCGATGCGAACGATATCTTCTGCATCGCGACGATCAAGGACGACTACTTGGGTCTGATCGACTTCGGCTCCGGCGGTCTCTAAACGAGCAACGTGGGTCCCTTATGGAGTCGCAACGAGGGCGTAGCATGGAGTGAGTGATAGCGGCGACTATTGTACATAGCAACTAAACAAACTAGAATCTACTAACTACTAGTATAAGGTTATAACTGGATCGCTCATTTGCGCGTGAAAGCGTGCATCTGCTTCTGCACGTGCTCTCGGTGAAGTGTGAGCGGAGTTTTCAAGTCTCCAAACCGCTCAGCGTTCATGTTCGCACCGTGTTCTCGCAGAATGTTAAGAACAGTGATGTTTCCGGATTGCGCAGCCAAGTGAGCTGCCGTATTCCCTTGCATTTTCGTTGCGAAATCGACGTTCGCGCCGAACTCAAGGCACACTCGCACGCACTCTTCGCGCCCGTTTAGCGCGGCCTCCAACAACGCCGTTCGCCCAAATCCATTCACAACCTCCGTGCTCACTCGACCATTCTCGAAAAGCACTCGACAAATGTCCGCACGTCCCGCTCCGGCGGCCTCAACGGCGCTGCTCCTGTTGTTCCCAAGCTTGAACCCAAAGTCATACCCGCGCGTGTCGCCGTGTTGCAGAAGTCTCCGCAAGCACGCGACGTGCCCTTGCGACATCGCCCGCTGCGCCGCCGTGCGCAACTGCGCCACTCGTACGGCTTTACTCGACGCATCTTGCGGCTCCTGTGCGTACGCACCGTCGAGCAAATCCTCGAGTTTTCGCAAGTTACCCGTATTCGCATACTCCACGAGCTCTTGACCGCCGCCGGGAAGGTCAGAGCCGGCGAGACCGCGCGGGGCGACGCTCGAGCGCGAATTCAATCGCGTACAGGCGCTTGATCGCCGTGGGGAGGCTGCGGCGGGCGCGGAAAGCGAGCGCATCACGACAACGTCTGAGGAGAAGAGCGAATGCTGAGCCGTTCTGCCGTTACTCATGTTGCTGCGTCTGTTTTAGATTACATGTGTATCAATAGTTCGAAGAAAGACGACCAATACTGCTACAAAACTCTTTGAAATCGATTCGACCGTCGCCGTCGAGATCCATGCCGTCGGCGATCTGCTCCAACGCTTCCTCTGTCAGCAAATGCTTGCCAGTGGACTCATCCAGAGCACGAAGCATATCCTTAAAATCCTCCTTCGCCAGAGACTTGGACTCGTCGAGCTCGAAATTCGAGTGCCATATATGAAAAAGTTCTTTGCGATGCGAGTAGAACAACCGCCCGAACGCCTCACTGAGATTTTGCTCCCATTCACTCTTGGATTCAGTTTCCTCAGCTTGTTTCGTGCTCCATCGAACTCCAACTTGGGATCCACCATCTGCATCCTTTGAAGACGTTATCATTTTCGAAAACTCTTCAAAGTCAACTGAACCGGATCCGTCAATATCGAAGGCACTCCATACTGCAGCGAGCTGGGCCTCAGAAAGAATAGCGAGCGATGGAATACTTTCTCGCACCGCTATGGTAAACTCAGACTGGCTGATGGTCCCGGATCTGTCGATGTCCATGGCGTTGAATGCAGACAACAAGTCCGATCCGGATTGCAGTACGGCGGAGGTGATTCTCGAAACGACTTCATCCTGCCACTGCTTGCAACCCCCCTTGAGCTGCACAGAGAAATCTGATAAAAAGTTCCTCCATTTGACGTAACGTTTTTCATTCACCACTTCAATGTCGTCAGTTTTCACAAGTTTGTCGAATAATTTCGACCACAACATTTTGATTTTGAGCACCTTTGACAGACCGTCCGCCCATTCGAAGAGGTTAATAAGATCGGCCCTGCCGCGTTTAGTCGCAACGATCGACCAGTGTCGCTGCAAATCAGCCTTGTATTCAATAATATA
>Ga0181582_10004377_pt1 | contig 11426 bp, 5 predicted proteins | sample 071ome_32_FD_132438 | JGI IMG/M metagenome (GOLD analysis project Ga0181582, IMG submission 132438) | Coastal salt marsh microbial communities from the Groves Creek Marsh, Skidaway Island, Georgia - 071405AT metaG (megahit assembly) | ecosystem: Environmental > Aquatic > Marine > Intertidal zone... | reverse complement strand
TCGCCTTGAAGGGAGCGGGGGCGAGGCGGCGGGGCGGCGGGGAGCGCGTGGGCGGGGGGCGCGGGGGCGGGGGGCGAGGGAGCGAGGGGGCGAGGGAACGAGGGGGCGAGGGAGCGAGGGGACGAGGGGACGGGACCCCCGCCTGACCGAGCGCGGGGCCCGGCACACGCCCTAGAGGCGCAGGAGCCGCCCCCCGGGGGTGCGGGGAGTCCGTCTTCCCCCCAGGGTCATCCCCCCAGGGCGGTCAGGGCGGGCCGCCCGCCTTCGCGCCCGCCCTCGCGAGGGGGTTGCGTCGATGGAGCTCGCCCGCGCTCGAGCGTCCGCCACGGGGCCGAAGACGGCCAGAATGCGCGGCCCGGCGGAGTGCGGGCGTAGCCGAGCCTCCCACCGCTTGCGGAAACACGTCACCCTCACCCGTCAATCGCGCGCACCACTGTCGACATTCCTGGACGCGATGGAGCCTGGAGATGACGCCGGGCCGGGCGTCTTCATGGCGGGCCCCAGGGTCGGGAGGAGGCGGTCGGTGACCGGGCTGCTGGACCCTGGGGCCGGGAAGGGCGACGCCAAGCCCGGGGCGCCCGCGGGGGGGAAGAGGCCCGGCGCGCGGGCGCGGCGCATCAGCATCACAGATGGGCAGTTCGCGGAGGGAGCTGACGCCTCCGCGCTCGGAAGTATGAGCGGTCGCCTCCAGTCGACCACGGGTGAGATGCGCCCTGCACCCCCCCCGGCGCCGCGCGTGGGGATGGGCGATGCCCTCGCGGCTCTGACGGGCCTTGTTAGGGCGTGTAAATCCGAGTTAGTCGTTTCCCGTCCCCGGGAGAGGGTCAGCGTCACGCGGGGGAGCCCGTGGGAGGATGTGTGGGATGATGCGCGGGCGACGCGGCACATACAGGGGCGGGTCTTTGCCCCCACCGCACACGACCTGCGCCTTGGTCGCGCGCGACATTCTCGTTTCTATCGTTTCTACCGATTGCGACTTCTTTTACCGCCGCCTCTGACAGCGCCGACGCCCCCGTCCCGGGTGAAGCCCGGAGTGACGCCCAGAGTCACGATATACAGGAGTGCGGGCGTAGCGGAGCCTCCCACCGCTTGCGGAAACACGCTCCCCCTCACCCCCCCACCCTCCCGCAGGCCCCGGAGAGGCCGCGGAACAGTCCGTCCGCGTGCGCCGGAGGAACAGCGTCGGCGGTTTCGACACAGCCGCGGCCGCGGCCGAGCTCCTCCTGGCGAAGCCGGCGGGCGAGAAGGAGCTCCTCTTTGGTAACCTGGTGGAGCTCGCCCGGACGCTCCAGCTGGAGGCTGCCGAGCGCCACGGCCTGCCACCGCCGCCGGACGGGGACGGGGACGGGGACGGGGACGATCTCCTGGCGCGGGCGCAGCGGGCCAAGGAGGGGGAGGACGGGGTGTACGACGGCCTGCGGCTGCCCGTGTGGGGCCCGCGGTGCCCCGAGGGCCTGCGGCAGGCGACGTACCGGGTCACCGACTTCCAGACGGTGATGCCGTTCGGTTCCGGGGACGACACGCAGGTGTTCGTGGCCGAGCACAGGGCGACCCGGACCCCGTGCGTGCTCAAGGCCTACCGCAAGGGGCGCGGCGCCCGGGCCGACACGTTTGCGCGGCGCGCCATCTCGCTCCACGCCCGGCTGTGGCACTGGAACCTGGTCAACCTGCACGTGGCGTTCGAGGACGAGGGCCGGTACTACGCGGTGATGGAGTTCGCGGGGCGGCGGTCCCTCGCGGACCTGGCCGCCGAGCACGGCGGGCGGGTCCCCGAGGCAGCGGTGGCCGCGGAGGTCGCCGCCCCCCTGGCCCGGGTGCTGGTGCTGCTGCACCGCGCGGGGCTGGTGCACCGCGACATCAAGGGCGACAACTGCATGTACACGGAGGACGGCGTCCTCAAGCTCGCCGACTTCGACTTCCTCATCGACGCTCGGGTCGAGAGGCCCCTCCTCCGCACGGGCACCCCGGGGTTCATGGCGCCAGAGATCTTCCAGTTCAGCGACGAGGTCCTCGAGTCGCGGCCCTACGACAGCGCGGCCGACGTCTTCTCGCTGGGCGTGACGCTTTTCCGGCTCCTGTGCGGGAGGCACCCGTTCCCGGCGCAGGAGCAGTCCCTGACGAGCGAGGGCGGGGCGGGGCTGGCCCTCGGGGGCTCCCCGGTGTTCCCCGCCGAGCCCGCCCTGAGCGCCGAGTGCCGCGACTTCCTGTCCGCGTGCCTCAAGTGGGACCCGCTGGACCGCCCCGCCTCGCTCGGCCTCCTCGCGCACCCGTGGCTGGCCCCCCACGCGGAGGGGTTCGCCGAGCTGATGCCCGAGCCGTCGGTCGAGCTGACGCCCGCCCAGCGCGAGCTGCTCGCCGCCGACGCCGTCGCCACCCTGCAGGCCGCCCGGGGCCGGGCCCGGGAGCGGGCCGTGGAGCAGGCGGCCGACGTCGCCCGCGTCATCCTCGGCGCCAGGACACGGGACGACGGCGGGGCGCCCGGCGCCCCCCGGCACTCCCACGTGGACCGGCTCGTCCGCCTGCTCAAGCTCGAGGGGGTCCAGGTCGGGGCCGGCGGGGCCGCGGGGGGGGGCGAGGTGGCTGGCGGGGGCGAGGGCAAGAAGACGCTCCGGGGGGCGCTCAAGGCCGTGCTCGGGATGGGGCGGGTGGCCCGGGGGGCCGTCGGCGGGGACGGGGCGGCGGGGGCCCCGGGGGGCTCAGAGGGGCGCAAGCCGACAATGTTCCAGCGGATGACGTCCGGGTTCGGCAGCAGCAGGTCGCGGGGGGCGGCGAGGGCGGAGCAGTCGGAGGCCTCGGCGACGACGACGACGACCGGCCGCGGGGTCGGCGCGAGGTCCAAGGGCAGCGCCACGGCTTCCTCCGGGGCCCCCCCGTCCACGGCACGGGCCAAGGGCAAGTCGGGGGTCGTCGTCTAGGGTGCGGCCCGCCGCGGGCCCCGCCGCCAGGGCACGCGGGCAGAACCCACTGCTTGAACACAACGCCCTCCCCGCCCCCTTGGAACCCCCCCCCCCCGTCCGCCGCTTCCCAGCGTCCCTCCTCGGCGGCACACACACGGCGGGGAGACTGCCGTCACCGGGTGGCCTCGCGGGTGCGGCTCTGCCAAGTGGCCCTACAACGTCCGGCCGCGCGCACCCCCCGGGGCCGGGCTGGCTAGACTGTGGTAGGGGGCGGCGAGGGGGCGGGGACGGCCCGGGGGGCCGGTCACCGGCCGGCAACCCCCTCGGCGGACGCGTGCCCCCGGCGCCGCCACTTGAAGATCTTCCTGAAGAGGGCCCGGGCCGCTTTCGGGGCGGGGCCGGGGCCGGGGGCGGGGGCGGGGGCGGGGCCGGGGGCGGGGGCGGGGGCCTCGCCTGCCGGGGCGACGCGGCGGGGGGCACCGCCGGAGCTCCGCGGCGCCGTGCTGGGGGGGCCCTGGCCCCACGCGGGCTCCGCGCCTTGGGTGGCCCCCGAGAGGGTCCCGATGCCCGAGAGGACCCCCGGGGACATCGGGTCCGGGTGGGGCGCGGAGGCCGCCGTCGCCGGGCCGCCGCGGGGCCCCGGGTCCGCGCCCGCGCCCGGCCCGGCCCGGCCCCGCAGGCTCCGCTCGGCGCGGTCGGCGACCGAGTCGCCGGCGGCGCCCACGGACCCGCCGTCCTCGGAGAACTTGCCGCGGACCTCGTCGTAGTCGAAGGCGGAAGGGTGCGCCCGGGGCACGAGCGGTTCCCGCCGGCACGGCGAGCCGGCCGCCTCGGAGACCAACTGGAGGGGAACCGACTCTTGGGCGCTGAGGATGCGGAAGTCCTCCGCGGGGGACCGCGGGCCCCGCACGCGCGGCTCGAGCGCGCTGTGGGGGGGGGCCCCCGGCAGGGGCCCCGCCCTCCTCCCGCGGACGCGCCCCCCCCGGGCGGTCGACAGGCCGAGCAGCGCCTCCGAGAGGGACGCCGGGTCCGACAGCGCCTCGGCGACGCTCGCCTGCAGCTGCGCCGACAGGGCCGAGGCGCCCCCGAGGGGGGGGCTGCGCGGCGAGCGCGCCCCGGCCCGCGGGGCCCCGCCCCCCCACCCCCCCGCCAGCTCCACGGACCCGTAGGGCGGACGGTGGGCCTCCCGCCCCCCGCCCTCGAGGCTGCTCCGGCTCGAGAAGAGGGGGCTCCGCGTGCCGTCCGACGGCGCCCCCGACACCCACTGGTGCGACACGACCTGCAGCGCCGGGTCCCCCGAGAGCCCCCGCGAGGGTGCCGGGCCCCAGCCCCCCGCGCCCCCGGGCGCGCCCGCCTCGCACCCCCGCGAGGCGAAGCGCAGCGCCGAGGCGCGGGGGGGGGGCTCCTCGCCCGCGGCAAACAGCCCCGACGGGTCCCGGCCGCCGCGCGCGAGGGCCGGGGAGGGGGCAGCGGCTCCCCGCGCCGGCGGACCGCCCGGGGCCCCCGCCTCCACGCGCCGGCGGGACACGCTGGCGCTGGGGCTGCGCGACGAGACGAGTCGCCGCGGCCCGCGGTCCCCCGGCCGCGGCCCCCCCAGGCAGGGCCCGCTCTGCACCCGCGGGGCGACCCCCGTCGCGACGCCCGCCTCGCCCCCGCTGCCGGCGATGGCCCCCTGGTAGTCGGGGGGCTGGCGCTCCGCGAGCGCGTGCGTGGGGCCGCGCGCCCCCGGCCACGCCGCCCACCGGTGGGTCTCGGAGGGCACAGCCTCGTCCCGGGGGCCGGACGGGGACCCCGCGCCGCCCGGCCCGGGCGCGCCAGCGTCTGTCGGCAGCGGCCGGGACCGCGCCCCCGCCAGCTGCCCCCCGGGGGGCGCGGGGCCGGGGCCGGGGCCGGGGCCGGGGCCGGGGCCGGCCGTCCCCCCCCGCCCCACGGGCACCGCCGCACCGGGCGAGGCCCGGGCCCAGGTCTCGGGGGCGAGGGCCTCCCAGGCCTCCCGCGAGACGTGCCCGCGGAGCCACGGGTGGCTGTACAGCTCCCCCGCCGACGGCCGCGCCCCGGGGTCCGCGGAGAGGCACCGGCGGAGGAAGTCCTGCCCCGCCCCGGAGAGGGTCGCCAGCCGCCCCTCGAGCGCCGGGGCCCGCCCGCGGACCACGTTGGCGGCGGTCTCGCTGTCCGTGGCCCCGTCGAAGGGCGTCTCCCCGAACAGGAGCTCGCACAGCGTCACCGCGAGCGACCACACGTCCACCTTGGCCGTGTAGGGCGTCCGCCGCTCGCGGGGCACGCTCTCCCGCAGCGTCCCCGGGTCGGCCGGGTCGTCGAGGAGCACCTCGGGCGCCATGAAGGGCAGCGTCCCCACGCGCGTCACGGCCCTCCGCCGCCGCGGCCGCGCGGCGAACCCGAAGTCCGACAGGTACACCCGCGAGGACGCGTCCACCACCAGGTTCTCGGGCTTGACGTCGCGGTGCTGCAGGCCCAGGGCGTGGAGCGTCGCCAGGGCCGACACCACGGGCAGCGCCACGTGCTTGGCGATGGCGTGCTCGTCCCGGCGCATCCGCGCCATCCGGGCGTACAGGTCGCCCCCGTCCGCGCCCCTGCGGGGGGGGGGGCTGTTTGGGGGGAGCTCCCGCGTGGGGGGGCTCCCGAGTCCCCCGGGGGGGGGGGCGGGGCGGGGGAGTCCTGGCTGGGCCGCCTGGGGGAAGCGCCGGGCTCCGGGGGGTGGACGGGGGGGCTTACCTCATGACGATGCAGATGAACCCCACGTCCTCGAAGGCGGCGTAGAGGGGCAGCACGTGCGGGTGGGCGACGCTCGCCTGGGCCTCGATCTCCCCCGCGATGCCCCGGAGCAGGGCGGGTGTGAGGTTCGGCTTGAAGTACGCCTGCGGGCCCCCGGGGGCGTTCAGGGCCTCATTCGGGGCGCGGAGACGGAAAAGTGAGCGCCGGGCGCCGTTTCGCTCGGCGGCCCGGCCCGAGGAGCCCCCGGCGGCCTGCGCACCCTCTCTCTTGCAGCAGCGGGGAGGGGGTCCCGCACCCGCAGCCTATCCTGCACCCCCCCGGCCGCTTCGACAGCGCATGCGACAGGACCTGGGGACAGACGGCCAGAAAAGCCACGAGATGTGGTGAGGGGGCGGCCTACCTTGAGCGCAACCTCCATCCCCGTGCGTTTACAGCGGGCGAGATACACGTTAGAGTAGAGGCCCGCGCCGAGCTTCTTGATGGACTGGAACCTGGAGATGTCCCATTCGTGCTGACGCAACTCTAATGGGCAGGCGAGACCGACAAAAGGGAAGGAAATGGAGGGGAAACCACCCTCCTCCTCCTTGGAGGTTTCGGTAAACGCCCCCATGGCCCCCCTCCCAGCGTTCTCCATGCGCCGGTTCTATTGTGAAAATGAGGTTGGACTAACGCGGCAAGAGCGCACTAACGCGGCAAGAGCGCAACACCCGTGATCATCGTATTGCGATCGGGTGATCCTCCTACCCGAAATACAAACAGAATGCGTACCTCGGATAGATATATGCGCAGACGGGGCGTCAAGAAAGTTAAATTCGCGGGTGCACGGTGTTGCCCCTTATGGCATAGCCGCAGGTGCGGCTGCCACCCTCCAATGGATCGTGACTCATCTCTTCTGCGTGTCGGACGAAGGAGCGGACACCTTGCGGCAGGGCTCGCGCGACATGGGGGTGGATCACCGAAAGAAATGCCTGGGAAAGGGCGCGTCCCGCGTCGAAAACCCTCTCGGAAGCGGACGGAAGGTCAGGTTTGGCGGGGGAAGGAACACCTCCCCCCCACGTTGAAAGGGAGGGAGGGCGATGCCCCCTGCGCGGCCTGCCCGCCCGGCCCCCGGCCACCTGATTAGCTACACCCATGCCCTGTGCCCGTACGCCCAGCGAGTCGCGGTGCTCCTGCTCGAGAAACGCGTTCCGACGACAAGGTGCCCCATCGACCTGGCCGCCAAGCCTCGCTGGTTCCGCGAGGTGAACCCGCGGGGGCTGGTGCCGTGCGTGGAGCACTCCGGTGGGGTCGTCGTGGAGAGCTTGGACATCCTTCGCTGGGTCGACGCGAGCTTCGGGGAGCCACTGGCCCCCCTCGCGAGCCAGGGGCGGGTGGACGCGCTCCTCGGCGGGCCGTGCGAGGCCGTCGTGGGTGCGGGGCTGCGCGTCGCGGCGGGGACGGACGGGCGGCACTGGGGCCTGGGCACGCGCCCCTCTGCGTCCCAGAAGGAGGCCTTCCTGCGGGCCGTGGGGGACCTCGCCGCGGCCCTCGAGGCGTCCGGGGGGCCCTACCTGGCGGGCCCCGCCGTCAGCCTCGCCGACTGCGCCCTAGTGCCCTTCCTCGAGCGGTTCGACCTGGCGCTGCGCGGGGTGGCCGGGTGGGCGTGGGACGAGGAGGACGGGGCCGCCCGGCGCTTGGCGCAGTACCTGCGGGACGTCCGCGCCAGGCCCGCCTTCCGGGCGGCAGCCCCGGACGACCAGCTCATGCTGGCCGCCCTCCGCGAGCACATGAGCCTCGACTTCTTCGACTACGAGAGCGTCCCCGACCTCGCCCTGCACCCGCACTGGGACGGGGGGCGGGTGGGTTGAACGCCCCGCGGCACCCCGTGCTCCTCCCGGGGTGACTCACCCCCGGAGTGGTCGAACCGGGCCAGTTCGGAACCCCCCACGGCAGTCGGACACTGTGCGTTGTGACCGTTAGGTTGCCAGCCGGGCTCCGACCCGGCGATCAGAAGGGCGACGATACCGCCCCCTCCATGTACAGTCGTGATTATAAGACGCGAGAAGGTCGCGATGTCGCAGGTTATCATGCGTGGCATCAGCCATGGCGAGGAGTCGACGTCGTACAAACCACCCCCACTCCCTCGCCCGCCCGCCAGAGAAATGAGGTATGAAATGAGGTACCCCGGAGGAGATAGCGAAATAAAACAATCGTCGTGTGCTTTGGCGCATCTTGCCTCCCCCCGGGCGAGGCTGGCCAGGACCATGTGGTCGTAGAAGGGTTCCCCCGCTTCTCCCTCCGTGGGAGCACCCACGGCGCAATAGTACGTCCTTCTCCCCCTATTATCACGTTTAAAAGTTAAAGCTTCCCTCTTTTCACCGAATATTCCCTCCGGTCACTTCCCGCAGGGGGCCGACCCCCTGGTGCAACTGGGCGATGAAGGGGCAGGTGATTGCGGGCGCCTTCCCCGCTTCCATCGACGACGCGGAGACGAATGAGATCCTTCGCTCGCTCTTAGAGCTCGGTGAGTGGAATTTCCGGGCGAGGAGCCGGCCTCGATTGCCGCCCTCTAGGGGCCCAGGCCCGCTCATGCGGGGCGCTGAGGGCCGCGCCCGGGGGTCGCAGGGGGATTGCAGGGGGTCCTGCGGGAAGGAGGGAGACATTTTGCCGCGATGGGACCCGTGACACCCTTACCTGGACCCCCTGGGCAGGGCGGACGGGCGACGCGACCGTCGCGAGGGAACTCACAACGAGCGGGCACCGACCTGCCCCTGGACAAGCCGCCGTTCCCAAAGCCCCCCCCCCGGTGCGCCCCGCAGGGATCACGACGTTCGTGTGTCTCCAGTCCGAGTTCAGCATAGACGTGCCGGAGCGGGAGTGGCGGGCGGGGCGGGCCCTGAGGCCTTACATCCACGACGCGCAGCGTGTTCTGCGCATGGCGCACGAGACGGGGTACGCGGCCATCCGGCAACGCAAGATCGACTTCCTGCACCTGCCGATCGACGACGGTGGGGTGACCTCGGACGCCGCGATGGACAAGCTCGCCGAGGACTGCATCGCGCGCGTGAGGCGGGGGGAGCGCCTCTACATCCACTGCTGGGGCGGCCACGGGCGCACGGGGACCCTCGTGGCCGTCATGCTGGGCCGGATCTACGGCATCTCGTACGCCGCGGCGCTCCACTGTACCCAGACGTTCCACGACAGCCGCCGCTTCCCCCAGGGGGTCCGGTCCCCCTCCACGGCCATGCAGCGCGCGCAGGTGCGCCGGCTCCTCGGTGCGCCCGCCCCGGCCCCGCCCCGGGCACGGCCGTCCGCGCTGCAGGCGGGGGCGGCGAGCACCGCCACCGCGCCGAGGGTCCCGCGGCCCGCGGCGTCCGCCCTGGGCGCCGCGACAGGCACCGCGGCGGCCCGGGGGGCGACGCCCCGCGCCCCCGCCGGCGGGGTGCGGGACGCCGGGGTCGACCGGCTGAGCAAGTCGATCGAGAGCCTGCGGAACCTGAGTCTCAGCGCCGGGCGGGCGACGGGGGCGGCCAAGAGCGCCTTCCGGACAGGCGGCGGCCGGTGACGCGCGACAGGCTCTTCAACGCCCCCCCACGCACATCCTGGCCCCGTCAGGGGTAGGTCCTTGGGTTATCTCTCTTGATCAGTTGAACAGGACGCGGGCGTCGCTGAGCATCTGGAGCTCAGGCGCGAGGACCTGGACGTAGCGGTCGAAGTAGAGCATCTGCTTGAGGAGGAGGCCGAACTCGCGGGGGAAGCGGAGGCCGTGGGTCTCCGAGACGCGGACGATGTCGAGGACGAGGCGGTTGACCTGCGCCTCGTCCACCACCACGGCCGCCTCCACGGCACTGGCGCCCCCGGCCTGCGTGGCGACCAGGCGGGCGTCGAGCTGGTCGATGGCGGAGAAGAGCTGCGCCAGGTCGCCCGCGAAGGCGTCGATGTCCACGTCCTCCCCAGTGGCGCCGATGGTCACGAGCGCCCGGGCGATGGCGTCGTAGTTCCGCGCCGCGGCGCCCAGGAGGAGCGCCTGCATGGCCTGCCAGGTGCCCGGGGACAGGCGCCCCACGATCCCGAAGTCGATGAAGCCGACCTTGCCGTCGCGGAGGACGAGCATGTTGCCGGCGTGCAGGTCGGCGTGGAAGGTGCCGCAGGACGAGAGGGAGGCGAGCCACGTGTTGAGGGCCGCGATGAGGACCATCTCGGGCTCCTTGCGCGTGACCCGGCGGATCCCCTCCAGGTCGGACAGCGGCACCCCGAAGAGCCGCTCCATCGTCAGCACGCGCCGGCTCGAGGCCTGCTCGTAGACGAAGGGGACGGTGGCGACGCCGCGCAGGCCCGACTGGTCCAGGAAGGCCCCGAACTCCTTCATGTTGCGCACCTCCTTGGTGAAGTCCACCTCCTCGAACATGCTCGCGCGGAGGTCCCCGACCACGGCCGCCAGGGACGCCCGCGACAGGTCGGGGGACAGGAACTCGAGGAGGCGGGACGCGACGTAGATGGCGTTGAGGTCCACCGTGAGCGTGTCCTCGACCCCGGGCTTGAGCACCTTGACCACCACGTCCTTCCCGGACCCCCGCAGCACCGCCGCGTGCACCTGCGCGATGGACGCCGACGCCAGCGGCCGCGGGTCCACGTACTCGAACACCTCCTCGATCGGCCGGCCCAGGCCGTCCCGGATGGTCCGCCGGATCGTCTCGAACGGCACGGGCTCCGTCCGGTCCAGGCACGCCTGGAACTCCTCCACGTACTCCTCCGGGAACAGCGTCGGGCTCGACGCCACAAACTGCCCCAGCTTGATGTAGGTCGTCCCGAGCTTCTCGAACAGCTCCCGCAGCACGGCCTCGGGGCGGACGGGGGTCCCGGACTGCCGCGCCTCGGCCAGGCTGCGCGCGGTCAGGGCCACCGCGCCCGCGGCCGACAGCCCGCGCCGCGACGCCCGCACCGGCCCCGTGCCCACGGCCAGCTGCAGGGCCTCCAGCCCAATGTCCCGGAGGTCGTCCCCGCGGCGGACCAAGTCCAGCAGGAACGCCCCCAGCTGCTGCGGTCCGGGGGGAGGGGGGGGGCGGGGAGGTCGGGGGAGGAGGAGGGGCCGGGGGGGGGCGGGCGCGCGGCGAACTCGGGTGCCGCGCGGGGGTCCGGGGGGGCAGGCGCGGGACGGCGGGGGGGGGGGCGCCGTGCGCGTCGCGTCGACGGATCGCCGCTCGCGCGCCTCGGTCTCGCGATAAGGATCCGTCCGACACCGGGGGGGCGGCGTGGTGCGGCCACGACTCGCGCGCGGACGCCGGGACCCCCCCATGCCTCCGGGGGGCTCACCTCCACACTCGTCGTCCGCTGGCCGCCGCGCCGCCCTCCCTGCGCGGCGCCGCACAAGACCGCCTTGCGGGGGGCATTAACGGGGGCCCGCACCGCCGGGGCGCCCGGGGGGCCCGCGAGGGTCGCCCGTGACATCGGCGACGCGGGGTCAAAGTCTTGAAGGAGCTGCCCACGCCACGCGCCGCGAATGTAGACCGCCGTGCGGTGGGCGCACGCGTATCAAGCGGTCCGTTACCGCACCCCTCGTTTCCAAGCGGGTGCACACTGGCAACCACCAAACCACCCCGCTTCAAAGAATTTTCTTTTAACTGGCGCCCCCGAGAGGGGTGCCCGGGTGGGGGGTGGGAGGGGTCGCCCCCCTCCTCCACCCGACCCCCGCAACCTGCGTCGTCAGCTGACCATCTGGACGAACTCGACGAGGGACACGACGAAGATGACGCTAAGGGCGAAGACGATGACCCCCGCGAGCACGAGGGGCCCGTGCTTGTCGTCGAAGAAGGCCAC
>Ga0181582_10004374_pt1 | contig 11429 bp, 10 predicted proteins | sample 071ome_32_FD_132438 | JGI IMG/M metagenome (GOLD analysis project Ga0181582, IMG submission 132438) | Coastal salt marsh microbial communities from the Groves Creek Marsh, Skidaway Island, Georgia - 071405AT metaG (megahit assembly) | ecosystem: Environmental > Aquatic > Marine > Intertidal... | reverse complement strand
TTCGGTGAAGTTAAAGGTCGACATTTCGACCTCGTTCTGGTGGTAGACGTCCCCATAGGTGACGGCACCCGAGGGCGTTTCCGCCCATACTAGATCGTAGACGGACTCCACGTTCTGGAGATACATGGCAATGCGCTCAAGTCCGTAAGTCAGCTCTCCGGTCACGGGGTGGCATTCGAGGCCACCGGCCTGTTGGAAATAGGTGAACTGACTGACTTCCATACCATTGAGCCAGACCTCCCATCCAAGCCCCCAGGCACCGAGCGTTGGCGATTCCCAGTTGTCCTCGACAAAACGAATGTCATGCAGCTTGGGATCAATACCCAGAGCAAATAAGCTGCCCAGATACAAGTCCTGAAAGTCGGCGGGGGATGGCTTCATCACTACCTGAAACTGGTAATAGTGCTGCAGTCGATTGGGGTTCTCACCGTAGCGCCCGTCGGTGGGTCTTCGGCTCGGCTGCACGTAAGCGGCATTCCAGTTTTCCGGGCCCAGCGCACGCAAAAAAGTCGCGGGATGAAACGTACCCGCACCCACTTCCATATCAAGCGGCTGCAATACTGCGCAGCCGTGTTTGGCCCAGTAGTCCTGCAACCGCAGGATCACCTCTTGAAATGTTGCCGGAGCCACGGAAAAACCCAAAATCGATGTGAACCATTAGTATAACTGCGATGAGCACTTCATAATCAATTAACCCCCGTTTACCTGACTGATTGCCAAACCTGATGCCTGCCAACAAAAAACCGCCGTGGATGGAATGGACAGTCGTTTTACTGATTCGCGTCTTATTCCTGATTACTCGGTTGATGCCCTTGCAGATGGCACGCGGGGTGGGTAGAGGGCTTGGCGCCGTGCTCTACGCGGTGAACCCACGGATGCGCAAGGTAGCGATTCGTAACCTTGAACTTGCCTACCCCGGGTGGTCGGTAGTAACCCGGCGCCATGTTGCACGTCAAAGCGTGCAGTCGACGACGGAGTTGATGGCGGAGATGGGCCGCTTATGGAGCCAGCCTTGGCCGCGCACGCAGGCGCTGATCGAGGAGGATGGGCTGGAGGCCGTTACCGCGCCGCTGGCCGATGGCCGGGGAGTGATTGTGTTGGGCCCACATTTAGGCAACTGGGAGTTACTGGGCATGCATTTGGCGACCTTGGGCGACTTGGTAGCCCTCTACGAGCCACTCCCCCTCCAAAAACTAGATATGGTCGTGCATCGAGGGCGACAGCGCACCGGCGGCAGACTGGTGCCGACGACCGCTCGAGGGCTGGCAGAGATTGTTCGCTCTGTGCGCGGCGGCGGCATCACCGGTATTTTGCCCGATCAAGTGCCCAGCGATGAAAACGCAGGCTTAAATGCCCCTTTCTTCGGTATCCATTGTTTCACCGCGACGCTGGCACATAATCTCATTTTGCGCTCCGGTGCCGCCGCCGTAATGGGTGCGGTACTGCGCACCGCATCGGGATTTCGAGCGGTGTATCGTCCGGCGGAACCCGAGGTCTACGGTGATGATCCGTTTAAGGCGCTAACGGCGATTAATCTCGGCGTGGAGAAACTGATTGCCGGATATGAGCCGCAGTATCAATGGCAGTACAAGCGCTTTCGGACGCGCCCCAGCGGTGAGGTAGACCACTACGATTGGGCGGCCTCTCCGCTCGAGAGTCGTCGCGCGAGCATCAAGCGGTGACGCGCATTACCGGCAAAGTCATCGCTGGGTTGATCGGGTTTCTCGCATTTGGCCCAGCGGGTCTGCTGTTTGGCCTGATATTGGGGCATGCCTTCGATCAGGGATTGTGGCGTGCCCTGCAGCTGTCCGGCCCCGATGCCGTGCACATCATGCGCAGCCAGTTTTTTGAGACCACCTTTACGTTACTCGGCTTCATTGCCAAGGCGGATGGCCGGGTTTCTGAAGCGGAGGTGGCGCAAACTGAAACCCTCTTTGCACAGATGCGGCTCAGTTCAAGCCAGCGTCTGAAAGCGATTGAGCACTTTAAAGAGGGTGCGGCACCGGGATTCGATCCCGCCCCGACCGTCGGGCGCTTTAACGAATCTCTCGGTCCACGGCGACAGGCGCAACACACACTGATGGCGTTCTTGGTTGGCATTGCCCTCGCCGACGGTGCGTTCTCCGAGCCCGAGCGCAACGCGCTTTATCAAATCGCAAGGCTGCTGTCCTTGCCGCAGCGGGAGGTTGATCAGTTGGTCGCGATGCTGAACGCCCAAGCGCAGTTTCAGCAGCACCAGTATCGCTCGGGCGGCGGGCGTCACCAGAGTGCGCAACAGCGTCCCTCCGAGCTGGCTACTGCCTATGCCGCCCTGGGCGTGGCGCCAGAGACCAGTGACGGCGACATTAAGCGCCGCTATCGTAAATTGATGAGCGAAAACCACCCCGACAAATTGATTGCCGAAGGCGTTCCCGATGAGTTGCTGCGGGTGGCCACTGAGCGAGCGCAGGAGATCACCGCGGCGTATGAGGTGATACAAAACGCGAGGGGCATCCGGTAGACAGGCCCGTGAGGGCAGGTTGTCAATGACGCCAGAAGGCAGGCGTCAGCAGAACTAGCAGTGTGAAGACCTCGAGTCGCCCCATCAGCATTGCAATACAGAGCAACAACTTTCCTGGTTCGCTCACCGAAGCGTAATGACTCGCCACATCACCCAGTCCGGGCCCTAGGTTGTTCATGGTGGCGACAACGGCAGAGAAAGCCGAGATGAAGTCCATGTCGGTCGCTAATAATGCCAGCCAGATCATCACAAAGCAGAACATGTAGACCGCAAAAAAACTCCATACCGCGCTAATGACCTCAGTTTGCACTCGCCGCGCATCCAGTTTTAGCGGTATGACAGCGTTCGGATGCAGCAGTTGGCGCAATTCCCGCATGCCTTGGCGGAAAATCAGCAAAATGCGCATGGCTTTCATGCCGCCACCGGTAGAGCCAACGCACCCCCCCATAAAGCTGAGCATGAGCAACAAAATTGGCAGGAACAGTGGCCACACGGCAAAGTCTTGTGTTGTAAAGCCGGTGGTGGTGGCGATAGAAATGGTTTGAAACAGCCCGTGTACCAAGCTCTCCTCCCAGGTGAGCGTTTCCGTGGTGATCAGCAAAAAGCAGATGACCACAGTGGCTAACGCGATGACCGTGAGAAAAAAAGCCGTCTCGGAATCTTGTCCGTAAATGCGCAGGTCGCGTCGCTGCAGAACCAGAAAATGCAGGCCAAAGTTGATAGCGGAGAACACCATGAACACTGAGCTGACAAATAGAATGCTGCTTTGCGGATAGTAGCCGAGGCTCGCATCGTGGGTGGAAAAGCCGCCAATCGCAACGGTTGAGAACGCATGAGAAATGGCATCAAACCCTGACATGCCCGCGGCGAAATAACTCGCGGCGCAAGCCATTGTGAGTAGGAGGTAGATTCCAAAGAGCGCCTTCGCGGTGCTGGTGATCCGAGGCGTCAGCTTGCGGTCCTTCGACGGACCGGCGCTCTCCGCTCGATACAGCTGCATGCCGCCGATACCCAACATGGGAAGGATTGCGACAGCGAGAACAATAATCCCGATACCACCCAGCCACTGCAGTAGCTGGCGGTACAACAGCAGCGACCTTGGGAGGTCATCAAGCCCTGTAATGACCGTCGCGCCGGTAGTGGTGAGCCCAGAGATCGACTCGAATATGGCCGCCACGGGTGAGAGCGACAACACCGGCGAGAGCCAGAAGGGCAGCGCGCCGAACAGGCCCAGCACAATCCAGAATAAAGCCGTAACGAGGAACCCGTCGCGAATATTCAGGTCGCGTCGGAGGTGACGGGTAGGGAGCCACAAGAGCACGCCTGCCAATAAAGTTGCGCCAAAGCCGATGGCAAAAGACGCTTCAGCGCCATCATTGCCGATGAGCGATAATGTTAGAGAGGGCAGCATGGCGGTGCTGAACAGAATCAGCAGCACGCCAATGATCTTGAACGCCATAGCGAACTGCATCAGATAAAGCCGAAACCCACCGCAAACAATTTTTCGACCGCTGAGATCTGCGTGCGATCGGTCAAAAATAGAATGACATGGTCGTTGGCTTCGATGACAACATGACCATGCGCAATCAGCACCTCGTCACCGCGAAGAATCGCGCCCACTGTCACACTGGAAGGCAGCTTGAGCTCATCCAGTCGACGCCCAACCACTTTCGATGACCGCGCATCCCCGACAGCAGTGACCTCGATGGCCTCGGCAGCGCCGCGCCGTAGGCTATGAACTGCGCTGATATCGCCGCGCCTTACGTGGGTGAGCAAGCTGCTGATCGTGATCTGCTGAGGTGAGATTGCGATATCGATGTCATCGCTGATCAGGTCAGCGTAGGCCGCATTGGTGATCAACGTAATCACCTTTTTGGCGCCCAGCCGTTTAGCCAGCATTGACATCATGATGTTTGATTCATCATTGTCGGTGAGCGCGCAGAACACATCGGTATTTTCAATATTTTCCTGCTGTAGCAGCATGGGCTCGTTACCACTGCCGTGGAGCACGATGGTGTTCTCTAGAAGATCAGACAGCGCTCGGCAGCGGTCGTAGGAGCGCTCGATAACTTTGACTTGGTAGTCCTTTTCCAGCCGCCCTGCGAGCGTTGCGCCGATGTTGCCGCCACCGGCAATCATGATTCGATGATAGGGTTTGTCGACCTCTCTAAGCTCCGCGGTGACTGCTCGAATATGTTCCCGAGCGGCGATGAAAAACACTTCGTCATCGGGCTCTACCACGGTGGACCCTTCAGGGATTATTGGGTCGCCGCCGCGTCGAAAAATAGCGGCGACGCGCGTATCGACCTTGGGCATGTGCTCGCGAATTTCCTGAAGCTCGCGGCCCACAATCGGTCCTCCTGCTACCGCCCTGACTGCAACTAGGCGAATGCGCCCCTCGGCAAAGTCGAGCACCTGTAACGAGCCTGGATTGGCGATAAGTTGTTCGATATTGCGGGTCACTAACTGCTCTGGCCCGATAATGACATCAACGGGAATAGCCCCTGAATCGAACAGCGCCGCATGCTTGGACAAATAATCCGCCGACCTTACTCGGCTGATTTTGGTGGGTGTTCTGAATAGCGTGAAGGCCACGGAGCAAGCCAACATGTTTATTTCGTCGCTGTCGGTTACCGCAATCAGCATGTCGGCGTCTTCCGCGCCGGCGTTCATCAGCGTGGAGGGGTGGGCGCCATTGCCAAGTACGGTTCGGATATCGAGGCGTTCCTGCAATCGCCTCAGCGTTGCGGCTTGCTCGTCGACAACAGTGATGTCGTTTTGCTCATCGGCGAGGTGCTCAGCGAGTGTTCCGCCTACTTGTCCCGCTCCGAGGATGATGATTTTCACTGGCCTCTGGACCCTCCCAACGACCCAACTTCACCATAAACCATGTCAATCCCAACGCGCCATGTGGATTAGTCACGATCGAGCCGCAACAAGCGCCTTATCAGAGCCCGGGTTTGCGTAATAAAGAAAAGTACAGGCCGTCGCCGTCGTCCACTCGCGGGAGTGTTTGCCAGCCGAATTGGCGACGAATACCGATGGCTAATTGCACGGGTTCGACGTCGACGTCGCGCTGCTCGCAAAAGGCCGACACAACGCTGTCGTTCTCCTCATCCAGCAGCGAGCACGTGACATATAAGAGTCTGCCGCCGGGCTTGAGTGCGTGCCATAGACCTTCCAGAATGGCGAGTTGCTGCTGCTGGAAGCCCTCGATATCGGATTCGCGGCGCAATAGCTTGACGTCCGGATTGCGGCGCAGCACACCTGTCGCGGAACACGGTACGTCGGCAACGATGGCGTCGAAAGGAGTTGCTAACCACTCTGGCGGCGGATGTGCCGCATCAGCGACCTGTAAATCCATGGATAAACCCAAACGGGCGCGGTTTTCTTCCAATCGCGCCAAGCGATTTTCGCTGATATCCGAGGCGACCAACGCCAGTAGTCGGGACTGACGTTCGAGCAAGTGGCAAGCCTTTCCGCCCGGCGCTGCACACGCGTCGAGGATGCGCTCGTCGGGTTGGGGGGCGATGATGTCTGCCACATGCTGAGCGGCGCAATCCTGAACACTGACCAGGCCCTCGGTAAAGCCGGGCAATTGCCGGACGTCGACGCCTTGTTTCAACAAAACAGCATCGGGTAGCGCCGCGTGAGCGGACGCTGCGACACCCTGGTCCTCGAGTAATTGCAGGTACTCCTCGCGCAGGATGCGGGCACGGTTTACCCGCAGGGCCATAGGCGGGCGGCTCCGCGATGCCTGTGCAATGGACTCAATGTGATCTCCGTAGGTGAGATGAAAGGCCCGATGCAGCCACTTGGGTAGCGCACGACGCTGCGCCGGCGACAGGGACGCCGAGGATGGCGCTTTGGTCGGATTTGCCTGTACCCCCTGTTGCTCGGGTGACGTCGTTTCCGAAAACTCGTGCTGATGGGTGCGCTGAAAGTTTCGCAAAACGCCGTTGATCAGACCTGTCGCCCAGGGTTTTTGCAGGTGTCGTGCCGCTTCAACAGTTTCGGATAACGCCGCATGCGCAGGCGTGCTCAATTGGGTGAGTTCGTAGAAACCCACGCACAGTAGCGCTTTTATGTCGCCATCTTTATTGCGCAGGGGTTTGGTCAGATAGCCCAGACACAGCGCCTCCAAATAAGGCCATTCCCGCAGTGTGCCGTATATCAGTTCCCGACACAGTGGCCGTTGCGCTTCAGGAGCGTCATCGAGCGCGCCCGGTAATAGGTGATTCAATGACTCTCCCTCAAGTACGCGGCGCAGTATGGCCGCGGCAGTAGCCCGCGCAGAGAAGGATTTCACGGAGGGGTGTCGCTGCTCAGAACTCGACCCGGAAGGAGCCGGTCACGGTATCCGTTAATGAGTGTTGCAATAGCCTGCGGTTTTGCGCCCGGCACTTGAGCGGTGGTGACACAGAGTACCCCTTGGCCACACGCGATGTGCAAACCCGCGCCGTCAACCGATAATATGGTTCCGGGTTCGGCATCAGGGTGATCAGACAGCGCCCGCGCTTCCAGAATTTTGAGTCGATCCTGGCCTAGATAGGTATAGCATCCGGGTGCGGGTTGAAAGGCCCGGATTTGCAGGGCTAACGCGGACGCGGGTCTTGCCCATCGTAGCGCGGCCTCGGTTTTATCGATTTTGTTCGCGTAGCTGACACCGACGTCACTTTGCGTCTCCGCCTTCGCAAGCAGCCCATCAAGATTGTCTAGGCTTTCAGCCAAGGCGGTTGCACCCGCGTCGGCTAAATCATCTAGCAGCGACCCAGCGGTGTGCACCTCTGTAATCGCAACGCGCCGACGCAGGAGCACCGGTCCGGTATCAAGGCCGGCATCCATAGCCATAATACTCACCCCCGTCTCGGTATCGCCTGCTTCTATGGCACGCTGAACGGGTGCGGCGCCCCGCCAGCGTGGAAGCAGAGAGGCGTGCACGTTGATACAGCCCAAGCGCGGCAGCGCCAGAATGTTGGCAGGCAGTATCAACCCATAGGCCACAACAACCAAAACGTCGGCATTCAGCGCTGCAATTAAAGCTTCGCTCTCGGGGGGTTTGAGGCTCTCGGGTTGAAGCACAGGCAAGTCGGCATCGACCGCGACGGATTTAACCGCAGAGAAGCGCAGCTGCTTGCCGCGCCCGGAAGGGCGGTCGGGCTGTGTGAGTACGGCCACCACCTGATGGCGCCCTGCAATCAATGCCTGCAGATGTCGGGCGGCAAATTCGGGTGTACCCGCAAAGGCAATTTTCAATGGTTCGGGCACGAGTCAGGCGCGGCGCTTCTGATCTTTGACCAGCTTGCTGCGGATTCGCTGTCGCTTGAGCGGAGACAAATAATCCACGAATAATTTCCCTTCCAGATGATCGATTTCGTGTTGCAAGCAGATGGCTAGCAGGCCATCGAGCTGGGCGGTAAAAGGTGAACCGGTTTTATCCAGGGCGGTTACCTCGATCACTTTCGGGCGCTCAACGGTCTCGTAGAACCCGGGTACCGACAAGCAACCCTCGTCGTAGGTGCCCAGCGACGCGTCGAGGATCGTGATCTCGGGGTTGATAAAGACGCGTGGATCCGATCCATCACCCGATGTGTCGATCACGATCACCCGTTCGTGGACATCCACTTGGCTTGCCGCGAGGCCGATGCCTGGCGCGTCATACATGGTATCGAACATGTCCTCCACCAACTGCTTGATGCGCGCGTCCACCGTCACTACGGGGGTCGCGCGTGTTCGGAGACGGGGGTCTGGGAACTCAAGGATTGGGAGAAGGGCCATGCTGATAATTTCCACTGGTTCCGCAATAAAAAGGGCAGTTGAGCGCAGGGAAAAGTGTTCGGATTTGGTCTTGCCCTACCAGAATCACCCACGCACACTCAGATTATACCGCGATGCTGAGCATCTGCTGGAGGGCGGGTGATGCGGCCAACGCGTTGAGCCGTGCGGTTCGCGGTAACGACAAGGCGGATAACAATGGAGTGAAAGCCGTGCGGAAAAGCAATTGGATTGCAGCCTGTCTAACAGGCACAAAAGGGTGGGGCGGTGATGCATTATTGCGGCTGACGGCGATAGCCGCGCTGCTGGCGGCATTGCTGGCGCACTGGGCACAAGCTCAGGACAATCCGCCACTCACGTTGAATTCTGATGTGCCGGTAACCTACACGGTTCAGTCCGGCGATACCTTGTGGGATATTGCCACTGTGTACCTGCGAGACCCTTGGCGTTGGGAGGAGCTCTGGGCAGGCAACCCGCACATTGACAACCCCCACCTCATTTTTCCCGGTGACACGCTCACTCTGGTGTGGCAGGACGGACAACCCCGGCTGGTTAAGGCAAGTCAGGGTGACATTAAGCTGTCACCACAAATGCGCCCCAGCCCGCTTGATCTTGCCATCCCTGCGATCCCCCGTGAGCAGATCGATCCGTTCATCAGGAACCACCAGGTTGTCGCTGCAAATGTACTGGAGCAATCTGGCTACGTCGTCTCGGGCGATGCGGGGCGTTTGATTAGCGGTGTGGGAGATCTGATCTACAGTAAGGGCAGCTGGCAAGGCGAACGCGACTATCGGCTGGTGCGCCGCGTCGAAAAACTTACCGACCCTGAGAGCGGCGAAGGGCTGGGGATATTTGTCGTCGACGTCGGGGAGGCTCGTTTGCGCGACCCCGATGCGGCGGAAGGCCTGGCCGCCATGACCGTGACCGAGATGCGCGAAGAAATCCGGATTGGCGATCGGTTACTTCCGGTTGAAGAGGCCTCCGTGCGTGCCAGCATACAGCCGCAACCGCCGCAAACGTCAGTCGACGGGGCCACCATGATTGCCGTGGCCGGCGGTGTTACCCAGATCGGCGTGCTCGATATTGTTGTAGTGAATCGCGGTGCACGCGAATCACTTCGCGTCGGTGATGTACTGGTTATCGATCAAACCGGGCAAGCTGTAAATGACCCGATGACCGGTAAGGCCGTTCAATTGCCGGACATCAGGGCGGGTGTGCTAATGGTGTTTGCGGTTTACGAGCGAGCCAGCTTTGGTCTCGTTCTGGAGGCATCGCGGCCACTGTCGGTGGGGGACAAGCTGCGTAACCCCTGATCGACTTCTGGCTGTAGCACTGCGAAAGGAGGGTTGATCAGGCGCCCGAGGCGCTCAAGGATGAGCATTGCCACACCGCTTTGGCATCGACGGGGAAGCCGATTCTCGCTGGTTAGCGCTGACGCGGGCGATTTATCATGGTGCCCGCTCGCTCGATGCAGCGCTCGCAAGCTTTCCCTCGCCAGAGGCGTTGCTCGGCGCGGAGTCTCTTAAATCAACTTATCCGTGGCTCGACGCGCTGCAGAAAGCGGTTGCGGACGCGCCATTCGCCCCAGTGCCGAAGGCTTTGCTTGAAGGGCCACCCGTTCATCTGATTACGGCTCACGATGCGAGCTACCCGTTATTGCTGGCCGAGTGCAATGATCGCCCGCCGTTTTTATTTGTGCGCGGTAACCTTGATTGTCTCAATAGCGCCACGGTGTCGGTAGTTGGGACCCGGAAGCCCTCACTCGACGGCCGCAGAGCCACTGAGGAATACACCCGTGCGCTCGCGCACGCAGGGCTCACGGTTGTCAGCGGCCTCGCCTTGGGAGTCGATGGCCTGGCCCACACAGCAGCAGTGATCGCGGGTGCTCAGACCATTGCGGTACTGCCTTCGGGAATCGATCGTATCTACCCCGCCTGGCATCAGCCCTTGGCAGGCGAAATCATGATGTCGGGCGCACTGGTCAGCGAGTTTCCCCTGGGGACCGCGCCGCGCAGACATCACTTTTATCGACGAAACCGCACGCTGTCGGGCTTTAGCGCGGCTACGCTGGTGATCGAGGCGGGGCGGCCCAGCGGGACGTTAATCACGGCTTCTGCCGCCGCTGACCAGGGGCGCGACGTTTTGGCATTGCCATGGTCGGTTTATCACGCCGAGGGCGCGGGCTGCCGTTATCTGCTTGAGGATGGCGCGATACTGACTCAATCCACAGAGGCACTCTTATTACATCTGGGCGTGGATGCCGCCCGCAGGCCGGCGGCAAGCGATGCCGCGTTAGTCGCGGACGACTCAGCACAGCGCCATTTGCTGAGCCCCCAGCAAAAGCATCTCGTCAGGTTGTTGGGGTGCGGCTCCTATGCCGCAGACGATTTGGCGGTGGCGCTGGGATGGCCCATCGATCAATGCCTAGCGACGCTCGTCGATTTAGAGGTTCGCGGTTGGGTGAGTCAGTGCGAGGGTGGCTATCGTGTGATCCGATAGTCGAGATCATTCGCTCCGGGTGGCGTGACTGCGTTATGGTAGGGTTTTCAACGGTTCTCGAGCCTTGGCACCCACCATGCAAGCGTCGGATTCTGTTCACTGTCATGCTCAGTGGCGCGCCCCTTTTTTTGCGGCAGCGCTCGCTTCGGGTGAGGTGGTCGCGTGTCCGGCCGAGGGCGTGTGGGGCCTGAGCTGTGATCCCGAGGACGAGGACGCGGTGGATTGTCTGTTGCAGATGAAGCGGCGGCCGGTAGATAAGGGCCTGATTATTGTCGCCGCCGATCCTCACGACTTTGCGCCACTAATGACGCGACTGACTGCGGCTCAACAGCGCACCTTGCTCGATTCTTGGCCAGGCCCCAATACCTGGCTTGTGCCCCATGGCGACCTTTTGCCGCCGTGGATCACGGGTGACAGCGACCACGTCGCGATTCGCGTTACTTCCGCACCGGCGTTGCGTGCACTGAGCCGCGCGTTCGGCGGACCGCTGGTATCGACCAGCGCCAATCCCGCTGGGTTGCCCGCGCCGCATACCCTATGGCAGGTCAGGCGCTATTTTGGCACCCGTCTCCCTGCAATGCCGGGTGGTCTTGACCCGGCGGGTAAAGCATCAACAATACGGCGGGTAGAGGATGGCGCGCTGGTGCGCCCATGA
>Ga0181582_10004361_pt1 | contig 11448 bp, 8 predicted proteins | sample 071ome_32_FD_132438 | JGI IMG/M metagenome (GOLD analysis project Ga0181582, IMG submission 132438) | Coastal salt marsh microbial communities from the Groves Creek Marsh, Skidaway Island, Georgia - 071405AT metaG (megahit assembly) | ecosystem: Environmental > Aquatic > Marine > Intertidal zone... | reverse complement strand
TTAAAGATTGCAAAAGATTTTGCTAATTTTTCACTTAGCAAAAGCCTTTGTGAAAAGACAGTCGAATGTTGTCGGGTTAGCTATTTAGCCGCCCTTCCTAAAACCGCGCAAGACATTTCGTCTTACTCGAATACACTAACTATCTAACAGAAAAGTAACTTTTGAATATTCCTTCCGGAGACCACGGAAGCCTCCTTCAGGAATAGACTCAATACCCAGACTACGTTCAAACTTTGAAACCTCTCGCTAGCATGACTGCTAGACGAGAATTTTTATTTCAGAGTAAGGTGTCAGTTTGAATCAAGAGGCACAGCATATATGCAATACGTGAGCACTCGATTCAAACTGACAACGCAGCAATGAGACAAAAAGCCCGCTTAGCCTGCAACGTGCTTCGCAAAACGCAGCATATTGCAAGTGTAGCCATACTCATTGTCGTACCATGAAACCACTTTCACAAAAGTGCTATCCAGAGCAATACCGGCTTCTGCATCAAAAATAGAAGAAGAACCGCAACCACGGAAGTCAGTAGAAACAACTTTCTCATCCGTGTAAGCCAGAGTGTCACCAATACCAGGAGTCTGTGAAGCTTCTTTCATAGCTGCACAAATATCATCGTAAGAGGCTTCGTTGTTCAGCTCGACTGTCAGGTCAACAACAGAAACATCTGAAGTTGGAACACGGAAAGCCATACCAGTCAGTTTGCCGTTCAATTCAGGCAATACCACACCAACTGCTTTAGCCGCACCGGTTGAAGAAGGAATGATATTTTCCAGAATACCACGACCACCGCGCCAGTCTTTCATAGAAGGACCGTCAACAGTTTTCTGAGTAGCGGTTGCCGCGTGAACAGTGGTCATCAGACCACGTTTAATGCCCCACTTGTCATTCAGAACTTTAGCAACAGGTGCCAGACAGTTAGTGGTACAGGAAGCTGCAGAAACAATGTTCTGACCGGCATAAGTTTCATGGTTAACACCATAGACGAACATCGGTGTACCATCTTTGGAAGGCGCAGACATGACAACTTTCTTGGCACCTGCGTCAATGTGTTTCTGACAGGTTTCTTCGGTCAGGAAGAAGCCGGTACATTCCAGAACCAGATCAACACCGATATCACCCCAGGCCAGATTAGCAGGATCACGTTCAGCGGTCAGACGGATAGTGTTACCGTTAACAACCAGATTGTTACCGTCAACAGCGATATCGCCTTTGAAGTTACCGTGTACTGAATCATATTTCAGCATGTATGCCAGATAGTCAGCGTCGAGCAGATCGTTGATACCAACAACCTGAATATCGTCATTGAAGTCCTGAGCGATTGCACGGAAAGCCATACGGCCGATACGACCAAAACCGTTAATACCTACTTTAATTGTCATACTTCTTCTCCTACAGAAAATAAAAAGTTTCGCCTGAGCAAAATCAGAATCAGCCTCACTGGGAGGCTGATTAAAAGTTTTAATTATTAAGCGACTGAGTTAATCGCGTTTACAACATTTTCTACGGTAAAGCCAAACTCTTTGAAGAGATCGCCGGCTGGCGCAGACTCACCAAAAGTATCAATACCTACAACCGTACCGTGCATGCCAACGTATTTACCCCAGAAACCGGTCACACCAGCTTCTACAGCAACACGTGCTGCAACTGAAGAAGGCAGGACAGATTCTTTGTAGTCAGCATCCTGAGCATCGAATGCATCCGTTGACGGCATTGAAACAACACGTACATTTTTACCTGAAGCAGCTGCTGCCTGCATAGCCAGATCAACTTCTGAACCTGTTGATATAACGATGACTTCCGGCGTACCGTCACTGTCTTTAAGGATGTAACCACCGCGGGCAATATCAGCAATCTGTGCATCGGTACGTGCCTGATGCGGCAGGTTCTGACGAGACAGAATCAACGAAGTAGGACCATCATTTTTCATAACAGCTGATTTCCAGGCTACTGCTGTTTCAACAGCATCACATGGACGCCATACAGACATACGTGGAATCATACGCAGGGTTGCTGTCTGCTCAACGGGCTGATGGGTAGGACCATCTTCACCCAGACCGATTGAGTCATGAGTAAATACCTCAATATGAGGAATTTTCATCAGGGCCGCCATACGCAGAGCATTACGCGCATATTCCGAGAACATCAGGAAGGTTGCGCCATAAGGAACAAAACCACCATGCAATGAAATACCGTTAATGATGGCAGCCATACCGAACTCACGTACACCGTAGTTCAGATAGTTGGCATCAGCATTATTAGCACGCATAGGCACAGAGTTAGAGACAAGTGTCAGGTTAGAACCTGCAAGGTCAGCAGAACCGCCCATGAAGTGGGTAAAAGAAGACAGACCTTCGATGGCATTCTGAGAAGCTTTACGAGAAGCAATGGTGGCAGCACTGTCATTGACTGATTTAATGAAGGCATCGGCTTTAGCTTCCCAGTCCGCTCCAAGGTCGCGGTTCATACGAGCGACAAACTCCTGAGCCAACTGAGGGTGTTCAGCTTCATAAGCAGCAAATTTTTCATTCCACGCCGCTTCAGCAGCCGCACCTTTTTCTTTTGCATCCCATCCGGCATAGACATCGGCAGGAATTTCAAAAGCACCATGAGTCCAGCCAAGTGCTTCACGAGTCAATGCAATCTCCTCTTCACCGAGAGGTGCACCATGACATTCTTCTTTACCGCCTTTGTTAGGCGAACCAAAACCGATAGTGGTTTTGCAGCAAATGATAGAAGGTTTGGAAGTTTCAGCTTTGGCTTCAGCCAGCGCTTTTTCGATAGCGTCTGCATCATGACCATCGACATTAGCCACTACGTGCCAGCCATAGGCAGCAAAACGTGCCGGCGTATCATCAGTGAACCAGCCTTCAACTTCACCATCGATAGAAATATTGTTGTCGTCGTAAAAAGCAACCAGCTTACCAAGACCCAGGGTACCGGCCAGAGAACAAGCTTCGTGCGAGATACCTTCCATCAAACAGCCATCACCCAGGAAAACATAGGTGTTGTGATCAACGATGTCATGACCCGGACGATTAAAGTGTGCTGCCAAAGCTTTTTCAGCAATCGCCATACCGACACCATTAGTAATACCCTGTCCCAGTGGACCCGTGGTGGTTTCTACACCGGGTGTATAACCGTACTCTGGATGACCAGGAGTTTTGGAGTGCAGTTGACGAAAGTTTTTCAGATCATCAATACTCAAATCGTAACCGGTCAGGTGTAGCAGAGAGTAGATCAACATCGAACCATGACCATTGGAAAGAATGAAGCGGTCACGATCAACCCAGGCAGGATTGGTCGGATTGTGTTTCATGTGGCTATTCCACAAAACTTCGGCGATGTCTGCCATGCCCATTGGCGCACCCGGGTGACCTGAGTTAGCCTGTTGTACGGCATCCATACTCAATGCACGGATAGCATTGGCGAGTTCTCTGCGTGAGGACATAAGCCCCTCCTGTAACGATTTAAAAATACAATATCGAATCAAGGTCTTTAAATAAGACATCTACGACAAAACCGGACTTGTAATGCCGGATTTAAAAGGTCGGCTATTCTTACCTAAGATGAGAGACTGGGCAACTTCGTAACCCATAATTGAATGTATGTATGGATAAAAAAATAAGATAACTCAATAAAATCAGTAACTCACGATAGTATAATATTTCCTGATTTACCCATTAGTCACGCCATTTGATCGAACAGCCCATACTTGGCACCTGCTCAAGCGGGCCTTTTTGGGTTAATGCGACCTCTTTCATGGCTTCAAAAAGGTCACGCCTTACCTCACCGGTTGCCGTTTCCTTGCGACTGGCATCAAGGCGACCACGATACTGAAGTTCAAAATCAGCGTTATAGCCAAAAAAATCCGGCGTACAAACTGCACCATAGGATTTAGCAACAGCCTGTGACTCATCGATCAGATATGGAAAATCAAAACCGTATTCTGCGGCAACCTTTTGCATATTCTCGAAGGAATCTTCGGGATATTCGCTGGCATCATTGGACATGATGGCTACAGCATTGATACCCAGAGTCTTCAGTTCATTACAGTCACGGACGATACGCTCACGGATAGCCTTGACGTATGGACAGTGATTGCAAATAAACATCACCAGCAAACCCTTTTCACCCATACAACTTTGTAAAGACCATGTTTTTCCGTCTATTCCGGGCAATTCAAATGCAGGTGCCCTAAGACCAAAGTCACAAACCGGTGTTTCAAGTGATACCATATATATACCTTCTTTGTTGATCAGAAAAATTCGCAGACATTTATTATCACTGCTTGAAAGATGCAATAAACCTGACACTTGGACGTTTGTCTATTGCACTAACACATGTATAGTAAAGAGTTTATTTATTCTCAGAAACACAGAAAATTTACTATGGCAAACAATTATATTTTTACTTCTGAATCTGTCTCTGAAGGCCATCCGGATAAAATGGCAGATCAGGTATCTGACGCCATTCTTGACGCTATTCTGGCTGAAGACAAACATGCACGCGTTGCCTGTGAAACGTTGTTCAAAACCGGCATGGCGATGATTGCCGGTGAAATCACCACCACCGCTAAACCGGATTATGAGGCCATCATTCGTCAGACGATTCGTGAAATTGGCTACACCAGTTCCGACATGGGTTTTGATGCTACTACCTGCGCCGTCATGACCGCAATCGGGGTGCAGTCTCCGGACATTAATCAAGGTGTTGACCGTTCCCGTCCTGAAGATCAAGGCGCCGGCGATCAGGGCATCATGTTCGGCTTTGCCACTAATGAAACTGATGTCTTAATGCCTGCGGCGATTACCTATTCGCATCGACTGGTACAGCGTCAATCGCAGATGATGAAAAATGGCACCCTGCCCTGGTTGCGGCCGGACGCCAAAAGCCAGGTCAGTTTGCATTACGAAGATGGTAAACCTGTCAGTATTGATGCTGTCGTATTATCCACTCAGCACTCTCCAGACATTAGTTTGCCGGATTTGCAGGAAGCTATCATGGAAGAGGTCATTAAACCGGTTTTACAACCAACCGGCCTTTTGACTAAAGACACGGCATTCCATATCAACCCGACCGGTGCCTTTGTTATTGGTGGCCCGATGGGTGATGCCGGTTTAACCGGTCGCAAGATTATTGTTGATACCTACGGTGGTGCTGCCAGACATGGTGGCGGCGCATTCTCCGGTAAAGACCCTTCAAAAGTAGACCGCTCTGCGGCCTATGCCGGTCGCTATGTTGCGAAAAATATTGTTGCTGCCGGTCTGGCTGACAAATGCGAAATTCAGATTTCCTACGCTATCGGCGTTGCCGAACCGACGTCAATCATGGTGGAAACCTTTGGCACCGGTAAAGTCTCCGATCAACAGATCACCCGGTTTGTTCGTGAACATTTTGACCTGCGTCCTTACGGCATTCTAAATATGCTTGATCTCTTAAATTCCGAGCAGATCAAATATCGCAAAACAGCAGCTTATGGACACTTTGGTCGTGAAGATGAAGGCTTTACCTGGGAACTGACTGATAAAGCTGAACAACTCAGAGCAGATGCAGGCCTTTAAGTCGTCATTCAAATAACCGCAACTTGCGTAACTACCCTCCCTTTACAAGGGAGGACTATAAAGGGGTTTTGAAAATACCCATTGAAAATTTTCTTGACTCGACTAGAATTCCTGTCTTCCGAGGAGCGCTGCAACAGTAAACCTGCCAGGCTCGGAACGTTCTCATTTTTGATAACGGCGCTCAGTTAACCTTAATCAAGGAGACTGATATGCCCGTTGAAAATTTCACTGATTTTAAAGTCGCTGACATGTCTTTGGCCGAATGGGGCCACAAAGAAATCGCTATTGCCTACTCTGAAATGCCCGGTCTGGTTGCATTACAGAAAAAATACGGTGAATCAAAACCTCTTGCCGGTGCTCGTATTACCGGTTCTTTACACATGACCATTCAGACAGCAGTACTGATCGAAACGCTGGTCAAACTCGGCGCTGAGGTCCGCTGGTGTTCTTGTAATATTTTCTCAACTCAGGACCATGCCGCCGCCGCAATTGCCGATCAGGGTATTCCGGTTTACGCCTGGAAAGGTGAAACCCTGGAAGAATACTGGTGGTGTACCGAGCAGGTTTTAAACTGGCCTGACGGTGGCGCACCTAACATGATTCTGGATGATGGCGGCGACGCCACTTTACTGGTTCACAAAGGTGTCGAATATGGAGACGCCGGCGCTGTCCCGGAACCTGCTGATGGCGATGCCCATGAATGGAAAGTCATCCTTAGCGTGCTCAAACGCAGTCTGACCGAAGATCCGAAACGCTATCACCGCATGGCAGAATCCATCAAAGGTGTTACCGAAGAAACCACTACCGGTGTACATCGTTTGTATCAAATGGTTGAACAAGGCACGTTATTGTTCCCCGGTATGAACGTCAACGACTCTGTAACCAAATCCAAGTTTGACAACCTTTACGGCTGTCGTGAATCACTTGTCGATGGTATCAAACGCGCCACTGATGTCATGGTTGCCGGTAAAATAGCCATCGTCTGTGGATATGGTGACGTCGGAAAAGGTTCTGCGCAGTCATTGCGTGGACTGGGCGCGACAGTATGGGTTACTGAAATTGATCCTATCTGTGCTTTACAGGCCGCTATGGAAGGTTATCGCGTTGTCACTCTCGAAGATGTCGTCAATGTTGGTGATATTTTTGTCACTACAACAGGTAATAAAGACATCATCACCCATGACCACATGGCTGCGATGAAAAATGAAGCTATTGTTTGTAACATTGGTCACTTTGATAACGAGATTGATATTGCCAGCGTTGAGAAATATGAATGGATCAATATCAAACCTCAGGTTGATCACATTGTTTTCCCTGACGGCAAACGTATCATCATGCTGGCTGAAGGCCGACTGGTAAACCTCGGCTGTGCTACCGGTCACCCATCTTTCGTAATGTCCAATTCTTTTACCAATCAGGTTCTGGCTCAGATAGAGTTGTATACCCGCCCTGAAGAATATCCGATTGGTGTCTATACCCTGCCTAAGAAGCTGGATGAGGAAGTGGCTCGTTTACACCTGGAAAAAATCGGCGCCAAGCTGACTGTACTCACAAAAGAGCAGGCAGATTACATTGGTGTACCGGTTGACGGACCTTACAAGCCAAACCATTACCGCTACTAAGCAAGTTCTTAGTCATTTTTCATCCATGATCTAACAGTGTCATGGTTGGGTAAAGGTTTTAGTACCCGACCATGCTCTGTCATGACTGATAGTTTCTACTAAACTAACGATATGTCTGAACAACTGAAAAATTTCAGCTTTGAGCTGTTTCCTCCAAAAACTGAAAAAGGTTTTGAGAATCTCAAAACAGCCGTACGTGAACTGAATCAGCATCATCCTGATTTCTTTTCGGTCACCTATGGTGCCGGTGGATCAACTCAGGAAAGAACCTTCGCAACAGTTGACTGGTTGACTGAAGAAAATATTGCGATTGCGCCGCATCTTTCCTGCATTGGCTCGACTCGTGATGAAATCATCGAAATATTGCAGCACTATAAAGACCAGGGCATCAAACGCATTGTAGCCTTACGTGGTGACTTGCCTTCCGGTGCCGGTCTTGGCAGTCTGGGCGAACTTAACTTTGCCAATGAACTGGTTGAACTTATCCGACATGAATTTAATGACACCTTTCACATCGAAGTAGCTGCCTATCCGGAGTGTCACCCGCAGGCCTCTTCAGCTAAAGCTGATCTGGACAATTTCATTCGTAAAGCCAAAGCCGGTGCAGACTCGGCAATTACCCAGTACTTTTATAATGCCGATGCCTACTTTGCGTTTGTCGAGAGTTGCCAAAAAGCTGGCGTTGAGATACCGATCGTGCCCGGTATTATGCCAATCACGAACTATACACAATTGGCCAGATTCTCTGATGCATGTGGCGCCGAGATCCCCCGCTGGATTCGTAAACGCCTGCAAGCCTATGGCGATGATCTGGAAAGCATCAAAGCATTTGGACAGGAAGTGGTGACCAGCATGTGCCAGCGACTGATTGATAATGATGTTCCGGGTTTACACTTCTACACCATGAATCAGGCTGCAGCGACTTTAGCTATCTGGAACAACCTGAGTAAAAACTGAAATGCGCTTGAACCGCATTTGCATTCATCAACCTCTGTCAAATCATCAAACTGTCATATTGGATGAAGGCAAAAGTCATTATCTGCAAAAAGTACTGCGTCTAAAAAATGGTCACCAATTAATTTTATTTAATGGTAATGGACGGGAATATCTCAGCGAAATCACTGAGCTTCAAAAAAAATCATTGCAGCTTCGAACGCTATCGGAAAGTGATCCGGAAGCGGAACCGGTATTGACTATCCACCTCGGTCTGGCGCTTTCCAAAGGTGACCGGTTTGATATAGCGATCCAAAAAGCCACTGAATTAGGCGTAAGCCGGATCACACCTTTAATTACCGAATTTAATACCTTAAAACTGCCGGCAGACAGACTGGAAAAAAAGGTCGTCCACTGGCAAGGCATTATTGAAGCTGCCTGTGAACAATCTGAACGTAACTATTTGCCTTTGCTGGATTCGCCCTGCAATCTTCAAGACTGGCAAGATTATACGTTGGATTCAAACAAGCTTGTTTTACATCCTGACAGTGAGCAAACCTTTGCAACACTAAAACCCAATCAAAAACTGACTTTACTGGTTGGTCCCGAGGGAGGTTTATCTGCACAGGATTTACAGCTGGCAAACTCGAAAGGCTTTATCAGGGTCAAGTTAGGCCAACATATATTGCGCACTGAAACAGCCCCGCTGGCAGCGATTGCTGCGGCTCAGGTGTTATGGGGTGCATTTCGCTAGGCCATATTATTCCGGCAAATAGATATCCATCATATCTGCCAAGCCGGGTAGATCCGGTATCCATGCATCGGCATCCTGATAACGTACTTTTTTCAACACCATCTGGGTGAATGCAGAATCATCAACATCCTTAAGCGTTTCGCGGTTCAAACGAGCCAGGCGGGGAACACTGTGACAAAGAATCGCAATCAGAGGAATCCTGCTGTCAGCTTTAGGGTTGTAACAAATTGCGATACGCGCATGATAACCGGGTTCAGGGATTTGATGACTGATAAAGTAATCAAAAATAACTAATGGAATACGACGCTGATTCCAGCGCACCATGCCCAACAACCATTCAGGTGCCCCTTTGACACCTTCGGCTTCACGAAAGCCGATAACTTCCAGCATGGTCAGATTCGGTAATAACAATTGACCTTCCGACAGAGGAAACAAAACACCACGAATTTCCTGTAAAGCCTGTTCACTCATACCTCAGCCCCGGACAATGCAATATAAATATTCTCCAGCAGCTCATCTTCCTGATAGGGCTTACCCAGATAATTATTAACACCGATTTCCATGGCTTTTTTACGATGCTTGTCACCGGTTCTGGAAGTAATCATGATAATTGGAATGGATGAGAGCTCCGCATTACTCTTGAGATGCTTAGCCAGCTCAAAACCATCCATTCTTGGCATTTCGATATCCAGTAGAATGACATCAGGTTTCACATCCTGTAAAACTTCCAGCGCATCAACGCCATCTTTTGCGGTAACAACATCCATATTATGTCTGGCAAGCAGGCGACTGGTCACTTTACGCACAGTAATTGAATCATCGACAACCATAATCGTGACATTGGTCTCAGAGTCCGTTGCTTCATAAGCCGCCGCATGATGAACAATATCACTTCGAATCAGGGCATTAACATCCAGAATCAAAGCTACTCGTCCATCACCCAGAATGGTACCGCCGGTGATCCAGCGCACTGCGCTTAATTGCACACCGACAGATTTAACCACTATCTGGCGATTACCTACCAGTTGATCAACCTGCAATGCCATCCGGTTATCACCTGATCGTACCAGTAATACCGGTAACCAGCGTCGTTGATCAAGACCGCCACCGCGAGGCACAGCAATAAAGTCGCCCATATAACGTAACTTGTAGTCATTGCCGGCATAATTCAGTAAAGCATTTTCCTGGTTACGCGCTTTTTCAAGCTCCTCGGCAGCAACCCGGGTTACCCCTTGAATCGAGGTATGTGGAATCGCATAGGTTTCTTCACCGACGCGCACCAGCATTGCATCGGAAATGGCCAGAGAAGTTGGCAGACGAATATAAAAAGATGTGCCTTTGCCCTGCTCAGAAGCAATTTCGAGCACGCCACCGAGTTGTTTAACCTGACTGGTCACGACATCCATTCCGACACCACGACCGGAAATCTGGGTAACTTCGGTAGCCGTTGAAAAGCCGGGTTCCAGAATAAACTGCATGATATTTTCATCAGACAGTTTGGAATCAGCCTGCATCAAACCGCGTTCAGTCGCACGTTTGCGAATGGAATCAAGGTTAAGACCTTTACCATCATCGGCAACCGTTATCAGCAATTCATTGCCTTCACGACTAAAGGTCAGGGTAATGACACCTTCCAGAGGTTTATTAACCGCTTGGCGATCCTGAGGATTTTCCAGACCATGGCCAACCGCATTGCGTAACAAATGTTCCAGCGGCCCCAGAATATTATCCAGAATACTGCGATCCATTTCGTCAATACGGGCATCGACGATCAGATTAGCTTTCTTACCGAGCGTTCTGGCCGTTTGTCTGACAACACGTTGTAGACGATTAGCCTGCTGGCTGATAGGCACCATGCGGGTATGTAATAAACCTTCCTGCAAATCCTGAGCAATACGGGACTGCTGTAACAGCAGGGTATCTGTTTCTCTGGCTAAATCTTCCAGCGAGGTTTTAATCGATACCAGATCGTTTACAGTTTCAGAAAGACCGCGCGATAGTTCCTGAATCGTTGAGAAACGATCCATTTCCAAAGGATCAAAATCCTTGTCATAGCTCAGATCATCAAAATCTTCACGTTCGTAACGAAACAGAATTTGAGCTTCGGTTTCAATTTCAAGTTGACGTAACTGATTGTGCAGACGCTCTACGGTTTGGCCCAACTCCACCAGGTTAAATGCTGATGTCGCATTTTGCTGTTCCAGACGCGAACGATAAATAGAGACCTCACCGGCGTTATTCACCAGTTTATCGAGAAGATCGGCGTTAACTCTTATTTGCTCACGACTGGGTTCATTCCGCGGCTCGGATTTGGCGGCATGGTCTTCTTCATCAATATTAAAATGCAGCAGATGATGAGTTTTAGAAGCACTGTCGGAATAAAGGCGACTTTCCCGTAACGAATCATCAAACATCTGGCTATTACCGAACATACTGGTGTCCGGTAACAATTGAGAATCTTCCAGCAAGCGAGAGTCGGAAAGAATACTGTCATCGTCCGAAAAAAACATGCTGCTGTCACTGTCTATAGAGACATCCTGCTCGACCAGCGGCTCAACAGGCGGAACTGACTCAG
>Ga0181582_10004354_pt1 | contig 11457 bp, 24 predicted proteins | sample 071ome_32_FD_132438 | JGI IMG/M metagenome (GOLD analysis project Ga0181582, IMG submission 132438) | Coastal salt marsh microbial communities from the Groves Creek Marsh, Skidaway Island, Georgia - 071405AT metaG (megahit assembly) | ecosystem: Environmental > Aquatic > Marine > Intertidal... | reverse complement strand
TTCAAGTTTGTCATTTGCCACGCCTTCCCATTCGGCGTCATCTAATTCTTGGCGTAGTGATTTTGTCTTGTCTTGCCAATAGCGACAGGCACAGTCGCGAAACAGTGCCATGTCACGTTGTCGTCTTTTATGTTGAGCGTTTGTCATCACGGTCATAGACGGTGTTCTGAAATTTCCAGATAGACGTTTCCAGTTCGCGAACCTGCGACATCCAGAGGTCTTGGCATTCGCCAATCGTTTGCAATACATCCCAAGCATTCGTTAAGAGTTCGTGGGCGGCTTGCATCTGTTCTGGCGTCATCTTCTTTATCAGGTCAGCCTTTGCCTTTTCCCGCTTTTCGCGTTCGATTACATAAAGGGGTTTCTTTTCACTCATCTTCGGTCTCCTCTCGTGTAAAACCATCGCCGTCACATTCGGGGCAGGTGTCTTCGTATCCTTCGATATATCCGCCGTTGTTCCAATCGACAACGTACCGCTCAAATTCGACTGCACCATGCCCGTCACATTCTTGGCATTTGACATAACCCTTCGGTATCATAACAGGGAAGTGCGTGTCAACAAAACTTTTCCAATCGTTAATGACCATCACGATTTACTCCTGTTATCTGCCCAGAAATCACTTAGCATCATTGCTAGGTCGGCGGCTTCGTACCACGCAACCAAGTTCCATTTGGACGCCATGCGGTGACGGAATTCGTCGAACGTTTCGCATTCCTTTACGATATCCTCTGCCGTTGCCCAATAGGTCACCTCAGAGTCCATCACCCATGATTTGGTTTTACTCATCGTCTGTCTCCTCTAACACCTCAATGTCAGCATTTGTCCAGCATAAACCATCAAGACCATTAGCCACTGCTTCTTCGTGGTCTTCAGCCTCTACAGTCACTTCGATTGTCGCGATTACTTTATATCTGCCCATCGTTGCCTTCCTTGTTTACCAAAGTTTCATAATCAGACGGTCATCGTCTGTCTTTGTCATACCATCAATTACAGGGTAGACGGTTGCACAAATCTCGCCAGTATGCCCGACGAACAGGTTGATGTCGTACTCTTTGTCTTCGTACGATGCACCAACCCACCACTCGTCGTCCTGTCCAGACGTAGGTCGCCACTCATCACAAGCCAACATAGCAATCTTGTTAAATAGCGTGTACATTTTGGCATCCATCACTCAACACTCCTCTACGTCGATTTCGTAGGTAATTTCAGAACCGTCGTCGTACGTTTCTATTTCGCACCACCCGTTCACATCTTCGACATAAGTCGAACCGTCCCTGAGTTCGTCAATCTCTGACGGTGTCATGTTGGTGACGTCATACCGCCATGTCTCAACACGGTTCTTCTTCACGGTTGCATATAGGAATAATCGTTTAGTCATCTCGCTTAACTCCTCTCACACCTTCCAGTGTCCAATCGGTTACCACGCCAGTCTCTTGCCAATCGAGACCATCGTCATCTTGATACGCTATCAGCCACGCCGTATCTTCATCGGGTGCGTCGATGAATACTTCCATCTCAACATCCATTGTGGCAATCACTCGGTACTTAGGCATTGGTCGTCTCCATCAGGTCATCAACATCAATACCATCTGTTAAATACGAATAATCGTAATTAGGCACATAGAAAGTTTTTACTGACCCGTCCTCGTTTAGGACAACCTCGCCAGTGTCACAGTCAACAATGTACAGTTCCATAGTCCATACGCCGATGCTGTAGGATTTACTTGGTTCAAACATCGCCCCGCTCCTTTCGTTTTGGTTGCGATATAATTACCAATACATGAAACAAAATGCCCCGTCAACAGAAAAAAACAAAGGGCGATAACATTTCTGCTACCGCCCCTTGCCAACGCAACGAAAGGAACACCTTACTAGGTCGTGACTTCGTAAGGTATGCCCAACATTAGCAGGTTATCCCAGTTCGAGTCAACCCAATTTTTACATTCTTTTTGATTTTTTCCAACAAAAAGCGTTAGCCATTTGTCATGGTCGATGGCGTCACCCGCCTTGACAAGTTCGCGGCGAACCAATCCAAGACGGACAGCCGACACTTTGCCAACCACAGTCCATTGGTTGTCGTATTCGCGTAACTTAATGTCGTATTCAAACAGACTTCTGCTCATTTGCTTCTTCCTCTATAACTTCGATGTAAACGTCGATTGCATCACGGATTAGGTCAGCAACACTCACCTGTTCAAATGCACGTCTTTGCATATCGTGTGCGATTTTTGACAGCGTGTCGTATTGGTCAACCCGCATCAACAGGTTATACGTCTTTGTCTTGTCTCGTATCTTGTGTGGTCTTCCCATGTTCGATTTCTTTCCTGTGCTGTTTTTCCAATTTAGAATTCCTCTTGTCAGGAATAACCTTATGGCTATACTGTTGGTTTCTTAACAGGTTAGCCATTGGGTTTCTTTTTTTAGAAGAAGACATAACAGGTTATCCTAAAGGGTTATTATAGGGGGAGAATACCGCCGTAAGAAAATCCTGTCAACCCCCTTGACGGATTTTTTTTTATCGCGTACTGTCCTTGCCATTGTCAACGAAGAGGTCGAGGCTATGCCTAATTGGATTGAAGACTTTGTGAACGACTTACCCTTGCAACCAAACGGACGGTTGCGTATGGATTGCCCAGCGTGTGGGAAGAAAAACACATTCAGCGTTGGGGAAGAAAACGGACAACGGATGTGGCATTGCTTTCATGCGAACTGCCACACCAGTGGTCGAACTGGATTCCGAATCAGGAAAGATGCACCGTATCACCCCCTTCTAGCCAAAGTTGGCACAGTAAGGTACGGGGAGACCGAACCTGCTGATGTGGGATTCCAAATACCCGACACGTTCGTTTCGTTATCCCGCGAACCCAAAGCGGAATCCTATGTTAAACGTGTGAACGCCTACGATGCGTATCAGGAAGGTCGCGCCGATATTCGGTACGACTTCAGGATGAACCGTGTTGTCTACATGATTAAAGAAGGGAACAGAGTAGTCGATGCGGCAGGTCGTAGCCTAGACCCCAATGTAAAACCGAAGTGGTGGAGATATGGAAAATCAAGTAATCCCTTTGTTTGCGGTGGACGTACTGTGGGTGTTGTTATGGAAGACTGCGCTAGTGCTTGCAGTATATCAGGTTTTCTTTCGGGAATAGCCTTGCTTGGAACGAACCTAACGGACGCTCACCTATCAACCCTGCGAACTTTCGAACGCCTCGTCGTGGCTCTTGACAAGGATGCCACAAGTAAGGCAATATCGATGGTTCGTAGACTACAGGCCATCAGGCCAACCAGTTTAATTATCTTAGATAAAGATGTGAAGGACATGACGAATGATGAACGGAAGCGAACATTCGAGCGATATATCCCTTGAAAAACAGGTACTTGGATATCTGCTCAACAACAATTTTTACAATCGAGTAAAGAACATTATCACCCGTGAAATGTTCGAGGGGCGGTTCGCAACGCTCTTCGACACGATAGCGTACGCCCACAAGAACTACGCCACGAACTTGTCGCGTGACCAGTTGGACTCTGTCTTCATGGACAGAAACCCTGCGATGCCAGCCAGTGCCAAGCGTGAGGTCTTTGACATCATCGCCAGCCTATCGGAACATATGTCCGACACGGGCGATTTGGAACACGACGTGGTCAAGAACTTCTGGGTTCGTGATAGGGCACGACAGATTGGTGAGAAGGCGATTGCCATCTTCACTGGCGAGTCCGAACACTTTGGCGAACTCAAGACCTTGATTGACATGGTCGAGGATGGGCGGATGTCGGACAAGACAACCTATAGCGTCTTGGATAAAGGCTTGTCTCAGTTGCTAGAGGAAGAGGTGGGTGACCCCGACTTCCCCTTCGATTGGTCTACCTTAAATGAATACCTTCCGGGGTTAGACCGTGGCAACCTTGGCATCCTGTTCGCTCGTCCAGAGGTGGGCAAGACCACGTTCTGTGCGTTCCTTGCCGCGAACTACGTACGGCACAAGAACAAGGTCGTGTACTGGGCAAACGAAGAACCCGCCGAAAAAATCAAGTTGCGTATCATCCAGTCTTTCTTCGAGATGACCAAGACGGAAATGAACATGGCTGGCGAGGAACTCGACAAACGTTACCTAGAAGAAATTGACCCGTACCTCGTTGTCATGGATTCGGTTGGCACGTCGATGTCCGAACTGAACGATTACGCCCAACTAAACGAACCCGACGTTATGTTTTGTGACCAGTTGGATAAGTTTCGGGTGGATGGCGATTTCAACCGTGGGGATGAACGCCTCAAGGAAACCTACGTCCTTGCCCGTGAGATTGCCAAGCGTAACAAGTTGCTGGTGTGGTCGGTTAGTCAGGCAAGTTATGATGCCCACGACAGGCAGTTTATTGACTACTCGATGCTGGATGGTTCGCGAACTGGTAAGGCTGGTGAAGCGGATGTCATCATCGGGATTGGCAAGACGGGAACGTCAGAAGAGGAGAACACGGTTCGCCACATCTGCATTTCCAAAAACAAACTCAACGGTTGGCATGGGATGATTACCTGCCACATCGATATTCACAGAGGAGTGTATTTCTGATGAAGATTCAAAATCCAAAACACGAGTGGTTGTATAAAACTTCCGAGGTCATTAAAAAATTTGTATGGTGGGCAGATGACAGGTTTGAAATAGAAGAGGCAGACCCTAAAAGTCTTAAATACAGAATCGGATGGCCTGTGTCTTGTTTTATAAACGACTCAATAGCCTTAGAATTAGAAGATTTGTACTATGTCCTAAACGGCGTGTTTATGAACTTTGATGAGGGAAAGCCATTCACCACATCAGAGTATGTTCGCCTATTTTATATACGCCGTCCAATCAACCGCATAAAGAACTTTATTCTGTATAAGGTTCTTTGGTTTGAGCGTGTAGACCCACATTTAGGATGTCCTAGTTATCCGATGTGCGATGAAGACCCTATGGGTTGCATACTAAAGCAAGGCATTGACGATGTTGAATGGTACGGACACAGAGATTAGAGAGGAGATGACTGATGCGAGTCCTAACCTTTGATATCGAAACCACCCACCGCGAGAAAGCCAACGGTTCGACAACAGCCCTGCCGTACTTTGGCAACTCGCTAGTTTCTATAGGATGGAAGTGGCTAGACCACGAGCAGGTCTACTACGACTGCTACTACCACTCCACCCAGCCCCCAACAGAGGATGCGTTCAAGGATTTTCAAGAAGCACTTGACATGGCTGACGTTGTTGTGGGACAAAACATCAAGTTTGATTTATCTTGGATTCGCGATTGCGGGTTCGTTTACGATGGACATATCTATGATACGATGGTTGCGGAATACATCCTTGCCCGTGCGCGGCGTTGGCCTCTGGGACTTGTTAGTCTTGCAGAGAAGTATAGTGACGTACCCAAGGAGAAAGACCTTGTCGCGCCGTATTTCAAGGAAGGTAAGACATTTTATGACATTCCTTGGGATATAATTGAAACATATGGAAAGGCTGACGTCCTCTCAACGGAGCAGGTAGCCGTCGGTCAACTCGAAGCCTTTGGCACAACATTTGAGGAACTGTTCGATGAAGAACCAAACACTCTTGCCCACTTTGCGTCTGTCGCTTGAAGTCACGGACGCCTTGGCAACCATTGAACGCAATGGTATTAAAATCAATCGTGATACCTTGTCGGAAATCCGCCGCGAGTACGAAGAGGAACTGTTTACCTTGGAACGTAAACTAAACGAATTGGCTAATGAGGCGATGGGTGATACTCCCGTGAACCTCGACAGTCCCGATGACCGTTCCAAGTTATTCTACTCATGCACTGTCAAGGACAAGAAGCGTTGGGCAACCCTGTTCAACCTTGGTCACGAGGTTCGCGGCTCGACACGCAAACCCAAACAGCGAACCCGTATGACAAAGAACGAATTCAAACACCATTACCTGCGTGAGACCGAAGTCCTTTACAAGACACGAGGCTCTCAGTGTGCGGGTTGTGCTGGTAAGGGACGCTATACGCCCCTGCGTAAGGATGGCTCGGTTGGCAAAGCGGTTCGGATTTGTAAGGCGTGTGATGGTACTGGGGTTAAGTACGAGAGCACTGGCGAGGTTGCTGGGTTCAAACTAATTCCCCGTGACCCGTTCGACACTGCCGCCGCAGGTTTTAAGACAGATAAGAATACCTTGGAAGAAGTCATGACGGACTTGCGTGGTGATGCCCGCGACTTTGCACAAGCCTACGTCAGGTACTCTGCCGTTCGAACCTATCTCCGCTCCTTCGTCGAAGGGATGGAGAACAACATGGATGCCGATGGTTTCATCCACACAGAATATATGCAGTGTGTCACGGCAACAGGACGCCTGTCATCACGGAATCCAAACTTCCAGAACATGCCTCGTGGTTCGACGTTTATCATCCGCAAGGCTGTGGAGAGCAGGTTCGCGGGTGGTTCTATCCTAGAGGGCGACTACTCGCAGTTGGAGTTTCGGGTTGCTGGCTTTCTTGCCAAGGACGAGAACATCAGGTTAGACGTCGAGGCGGGTACGGATGTGCACAGTTACACAGCCAGCATCATCGGTTGTACACGACAGGAAGCCAAAGCACATACCTTCAAGCCCTTGTATGGCGGCGTCAGCGGCACGGAAGACCAGAAACGTTATTACCAAGCGTTCAAGCACAAGTACGCTGGCGTGACGGAATGGCACAAGGAACTCCAGAAGGATGCAGTGACCAAGAGCGTAATCACCTTGCCATCGGGCAGACAATACTGCTTCCCGGGAACTCGCTGGACAGAGTGGGGTACTGCGACAAATCGCACCGCCATCTGCAACTACCCCGTTCAAGGATTTGCCACTGCAGACCTTTTACCCTTATCTCTAGTGGACTTACACAAACAAATCAAAAACAAGGGTCTTAAATCTGTCATCTGCAACACCGTACACGATTCGATTGTGATGGACGTGTACCCCGGTGAAGAACAGCAAGCCATTGAAATCATGGCGAAAAGTATGCTAATCATACCCGAAGAGTCGGAACGACGTTACGGGATTCGGTACGACATGCCAGTTGGTATCGAACTAAAAATGGGAAAAAACTGGCTTGACTTGGAAGAGGTTTACACTGTATAATGAGTGTTCCTTCAACAAACCCAATGGAGAAAAGCATGGGTAACGAACTAGAACTGGTAACAAACGAATTCTCAATCGACATTAGTGACGACAAAGACCAACTCCTTGCGGCGTTTGGTCAGGATGGTGTTGCTGAGTCAAAACAATCGGGTCCTACAAGCCTTCGCATCAACTACGATGCGGACACTGAAGATGGACATACCCTCAAGCGTGGTACGTGGAAAGTGTACAACGGAACAGAGACGGTGTATTCTGATACGGTAGTTATCAACCCGATGCTACGAACTTTTGAATACTCAATCTACGACCAAGAAGAAGGTGCTTTTACCTGCAGGTCTGTTCAGCGTAAAAAGCTACAAGAGGCCTTTCCCGACAACTCTGGTGGTATGAAGTGTGGTCGCCTGACCCGCTCAGAGGAAGAAGCCCTTGCTGATGATGACCCTCGTCTTCTTCTCAGCAAGTCTGTGTCGTGCAACATCATCATCTACGGTCAACTGGACATGAAAGATGCCGTCAACGCCGCTGGGAAAGCATCTCCAGTTAAAGACCTGCCGTTTGTCGGATACTTCAAGCGTTCAGGGTTTCGTCCGATGAACGACTTCATCCAGAACAACTTGGGTAACAAGATTCTGTTGCCGACTGCGTTGATTGAGTTGAAGACGAAGCGCATGTCAAATGGTGGTGTAACCTACTGGGTTCCCCAGCCATCTCTCATCAAAGAAGTACCCTTCACGCCAGAACGTAAGGAACTGGCTAAGAAGTTCATGGATACCGTGGCGGCTTCGAACAACAAGATTATCGAAGAGCACCGGGAATCTCTGAAGAAGGTCCTATCGAGTGCAGACATCAATCTTGCTGATAGGTTTGCATCGTGATTACTCTCTACGAAGTTAAAGACTTCCTCAAGAGAGCAGGGCGGGGGGAGATTGACTCCTCCCGTTTTGAGGACTTGATAGAGCAGTTCGGCGAGGATTGTAAAGATTCTCTCAGGAAGCAGTTGTCTGATAGAGGCGACTTTCGTATCCGTATGTCTGGATTGGGTAGACCTATCTGCCAACAGATGATGGAGAAGCAGGGTCATAACCAAGAGGTAGGCTATAATGATATCATGCGCTTCTTGATGGGTGACCTCATAGAAGCGGTAGCCGTGTTCGTTTTAAAAGCGGCTGGCGTAAACGTGGTTGACACCCAGCGTTCCTGCGAACTCGAACTAGCTGGCAACACCGTCAAGGGAACCCTCGATATCATCCTAGATGACGGCGAACAGAAGGTTTGGGATATCAAATCTACTAGCCCTTGGTCTTACGAAAACAAGTTCTCAGGACGTGGTGGGTACGATGTCATCAAAGAAGACGACCCCTTCGGCTACATCATGCAGGGCTACCTGTATTCTGAAGCACAGGGAATGCCTTTTGGTGGTTGGATTGCTATCAACAAGTCTACTGGTGAGTGGGACTTCGTAGAAGCACCTCAAGAGCAAGCCAAAGACCGTGAAATGTACATTGCTGAAGCACACAAGCGTGTGGAGAGCCTTGGCAAGGATGATACGTTCAAAATACCATTCGATGCTGAAGACGAATCCTACACCCTTAAAGGAGAGAAGATTTTTACAGGTAATAAACTGATGCCCAAGACCTGTACCTTCTGCTCGTTCAAGGAACATTGCTGGAAGAATGCAGAGTTGCATCCGAAGGTAACGTCCAAGGCTAAGTTCCCACCGATGACTTGGTACACGTCCCTCAAAGTAAGGGAAATGTAACATGCCTGTCTTGTACACAGAAACGTACAACCTGAAGTTGATTGAGTTGAATCCTGAGATTCGACACGTCTACATCGAAACACATGAACGCAAGGGCGGCGAACCTGCCCTTGTGAAGATTCGCAACATGCAATATTCGTTGCCCCTAACGTTACGCAATAACTACGCTGAATCTGGGTATCTTGTGTCGGATACGGAAGCCCGTGACATCGTCTTGATAGAGGAACAGATGCAAAACATTAACCACCATTTGAGGATGGGAGTAACCGTATGCCTTCCGACAGTGCCCTTAACCGACGAACTGTTTATACTAAAAAAGCACACACCAAAAGTAGAACAGTATCTCTTAAAAAGGCTGAGTCTGATAAAGCAAACGTTTCCCCTGCAAGGATTATGAGACGAGTAAAATATCGGTCTAAGTTCGAATTGAACATTGCGAGGTTGCTGGCAGAACGAAAGATACCGTTCGAATACGAGAACTTCAAAGTAACCTACATACCCAAGCCGCGAACTTATACCCCAGACTTCTACCTACCCGAAACCAACATCTACGTCGAAGCCAAAGGCCACCTAGATAAGGCTGACAGAGTCAAGATGCTCCTTGTTAAGGAACAGCATCCTGACCTCGATATTCGGTTTGTGTTCCTGAAGGCACGGAACAAAATTTATCGTGGAAGCAAAACAACCTATGCTGACTGGGCAAACAAGCACGGCTTCATTTGGGCAGAAGGCATGATACCTGAGGAGTGGTACAAAAAATGAGCGACAAGATTATAGATTTAGAAACCCAACTGGAGATGGCATCCTTGCTTCCCAACCGCCACTATATCGTCTTAAAACAGGCTGGTGAAGATAACTTTACCCTGTCAGCATACGACACATCAAGCCCAGACCCTGATGACGAATTCTTTTCGGCGGCGTTCGTTGCCCAACACGGACTCATCGCTATCTTGCGCGAAGAGACGGAGTATGTTATCGACAAGGGTATGGAAGAACTGGAGCACATGCACATAGCAGAAGCCGTCGAGGATTCCGCCGAACCAGATTCGAACGTGGCAAAGGTTGCCCGACGAGTTCGCGAGGGCAATGTTGTTAAGGTAGATTTTGGAGCGAAGCAATGACAACCACTGGGAAACTTTTTACAGGTAATTTTTACATGAATGATTATCAGAGAGAGTGCCTAAAAACTGGAGTTTATCCGAAAGCACATAGCATCACCTACCCTGCCTTAGGCTTGGCTGGTGAGGCCGGAGAGGTTGCCGACAAGGTCAAAAAGATTCTGAGGGACGGTGCGGATTCACCGGAATATCGCGAACAGATTATGCTTGAATTGGGGGATGTGCTTTGGTACACTGCAGTTCTCGCTCATGATTTGGGTTACAGTTTGGAAAAGGTGGCACAAGCCAACATAGCAAAACTGAAATCACGACAAGAGCGTGGCAAGTTACATGGCACAGGAGATGACCGATGAGTGAAAGATATGAGGATTACATGAAACGTCGGGCGGCAGAGGAAGACCGCCAACCGTGGCTGTTTCCCGGTCTCGACAACGAGGCTATCGACATGGTCAACCACCCACCCCACTACAATCATGCTGGTATTGAATGTATCGAAGCCATTGAAGCGGCATTGACACCGGAAGAATTTCGCGGTTACTGTAAAGGTAACAACATTAAGTACACTTGGCGTGAAAGTTATAAGAACGGCGATGAAGACATCAAGAAAGCCCGTTGGTACATGGACAGACTATCTACGTATCATGAGAGGCACGGAAAGCCATGAACTGCTGGCATTGCAAGAACGAACTTATTTGGTGTAGTGACTTCGACATCGGTCACGAGTCGGACATCTACACTATGTTAACCAGTTTACATTGTCACACCTGTGGTGCTGATGTAGACGTATACTTACCAAAAGAAACGGAAGGAAATGATGATGAGTAACATGCTCCCTACCCCATACCAACAATTTATCCACAAGTCACGCTATGCTCGTTGGCTCGAAGACGAACAGCGTCGTGAGGATTGGCACGAGACTGTTGACCGCTATGTTGACTTTATGGTCAATCAGGTTCGCGGGAAACACAACTACAAACTTCCGAAGAAGACCACTGAGGAAATCCGTGAGTCTATCCTCAACTTGGAAATCATGCCGTCTATGCGGGCTATGATGACTGCCGGACCAGCACTAGCCCGTGACAACATCTGTGGTTACAACTGCTCCTACATCCCCGTGGACAGCCCTCGTTCGTTTGACGAGTGTATGTACATCCTTATGTGTGGAACTGGTGTGGGGTTCAGTGTGGAGCGTGAGAACGTGGACAAACTCCCCGTTATCAGCGACAACTTCAACGACTCTGAAACCATCATCAAGGTTGGCGATTCCAAACCCGGATGGGCAAAGGCATTTCGCGAACTCATCGGGTTGCTCTATCAGGGGCAAGTTCCCCAAATCGACACAAGTGCTGTGCGCGAATCCGGTGCTCGTCTGAAGACGATGGGTGGACGTGCGTCAGGACCACAGCCGTTGACTGACCTGTTCAACTTCACAATCCAGATGTTTAAGAAAGCCGCTGGGCGTCGC
>Ga0181582_10004351_pt1 | contig 11462 bp, 8 predicted proteins | sample 071ome_32_FD_132438 | JGI IMG/M metagenome (GOLD analysis project Ga0181582, IMG submission 132438) | Coastal salt marsh microbial communities from the Groves Creek Marsh, Skidaway Island, Georgia - 071405AT metaG (megahit assembly) | ecosystem: Environmental > Aquatic > Marine > Intertidal zone... | reverse complement strand
CTGCAAACGGACTCTGCACCTGCTGCACGTTGGTCCGATTGCTACGCCGCCGAGCCGACCCGCCCGCCCCTGCCATGGACCCCTTGGAGTACGAAAACACGCCGCCCTCCCCGGCCTCCACCGTCAGCAGCCGCGCGTTGGGATCCACATTCCCCACCAACGAATGCATGAACACTTTCTCGTCCGGAAACTCGTTGTCCCATGCCTGCATCATCCTCGCCGTCGGCATCAGCGGAACCCCCTTCCCCGCCTTGGACGACCGGAACAGCCGAAACGCCCGGTTCCTCGAGTAGACCCCCATATCGATGAACGTCGTCTCCTGACCGTGCTTGTTCTTCACGAACATCATGGCACTGTACTTTGACGTCTCCCGATGCCGGCCCGCCTCGTCGACGATCGCCGTCGCCAACGTACCCACGTGCGAGTTGTCCGAAAAGGCACTCCCCGGCAGCCGTACGATGACGTGCCTGGAGAACTTCGCAGGCGATGAGCTATCCAGCTCAACGATCCAGCGTTCCTGCAGCTTGATATCCAGATTCGCGAGCAACACCTTCTGGAGCAGGTGGCGGAAGGCCTCGACGGTCTTTTCCCCGTCGAGCCCGGGGTTGTCGGCCACCCCAAACTCCAGATCGAAATACGCGTGACACCTGCAACGCAGGGGTGCGAGTGAGTAGGAGGAGAAGGAGAAGGAAGAAGGGGGCGCAATGGCGCAACAGCAGCAGCAGCAGCAACGCACGGGCACCCTTCCCGGATTATCTCGTAGAAATGCCGAAACTTGGTCGGCACGTCTTTATACCGCCTCCAAAGCTCTACATACGACGTCGCCAAAAACTTCCGAAGCGGCTGACCCTGCGTGTTGCTCTTCGACTCCACCTCCTGCGAGAAAATCCGCAGATAGTCGCCCCCCGGATCCTCCCTATCCGCGTACTCAAACGCCTCCTGCTGTGTATTCCACTGCGTATACAACACATCCCGCTGCTTTGACATCGCACGCGCCTTCACCTTGGCCAGAAAGTCGTTCACGAACGCATCCACCCGGGCCTGTCGGTGCGCCGAGGAAGCCGGCTCCGACACGTCCGCGTTCCCGCTCCCCCTCCCGTTCCCGTTCCCGTCCCCCCTCCCATAGAACGACTGCGGGTCGATCGCCTTCCGCGCTTTCTTCGCTGGAGGGGTGCCAGCGGGGGCCGTGCCCGGGCCTCCTCTCTCGGTCATATTGATCGATCCGCCTTGCCGTTCGTTCGTTCCTTCGCTGCTCAGGCGTCTCCGGTATCCGCGCGTCCGGTCGTCCTCGTTGTCTCGTCTGGTCTCGTCTGGTCTCGCCAGGGCACCGAAGAAGGCACAAAGAGTTGTCCCGACCGCGAAGCCCGAGTTCAAAATCCTCCCCGAACGATTTCGTTTCATCATCCACATCCTCCGTTCATCGGATCCTTGCGTACGAAGACACACCCGACTCGATGATGGTGCCAACGACTGCGATCGCATCGCGCACACCCCGCTCCGGCGCGATTATCCATGTCGCCGGGTCCACTTCGGTGACCACTCGAGGCCAGTCCCGGGTCGCCGTGGTGCGTGCCGACGGTGCCGACGGCCGCGAAACCCCCCTCGTGGACCGTCGCACTGCACTCTCGGCCACCCTCGCGGGCGTGCTGCTCGCAGCCAGTCCGCGTCCGGCCTCTGCCAAGCTCGTCGACAAGACCATCAAGTCGTCCTCGCTGTCCTCTTTCCAGAAGAAGGATCTTCTGGCGGACTTTTCGGAGCGCTGCGAGACTGAGCTTTCCAGCGTGCTGAGTGCCGACGACGCGCCGGCGCTGATGCGGCTGCTGATCCTGGACGCGGCGACGTACGATGCCAACGCCAAGACTGGGGGGGTCAACGGGTCGGTGGCGCTCTCGGAGGAGTGTCCCAGCGAGCTCAAGGGAGTCGTTGAGAAGCTACAGAAGGCGAGGGAAGCGGTGAAGAAGAACAGTCCTGCCGGGCAGGATATGCTGACGATGGCGGATGCCATCGTGCTGGGTGCCAAGGTGGGCGTGGTCAAATCGTGGGATGCGACCAAGAAGGCGACGTTGTCGCCGAATAACTACATGCTGTCCAAACAGTACGGCGCGCAGTTCCAAGTCAGGCTGGGTAGGACTGACGCGGCCACGGCGGACGGCAAGGTCGAGGTGCCGGCGACGACGGCGTCGCCGGAAGAGGTGCAGGCGTTCATGGGGAAGCTTGGGGTGAAGGATGGGTCTCTGGACGGTCCGTTTGCGGCCAAGGCGCCGTTCTGGGAGAGGGCGACGCTGTTGCTTTGGCCGGCGTCGACGAAGGACGCTGCGGCGAGCGAGGAGGCGTTTGGGAAGGTGGACGGGTTTGCGTCGTGGAAGTCGAAATACGACAAGAGCCGGATGACGACGTATAGGGACGAATATGAGATCGACTTTGCCGAGTTCTTCAATAAGCTGGCAAATTTGGTGCGTTGTTGGTTTGGGTGGGGAAGGCTCGCGTGCACGGTTGGCTCACTCGCTCGCTCGTCCATTGTTGTTGTTGTTGTTGTTGCAGGGTGCCAAGTACAAAAAAGGGGCGTACTTGTATGACATTGTCATGCAGGTGCCGGACCGCTTCTAGGACGATTCTCGAGCAGAGCCCTCGCTGCCAGATCGATGGACGATCCTGGACTCTAGGTTTCCCGAGTTGATCGACAACCTGTAAGATTAGTCGCCATCCGCGAGGAATCGGAGACCTTTGCGGACGAGAATGCCGACCGTCTCTTCGAGAGCGGAGCCCTCGCGAACGATCCGAAACCCACCCGGGCTGCGAAGATCGACGATGGTCGATCCCGCCCGCTTGAGCGCGTCGCTCAGGTTCGGGCGCTGGCCGAGGGCACCGTGGTCAAAGACAACGGCGCATCGCTCGGCAATGTGACCGAATTCGCTCGTGTGCACGGGGCTCTGTTCGCCGCTGAGGTTCGCCGAAGTCAGCGCGAGGGGCGTCTGGACCTGGCGGCAGACTGCCCGGAGGAACGGAAAGTCGGGGATGCGCACGGCGAGCGCGTCGACGCCGGGGTTCAGCGCGTCCGAGACTCGCTTTGAGTCGTTCTTTCGGTCCAGAATCACCGTAACCGGGCCAGGTAGGAGGCTGCTGAGCAGGTCGTTTGGCAGGTGCTTGACGTGGCAGATGTTGGGGATGTCGTGGTGGTCGGCCACGCAGACGGCCAGCGGCTTGGTGTGGTCCCGTCGCTTGATGTCGTAGATCGCCTGGATTGCCTTGGAAGAGGACGCCAGCGCTGCTATCCCGTAAATCGTGTCGGTCGGCACGGCGATGACCCGGCCCTGGAGGAGCGCCGTCTCTGCCTGCGCCACGTTCTTGTACACGGCCGGGAGGTTGAGGCCACTGCGTAGAGTGGTGTCGTTTTCTTCGTCCCTGTCGCCGCTGTCGCCGCTGTCGTCGTTGTCGTCGTCGCTGCGGAACGCCAAGTCGGCAACGACGGCGAGGTGGTCAGACGGGTACTGCGCGCACGGCAGGTACCCGCCCAGCTGCTCCTTCGTGGGTATCGGCAACGTGCCGTTCGCTCGAATGTGATCCGTGTCGTACCAGACGTAGTCCAAGAGTCCTTGAAATCCTCTGACGTAATTGGTGAACTCGGGCTCCATGCCGTCGGCCGAACGCAGCGCAAACGGCGACGTCAGGTCCATGCCTGCGACAGCCCCCGACGCATCATCGGGACGAGGCACGATATCAGCCGCACCCGTACCGCCGCCGCCGCCGCCGCCACCGTCGGCTCCCTCGCCCTCGCCCTGGTCCTCCTCGCCACGCGCCGCGTTGCCCCACGCAAAGTCCTTGCCGAATTTCCAGTCCCAGTAGCCCTTGTCGAGGGCCCCAGACTCCAGTAGCCGAACTGCGCCTGGTATCCCATCATTTATGTCGGAATTCAGATCGCCGCAGAATACGACGCTGGGCACCCGGTGACCCAGTTCGTCGCCCCGAACAGCCAAGCACCGATCGATAAACTCCTTCGCGTGATGCAGCATGGCCCACACGTGGATGGTGCGGATGTGAGGCGCCGCGTAATGGAAGAACAGGTGCGTGTTGACGACGCACAACGGCCTCGCGGCGCCCCACGCCGCCACAGGCCCGCTTGGCACGAGCAGCGTCAGCTGCGCGATCGTCCCAACCTTTTGCAGCGCCTCACAAAGCGCTGGAGACGACTCAAACATGAGACGGAGGGCAGGACCGAGCGGAGCGGCGTCAATGGACGCCTTGGAAGCGTCTTTCGGAAAATACCTCCGCATCTCCATGTCGTTGGTGTCCACCACCCGGAACCGGTCTTCCCGCCAGAAGGTTGCGCTGCCCTCCTTCACCTTGCCGGCCTTGTTGGTATAGACACCGCACATGCCAAACTCGAGAAGACCCGGTCGAAGCAGCATATCGAAGGCAGACGCATCGACTTCTTGCAAGCAGGCGACGTCCGGCTTGTAGTCCAGGATCTCCTTGAACACCAGCGGCCGCCTGTACTGCGACTCGAGGCACTCGCTGGGACAGTGAGCGAAGAGCACATCCTTGGCCCGGTCCGTCGAGGCGTACTGATCTGCCAGAATGTTATAGCTCATCACCCGGAACTCGGGATGCGCCGTCTTCGACAGCGGCCGCGACGACCTCCCGGCAGACGCGAACGACACCGGCGGAGCAACGACCGGCCCCACCACGACCGAGGACGTGAACCCTTTGAGGTCATACGGCTCGTTCGTGACCGTATTCACGCGCCGTTGGACCGGCGTGCACGAGACCATCAGTTTGTTCCCGATGTCCGACTGCCTCGGGACAAAGCTCCGCGACGATCCGGCGCGCTCGCCCCCATCGCCCCCATCATCGTCGCCCTCGTCCACAGCGCAGGGCACCCAGTCGTCAGTTTCGGGAGATATCCGATACCATTGCCACTCAATGCGATCCGCGTCGGCCGTCTCCACGTACGGAACCGCCGGCACGCCGGCAAACACGCTGCCGTGCACCAGGAGCCGCTCCACGAACGGCGGGTCCACGACGACCTCGTACGCCGCATCCCCAACCTTCAGCGTGTGCCCGTCCCTCCACGCCATCTCATTACTTGTCGTCGCCGGATCGAGCAGCGGAAACGAATCGTCCGGACCACCGTACAGCGAGACTGCCGGCGGCGGCACGTCCTCGGCCCGCCCCTCCTTGCTCTTCTTCTTCCCACCCTTGGGCTTCTGGCACGCCGTCTTCTGCAGTCGCATCAGCGGCTTCTCGACCATCTCATCCTTCGGCCGGTCCAGGTTGCGCATCTTGCCCGCAATCTGGACCTGGATAGACAGGGAGGGCGTGCCCGGGAACGACCGGACGATGGCCATCCGTTCCGACTCCAACCGCGACATACAGGCGACCGACGGGACGGATCGAGCTGGTGGTTTCGTCGCCGGCGGCGTGACGAGATGACGCCTGAACGTATGACTGACCGACTGGCCGGCGTGTCGTTGTACGAACAGGATATCGGAGACGGAGACAGCCCTGCGCACGCGGAGCAAGCGGTTCATGCGGGATTCGCGAATCCTTTCGGGTCCCTCCCTTTGGGTCTCTCGCTTTCACACGCTCGCTCGCCGCCTATTCGTGTGTGTACGGCCGTCGTCGTCGTATCAGAGTCGAGTTGTTTGTTGTTTGATTGTCCCAGTCGTCTCGTCTTTAAATTCACTTGACTTGGGGCTTCCCGTCGCCCGCGACTGATGGCAGGTTTTCGGCGGCGACCCCCGTTGTATCGATGGAGTCGTGGCTCGAGCTCGCCGTCACGGTCGCGTTTGGGATACCAAAGGGTTCGAGCGAGACGTCGTCGCCCTTCTTGTCGGTCTTCATCGGCACGCCCTTCTTGCTGCAGCCGCCGCCGAGGAGCTCGAGCGACCTCGACTCGACGACCTTAAGGGCATTCATTGCCTGCTGCAGCTTGTCTTCCTTGGTCATCGGCTTGTCTTCGACACCGTCGCTGGCCGACCCCGAGTTCAACGACTGCGTGGACACCTGGCCGGACAGCTGCTTGGACGAGGCAGACGGGGGGAGGGGGGGCTTGGTCGTGGCTCCCGGCGAGTCGCAGTTGTCGCTGACCTGCTGCAGGCTCTCGTAGAGCTTCTTCAGGGACCTGGCTTCCAGGGCACTGCTGTCTCGAGAGAGATCTCCGTCGCGGGGAGACAGCCGCATCTCGAAGGAAGACCGGGACGAGCCGCCCGGGGGCGTCTGCGCCTTGACGCCCTTCTCCGCGTTGGATTGCATCTTGGCGGAGCCCGCGGCCAGCAGGTTATCGTTGGACCCAACGTGATCGTTACCGCTGCCGTTGCCGTTGGCGTAGTACAACGGGGACGGGTTGGCAGACCTGGACGGCGCGTTTGGCGTCGACATGCCGCTCGCGTGGCCCTCGCTGTGGTTGCTGTGCATGCTGTGGTTGCTGTGCACGCTGGCCGCGCTGCGCTGGCTGTCCAACGAGTGCAGGGAGTTCATGCTCTCCAAGCCCGACAGTCCAGACGTGACGATTCCGTTGTTGTTAGCCGAGCCGGACATGCCCGACATGCCGGACATCGTTCGCCGCGGCTGCAGCCGCGACGGGGGCGGATCCAGCGAGTTGACGGCCGAATGACCGCCTGAGACGCCGCCCGAGATCGAGACGGACGAGTTGCCAAACGCGGTGTCGACGCTCGACGCGTGCTGCAGGGCCGAGCTCAGCTCGTGCTGGAACTCGCCCACGGCCTGCGCGAGGTCGGACGAGGCCTGGCCCTCGAGAGAAGACAGCAGCTGCGATATCTCTGCCTCCATGGCCTCTGAAATCGCCACGGCGTCCTCGGGGCTCAGCTCTAGGACACCGACCATCTCGCTCGCCACATTCGTCGCCGTGTCGCTCGTCATGTCAAACTCGAACTCGATGGTCCTGCTGGTCTCGTCCGGCTCGACAATCTTCAGACGCAGGCTAAGCAGCCGCTTTCCTCGGTCCTCCCTGTACTTGCCGGCGAACTCAAAGCACCTGTTGGTCGCCGCGCAGCGACAGGAGATGCCTTTTCTCCGCTTTGTCGATCCCGGCGTGGTATTGTTGGGGTTGGGGTTCACGCCCAGGGCGGCGCCCGTGGTCGGCGTGGCTGCGCCAGAGAGGGGCGCGGATCCGCCGTTTGCCATATTGTCTGCCGACACGGCCTGGTCGCCACCGTTCGCGGCGCCACCCAGGGGGCTCGGAAGGCGTTCCCGAGGCGGACTCGGCAGCCCGCCCCGTCCGCTCCGCTGGCTCGGCGGCGGCGTCATCGACCCCGTCCCGCTCCCCGAACCACCGCCTGCGCCCCCCACCGCAGACGCCCACATCGCGGCCGCCTTGCTGTCGACCAGCTCTCGCATCAACTCGCTCGGGATCACCGTCTCATTAGCCAAGCCCGAATTCACGCTCTGCTGCGAGTACAGCTGCGACTGGGCCGCTGAACTCAGCCCGCCCACCGCGCCGACCACGCCCGCGTGCGCATCGTGAAACGCCCCGACCGGAGCCGGCGACGCGCTCATGCTCCGACTCAACTGGCTGCCCACCGTCGCCACCCCGCTCATCCCCACGCTCTGCGAGCTCCCCCCGCTGTTTGGCGCCTGCCCCCGCCCGAGCGCCGCACTCGAACTCCTCGGCCCCCCGTCCCGCCCACCCGCGCCGTCCCCGCTCGCCCGCGCTATACCAGACGCCAAAAACAGCTCACTCGTGCTCGGATGCAATGAGTTCCGGATGCTCGCAAAGTACGGATGCTTCAGCAACTGCCTCGACCTCGGCCGCTGCTCCAACGGCGCAATGCACGTATTAATAAAGTCCGCCAGCTCTTTGCACGTCACCTTCTGCAACCCCGCCGGCCTCACTTGCAGCGTCACCTTGCGATAAATCTGCGCCGCGTTCGAACACTCCGAATACGGGTACTCCATCGTCGCCAACTCCAGCATCACCATCCCAAACGCATACACGTCCACCCGATCATCGTAATACTCCTCGTACAGCTCTGGCGCCATGAACTCTGGCGTCCCGATCACCGACTGCGGCGCCGTCCGCCCGTGCAGCATGGTCGCCAACCCCAGGTCCCCGATCTTCACCACCCCATCGGCCCCGTTGATGAAGATATTATCGCACTTCAAATCCCGGTGAACGATCGGCGGCTTATGCCCATGCAGGTACACCAGCCCGGACAGAATCTGCCACCCCCACTGCTTCAACACGTCGTCCCCCAGGTGCTTGTGCCGCTTTCTATACCGCCTGAGCGTCCCGGACGCAAACATCTCCGATATAAAGTTCACCTGCAGCTTATCCTCGTTGTACCACCACTTGTAGAAACTCATGATGTTCTTATGCTTGAGCGCCTTGAGCACCCGGATCTCCGCCAGTATCCGGTCCTGCTCGTCCTTCCCCAGGTCGTCGTCCCCCAAACCACCCTGGAAACCCTGACTGACGCCCCCGCCCAGATCTACCTTGTTCCACGCCACTTCGCGACCCTCCTGCGTATCAAACGCTTTGTACACGACCTTGCACGCGCCGCGACCCAGCTCCTCGTCAAACCGGCCGTACCTGGACGACGGATCCATCTCGACGAAACTCACACCCAGCTGGTCTTCCAGCTGCGAAGGAACCCGCTGGTGATGATGATGATGATGATGCGACGACGGCTGCTGCTGGTGCTGCTGCAACGACGGCGTCGCCGCCCTGCTCAGGCCCTCCCCGCCATCAAGAACGCGCTCTATAATCGCCTCGTCCAGCGCTTCCCGCAGACTCCCCGCCGACGCCCCCGCCCCCCTCTCATCAACACCCGACGACGCTCGCGCCGTCTTCCCATCGATCCCGTCGCCAGCACCCGCCATAATTTCTCAAAGCGCGCAGCGAAAATTCGCAATTTCGATCGCCAAAAGCCCCGTTTCCCCCTTACTCGCCCACCACGGTCACGAAACGAAGCAAATACATGGTATAGATGCACGGACAGGTATGGAGACGAGGACACGAGGTGGCTATGAGGAATCAGGTCGAGAAATCCAGTTGGACTCGAATGCAGCCGTGTGGTGGACTGGGGAAGAACAGAACGGACGGACAGTCGCCGTGTCGTCAAAAGGCCAAGTCGGTCGTATGCCTCTCTGTCGTGTTCTATTGTGAAAGAATGCGAGGAAACGCGGGAGAGAAGAGCGAGACACGCGGGTCGGTGATAGCTGCGCCCCGGTCCGGAGCTGCCGCGACAACGATTTCTCGGTATTCTGTGCACGCTCCCCGTTTGTATACGTCAGAGCGTACGTGTAGTATTCGTAGTATTCGTACGTGGGCGTGGGCGTGGGCGTGGCGCGCGAACAACAGACGACGAGGAGAAGAGGAGCGACCAGGCGACGGAAACTGCTTGCCCATTCAGGTCGCAGCGAGTACCATATAACGAAAGAGGGAACAAACACGAACACAAACACAAACAAACTCGTCGTCGTCGTCGTAGTAGTCGTCGTCATCGTCATCGTCGATGTCGTTGCTCGCGGCGCTGACGTCGCACGTAGTCCGTCGCGGCCGGAGGGTTCCCCGTCAGGGATTCACGCAGTTGACGGGCAAGAATGGGCCGGTCGGGTATTACCGAGGGAACGGGTCGGCCAAGGTCGGGCGGCACACGAGCAAAGGGAAGTACGTGGTGCAGAAGGAGAAGATGATGCGGGTCGGGGGCGTGTTCGGGGCCGCGGTGGGAGAGCTCAAGGCGTACGTGGGGCACCGGTAGTTTTAATAAACTCGACAATGCAACTGTAACTGTAATGCCATAAAAGTCCGAGAACGTGCTCCTATTGCTCTCCGCCGACACTCAGCAGCTCGATTTCTAGCTCAAACTCGGGGCAATTGGGCGGAATTTCCTGCTCACCCTTCGAGCCATATCCGAGGACGGCCGGAACAAACACGCTCCGCTTGCCGCCGGGTTTCATGCCGACCACGGCGTAGCTCACCGCTTGTGGCGCCTTGGGGCCGCTCTGACCCGTGAACAGGCCGCCGCCGGCGTCCGTGGTGACGGTCTTTGGGGCGTCGAGCTGGCTGGCGGCGACGAACGAAAAAGGCTCTGCGATGACGCGGTTTCCGCCCAGCAGGCGGGCCGACCTGGTGGATACGGCGTCGATTTTTCGGAAGATGCAGTCGAAGTGGACGGTGACGGGGTCGCCGGGGGCGACGGGGTCGCCCTTGCCTTCGAGGATGTCGTAGAATTTGATCGACGTGAGGGGGCGGCTGGTGGTGGCGGTGGTGGTCGTGGGCGTCGGGGTGCCGTCGTCCGCGGTGGTCGTCGTCGTCGTCGTCGTGGTCGTCGTGATTGTCTCGGTGACGTTGTAGGGGCTGATGTCGAGGTCGAGGTAGGCGGACTTGTCGACGCCCGTGTTCCGGCGAGCCTTGCTCATGTCCTTTTTGAAACCGATGGCGTGGGATGGCCGGGCGGGGAGGGCGAGGGCGAGGGTGGAAGAGAGGGACAGGGAGAGGGAGAGGACGAGGGCGCGGAGGTGGTCGCGTCGGGAGTGTGTGGAGCGCGCAGCGTCGCTGGGGGTGGGCGTGTCGTGGAGTTCCTGGGCTGCGACGACTCCGGAACGAGAACGACGACGACGACCTCCACACTCGACGCCCGATCTCGGTCTTCCGGACGAACCGACGACGACGACGACGACGACGACGGGATGGCGACGGGCTGTGGATGTGGACCTGGCGATACGCATTGCGCGCGATTCTCTCGGAAAAAAACAAAACGCCCAGAAGCGTCGTCGCTGCGCCTCCTCACGCACGTTCATGTCGCTGCGGCGTGCCACGAGCGAGCTGGTGGCACGGGCCGCTGCTGCTGTCAGAACGGCACGCGCGGGGGGCGAGACTGGCGCGTGGGCATCGGTGGGAGAGCGCGCGAGCTTCTCGACGATCCGCCCCAGTCGGCAGGGTCCGATTCCGGAATCGAGACCGACGGGCCGACTTTTTCGACGACGAGCCGCGACCTCGAGCGCTTCGAGCGCTTCGAACCGAGCGAATCGAGCAAACCCGGCTGGTCGTCGGTGGAAGGACTACAAGCAGCTCTCGAAGTTGCGGCTGAGTGCGCTCGTGACGGCGACGGCCGCGGCTGGCTTTGTCGCGGCGAGCACGGAGGACATCGACTGGCGAGGGTGCGGTTGGACCTCGCTCGGTACGATGCTGTGCTCTTCCTCGGCGAACGCGTTGAATCAGCTGTACGAGGTCTCAAACGACGCGAGGATGACGCGGACGGCGGCCAGGCCGTTGCCGCAGGGGCGAATGTCTCGGGCGCACGCGCTGGGGTTTGCGTTGGTCACGGGCGCTGCTGGCGTGTATATTCTGTTGAATAAAGTGAACGAGACGGCGGCGGCGCTGGGGGCGGGGAATATCGCGCTGTACGCGGGGGTGTACACGCCGCTCAAGCAGGTGACGATCGCAAACACGTGGGTGGGGGCGGTGGTGGGGGCGGTGCCGCCGCTGATCGGGTGGGCGG
>Ga0181582_10004350_pt1 | contig 11462 bp, 5 predicted proteins | sample 071ome_32_FD_132438 | JGI IMG/M metagenome (GOLD analysis project Ga0181582, IMG submission 132438) | Coastal salt marsh microbial communities from the Groves Creek Marsh, Skidaway Island, Georgia - 071405AT metaG (megahit assembly) | ecosystem: Environmental > Aquatic > Marine > Intertidal zone... | reverse complement strand
GGACCCGCTTCTACATTGCACCCTTGCAGACAAGGACGGGAGACCTTCTGGCCCGTGTGACGGCTCATCTCAACAATACGGAGATCCTTGTGAACGGTGTGTCGATCGGTTCGATCATGGCCGGGGATGTAAAGGACATCACGCTTGCCGGGGCATCCGTGATCACCCTAAATCGTCCGGCGTTCGTCACCCAGTACTCACCGAGTTCCGACCAGGACGGGGTGGTCCATTCCGATCCCTTCATGGTCAATCTGCAACATGCCAGCCAGTTCCTCGACAAGTATGAGGTCTGCATTCCGGATTACGGCTTCTCATCCAGTTACCTGACGATCATTGCGCCCAATGCCGCTGTAGGGAATGTGACCCTGAATGGTGGTGCCATTCCGGCCGCCAGCTTCACTCCGATTGGGGCGAGCGGTTACGCCTACACCCGCCCTTCAGTCTCTCCCGGGGTGCACATCCTTGGTGGCAATCACGCCTTTGGCGTCATCGCCTACGGATGGAATGAATATGAATCCTTTGGCTATCCCGGAGGCCTGTTTATTGGGGACAGCGAACCACCGGTCCTGACCTGTCCGGTTCATGAGGTGACCCTGGAGGTGAGCAAGTCACAGACGGTGGGAGGCTATTGCCAGGCCATCCTTCCCGATTTCCGCAGCAACGTTCAGGTTTCGGATGACTGTTCGGTACGGGATCCCATCGTCCAGCAGTTCCCGCCTCCGGGAACCTTTCTCGATGCCGGTGTCCACAATGTCTTTCTCTATGCTCAGGATGACGCCGGGAACATCGGTTACTGCGTGATCAAGGTGACCGTGGTCGACAGCGAGCCCGGTCAGGTGATGATCCTGTGCCCCGACGATATCACGACTTCCTGCACCTCACCATTGGGTGCGGTGGTGGATTACACCGTCCTGGCCGCTCAGGGCTGTCATGACGAGATCATGGTGCAATGCAGTCCTCCCTCAGGGAGTCTCTTTCCTCCCGGCACGACCACGGTGAACTGTACGGCTGTCGGTGTGAATGGAAGTGTGGCCACCTGCAGTTTCAATGTGACGGTGGTCTGCAAGATGGATCCTCCTGGACTGGTGAAGATCCCGGATCGTGTCAGGCATCTTCTTGGTGAGATCTTCCAGCTGCATGCCGAGGTGGAGAATGAGGATGGCGCCAAGTACCAGTGGTTCAGGAATGGGGAGCCCATCGACGGGGCCACCGATGCGACCTACCAGGTCATGGAGGTCTCCAGCGGTGATACCGGTCTTTACTGGCTTTCGGTTCGGAACGAGTTTGGTGTGTCCTTCAGCAATCGTTCCCTTCTCCTTGTCGGCACGTCCTTCATCGAGCCCCAGCCCACGGCGGACATCGTCGGCCAGATCAACACGACAGGCTTTCCCTTGAAATTGAAGCTTCTGAATGACCGGCAGTTTGATGTCCAGTTCTCTACGGACCTCCTAAGCTGGACCACGATTGGAACCATCAGTGGAGGCACGACCGAGTTCCGTGACACTTCCAGCCCGGGCAAGCCGAAGGGTTTCTATCGGGTCATTGAGAAGCAATAGGCTTCTCGTCTGGGGACTCCAGGTCCTCGATCCTCCGGATTTCTTCCCAGGTAGGAGCCTGCCAGATCTGGATGGTCAGGTCTTCTTCTTCTCTTCTGCCTTCCCTGGCCGCCAGCGTGTTTCCGTCGGAAAGGACTGTGGGCGATATGAAACGCTTGCCCGAACTGGGCTTGAGCTTGGACCTGCAGGAGGCTCCCTGAATCCCACATCAGGATCGGTTCAAGGCCGATGGCCGTGGTCAGGAGGCGATCCTCACCAAGGAAGTAGTTGATACCTCCGGCGGCGGCGATGACCGAGTTGTGTCCATGGATGCTGCCAAGGTGTTTCCTGTCCGAGACGTTCCAGAAGTGAACGGTTGGGGAATTGTAGGTGGTGCAGGCAAGCTGCTTTCCGTCGGGAGAGATGGCTGTGATGGCGAATCCGGCCTTGTGGATACCGGGAAAGTGAGTTGTCTTGGCTGACTCAAGGTTGATTACGTCGACATTTCCAAATCCCCCGGAATAGGCCAGCAACCGTCCGTCGAGAGAAGGTTTGAAGGCGCAATCCATCTGACCGGTCCATCGGACAGGAAAGCTGCCACTCGACAGGATTCTCCGGGTATGGGTGTCCCATCGGATGGCCTTCGTTTCGCCTGAATCAGGATCCCATGATAGGTGAATGAGCATGCCCGATCGGGGTAGGTAGTGAGAGCGGCTGAAGCCCTTGTTGGCCGCGAGGGCAAAACGGGAAACAGTCATGTCCTCAAGGTTCCATAGACGGAGCTCCGCGGGTTCCGTGGCGACCAGAAGAATCTCCTCGTTGGAGATCCAATGGAGTGACCTTATGTTCTTTCCCAGGTCAGGAAGGGTTGTTTCCTCATCCCCAACCAGAGTCACATTGTCCTCTGCCAGGGTGATGAAGCGTCTTCCATCCGGGGAGACGTCCAGTCGGGTGGATCTCGTGGAAGGAAGCTCACGCCGGCCCTTGGAGCGGGTGGTGCGTGTCAGGTCCCAGACATGCACGGTTCCCTCCTTTCCGCCGCTGAACAACTGCTTGTCGTCCTGGGAGAAATTCACTCCCCAGACTTCGTCTGAATGTCCCATCAGGGTCATTTCTTCAGTCCAGCTATCGGTGTTCCAGATCTTGATTGTCTGGTCGCCACTCGCGGATGCCAGACGGTTTCCGTCGTGTGAAAATCGCACACAGGAGATGAACCCGCTGTGACCTTGAAGCTTCTGGATCTCCTTTCCTGCGCGCAGGTCCCAAATGTGGACTGAGGGATTTGTAAAACCGAATCCAAGGGCGATATGGTGCCCATCTGGCGAAAGGTCGAGGCTGAGCAGTCCGTTCGAAACCTTGAGCTCGCGGGTTGTGCCGTTCTTCAGGTCCCTGATCGCCAGGTGCTCGAATCCTCCGATCACGAGCCAGCGTCCGTCGGTCGAATAGGACGCGGCACCGTAGGCACGGATTCTGCGTCCGGATGATGGAAACCGAATGGTATCGATCTTGGAGGAGGATTCCAGGTCCCAGATCTGGGCCAGGTCCTGCTGAGGCAGAAAGACGGTGAGATGCCTGTTGTCCGGAGAGAAGGCCATGCCGGTGGTCCGGTTGCCATTCAGAGGCAGTTCCGAAGCGAGGATTCTTCGGTTCAGATCCCAGATCCGGACCGTGTAGCCACCGTTGTCGAGGCGGCCGACGGCGGCGATGAGCGATCTGTCCCTGGAAGCCTTGATGAGGCTTGGGTTGGAGAGGATCATGCCTGCAGTGTCCCTCAAAGGCATCTGGATGACGGCTTCTTCCTCACGGTCGTCGATGCTCCAGATTGAGATCCTGCCGCCATCCTCCATGATGACGGCGCTCTTCTCGTCCTGGGTCGGAATCACATTGACCACCCGCGTCTGGACTTTCAGAAGTTCGTACTCGGAGTCAGGTCGGCATTGCAGCCAGAGGTGTCTCCACTCCCAGCCGCGAAGGTCCTTTTCTCCTTCCGAGGGGCGCTGCCGGTTGAGGAGGAGCAGCGCTTCCCTTCGATTGTGTTCTTCCAGTGCCTGCTGACACAGCAGCATGTCGGCGGCATAGGCTCTCTGGCGCGCCTTCAATTCGTGTTCCTCGGAGATCTTCCTCATGCTTCTCTCGCGCTCTTCCGCCTTGTTGGCCCGATGCGTTTCCTCCTGGGCTTGAATCCGTTGTTCCATCTCGGACACCCTGGATGTTTCTGCCTCGTTTCTCGCCTTGAGGGCTTCGCGGGTTTGCCAAAGGCTGATGGCGATGCCAAGGAACAGGGACAGGGTGATCAGCATGGCGGCGGTGATCACCATTCGGTTTCGTCTCCAGGCCTTCTGGAACCGGTAGATCGTGCTGGGTGGTCGGGCTTCCACCGGTTCGTGAAGGGTGTGGCGCGTAACGTCGGTGGCGAGGCTTGCGGCGGACTCGTAGCGACGGTTCCGGTCCTTCTCAAGACACTTCATCACCACCCAGTCGAGGTCTCCACGGATCTCGGGAACACGTTCACGGACCTTGAGGAGCCTCCTGGATTCCGCAGGAGTGGTTTCCCCGTTGTCCTTCTCTGCATGATTGAGCGTCTGGCTCAGCTTGGTACTGGGGCGGATGGGTTCCCGTTCGCGGATGATCTGCCTCATCCCGTCCACGCCGGAGTGTACCAGCTCGGCACCATCAAAGGGCGTGGCTCCCGTCAGTAGCTCGTAGAGGAGCACCCCGAGGCTGTAGATGTCGGCGCGGGTATCGATGTCGAGTCCGCTCATCTCGACCTGTTCCGGGCTCATGTAGGCCGGGGTTCCGATGAACTGGTCGTAGAGCGTGTAGATCGTCTTGTCGGTCAGGTCCTGCTGAGTTGCCTTTGCGATTCCAAAGTCGATCACCTTGGGCACGGGAACGCCGTCGTGCAGGGTGATCATCACGTTCGAGGGCTTGATGTCGCGATGGATGATTCCCTTCTGGTGGGCATGCTGGATCGCGTGACAGACCTTGATGAAGAGATCGAGCCGTGTGCGGACCTCCAGTTGCTCGTCCTCGCAGTACTTGGTGATCGATGTGCCCTTCACGAGCTCCATGACGAAGAAGGGGCGTCCCTGGTCAGTTGTGCCGGCGTCGAGGACCTTGGCGATGTTGGGGTGGTCCATCATGGCCAGGGCCTGGCGTTCCGCCTCGAAGCGGGCAATCACCTGCTTGGTGTCCATGCCCATTTTGATCAACTTGAGGGCAACCCTTCTTCGGACCGGTTCCTTCTGCTCCGCGACCCACACGGATCCAAAGCCTCCTTCACCAAGCTTCTCCAGGAGCTTGTAGCGCCCCACGAACATGCCCGGCTTCTCTCCTGCAAGGGGCATTCTTTCCGGCAGTCCCTCGATCTCAAGAGAATGGGTCACGCCATGTTCCTGAAGGAATCCCTCGCTTGATTGGGCGGCCTCGATGAGTTCCTCAACCCGGAGACGAAGGGCCTCATTCCTTCCGCAGACCTTTGCGAGGAAGTCGCTGATCTCCTTCGTGTCCAGTTCCATGGCCTGGTCAAAGATTTCTTCGACCTTGTTGGGATCAGGATGCTCGCTCATAGGGTGAGTTTGGGTTGGTATGGCCGGCTTGGCTAAGAAAAATCAATGGTTGCTTTCACCGAATGCCATCAGGTGTTTGTCGGTCCGGATGTACAGCTTTCCCTCCACGATGGCGGGTGTTGCGGTGATCCTCTCTCTTAGATGACTTGAGGAGACGATATTCAGGTCGTCGCCTGCCTTCAGCACCGTTACCTTTCCGGAGACGGAGCAGGCATAGATGAGTCCACCTGATGCGATCGGGGAGGCTGCATACTGTCCCATGGATCCAATACGTTCGGCATCCAGTATCAGCTTGCCGGTCCTGGCGTGATAAACCGACAGCATCCCTCCATCGCGTATGAAATAGATACGGCCATCATGGTGGAGGGCGGAGGGCATCTCCGAGATTCCCTTGGACCCCTTCCACGCGACGTGGGATTCGGTGATGTCGCCAGAGCCTCCCGGCCGGATGGCCATGACACAGTCCCGGTTGCCTCTTTTGAAGGCCTGGTATCCCTTCCAGTCCTCCCGGGTGAACTTCCCGTCCTTGTTACCGTCAAAGAATCCAAATAGCAGCATGGTATAGGCGAGGGTATTTCCGGGGGTGTCGGCGGACACCTCCTTCCGGAGTCTGATCCTGGCATCCTTTGGAACCTCATCACGTGTAATCTCCCCGTCCGAGTTCCTGTCGAACATGCGGAGGAACTCCTCCGGCTCTCCGAGTGCTCCGTCGTTGGGTGCACCGGTGCCCGTTCCCGATGAACTCGCGTACAGCATTCCATCGCCGGCTACGGCCATACCGATGGGTTGAAAGCTGATTCCGGATGTCCACCAAAGTGCTTCGCCGCTTGACGGGTTGTAGGAGGTGAGACGTTTGTTGCCCACCACGATCAGCTCCTCGGTGTCGTCGTGGCTCCAGATCATGGGTGTTGAATAGCTCTGCTGGTGCAAGGGTCTTGGTGTCTTCCATTTCGTTTCCCCGGTTGCGGCGTCCAGGGCGAGCATCTCGGATTTTCCGTTGCTTCCGTCACGCTGAAGAATGGCCAGGCCCTTGTATAGGATGGGTGATGAACTCGTGCCATCCTTGGTCTGGGGAGAAGGAAGTGCCCTGCGCCATAACTCATTTCCATCATGATCATAGGACACAACGCCGAACGCGCTGTAGTAGACGACCACGCGATCCTGGTCTGCGGCGGGTGTTGCCGCGGCCGGGTTGTTGAACTTGTGGATGCGTTTCTCCTTCTGCATGGGAGGTGCGGGCCTTTCCCAAAGGATCTTTCCCCCATTCCGGTCGACACACAGCATGGTCAGCTGCTCTTGTTCCTCGCGATACGCCGTCAAATAGATGTGGTCACTCCATATGCAGGGAGAGGAATGACCTGATGGGATCTCCAGTTGCCAGAGTCTCGAATCGGCATCCAGCTCGACGGGAGCGGCCTTGCCATCGGCTGAGACACCGGAACCATTGGGGCCTCGAAATTGGGGCCAGTACCTGGTCTCGCTGGTCGCGGCGGAAGCCTCAGGTGAGGTTCCGAAGTGGAATATGCACGTTGCCAGGAGGAGGGTGAATGTTTGCTTCATGGTTGTTGATGAATTTTTCAGGTTCATCAACAGTGGCGACGAAAGGGTGCAGGAGGGCTCAATCTTTTTTCACTTTCCTCAAACCTTCGGAAAATCATTCCCCGGACGGCTTGAGCTCGCATAGCAACCAGGCCCTTGCGAAGGCCCAGTGGCGCTTCGCCGTTGCGGGGGAGATCCCCATGGCTTCCGCCGCCTCCCTGAGTCCCAGGCCACCAAAGAACCTCAGCTTGACGAGTTGTGCGCGCTCAGGGTGCTGTCGCTCCAGCTGGGCAAGTGCCTCATCCAGTTGCAACAGTGTGTCATCGTCCGCATCCACGGCCAGCTCGACGGCATCCAAGGGGACTCTTTGTAGACCGGCTCCATGACGCTCCCTGTTCCTACGTCGGGCGCGATCAATCAGAATGCGCCTCATCGCCTCAGCGGCGGCACCGAAGAAATGACCCCGTCCCTTCCATTCGGGCTGTTCGGGTCCACCCAGCTTGAGCCAGGCCTCGTGGACAAGGGCGGTGGGTTGGAGCGTTTGTCCAGGGGACTCCCTGGCCAGCTTGGAGGCAGCGAGTTTTCGCAGCTCATCATAAACCAGGGGAAGAAGCCTTTCGGATGCCTGCTCGTCGCCTGCATCCATCGCCTCCAGGATCTGGGTGACCTCGCTCATGGGACGATGGGAGAATAGGGAACATGTGTCCCCGTGCCAACTCCTTGAGCTTCCGGCCAGTGCGGTGCTCAGAGCCCGAAGTCGGCATAGTCGAAGAAGAAGCCGTCGTTCTCGGGCGCATCCAACGGCGGGGGAATCGGCTGGGAGGAGAGCCGGTAGAAGCGATGGTCGGCCTCGTTCTTCATCAGGTTCGAGGAGGCGTCCATGCCTGTCCCGTCAAACTCATCCCCAAGGTTGCTCCACATGCTGAAGTCGGTGGTGAACTGCCACTGGTGTCGAAGGTGCGTGTGTGTTCCACTGCTGAGGGTCAGCTCTGCTGCCGATGGCCCTTCGGAAATGGTCAGGGGTGCGGGTGTCTTGAGATGGGCCGTGAACCACTTCAGGACCTCCGCACGGCAGAGCCTCTTCGCCTTCTGGTCTGCGGATTCATTCATGGTGTTCCAGTCTTCGGGTGCGGCGTCATCGACCCCGTCGAAGGAATGTTCCACGCCATTCATCAGGAAATGGTGTTGAAGGGGATCAGGGACTCCGATGTCGGCCGCCTGGGCTGATGAAGAGAGCGCCTGTTTGATCGGATAGAAGTTTCCGGTGAAGGTGGGCCCGGCCTGGGGATTGTCGACACCAAGCAGGGAATCTTCAGTTCCATGAAACATCAGCACCTTGGTGTCCCGATGAAACATGTAGCGCCCAGCGGTGACCGACGAAGCCGTGCCATGATAGCCATAGTGAGAACCTCCCCCGTAGAAGAAGGCACAGACCTTCGGAAGCGGCAGTTGCTGGGGAATCCGGACGGGTGAGGGAACGGCCTTTTGGATGGTCCCGCCTTCGTCCACGTAGGAGACGGTGTAGTTGCCGAGATCCACAGAAGGATCGAGCATGGCGTTCAGCGCCGTCTGCGCGCCATGGGAAAAGCCCATCAGCGCCACGTTGCTTCCGTCGAAATCCTGCCGCGTTACGAGGTACGTCAGGGCGGCTACCACATCCTTGGGCCTCTCGTAGTTGGGCGAACAAAGATGGTCGTCGATGTTGGGATCATGGTGGGGACGTCGGCTTGCGAAGTTTCCGGGAATGCCCCTCGGATTGTAGCTGTCGGGAAAGAGGGCGAGGTAGCCAAGGTCGGATAGGAGTTCTCCCCATTCCTCGAACTGGTTGGAAAGGCCGTTGGCGATGAGGTCATTCGACCAGACACCACCCGAACCATGCATGATCACCACGGCGGGATAGGGGCCGGTACCGTGAGCCATGGCATCCGGGAGATAGAGGCGTCCGATGAGTGTCAGGCGCTGGGCGTCATCCGGATATCCAGGCACGGCCTGAAGCTGGGCGGTGGGCGTTGGAATGGCTTCGGTAATGAGCTCGGCCGGGACGTCAAAAAAGACCTCCTCGAAGGTTGCGGCATGGTTGGCTGTGGGCAGGACCGACGCGAGGACGGTCCAAAGAAGCAAGAAGGGCAGTTTCTTCATGGACAGGGAAAAGGGACGACACGCGCCTCTGTGAATTCCTTAGCCGATACCGTGCCAACCTCAGGGAATGGAACGTGTTCCTTCCTGGTCAGGGCCGGATGCTGCCACCCAGTTGGGTGGGATCGAGGGTCACGTGCCGGATGCTCTTCCTTTTCCAGGTGTAGGAAATGTGCACGAGTCCGTCGCGGGTCTGGATCACATAAGGATAGGAAAACTCACCCTTCTCCTTCTCCAGGGTGAGTACGCAATCCCAGGTACGATCCTCCCTGGAGAGCGCCACGTTGAGCATGCCCCTGTTGTTTGGGAAAGGTCCCCGTTTCACGGTGTGGTTGTAGACGAGGAGGGCACGACCATCCTTGAGCAGGGTGGCATCCGTTCCGGAATTTGGATTGGGAAGCCGCGTTGGTGCGATTGGACCCCAGCTTTTGCCACCATCTTTGGACCAGCTCTCTGTCACGATACCCTCCCTGGATCGGCAAAGAACCTGCATGCGACCATCCGGCCATTGGAGAAGCGAGGGCTGGATCGCGGAGAGTCCCGTGTTGCTGGCGACGGGGCCGATGACCTGCCATGTCATGCCCTGGTCCCGGGAAAGCTCGAAGTGCAGCCGCCATCCGTCGTGTTCCGTGCTGCTGGGGCAAAGGATGGAACCATCCGCCAGCTGGATGGGCTTGTTCTTAACGGGACCGATCAGGTTCGGATTGGCTTCTCCAAGCGAGGGATCCCTGCCGAGTCGCCGCGGAGTGCTCCAGGTTTTTCCCTCGTCCGTGCTGGTGGTCAGCATGCCCCACCAGCTGCTGGCCCGGCCCACCTTGGGATCAACCACCTTGTAGAAAAGCATCAGGGGCCCTCCTTCAGGCTGGAACAGCACAGGATTTCCAACGCGATGATCCTGTGTCTCGCCCTCGGTTCCATCCACCACCATCAGGGGTTGGATCCAGTTCCCCTCCTCCTTCCTCGTGAACCAGATCACGTTGTCGATGTCGGGTTCACTGGTGCCTCCGAACCACGCGGCGGCGAGGTTGCCGGAGGGAAGTTCCACAAGCGTTGAGGAGTGGCAGGACGGAGTCGGTGCCTTCTCGGGAGCAAAAAGGAACTCGGTATCGAGCCAGGCGCCTTCGCCGCTTTGTCCAAGGGGAGGCGGCTTGGGCAGGGGCCTGTGCTGGATCTCGGGTGTCCAGATCGCACCGCCGCGATAGCGTTCTCCAACGTTGTAGCGATCATCGGGGACAAAGGCTTGCTCCATGATGGATTCAATCTGCTCCACCTCTTCCGGGTGGGCGGAGGAGACGTCGTGCTCCTCTCCGAGGTCGGTGGCGAGGTTGTAGAGCTGGACCGGGTTGTCCTTTCCGAGCCGGATGCCTTTCCAGTTACCCATGCGCACCGCCTGGTCGAAACGGTTCCGGTTGTGTCCGTAGTCCCAGTAGAGCCATGGATGAGGCTGGTTCAGGGATTTCCCTTTGAGCGCCTCAAGGATGTTGATTCCATCCACTTTGGAAGGCAGGTGACCCTTGGCGAGCGAGACCAGCGTGGGAAGCATGTCCTGGAAGGCGATCACCTCCTTTGAAATCCCTCCCGCAGGAACCGTCCCGGGCCAGCGGGCAATAAAGGGAACCCGGATGCCACCCTCGGTGAGGTCCCGCTTGAATCCACGCAAGGGACCGCTGGAGCGAAAGTGTTCTCCATTGATCTTGTGTCCGCCATTGTCGCTGGTGAAGACGATCAGGGTGTTTTCCCTCTTGCCCAGTTCATCTACCAGTGCGACCAGTCTTCCCACATCACGGTCGAGCCGGTGCACCATGGCGGCATACTTCTTGGAGCGCTCGTTCCAGTCCCGATCCGAATACGGCTCGGTCGATGGCACTGGAAAGCGGTCCTTGTCCTCTTCTGGTGAGGAGAAGTGCGGAATGGTGTAGGCGGCATAGAGGAAGAAGGGTTCATTGCCCGAGTCCCGGACAAACTTCATGGCCCTTTCGGTCAGCAGATCATGGCTGTAGTGCTTCCTTGTCCGGGAGTTGCCCGGCAGCTCCAGCCGGCCCTCATTGTCATCGAGGTACTCGGAGTAGAAGTGATGGGCGTGGTCCTGGTTCAGGTAGCCGAACCACATGTCGAATCCCTGGTTGGTCGCCCGTCCCACCGTGTGGGCATCACCGAGCGACCACTTCCCGACGCCTCCGCACCGGTAGCCGGCTTCCTTCAGAAGTTCGGCGATGGTGACATCGTCTTCCTGGAGGTAGGTGTGGTAGTGTGGAACATTGTCACGGGCGGGCGAATGGCCATTGTGAAGGCCGGTCATCAGGGTAGCGCGGCTGGGTGTGCAGACGGGGCCACCGGCATAGGCCTGGGTGAACCGTAGGCCCTCGGAGGCCAGTTGATCGATATGCGGTGTGCGGATGAGCTTCTGGCCGTAGCATCCGAGGTCCCCATAACCCAGGTCATCCGCCATGATGAAAATGATGTTGGGCTTGTCATGGGCCTTGGAAAACGCGCTGCCAGGCAGACAGGTGTACATCATGGTCCCGAGCAATGCGGCCATCAGGTGTCTCATGGGGGACAGCATGCACGATGGCGCTGGGGGAGGCGATTGCCGACTGGATGCGCCGGCGATGAATCTTCGAAAGGTAAATGGGGCGGCTTGACCGGGTGAATTCCTTCTCCGATGGTCTCGTCCCACCTCTTT
>Ga0181582_10004346_pt1 | contig 11466 bp, 6 predicted proteins | sample 071ome_32_FD_132438 | JGI IMG/M metagenome (GOLD analysis project Ga0181582, IMG submission 132438) | Coastal salt marsh microbial communities from the Groves Creek Marsh, Skidaway Island, Georgia - 071405AT metaG (megahit assembly) | ecosystem: Environmental > Aquatic > Marine > Intertidal zone... | reverse complement strand
TGGTATGCATACTGGCCGAGATCATCGGTCGCAAGCCGCTATTTCCGGGAAATGACTTCATCCATCAGATGCAGCTCATCATCGACACCCTCGGCTCGCCCGAGGAGGCGGATCTGGATTTCATCTCCTCCGAGTACGCGCGCAAGTACATCGCTAGCCTTCCGCACAGACCCAAGGTTGACTTCGCGACGCTCTATCCGCACGCCAGCGCGTGCGCCATCGATCTCTTGGAGCGTATTCTGGTCTTTGACCCGCGTCGCAGGATCTCCGTCGACGAGGCGCTCGCTCATCCGTGGCTCGCCGGTCTCCACGATCCGCGCGCCGAACCGACCTTCGTCCACGACGCGCGAGACGCCGACCTCGCGCCTCTGGACGAACCAGACGTGCGCGTGCCCGACGACTGCCTACGCGACGCCATGTGCGCGCAAATGCGCGCCGTGCGAGCGGACGCCGCCCGCACTCGCGCCCGCATCCGCTAGCCGCTCTCATGTAATCCGCGACAGTTGACGGCGCCGCGCGGCGTCAAAAAACAGCCTTCCACCTGTCCATTAAAAGTGAAAAGTCTTCCTCTCCGAGCGTCACGTCGCGTCGTCGGGCATCATGCGCGCGCTCGCGCGGCGAGCGCTCCTCACGCTCGTCGCCATGTCCGCCGCCGCGTCCGCGTCCACGCTCGCGTACGACGCGGCGTCGTTTTACGACGGCTCAACGACCGGTTTCGTGGACGTGCCCGCGAGCGCGTTGCCGAGCGGATTATCCATCAAATATCGCGTCGATCGACGAGCGGACGCGTCGAGCGGTGAGCAAGGGTCGGTGACGTTCGTCGTGCGCAACGCGAACGGTGCGGTGTGGACGGGACTCGGTTTCAACTCGAACCCCGGCATGTTCGGCGGGGACTTTGTCGTCTTCGAGCCGGAGGCGACGCAGGCGACGTTTCGGGACATGCACAATCATAAGAAGCCGTACGAGGCGCCGGTGGATGACGATGTGTTCAATTTGACGCCGCTGCGCGCGTACAAATCGTCGTCGAGCGTGGAGTTTGAGTTCTCACGACCGCTCGTCGCGTGTCGAGTGCCGGAACTGGACGAGTCGACGGTGTCGCGACGGCGGTTACTCGCGGCGGTAAATAATGCGCCGCGACCTGTGAACGCGTCGAGTTATATGAGCGCGTCGCAGGACGTCTCCATAAACGCGAAGCAGGGTCTGTACTTGCTCTACGCGTGGGGCTCGGGGGCGACGTTTTCACAGCACGCGCAAAACGCTCGAGGCGCGCATTTTATACACATCGTGGACGAGCCAGAGGTGAACGTCATCGACATCAACTCGTACGTAGATGTTCGACCCAGGGTTGCCACCGAGATGGGGACGACGTCTACATTTTACGCGTGCACGAAGCACGATTTGGGAACGACGGCGCGTTACGTGACGGGTTGGGAAGTCATCAACGCAAATCCCGCAAATTTACATCACGCGCAACTTTACGCGTGCACGGATGGGACGAACGCGCAAAACGACGTGCTTGGAAGTGGAAGCGGCGCCAAGAAAGATTACGGATACTCCGTAAACGGAGGGTCGTTTACAGGTGATCCGAGCGCGAGCGCGAGCGACGTAAGCTCTTGCAGTAGCATGAATGAAAAATGCGCCGAGGTCGTCGCCTCCTGGGCCATCGGCGGCGGTCGCGTTGTGTTTCCAAACGGTACTTCGCGCGTTTTCGGTGGGAGCGGATCTAACGCCATCCGATACGTTTTGCTTGAGCGCCATTTCAACAACAACGTCGCTACCGTTGCCGCCCTGAGGGACAGTTCCGGTTTCAGACTTTTCACCACGACAGCGGCGCCGACGAACGGTGAAGTGGGCATCTTTCTCGCGGGAATCCCCGCGTCAAATTTACTCACAATCGGGGCGAACGGCATGTATAGCCACGTGGCCAAGTGTCCGGGCGCGTGCACGACACGCTTATTCGGAACGCAGGAGATGCGGATGTTTGCGTATTTCCCCCACCAACATACCACGGGGCGCGCGAGCTTCGTAAGGCACGTCAGAAACGGTGTCGAGTTGCCTCCCCTCACGAGCACCCCGTTTTACGATTTCGATTTTCAAGTGTTCAACTGGATGAACAACTTTACTCGCATCGTGAAGCCTGGCGATGATTTAGTCGTCGAGTGCGTTTACGACACGCGAGGGCGGACAAACCCAACAACGATGGGTGAGGCCACTACGGACGAGATGTGCTTCATGTACTTTTTGTACTACCCCAAAATGGACCTATTTTCGTGCTTCGACTTGCAGGCCGTGCAGTACACTTCTTGCGCGCGCCCGGGTGGTCTGTCGCGAATCGGCGTTGACGTGTCCACCGTGCTCGCAAACGCCATCAATATTAATGTGGAGTACGAGAACTCCGCGATCGCGACGTGCGCGACGTCATCGCCACCATCGTCACCGCTGTCTTCATCGCCGTTGCCACCACCGCCGCTGCCATCGCCACCACCTTCGAGCGGTCAAAGAGCGGCATTCGGGTCGATGACGCTTCCATTTATCTTCGCCGTCTTGTGCAATTTTATTGTTCGTTTTTGAGCTTTTGTAACAATAGCGCCCGATCATGTTCACAAGAACGAACCCAGACGACACAAAACGTCGAAGCGAAAACATGGGATACACGGTGCACGCGGGGGGATTTCATGAAAGGGAGCCGAAACGCATCGGCTCCTTGTACGAGTGCGACTACGATCCAGAAAGAGCTAAGAAGAACGGTGATGACCACGCGTGGTACGACTTTTACGCGTCGGCAGTGGGTACCGATCGCGACGGAAATGTCGACAACACCAACGTCGGTTGCATTCATCCGGCTGCTCGAAGTAGCGGCGCGGATACGCCGTTTCGACCGAGCGTGAAGAACATGGCGCCGAGAAAGAAGGAATGGAAGCAGAGCGAGACAAACACACAGCTTCCCGCGCGCTCGTGAGTCGATCGCGTCTCGAAATCTACGAAAAACGCCGTAACGCTCATCGTGTGCACGAATCGATTGTTACACAAAAAATCTCGATTTTATCACACGCACTTTGTCGCTTGCTTGTTGTTACTCCGGATGTCCCGTCGCGAGAGGACAGCTTTCATCTGAACCCCATTCAGTCCAAGAGCCGTCGTAAACGGCTACGTTCTCCACGCCGCACCGATGCAACCCGAGCGCTAGTATGCATGCTGTCACGCCAGTGCCGCAAGATGCGACGATTGGTTTGCCTGCAGCGCTGAGATCGAGCCCGCTTGCCTCGAACACTCGTCTCAATTCGTCGACGGATTTGAACTTCTTATCGCTGTCCAGCAAGTCACCGAAAAAGACGTTCCTACTCCCAGGAATATGTCCCGACCGCACGCCTGCGCGCGGTTCCTTGGTCTCCCCGCGAAATCGCGCCGCACCGCGTGCGTCAACGACCTGAAACGTTGCCGCGTTGAGATTTTCCAGCATATCCGCCTTGCTCTTGACCAGTTCCTCTCGAGTGCCCTTGAAATCCTTGCTCCGCGCGTCCCCCTCTCGCGCGCGTCTCGCTCGCATGACCTCTTCACACTTTTTCGCGTGAGCCCGAATTTCGTCCTCGCTCCTCGCGCTCGTGTCCTCGTCGAACCCGCTTGCTCGCCACGCCGGGGCCCCCCCGTCGAGCACGCGCACGTTTTCCCATCCGTGCGCGCGAAACATCCACCACGCCCGCGCCGCGCTGAACATCCCATCCCGATCGTAGATGACGATATCATCGCTCTCACGCAGCCCCAACTCGCGAATCGCCGCCTCAAACGCCTCCGGAGCCGGAAGTTGGTGCGGCGCGCTCGCGTCCCGGTCGCTCGTCGCGTCCACGTCCAAAAACTTCGCACTCGCGCTCAACCTCGACGTCGCGAACTCGCTCACGCCGCTTCGCTTTGCGTCCGGCATGTGCCACGACGCGTCGACGAACGTCAGCGTCGCCGCGTTCGCGTTCGCGTCCGCGACGGAGATCAACGCTCGAGCCACGCGCGCGTCATCATCTTCTCGTCCCATCGCGCGCGCTCGAGCCGCGCGCGCGCGGTGATTCGTCCGCGCGCGATGCGACGCGCTTAAAGTCTTCGCGACGCTCGACGCTCGACGCGCGAGACACTCGACGGCGCGCGACGCGGACGCGACGCGCATTGACGCGCGTTGCCGTCAGGGTGCGACGAGCGGTCGATGTGCGACGCGCGCCCGTCGCTCGCGTCCACGGCGAGTCACCGCGCGCTCGGGGACGCGCGTCGACGCGTCGCGGTCACTCGCGCGGTCACTCGCGCGGGCGCGCGCGTCGTGGCGGTGCGAGCGCTGGGCAAAGATGCGTTCGATGACGCGGATCCGTGGGCGGCGCTCGGTGTCGCGCGCGGTGCGTCGCGCGAGGCGGTGAAACGGGCGTACAAGCGCCTGGCGAAGATGCACCACCCTGACGTCACGCGCGAGGCGAAGGACGCGGAGGCGTCGCTGGAGATTTTTATTCGCGCCAAGACGGCGTACGAGGCGCTCACGCGGTCGACGACGGGAGATTTGCGAGACGTCAAGACGGAGGCTTGGAGACAGAAATGGATGACACAGTTGAAGAAAATGCGCGATATGGAGCTCACGCGCTCGCGGCGAGTGCGAGCGGTGAGGGAGGCGCGCGCGGCACGAGCGAGAGAGGCGGCGAGCGCGAGCGACGACGCGAACGCGCCCGCGAGCGCCGTCGGCACCGAGGAGATGCGCCAACAGATAGACGCGCAAATCGCCGGTCTTCGTGATCGTGGTCGTCGTCGGCGCAACGTCATGAAGCCGAAAGTGCGAAATTGGCGAGAGCCGTTTCCGCTTGAGGACGACGTGTACTCGTGGAATCACGAGGTTCAGTGATTTGCTGTCAAAGCTGCCTTCATAGGAGTGCGAGTTGTATGATTTGTGTAGATATTTGCCGCCGATTAAAATGTAACCTAATTAACCTAATCGATTCGCTCTCGGGCCGTGCTTTTGCGGAAAAATAGTCCGCGACGAGGCTTCTTTTTGAAGGACTGCTGCACCTTGCTCAGTTCCTCGTCAACGACATCGACAATGCGCGTGCCGCTCGGAGTGCGCGTGATTCGCGATGATTCTCTCACGAGAACTTCGCTGATCCCCAAATGAAGTTTTCCGTTTCCATCCGCGCCGCCGTTTCGCAAACGATCGGGTTTCAACCACTTCAATGTGCGGAATCGAACCCAGGCGTCGCGTGCGTCAAGTCGCGCCTCGCTGGATGCGCGAATGAGGCGCATCGGTGCCTGCAGAGCGCGGATCGGGACGTCCACAGCAAAAGCGATGAGTTTTCCGAACATGTGCACGGAAGCACTGCCGGCGTGCACGTCTTTGCGAAATATTTTCACATCCGGAGGGCACTCGTTCCCGGGCACCATGAGCGCTCGTGTGCGGAGAGCGTGTTCACCAGTCAAGGAAGTTGGGGCACGGCTGAGTGCCGCAGACATCCAAAGGATCGGATTGCGTTTTGCTCGTACCTTGAATCGCCTCTGGTTCGCATCCGCCTTTTCGGTTCTCCGCTTCTCGCGAGCGTTCAACTCCGCTCCGACAGATTTTGACACCTGTTCTCGCAGCTTTTTATAATTATCCTTGAAATCAGCTTCAATCGACTCCTTCACGGCGACGATTGTGGAAACAGAGAGAGGTTGCACCGGTACGTAGGCGCCTACTATAAGTTGGATCACGTATTCCGTTTGAACGCTGAGATCCATCAAGCGGGCAGATAAGGCTGGCAGGGTGGGAGCGATGCCGACTGCCCAGATGAAATGCCAGAGTCGAAGCGGCGAGTATTGGTCGAACAGCAAGAGCACTTTCTTCATCAGTAACAGAGCGACGCATGTGGCGAAAGTAAGCAGACACACCAGCAGTGTAAAGTACTTGGATAGCGTGGAATTGTCGTACGTGAGCAGCCTCACCGGACGATCGAGAGAATCCGCCAGCGTTTCCAACTTTGTCCCTACGAGAGAGCACGTGCCAGGCATGAGCCTTGGTCCTCCGTCAGAGATTACTTGATCGATGCGGACAAGAGTTACGCCTGCATCTTTGAGCACTTTCATCAACTTCCACACGATGTCTCGTATGATTCTTAGCACGATTTCAGCCGGATTTGATGCCGTGAGCACTGCAACAGCGTTGTTGATGACATTCTGAGGCATCAACGCCAAAGAAATCGCCGGAAGTTCGTCCTTTATGCCCTTTCGAGCCCGCTTTTTCTTACGATTTTGGATACCCTGTTTGATAGTAGCATCGTTTATCTCAACAGCGCGTCCTCTGTCGACGAGCCTCTTAAGCTTCGCCTCCTCCAAGAGCTCATCGCGGAATTTGCGCAACTTCGTGTTTCGTTTCTTCGCCATTTCGTGAACCTCCTGGCGAAGCCTTTCAAGATCGCTGAGCTCATTTTCGAAAGGCGAAACATATTTGTTTAGATCATCCGTTATGAATCTCGAGCAATATCCGATGAAAAACAATCCAGGAACGATCCAGAGAAGTACAAAACTGCTCAACATTTCTCTTCGAAGCGTCAAACAACACAGTGTGTGGTACGAAACCCAGAGCATCTTCGGCTTTCTGCTCGCTGGAGAGTGTGCGCTCACGAATATCGCGGCGCGAGCGAGCGTTTTCAACGGCATTAGAATGGATTCTACCGCCCGCTGAAGACTTCGAAGCGTGCCGTTTATCGTGTCAGGGATGTGAGACGTCTTCGGCGGCGACGGCATCTGCTGCAGGTACCACTGCCACTCAGCCGTGTTTCCAGTCGGTTTGAACGAGGCTCGGATGCGAACGTACCCCTGCCAATCGCTCAGGCGCGATGTGAATCGTGGATAGACACACATCTCGTGAGTAGGATCCGCCATCTCTTGCGCCTTCAAGTAATGTGAGTTTGGCGGCGTGACGTTGTACCAAGCGTCGATGCACTTATCCTTGCTGTTGATTATATCTATCATGGGAATCGAGACGCCACCAAGAATCCGGTCCACCGAAGACAGCTTGTCGGGACATTTAATGAGTATTCTAATATCCCCAACGACCTCTGTTATAGGGAAATTGAAGCGCTCCTGCGAAGACTTGATGTTCTCTTCCCGGCCGTCCCACATGACCGTTGCGTACACATGCTTGCCAAACTTTTCATTTTCGTGCACCATGGATAGCACACTATCGATGAGTGGAGCGAATTGTTGATACGGCGTTCGGTCTCCCACTACTGAGACTATATTCATCGAAAAAATTCCGAGAGTCCGTCTCGCAACCTGCCCGACAACTCTCAAGTCCTTCGGTGGAACTTTAGCGTACCCGCACCCTAGCAAGACTTCGATCTCTCCTAAATCATCTTCCATCAATCGTAACCACGATTTGGGATTCAACATTGGCTGAACGTTCAGCTTAACTCGCTTCATATCTCCCGGTTTCAGATCGCCCACGGGGATTTGAACGTAACCAATGGCATTTCCATCGCTAAATCTTTCGTCACCATCCTCAAACTCAATCACGTCCTCTTCATCTTCCGAATCGTCGTCCACGGGCGTCGAGGACTCGGAACTCGCTTCGTTCTCATAACACCTCTTCCAACCAAGCCAGCGCATGGCATTCCGCGCGAATCGACTGAACGTAGCAGATCCGTAGACACTCTTCATCTGGCCGACCACTTGAATCGTCACCGTGCGACTGAGAGTCGTCTTTGGCATCACCATCACTTCTGTGTCGAAGGTGAAGCACGGCGTCACGTTGCGTTGGACTTTACTTACGACTAAATCCCTGTGCGTGTTGAGAGCCATGCGAATCTGTACGCACGTGCACTCGGCCAAGTGACGAATGGGCAGATCACGATACTTGAGAGCCTGCACGTACAAATATCGAGTGGTCTCGTGTTGATTGATGTACCTGTCTTCCTCGGAAAGCGGAGGCGGCCGAGGAACGTTCGCGAACGGCGGTCGAGTGGCACTCACGCGAACTATGAGCTCTCCCTTTATCCTGTCCGGAGAGTTCCATGCTAAAGAACTATCTGTGCCTCCGACGAGCATGTTTCTGTTCTTGTCGATTCCGTAGAGCGGAGTAGCTATCTGCTGCCAGGACCCATCTGGCGGAAGCGACGACAACTGCACCAGCGCTGTTCCCATGAGCCTCGTCGAGAAAAGGTTCTGGTCGAAGAGATCGATCACGATTGCAGAGCAACCCGGTCGCGAGACAAGCGTGAACACTTGCCCTATGCCGTCGTTCCACACTGGGTGCAGCGTGTTCATGATCGTGTCCGTTCTGCAAAATTCGTCTTTCGGAGCGTTATCCATGCGAATATATGCAAACGCATCGCAAGATCCCGTGCCAGCATCGATTCGGAACAGTTGCCTCGCCGCCACGACGGCGATATGAACGCTCCGAGCCAGCGCGGTGCCGTCATGTGGACCAATCTTTCCCAAATCGACGGATTCAACGACCTTGCCGGCGTCTTCGCCGACTAGAGCGTGGACTTGAACCCTCAGAATCCCTAAGTCATCCGTGGCACGCGGATGGATCCAGCAAAATTCGCCGGCAGCGTCGGGCGTGACCCTTCGTCTTATGACCAAATCAAGATCCAAGACATCGCCGGATTTTGGAATGGCATCCACAGGCACAGCGCACGCGCCGAGGAAATCGCTCTTGGATAGGAAATCTTTATCCCAAATCGTGAAGACAATCGCCTCTTCATCGCCATCAGGCTGCAAACGCAACAAGAAGCGTTCGTTCCACGTCGGAAAACGTGTACGAGATTTAACAGATGTTGTAAACCTCTCATCGATCGGAGAGTTGTCGAATCCGACTTTCACAAATGGATCGCTCAAGCCTGTAAAGTCGGCATCAAAAACATCCCGGGCGCTCACAATGGAAACGATGATCGCATCGAAACCTCGGCGGCGCTCGGCTGCGGTGTTTTCGTCGGATGGTTGGACGCTCACGTCGTTGCCCCAGTAGTTGCTCTCCCCGATGGCCGGCTCTAAGCGATTTGACGCCCCGAACGAAGCGATGAGCTCGACCTTTACTTTGCTAGGTTTTCGCGTGATGAGTGCTATGCGAATGTTCGCCTTTGTTCCGTCTCTTGGAATCGAGGAGCTCGGTATTGTCGCATACCCGACGACAACTTTTCGTCCAAGAGCGCGAGCCTCCTTCACTTTGATTATGAATTTACCTTCATTGGCACAGTTTGGAAACGTGAACTTGCCCTTAATACCCCACTTTGGGTTGTCAGTGTTCTCGCGTCGAAACGTCTTCACCTTGCGCCGATGCTTATGCCGCTCTTTCCAACTCACCTGCACGTACGTCTTCTTGTGTTTCGTCGTGTACGCCCCACTCGTCTCAAGACCGTGTATCACCACCTCCAAATCATCCGACGCGTCGACGATTTTCGCATCTTCGTCCTTGACACCTGCCAAGTGCAACGCCTTGGCGCGCGGCACCTCATCCTTGTTTGTAAAGTTTGCCGCGAGCACCCGCGCGTGCGGTGCATTCCTCCGCTCCGCGCGACGCCGCTTCTTCACGCTATCACGAAGCATCGATCGCATCGCCTTGGGCTCATGCGATTCTATCGTCTCGTGTTTCTTCGATCTACTCATCGATCGCAATGTCTGGTCGTCGAACATCCCCGGCACGAGCCTCGCGACGACGTCCGCGCCGAGCGCGTCTCCCGAGACGCGCTTCGCCGCGCTCGTGGACGCGCGCGCATCATCATCCAGCGAGCCCGCGTCCGCGCTCCGCGCGGAGGCAGATTCCGACGCCATATATCACCACACGCCCTCGCGCGCGCGCTCGCCTCGCTCGAGGTTCCACGCGAGCGACGCGACGACGACGCGCGATGCGCGTTCGCGTCTTCTCCCACCGCGCGCGCGGACCCGACGCGTATCGCGTGCGGTCGACGCGACGCGACGCGACGCGACGCGACGCGACGCTCGTCACCGCGGTCGTCGACGACGACCACACGAACGAACGCGCCGCACGTCCGCACGAGTGACGCGCGGATGGATGGTTCACGGCATCGCAATCGAGCGCGCGCGCGCGCGCGCGCGACGATACATCAGGGTTGGGCGCGATGACGTATAAAACATCCCGTTCGCCCCGTGTAGCGCGCGAACGAACATCACCGCCGTCGTCGCGTCGTCGTCGTCTCGTCGTCGTCGTCGTCGCCGTCGTCGTCGTCGTCGTCGTGACGACGCGACGCGTCGGAACGCGACGACGTGATATGTCGTGCGTCGTCGCGCGCGCGTCGGGCGCGACGCGCGTCGGTGGCGTCGCGAGCGCGCGACGTCGCTCGATCGCGCGCGATGCGGTCGTTGCGCGCGAGGGGCGATGCGCGCGTGGAGAGGCGTGGACGCGTCGGCGCGCGCGCGAGGGCGTGCGGGCGAGCGCGAGCGCGTACTCGAGTGGGTTATCTACGCTGGAGAATTGTATCGATGCCGAACAGTTCGATCGAGCGATGATGGAGGAGCTCTTCGACGTGGCTGATTTCATGGCGACGGTCGCGCCCGGGAGCGAGGCGTCGACGATGCTGCAGGGATATCTCATGAGCACGATGTTTTACGAGCCGTCGACGCGGACGAGACTGTCGTTTGAGGCGGCGATGGGACGTCTCGGCGGGGGGATCATCAGTACCGAGTCCGCGGGCGAATACTCGAGCGCGGCAAAGGGAGAGACGCTCGAGGACACCATGCGCACGGTGGAGGGATACGCGGACATCATCGTGTTGAGACACTTCACGCAGGGTTCGGCTCGACGCGCCGCTGGGGCGATAAGTAAACCTCTCATCAATGCGGGCGATGGACCGGGTCAGCACCCGACTCAGGCGCTCCTGGACGTGTACACCATTCGGAAAGAAATCGGTCGACTGGACGATTTCAAAATCGCCCTCGTGGGCGACCTCGCGAACGGGCGCACGGTGCGCTCGCTCGCGAGCGCGCTGACACAATTCAACAACGTCAAGTTCTACTTTGTCGCTCCGGAGGTGGTGAAGATGAAGGATGACATCAAACAGCTCCTCACGGCCAAGGGTTGCCACTGGGAGGAGGCGAGCGACTTGCGCCAGGTCGCCGCTGATGTGGACGTCCTGTACCAAACGCGCATTCAGAAGGAGCGATTCCTCAATCTCGAGGATTACGTCAAGGCGAGCGGGAAGTACATCGTGGATAAATCTATCATGGACGTCCTTCCGAAGACCTCGGTTGTGATGCACCCGCTCCCTCGCGTGGATGAGATCACCGTCGACTGCGACTCGGACCCGCGCGCGGGGTACTTTCGTCAGGCGCAAAACGGCCTCTTCATACGCATGGCGCTTCTCAAGGTTTTGTTGCGCGTGTGAGAGAAGGGACGAAGAGAGAATGAAGATAAAACGTCCATCTCTCGCCACCGCGCGCGTCCCGCGTTTAATATCGACGACGCCGTCGTCGTCGTCGTCGTCGTCGTCGTCGTCGCGGCTTTTTACGTTG
>Ga0181582_10004342_pt1 | contig 11472 bp, 6 predicted proteins | sample 071ome_32_FD_132438 | JGI IMG/M metagenome (GOLD analysis project Ga0181582, IMG submission 132438) | Coastal salt marsh microbial communities from the Groves Creek Marsh, Skidaway Island, Georgia - 071405AT metaG (megahit assembly) | ecosystem: Environmental > Aquatic > Marine > Intertidal zone... | reverse complement strand
CGCCGCCTGCGCCGCCCGCCGCTTCCCCGCGGGGACCGCCCCCTCCGCCCCCGCCAGCTCCGCCCGCGCCCGCGCCCCCGGGCCCTTGGGCGCCCCCCCCGGCCGCGCCGCCGGCGGCGCCCGCGCCTTGATCAGCCCGTACCTCCCCCGCGTCACCAGCTCGTACACGTCCTTCAGCATCCGCCGCCCCGCCCCGTGGTACTTTGTCAGCGGCGCGTTGTACACCATGCAGTTCTGGCACATGCGCTCGAGGTCGTCCAGGAAGGCGTCCCAGTCGGCGTACTCGCCGCGGTCGATCTTCTGCCGCGCCGTCTGGAGGTCCATCGGGTCCGAGATGACGGTCGAGTACCCCGGGGCGACCACGTCCGTGACGGGCCGCGCAAAGATGCCGTAGGGGTCCTTCCGCTTGATGCGCTCCAGGACGGCCTTGAGGACGCCGCGGTCCGCGGGAACGTCCTCGGCGTCCTCGCGGGGCTCCGGGCGCTGGGGGACGTCGGGGGCGGGCCTGGGGGCCGGGAAGTCGTCGGTCGCGGCGCCCAGGGCCATGCCCCCGATGTTGAACTTGAGGCTCCCGGGGGCCGCCAGGGCGGGCCGGACGCGGGGGCGCTTCGGCGGCGGGGTCCGCGGCGGGGCGTCCATCGGGTTCTTGGGCGGCCCGCGCTTCCGGTTCGCCTTGCGCGCCGCCACGCTGACCTGGTCCGCCGCGCCGGGGACCCGGAACTTCAGCGTGGGGCCGCCCGGGCCCAGCCCCGCCAGCTTGATCTTGGGTAAGCCCCCGCCGCCAGAGCTCGGCACGAGCGACGCCCCGGACAGCCCCCCCAGCTTGATCTTGGGCAGTCCACTGCCCCCCTTGACGAGCGGCGAGGCGGAGAAGCCGCCCCCGCCGACCGCGGCGCCCCCGATCTTCACCTTGAGGCCCGCAAAGCCGGTGCCTGAGGGTGGCGTGATCTTCATCTTGGGGATTCCGGGCCCGACCGAAGACTGCGGCGTGATACCCCCCGCCTGTTTCTTCGGCCGCGGGCGCTTCGGGCCCGCCGGCTTCTTCGCCGCCGCGGAGCCCAGCGCACTGATCCCGCCCGACGCGGGGGTCAGCCCTCCGACCTTGAACTTGAGGCCCGACCCGGCGGGCGGGTGCGCCGACCCCGGGGCCGAGCCGTCCACCTTGACCCCGCCCACCTTGATCCCGAGCTTGATGCCGCCCGCAGACGACCCCTCGGCGGACTGGGGCGTCACGTACCCTGCCCCAGCCCCGCTGAAAGGCGTGGCCGCGCCAGGAGTGATGGGCGTGGCGCCCACCCTGACCGCCGAGAGCTTCATCTTGAGCGCTGGCGGAGCGGAACCGGGCGTCGGGGTGACGGCGGGCTTGTCCCCGTCCCTGTTCTCCCCCTCGGGCTGCGGGAGGACGGAGGGGCCGGGCACCCGGGTCATGGGCCCACCCCGGGACTTTCCACAGGGAGGGGAACGGCGACCGGGGCCGTCACAGGGTACAGTCTGGGGAGATTGGGCGTGCAACGGCCGGAAATTTCGTGATGTCCCAGGTTGAGAGACAATACCGGGATATGACGGCCCGATGGAGTAACACGGAGCAGTTTGGCCCCCGGACGCCGAGGACCGGGGTTAGTACCCCGTGGCCCCGCGCGGGGATACCATCTAGGCTGCGCACCTTGTCACTGGCCGGCGGAGTCACCCCACCAAAGTTGAACTTGAGCTTCATCCCGCTCATCGTGGCTCTCGGCAAGGCCGGGGGCCCACTCCTGTGCTCCAGGAGCTATTTCCACTAGAACGAGGCCTCTCTCCCTCTCGATTCTAGACTTCCATGCCTAATCTTGGGACAACAGTGTTTATACTGGGATTATTTATGAGAGTGACGGGTCAATTTCGACAGCCTCGGCCGTAGAGGGCCCGGGGAGGCGTCTCTCCCGGCTCCAGCGCCTAGAAGAAGATGTGGCGCAAGGAGCCTCTGCGCGGGGAAGAAGCGTCAGAGACGGTCCCCGTTGCAATAGTGGGGGGTGTTTGTCTCGCGACCACTCGAGAACGGGGCACTTCAGGGGCCCCTCCGGCGAGGCCTTCGTGGGGGGCGGTCCCCTCGGTCAGGGCCCCGGTAGGCCTGTCACCGTGACTGGCCCACGTCGTGGGCGCCGTAGACGCGGGGTACGATGCGGGGCGCCTGCGGGAGGAGAGCCCACCCGGGGATTGCAAGGCCCGGGCCGCCAGCGGTCCCACAGGCACGGGTGCCGCCTGCGCGGCCCCCAGTCCCCCCCTCCCCCCCGCCCCTCCTGCCACGGCCGCTTCTCAGTGGTCGACAGCAGGGGGATGGGATGCCCGAGTGTCGCTGCGCGGTACCGGGGGCCCCGGTCCCTTTTTCCGAGGGCTCACCGTGAGGAGAAGACGGGGAGGGCGGTGACTTCGGGGGTGCCAGCGCGTGGCCGTGGGGCTCCCTCCCGGCCGTGTTCTTGCGGCCCCCAGGGTGGGCCCCTCGCACCCCCCCCGGGGGTCATCTGCGATCCCCGCTCCGCCCGATCCTCATTGTCGTTGTCTTAACTTTTTGTCTTGGATTGGGAATCCCCCTCTGGATAGGTAGAAAGGGAGAAGAGAAGAATGACTTCGCACATGAGGATGGGTCTCCACGACGAGAACGCTGCCGCTGGGGCGCTGGGCAAGAAGGCGGTGGGCGGCGGCGGCTCCACCGCGTCATTCCGGAGGTAAGAGACGCTTACGCCGACCAATCTCGCCATAGAGACATCACAGTGGCCCGCACGGCATCCTGAAAATATGAGGGAACGTTGTTGATTCCCACGGAGGGAAGGGCCTCTTGGCTGTCGATACCTGCATGTTCTCGGTATTACGCCTTGAATTCTGGCGAAAATTAACCAAAATATTCTTCATGTACCGCAGACCGCTCCAGGACTTCTCCAACAAGCTCGCGGACGGCATCGCTGGTCGGTTGCCTGGGAAGAGCCTCAAGGGTGCCGACGGCAAGGAGCCGGTGAGCTTTCGCTTCATTTCACACGCCATGAATATACCTAAACTCTCCAGGAGATCCCTGATATGGTCGTGAAGACCAAATTACAGGTGTTCGGACCGCGGAGAGTTCTTCGTGACCCGATATTTCGCCGATGAATTGGAACCCTGCACGTTTTACACGATCCGTCCGTCTATTCTATCATAAAATAACGCGTGGGTCCCGCATAAACCCCCCGTTTCCACCTCTATCGCCACTCCATCTGCTACCTGTCGATGTTGTGTTTTGGACTCCCCCCCCCCCCGGGCAGGAATCGAGGGCTCGCTCACCGCACGCCCCGCACCTTCCCCCCGCAGACCCACCACTACGCCACCAGGTCCCGTGCCAACGCGCTGAGGACCCGCGACCCCAACAGCGACGATGTCGACGCCGACAGTGGGATGTCATGGAGCCAGGTCCTGGAGAACAGGTGCCCCCCACCCCCCCACTGCGGCGCATTCCCCGCTATCGCGTGGCCCGAGCCCCGAACTTGACTCGACGAAGGGCATGAGCTCGACCGCGGGGTCCTGGCGCCACCCCCGACCGCTCCTCCCGACCCGTTGCAGGACCCACGAGGGGCGCCGCGCCTCGGTGCAGAGCCCTTCCGCCCCCCTCCCCGACATCGACGCGGCCGACCGCAAGAACCCCCTCGCGGCCACGGAGTACGTCCTGGACATCATGGACTACTACAAGCGCGTCCAGTCCAAGTACCAGGTCAACGCCGACTACATGACCCACCAGACGGACATCAACGAGCGGGTGAGCCCCTCTGCTCACCTCCCCCACCTCCCAGCTTCATGCTGCCGCCCCTGCAGCCCATGCCGGGGCCGCGGGGACGCTTTCCCCCCCCGAATCCGGCGCGCATGTTTCTTATGTATTCCATGTACCCAACAGATAGGCGGAGAGTCCCCGGGAAAGATCCGGCCGGCGTCCGGACTTCAACCGGCCCCCTGCTCACAACCGCCCCCCCCGGACCTCACAACCGCCCCCCCCGGCTCGTCGGCCGGCCCGGCGGTCCCCCCGCCCACCCGCCGCCCCCCCGCCGCCGCCGCAGATGCGTGCCATCCTGGTCGACTGGCTCGTGGAGGTGCACCTCAAGTTCAAGCTGATGCCGGAGACGCTCTACCTGACGGTCAACGTCATTGACCGTTACCTGGCCAAGAAGCAGGTGACGCGGAAGAACCTGCAGCTCGTGGGGGTGACGGCGATGCTGATCGCGTCCAAGTACGAGGAGATCTGGGCCCCCGAGGTGCGCGACTTCGTGTACATCTCGGACCGCGCCTACACGCGGGAGCAGATCCTGCAGATGGAGAAGATGATGCTCAACGACCTCGCCTTCCACCTGACCGTGCCGACCGTGTGGCCCTTCATGAACCGGTTCCTCAAGGCGTGCGGGTCGGACCGGCAGACGGGCATGGTAGCGGGGTACCTGGTGGAGCTCGCCCTGGTCGACTACCAGATGGTCAAGTACAAGCCCTCGCAGCTCGCCTGCGCCGCCGTGTACGCCGCCAACGCCGCCCTCGGACACGAGCGCATGCCCTACGCCATGGAGCGCCACTCCGGCTTCTCCGAGTCCGACATCAAGGACTGCGCCCGCGACCTCGTCCGCCTGATGGAGAAGGCCCCCCGCGCCAACCTCGTCGCCGTCAACAAGAAGTACGGCTCCACCAAGTTCATGGAGGCCGCCCTGACCCCCGTGCCCTCCGACCTCCTCCCCGAGGCCTGAGGCGGGGGGTGGCGCCCCCTGTGACGCCTCCCTCTCGTGACCCCGGGGCCGGATGACTGTGCCCGACCGAGAAAATGTGAGACCAGACGACAAACCACACGCACTCCCGCCCCCTGCCCTCGTGCCGTCCCGGGGGGCCCCGCCATGTGACCTGCCCCGCGCGGAGCGCGTCGCCCCCGGTTGAAACGCTGACCCCCGGGCCGCCGCCCTGCCCCCCTCCGGCGGGCCTCACTTCCCCCCGGGCCTCCAGGCGTCCGCCTCGAACGTGTCGCCGCTCCCCCTGCCCGCCTGCACCGGTTCGTCCCACTTGTCCCCGGGGACCTTCTGCCCCTGCCCGCTCTTGCTGATCTGGCGCAGGAACGCGTCCACGTCGGGCCCCCCCGCCTCGCCCGCCGCGGACCCCCGGCTCCGCATCCGCCGCTGCTCCTCCTCCCGCTGGAGCGCCGCGGCCCGCGCCCGCACCGTCTCGCGGTGCTCGGCGATCCGCCGCAGCTCCTCCGCGGTGGGGGGGTGGTCGCGCGCCCCGTGGAGCCACTGCCGCCACGCGGGGGGCAGGTCGTTGATGTCCCACTCGACCGGGTCGGCTGGCCGGCACTCGCGCCGCTCCACCACGTCCCCGTTGTCGTTCCGGTCCTCCCACCTGCGGGCGGGCGGGCAGCCGGGGGGCGGGGGGGTCGAGAGGGCCGGGCGCGGGCCGAGCGGGGCACCCGGGCCCGGGGCGCGGCTGTCGGCGGGGACGTGCGAGACGGCGCGGCGGGCCCGGGGAGCCTCGCAGCGGGACGGGCGGGGCAGGGAGCGGGCGCGCCTGAAGTACTTGGTGCCGATCTCGTCCACCCCCACCAGCTCCTTCATCCCCAGGAGCCGCCGGAAGCGGCTCGCGAGCCCCGTCGCCACGGCTCGGTGGTACACCATGCCCTCTTCTCTTGCTCTCAACCCGGCGGGTCTGCAGATCCTGGCAATTCGAAGCGAGCGGAAGGAGGCCACGCTCGGGTCCGGGACGCTGCACGGGTGTTCTGGCGTTTGGCCCGGCCGACTCCCTCTCCGGGGCTATATGGGCCGCGCGAGACCGTCCCGCGTGCGTATCCTACGCACCTCACTCGCTACCCGGGTGAAGCAGCCAAGATGACTGCGCGTGTGTTGGCCTCGGCCACCGCGAGCACCTCGCGGTGCCACCCGTCACTCCCCCGCCTCCCTTGCCGCGCGCTTTCCGTATCTGCGCGCACGGCCCCCGTGCACAAGAATAGGACCGACCTCAAGACGATGGCCGGTGAGCTCTCCCCCCGGTATATGGCCCACGGGGCGCGCGATGTCGCGCTTCCTGTGCTGTGGCCTGGCCCCCCATCGTTCGCGCCCACGCCCCACCTGGTGGCTCTGCGCCCCGATGGAGCCGCGCTTGCCGGTAATCGAAGCATGTTCCCACCCTGGGTAGACCTTTCGTCCGCTATTTCCTCCCCCTGGCGCAGAAGGAGGCGCTGGTTCCGGGGGGGGGGTGACGGCTGGGGCTGGGGGTGCGGGCCTTAGCCGAGACGGAAAGGCGTACCACCAGATTCTCACCGAGGACTATGAATTCCTCATCAGGCGAGTCCCACGGCGCGCACGGACCAGAACACACCGCGCCTTCGCGCGGGCTCGGGGGCCCAGCGACTCCCTCGGGACGACCGGCGGGGGCCTCGGCCAGTGACGAACAAAACTCACGCCCTTTTCCGACTGCCACGTTCGGCTCCCCGCCCCAGGACACGCCGTCCCGGCGCCCAGCGGGGCGTCCTCCCTCCCGCGCGCCCCCCGCACGGACCCACGCGCTCCGCGCCTCCCGCGGATGCACCGTGGGGGAGCGGGGGGGGCCCGGGCGGGGGGGGGGGCGCCTGGCCAGGGGCCGGGGCGGTGCTGGGAACCGGGGGGGCGGGCGATACGCCGTCGGCGGCCTCGGGCCGTGCCTGGCCTGGCGGCGATCCACGCCTGCCGAACGAGCCGCCGCGGCCGACGCGCCCGTCATGAGCGACCAATGACTCTTAGGCCTCACCCCTCGCCCCCCGCCCCGCCCCACCTCGCCCCACCTCGCCCCGCTTCGCCCCTGTCCCCCAGCCCCGACGCCGTCCCCTCCCCACGGTCACCTCCCCGCAGCACGAACGAGCGGGAGGAGCTCGACCTGAGCGACGCGTTCGCCAGGAGGAGGGTGGAGGGAGCCGAGTTCGCCCCCTGCCCCGTTGAGGGGGGGGTCGCCGGGGGATTCCGCCCCTACGCCGAGGTGCCGTGGCAGACGTTCCTCAGCCCGGATGTGATGAAGGGCAAGCCCACGGCGCAGTTCGTGACGACGAGGGTCATCCTCGTGCCCATGTCCCAGACCCAGCCCGTGCGCCTCGTGTACGACGGCGTGGCGCTCGTCGAGGGCAGCGCCGGGGCCATCACCGCCCCCGCGATCGAGTACGACGGGGAGATCGACCAGATGGTCGACCCCGTCCTCCGCGTCATGCGCAACAAGCTCGTCGTCGCCGACTCGTCCCGCGCCCCCGACCCTGAGCGCGTCGTCAAGGCCCACACGCTCCAGAAGGACCCGTCGGAGCTCGAGGCAGAAATCCCCGAGCTCGACGAGATGGACGCCATGAACCAGGGCCTCGACGAGCCCGATGTGCCCTCCGTGGACCTCGTCTGAGGGCTGTGGGCTGTGGGGCCCCGACGAGCCCGACGCGCCCTCCGTGGACCTCGCCCGAGGGCGCTCGCCGCTCACGAGACGCACCCGCCGCTCACGGGACGCACGAGCTCGGGTCTATGTGGCCCCTGGGGCCGGGCGTCCGGTTGAACTGGCGGCAATGGGGCTAGGGAGCTGGGGAGGCTCCCGCATGCCGCCCCCTCACGCGTCCGCGTCTGGGGCGGGGGCCTGGGCGAGGCCCTTGCGGCCCAGCAGGTAGAGGGCACAGCGGAACTGGAGGAGCCCCTCGTCGACGGCGGGGGTGGCAGCGTCGTCGGGGGCGAGAGTGGCGGGCTGGGAGCCCGCGGGGCACGCGCACCGGGCGTCGGCGCCGACCGAGCCGCTGACGACCTGGGCGAGGGCGCCCGCCGGGCCGGCGCGGGCCTGCAGGGACGCATCCCCGGCGTTGACCTGGGTCGCCCCGGGGGGGCCGACGTTGACCTGCGTGCCGTCGGCGTTGACCTGGGCCTGGGAGGCGCCGGGGGCCGCGACGTTGGCCTGGGTCGCCGAGCCGCCCGTGGAGACATTGGCCTGCTGCGTCGGCCCGAGGGGGTCCTGCGCGTCGGCGGCGGGGGCAGCTGCCCATGGGTCGGTCACCACGCAAGCGCACGCGTCGCCCTCCTTGGGCGCGGCGTCGGCCGGGGGGATCTCGACGCCGTCGACGAAGACGCGGCCGTTGACGACGACGATGCTGGACCCGGGCCCCGCGCTCGTGCCGACGCCCCCCGGCGCGGTGGGCACTCCGTCGCAGTACGTGCGGCCGTTGACCATGGTGACCGACTGGCCCGGGGGGCAGGTGCCGGGGCCGGCGACATTGACCGAGGTCCCGCCAGGGCCCGTGGACGTCGAAACCTGGGACGTGGTGCCGCCGCCAGTGGACGTGTTGACCTGTGAGACGGTCCCGAGGCCGCCCCCCGCCTGCACGCTCTGCTGCACCGAGCCGCCAGCGCCGGTGGTCTGGGTGACGGAGGAGCCGGAGCGGAGGGGTTCGGTGTCCGGGAGGGCGGCCCCCTCCTTCAGCTTCACGTCGTAGAGACCGTCGGGGGTCTCCACGAGCTCGAAGGGGGCGCAGAGGGCGGCCAGGTCGCCCGTCGACACGACGACGACGGCCCCCGTGGCGGGGTCGGGGGTGCCGGCGGGGGCGGGCGAGGCCTGGGGCCGGCAGGTCCCGCGGCAGGGCACGCATGTGCGGCTCTTGATGCTCCCGGTGACCGTCTCAAGGACCTCCTTGCCGGCGGGGCACCCGCCGAGGGGCACGAGGTTGGTGCACAGGGTGAACCCCGCGCACGCCGGGTCCGCCGAGGCGCCTCCCGTTGAGATGGTGGAGCCGCCGGGCCCCGTGGAGATGAGAGTCTGCCGCAATCTCCTGCCTTGACGGGTGGCAAGAGCATCTGCGTCTCGGAGTGAGGAGGAATCCATGTAACGGATCCGGGAGCGCTATCGCATGATTTCGCGACTCGGCTTACAGGAAATGAATGTCTGTGGCTTCTCGAGGGTATATTTTCATATTTAAAATACAGGAGGATCGTAGGTCCCCGGTAAGGATCCTAACCGCGGGGTCCACCGGAGAGAAGGAGGAGCCCGAGGAGGCTCAGGAGGCCGAAGCCGCGTCCCATGGCGAAGGTTTGGCGATTTCCTGTGGATTTCGGGGTCGACAAGAGCCCGCGGTTCAATTGTCGGGACAAGTGGAGCGATCGCGCCCCCCGGGACGACCCTAGGCGCCCCGCGTCCCAACCGACACTGGGGCCACGACTGGCGCACCGTCGCAAGTGGCTAACCTTGAGCTGGGGGCAGCATCACCGCCGGCCCATGTGCTGCTTGAGCCAGGCCGCGACGTTGATCCACGACTCGAACTCGGTCTGGGGGGTCCCCAGATCGTGCTTGTCCTCCGGGAACATAAGCACGCGCACTTCGAGCGGGTCGGCCCGGTCCATGAGGGCGGTGATGTACTGCTTGGCGTCCTTGGCGGGAACGCGGGCGTCCTTGCCGCCGAGGAGCATGAGGAGCGGGGCGGTGACCTTGTCCACGTACGCGATGGGGGACTTGGCTCGCATCGTCGCCATGTCCTCCACGCTCGGGTTGACCGTGAACCGCCGCTTCCCCTCCTCGCTCCCGAACGTCTCGACGTAGCACCAGTCGGGGATGTCCGAGATCCCGCTCATGAGTGAGATGTTGCAAACGGGGTTCCGCATGATCCCGCACTTGAATTTGGACGGGTGCTGCCCGAGGAGGTGGCCCGTTAAGAAGCCCCCGTGCGAGCCCCCGCACACGGCCACGTCCGACGCGTCCGCCAGCCCCGCCGCCGCAGCGGCGTCAAGCGCCGCCAGGCAGTCGGCCACGTCGACCTCCCCGATCCGGCCCGGGAGCGCCTGGATGACCGCCTCCCCGAATCCCGTGGACCCCCGGAAGTTGACCAGCACCACGTGGTACCCGAGCGCGCACAGGAACGCGTAGTACATGACGAAGCTCGTCGTGAAGGCCCCGTGGGGGCCCCCGTGGGGCACGAGGACACAGGGCGCCGGCCCGGGGGCCGACCGCCGGTGGAGAACGATGGCCTCGCAGGCGTCCTCGGCGGGGCCCGCGTGCCCCCCCCCCTCGGTGCCGGCGTCGAGGAGTACCCCAGCCGCGGCATCCCCGTCGCCCCCCTCGGGGTCCCCGTAGGGCACCTGGAGCACGGTGTACTCCATGTCGAGGAGCGCCGCCTCGACGGCGGGGTGGCCGGGCTCGGGGGTGGCCACCTGGATACCCTCCCAGATCCAGGTGCCGTTCGACTGGCGGGCGACCATGAGCTTCTCGGGGGACGCCGGGGTGGAGACGCAGGCGACGAGGACGTCGTGGCGGACGTCGAGGAGGCGCCAGGAGCCGCAGTGGGGCGGGGGCGGGGTGATGCGCGAGACAGCACCAGTGATGGTGTCGACGGTGGCGATGACCTGGTCGGAGCGCCACTGGGTGGAGAGCACGATGGTGTGGCCGTCGGCAAGGAAGGGATGCTGCGGCAGGGACGCCGCGTAGAGCCCGGGGAAGTCCTCGGGGGTCTCGGGGACGTCCACGGCCGCAATCATCGTCCGCACCTCGGGGGGCGGGCCCTCGGCGCGGCCGTCCCACTGGAGCCACCGCAGGGCCGCCGTGCCGTTGTGCGTGCCGCTCGTGGCGGCGTGCTCGTGGGATAAGAAGATGATGACGCTGCCGTCCGGGGTGAACCGCGGCGAGTGGGCGCTGAGCAGCCCCTGCGTCAGGCACGTCGGAGTGGCCCCCTTGTCCGCCAGGTTGAGGGCGTAGATCTTGGAGGGGCGGTTCATGCAGTAGATGATGCCGAGCTGCTTGTTCGTCTCGAAGTTGGACGGCTTGGCGGCCCAGCCGACGAAGGCCAGGGCCTCCCCCGTGGGGCTCCACAGGGGCTGGCCGCACGAGAGGTCCGGGGAGATGCCGGGGACGGGGTCGACCTCCCACGTGGACAGGTCCAGGACGAAGAGGCGGGGGGTGCCCTTCTTGCGATAACCCTCCCCCCAGTCGGGCTCCCACTTGCCCTTGCCCCGCCAGCACTTGGGCTTGGCCCTGGCCGTGTCCGACTTCTCCCCCGCCCGCCGCGAACCCGCTGTGAAGGCCGCCCACTCGGGCGTCTTCTCCGCGGCGGGGGCCTCGGCCACGTAGCAGACCTTGGACTCGTCCGGGTTCCACGTGGCCCCCTCGGAGAACCACCCGTCGTTGAACACTCCCCGGTGGATCGACCGCGGGACCTCGATCTCCTTGAGCAGGCGGCCCCCGCCCCAGATCTCGAGGACGGTCGGCTCCTTCTCGCCCTCGTTCTGCCGGACGACCAGCATGCGGCGCCCGGACGGGGACGGGGATGTCAGGATCACGTCGTTCCGCAGCTGCCACGGCAGCGACGGGATCATCGTCGGCGCTGCGCCCATGATCACCGACACGGGCACGTGCACCGTCGTCGTGAACCTCCGGACCGTGTTGTTCGCCAGGTCGCGCTGCCCGAAGAGCACCTGCAGCGGCGGGGGTGGGGGGGGGGGGGGGGGGGGGGGGGGGGGGGGGGGGGGGGGGGGGGGG
>Ga0181582_10004339_pt1 | contig 11472 bp, 8 predicted proteins | sample 071ome_32_FD_132438 | JGI IMG/M metagenome (GOLD analysis project Ga0181582, IMG submission 132438) | Coastal salt marsh microbial communities from the Groves Creek Marsh, Skidaway Island, Georgia - 071405AT metaG (megahit assembly) | ecosystem: Environmental > Aquatic > Marine > Intertidal zone... | reverse complement strand
GGTTGTTGGTTGTTGGTTGTTGGTCGAGGGAGAGAGAGAGAGAGAGAGACGGTGGTGGTCACTCGCTTCTTCGCTCGCTCGCTCACTCGCTCGCTCTACGCTCTGATTGGTGGCAGGTTGATGGTGGAGACGGATGCGCCGTGGTGCGGTGGGTCGTTGTTTGCCGGAATCGGACCGTCGACGCGCACGCACTGGACCGCTCGCTCACTCGCTCACTCGCATACAGGGATTCGGCCGACGCACGCGAGCTACGGGTACTTGAAGGAGTCGCTGGTGGGGTTGCCGCCGCAGAAGGATAAGAAGAAGTGGATTCAGGGAGGGATGGTGAAGGGGAGGAACGAGCCCGGGTGTCTGGGGCAGGTGGTGGAGGTGGTGAGCGGGGTGATGGACGTGCCGGTCGAGGCGGTGAAACACGCCGCGACGAAAAACGCGCAAGACCTGTTCTTCTCATGAAAGCAAATTACACAACGACAACAAACAATACGTAGTTACTTGCCGGCACCTCCAGTGCGCAGGGCCTGGAGGATGCGGCCGCCGCCGGGGACCTGGCGAACGAGCGAAGCGCGAGTGAGAGTGAGAGTGAATAGTGAGTCTGGGCGTGCGAAGAGCGGGTGCATGTCGGTCGAGTTCAATACCCACCGGGTGGGGTCCCTTGTACTGACCGAGCTGGGCCTCGGAGTTGGCCTTGGCGAGCTTGACGAGGATATCCTGCGCGGCGTTCCATCCGTCAGAGCCGATGTCCGCGCCGGCCCAGGTCTTGAGGGTGGACGACTGGAGGGCCCGGCCGTAGGAGAAGGTGAGGCTCCACGGCGCGTCGGGGCAGGCGTCCTGGAGGGCCTGGAGGTTGAGGGTGGACTCCTCCTCGGACATCCCGCCTGAGAGGAAGTGAATCCCGGGGACGGCGGCCGGGATGGAGCGCATCATGGTGCGGGCGGTGTACTTGGCGACCACCTCCGGAGAGGCACTCGGGGCGTCGAGTCCGGGCAGGCACATGTTCGGCTTGAGCAGCATGCCCTCCTTCAGCACGCCGTACTCGTTCAGCAGACGCATAACGTGGCTGTAGACGTACTCGCTCCAGTAGGCGGTCTCCTCGATGCCGTAGGATCCCGGTCCGAGGGTCACCTCGGGCTCGACGATCGGGACGAGACCGTTGGACTGGGCGATCTGCGCGTAGCGAGCCAGGCCGTGGGCGTTCTCAAGGATGGCCATATTGCTCGGTCCCTCCTTGTCGGTGATCCTGAGGACTGCCCTCCACTTGGCGAACCGGGCACCCTGCTTGTAGTACGCCTCGCACCTGGCGGCGAGGTTGTCGAGACCCTGCGTGGTGGTCTCGCCGTCGGTTCCGGGCAAGAACTGGAGGCCGGTGTCGACCTTGATTCCCGGGACGATGCCCTGCTTCTTCAGAATGTCAACAAACTGGACGCCGTCGTGGGACGACTGGTACAGGGTCTCCTCGAACATGATGGCGCCGGAGATGTACTGTCCGAGTCCGGGGGCGGTGTAGAGGAGCTGCCTCCAGTTACGGCGGTTCTCCTCGGTGTTCTCAACGCCCACAGAGTCGAGACGCTTCCCAGTGGTCGCATTGGACTCGTCAGAGGCGAGGATGCCCTTGCCTCGCGTGGCGATGTACTTGGCCGTGGCGCAGAGCTCCTCCTCGAACGGGTTGGACGAGGCGCGCACCTTGATGGCGTTGGTGCGCCTCGATCCGGTCGACGACGAACGGATCGAGGCCTTGCCGATCGCGCGGTGAGTCGATGTTGCGTTCAGAGCTGCGTAGTGCGTGAGTGAGTGAGGGAAACGGGTTTTTCGGAACGAAATCGACAACATGGCTGTGACCCACATGTCTGAGGTGCGAATCGACCACGACGCCGAGTGTCGACGAGATCAAGCGACGTACAGGCCTGCATGATGTCCAATTAAAGAATGAAACACTATGTGACGATCCCGAGGGTCCGAGAACGGCTTGGTCACGATCACGATGACGCCCTGGTCACGCAACGCCTTGCTCACCCCCTCCACGGTACGATCACGATGACGCCCTGGTCACGCAACGCCTTGCTCACCCCGTCGCTCACGCTCCCATCGCCCAGCCAATGTCTCAACGTCCTCGACACGCCACCGCAGTCCGCACGCTTCCCGAGAGCCACGACATCGAACGGGCTACGCCGCTGCGCGTACCTCCCGACCGCGTTCACCAACGCACCCGCACCCGCACCCGCACCCGCAACCTCTCCGTCCGCCTCCAACACGCCGGTGCCAAGATCCGATTCCCTCACCCCCAGTCCCACCGCGAACCCCTTTGCCGAGCACACGGCTTCCTCCGCCAACCGTGGACCTGCCTCAGAGGCCAGTTTCTCCCGCAATGCAACTGCGTTTTCACACAAATCCGAACGTTTCTTCGACGTCAACACCCTCGCGCGCACACGTGGTGGTAGAAAGAGGCCGTTTGCGCCCCCGCCTGTTGCCGGAAAAGACGAGGCTATTTTCCACACACATCGATTCTTCAGCTTCCATTCCAGCCATGTCGGCAAAGCCGCTCTCTCTCGACGACCTGGAGTCCCTGGATGACCTCGGGATAGATACCCTGGTCCCACTGGACGAGGTAGACGGCAGTTTCCCCTTCGGAGCAGTCGACGAGCTGCTTTTCGATTCAGTGCGTCAACGATCTCGAGGACCAACGCACGCCCTCTGTACCCTCACGCACCCCCACTCACGCACTCGCGCGCTCGCCCCTCGCTCGTTCTCCAGGTCGATCCGTTTCTGGATCCCTGCGAAGCTGCCTCGTCCGGCGACGCCTCCAAGACCAACCTCAAGCTGAATCTGAACGCTGCCTCGCCGTCGACGTCCGAGAGCACGGGCAACCGCGCTTCCAAGACACCGGGCGTCTTGGGAGACTTGGGCGCCTCCAACTTCTCGAACGTCTCGGACGAGGCGAGACGGGAGGAAGAGCGGCGCGCAATCAGAATGAAAAAGAACCGCGAAAACGCGGCCCTCTCCAGGATCCGCAAGAAGCAGCAGCTGGAGGCGCTGGGGGAGACGGTCCGGAGCCTGGCGAAGCAAAACACCGAGCTCAACGTGTTCGTACAGCGGCTCGCCGCAGAGAACTTCCTGCTCCGAGACCACCTCGCGGAAGTGAGCGGGCTGGCCAACGTGGCCGTGCCCGACGTCCCGAGCGTGCTGGACGAGGTGTCGAGCCGCGCCGTGCGCGGCGAAGACGTCGAGGCCGGCAGGACGCCGCCGCCGCCGACGACGACGACGACGACGATGAAGAAAACGACCACCACGAAGCGGAAGCGGGGCGGGCTAAGCAGCGGGGCGACGACAGCGTTCCTTGCCCTGTTCTCGCTCTTCCTCTTCGCCAGCCCGACGGCATTCCTCGGCGGCAACAACGAAGACGCCTCGTCGTCGTCGCCGGCCCTGGCCGGTCTGCCCGCCGTCAGCTCCGTGGTCGGCCCGCTGGGAACCACCGATTTCGTCGGGCGGGGCCTGAAGATGACCGCCGAGTTCGAGGATACTGAGACTGGCGAAATGACTTCCACCATGTCCGACCTCGTCTCAAAGACCATCGACGCCCTCCTCCAGGACCAGGCGGCCCTCGAACTGCCCAAGCACGCCCTCCAGGTCGCCAAGGACATGGCCCCGAGCGCCCTCGCCCTGGACGACGGCACCACCCCCACTACCTCCCCCTCTCTCCCCGCCGCCTCGTTCTTCCCGGCCCTCGCCGACCGCTTCTTCTCCAACTCCGGCCTCGAGCCCCCACAGACCTGCAAAAAGGTCTTTGAATTCACCCCCGACGACCTGCCATCCCCAATCAACAAAAGGTCGGTCGAGAAATACGTCCTCGGGACTGCAGTTGGCTTCAAAGGCCGCAGCAGTGGCCTCAGGGTGTCAGAGTCCTCCCCTTCCTCCTCCTCCTCCTCCTCCTCCAAAGACGTCGTCGCAGACCCGCTGACCCAGTCGACCTCGGTCGTCCTGCCGACGACCTCGACAATCTCCACCCCAACGACAGTGGTCTCTTCCGACCTCCCCACGCCCACCTCCCCCTCGGTCGTCTCCGTCCTGTTCCCCACACCCAGGAACGCAAGCGGCACGGAACCCTCCTCCAAAGCCGGGCTCGCCGCCGTCGACGAGCTCTACGTCGTCGTCCTCAACCCGCAGAGCACGTTCACGACCTATGCCTGCCCCATCCTGAGCAAGGGCGCCCTCGTCGTCTAGGTCGATGAAGAAGAAGAAGACGGGACGACAAAGGCAACGTCGAACACGAATCCCCTGTCCTATTTGATATCTACGACCAGGTGGCCCACCACGTGGACGTAGTACCCTCCAGTAACACCCACCCACGAGAAAACGACCCGCCCAGGCTCTCAGGTGGGGCTCTCAGCTGCCCGGCTCCCCGATCGTTCGGGCTCATCTGGCCATAGGCTCGACCTCTCATTCTCGCCCACCTCCCATAGGCCCACATTCCTCTCCCCCTCCCCATTCTTTATTCATACATTCCTCATACACCACCACAGTAGGAATACAAGATGATTCGCGCAGTCTCGCTCCAAAAGAGCGGACTCTTCAAATCCGAGGTCACGCGTACGTCAATGGTACCTTGCTTCGTTCTCTCGCCGTTTCCACCCGCCATTCGCTCCACACACCGGGATACGACCGGTATGGAGTCATCAAAGGGGGGATCGAGGAGAATGGCTGGTTGGATTGGGAGAGAAGGTGGCGGGATTCGATTGCTGTCTGAACCACGCACTGAATTGGACTTGAATCGGGGCGTTCTCGGGCGCATTGGTACCACCGAGGTGGTCATCACCGCGATCATGACGACCGTCACGACCGTCACTCACACGTACCTCCGTATCCTCCCTCCGTTGCAGCATCGCGTGGCCAGTCCAAGGCCACCAGGTCTCTGGCTGTGGTTCGGGCCTCGTCCTCCTCCGCCTCGACCTCGCGCCGCGCGCAGCTCGCCGGCCTCCTCTCGACCCTCTCCCTGGCCACCACCGCGTCTGCGGCCAACGCGGCCGACGACGCCACGAACGTCGCCTCCTCGCGCATGTCCTACTCGCGTTTCCTCGAGTACCTGGACATGGGTCGTGTGAAGAAGGTCGATCTGTACGAGAACGGCACGATCGCGATTGTCGAGGCCGTCTCTCCGGAGCTCGGTAACCGCGTGCAGCGAGTGCGCGTGCAGCTTCCGGGGACGTCTGCAGAGCTGCTCCAGAAGTTCCGCGAGAAGGGTGTGGACTTTGCGGCGCATGCGCAGCAGGAGGACGGGGGAAGCGTGTTCCTGAACCTGATCGGGAACCTGGCCTTCCCGCTGCTCCTCGTCGGCGGCCTCTTCCTGCTCTCCCGCCGTGGGGGCGGTCCGATGGGTCCGGGCGGTCCCGGCAACCCGATGGCGTTTGGAAAGTCCAAGGCTCGTTTCCAGATGGAGCCCAACACGGGCGTGACCTTCGGGGACGTCGCCGGTGTGGACGAGGCCAAGCAGGATTTCCAGGAGATTGTCGAGTTTCTGAAGAAACCCGAGCGGTTCACCGCCGTCGGTGCCAAGATCCCCAAGGGCTGTCTGTTGGTCGGGCCGCCGGGAACCGGAAAGACGCTGCTAGCCAAGGCCATCGCGGGCGAGGCCGGGGTGCCGTTCTTCAGCATCTCTGGATCTGAGTTTGTCGAGATGTTTGTCGGTGTGGGTGCCTCGCGCGTGCGCGATCTGTTCAAGAAGGCCAAGGAGAATGCGCCGTGTATCGTGTTTATCGATGAGATTGATGCGGTGGGACGCAGCAGGGGGACCGGGGTCGGCGGCGGGAACGACGAGCGCGAGCAGACGTTGAACCAGCTGTTGACGGAGATGGACGGGTTTGAGGGCAACACGGGGATCATCGTGGTCGCGGCGACCAACAGGGCGGATATCCTGGATAACGCGCTGTTGCGTCCGGGGAGGTTTGATCGCCAGGTGACGGTCGACGTGCCGGATCAGGGTGGCAGGTTGAGCATTCTCCAGGTGCACGCGAGGAACAAGGCGTTGGGAGAGGATATCGACCTGAAGGAGGTGGCGCTGAGGACGCCGGGATTCTCTGGTGCGGATCTGAGCAACTTGATGAATGAGGCGGCGATTCTGGCGGGACGAAGGAACAAGGAGGCCATCAGCCAGAGCGAGATTGACGACTCGATTGATCGTATCGTGGCCGGGATGGAGGGGACGAGGATGACGGACGGCAGGAGCAAGATGCTCGTGGCGTACCACGAGGTCGGGCACGCGCTGTGCGCGACCCTGACCGAGGGACACGACCCTGTGCAGAAGGTGACCCTGATCCCGCGCGGACAGGCCAGGGGGTTGACCTGGTTCTTGCCCGGGGAGGACCCGAGTCTCATCTCGAAGAAGCAGATCTTTGCCAGGATTGTGGGTGCGTTGGGCGGACGTGCCGCCGAGGAGACTGTGTTTGGGGACGCTGAGGTGACCACCGGGGCGTCGAGCGATCTGCAGCAGGTGACCAACATGGCCAGGGCGATGGTGATCAACTATGGGTTCAGCGAGATCGGACAGTTCTCGCTGCAGGACCCGTCTGCCCAGAGCGGTGACATGATCATGAGGATGATGGCCAGGAACTCGATTTCCGAGAGCCTCCAGGCCAGGATTGACGGGGCCGTGAAGGAGATTGCCACAGATGCGTATGACGTGGCGCTCAAGGTCATGCGGGAGAACAGGGAGGCCTGCGACAAGATTGTCGAGGTGCTGATGGAGAAGGAGACCATGGGCGGGGACGAGTTCAGGGAGATTCTGTCGAGGTATGCGACCATCCCGGCCAGCCACCTCGAGGCGGTCGAGAAGCAGAAGATGCCGGAGAAGGCGCTCATGGCCTAGGCGATGCGGTTTGTTGTTGCAGGTAGGATTGAAGTTTTTCGTTCGTTCACCCATATTTGATGAAGAAGTAAGAATGTACCATAGGTATAGAATTACGAGGGGAGCACGGGGTTGACCAGAGGCTGCGTTGTTTGTGAGTGAGTGAGAGGCGTGAGAGAAGGCGTCCCGTACTCGCCGCCGACAGTCTCGTAGCACACACACGTACCTTCATCTGCCCCATGTACACGATCACCCAGATGAGCCAGCAGCAGACGACCGACGACGCGACCAGGACCTGTCCGAGGAGCTCGTGCCGTCGTCCTCTCCGTGTCCCGACGAGTGTCTTGACACCGAACCATCCAGCCAACCAAAGAGCAGCAAAGATGAGGGAACCGAGCCAGAATCCCATCGTTTCGGGTCACGCGCGGGGTAGAATGGGTGGTGGTGGTGGTCTGTCGTGCTCTGGCGCGTCTGGTCAGCGTGATTACGAGAATTGACTGACTTTTCCACCAGAAAATTGAATACAAACCGAGTGCCATGGCGCTTCGTCGCTCAGCTCGAGCTCCGAAGCCTGTCAAGCGCTTCGATGAAGACGCTGATGATAACCCTGTGAGTGCCGTGGAGGCGGAGGCGGAGCGTGGCCTCTTGAAGAGGAAGGCCGCTGCGACGAACAAGAAACCAGCGGCCAAGAGAAGAAGAAGACCGCTGCGACGAACAAGAAGACCGCTGCCAAGGCCACCGACGACGGTAATGGTCGCGAAACCTCGGCGATCAACGAACAGCTCATGCAGGCAGTGTTTGGCGAGGGCAGCGGTGGGTATTGACTGCTGCGACCGCCGAGCGCTCGCTCGCCCAAGCGACTCTACGACTACTCTCACTCGCGCTACGCGCTACCCTGCGCTTTGTTCGTTCGACAGGTCTCATCCGATCGAACATCCTCAAATACGTCTCGGACACGGGGGCCAAGGCAGATTTGATCCACAGCTGGCTGCTTCTAGGCTGCATCGATAGGAGGACTGCTGCCGCGGAACGGGCCCATCACACGCCGACTCTGATCGGCGGCAGTCATTTCTCGAACAAGTACGGGCCCGTTACGTACCCCACGAAGTACAAGTACGATGCCGAAGACATAAACGTGTTGCGAATGACGTTGAATGTCGACGACGTCTCGCCGTACCTCAAGGTGCTCGAGTACACCCCGGTGGGCGTGCTGCAGCACCTCATTCTCCTGAAGGGGTTGAAGAAGCGCAGGAAGGTGAGTAGTAGTACTACAAGTAGCAGTAATAACCAACCATGAGGGAGAGAACCTGTCTCATAGCGACCACCAGGTTCGGCCGACGATATGCCGCCAGCTGCGACAACAGGGTGACTTCCAGACGGCGGAGTCTCCGAGGGCACGGAGGGCACAGATGAGACGATCGACAACCGCGGGCGCCGCGTTGATTGATTGTCAACTTGCGCACGTACGAGCATGCATCGCAATCAGTCTCTCTTAAAGTAAGCTGGGGACGCCCCCCCTTCTCCCTCTCCCCTCTCTAAGGCCGCATCGCCCCAACTGCACGCCACCGCGCCATTCCTCCCAGTTACAATTCATCTGATACTTGTCACTCGCAAATAGGTATGTTGCACCCTCGTCCGACCAGGAAAACGGGAGGAATCGCCGCGCAGCCAGCCGAAATTCCGTGCAGCTGGGCATTCCGGCGTCTCGTCGTGCTTCCATATCCAGCCGTGCTTTCGCCCGCTCGCGTTGTCACTGGGATCAATATCGTACTTGGGGCCGTTGTGCGGGGAGAATAGCCCCGGGAACGTCCCGACCGCCCCGGAACAATCGCTCACTTGAAATCGCCTTCCCAAAATCCTCTGTAGCTAGCAATCATGGCTGTCGGAAAGAATAAACGCTTGTCCAAGGGGAAGAAGGGAGGAAAGAAGAAGCAGTACGTCGATGATCGATCGATTGCGGCCGTGGAGGTCGTCGAACCGAGGCCGTGGGGAATGGCGTCTGGAAACAGAGCGCAGTGCCCGCCCACCGACTGATGATTGCCATCGGAGAGAGGATACCACGCACCATCTCTGTCTCTCTGTCTCACTCTCACACCACGCCCACGCCCGCTTTCAACCCGCAGGCAGGACCCGTTCGCGAAGAAGGACTGGTACGACATCAAGGCGCCGACCATGTTCAACATCAAGAACGTCGGCAAGACCCTGGTGACCCGTACGCAGGGAACCAAGATCGCTTCTGATGGCCTGAAGGGACGTGTGATCAACGTGTCCCTTGCCGACCTCCAGAAGAACGAGTCGGACGCCCACCGTAACATCAAGCTCCGCGTGGAGGATGTGCAGGGCCGCAACTGTCTGACCAACTTCTACGGCATGGACCTGACGACGGACAAGCTGCGCTCTCTGGTCCGTAAGTGGCAGACGCTGATTGAGGCGCACGTCGACGTCAAGACGACCGACGGGTACTACCTGCGCATGTTCTGCATCGCGTTTACGAAAAAGCGCCAGGGGCAGGTGAAGAAGACCGCCTACGCGCGCTCTTCGCAGATTCGCCAGATTCGCGCCAAGATGGTGGAGATTATGACAAGGGAGGCGACGAGCTGCGACCTGAAGGAGCTGGTCGGAAAGTTCATCCCCGAGGCAATCGGGAAGGAGATTGAGAAGGCGTGCCAGGGCATCTACCCGCTGCAGAACACGTTTGTGAGGAAGGTGAAGCTGCTCAGGGCGCCGAAGTTTGACGTGCAGAAGCTGATGGAGGTGCACGGAGACTACTCCCAGGACGCCATTGTGAGTGAGGTGATCGAGAGGCCGGCTGAGGACGTCGTTGGGATGGAGGAGACTGCGGCCGCCGAGTAAGGTTGGGGTGTGATTTATTTATGAGCAAAGTAAATATACTGAAAAGTTTTCGTTCGTTCGTTCGTTCGTGTACTGCGAGAGGGTGGCGGGTGAGCGACGAGGAGGCGAGATGGGCGGCAAGGGTATTGGCGGCGACGAGGCTGCGTTCAGAGTGGTGCATGAATCAACGATTTCAGCATGTAGTGCTCAGAACAGGTCTGTGGTGATTGGATCTCATCACAACGCAGCCAGTCGTCGCCGTCCACAAGACACACGACGTACCGTTTGTTTGTTTGTTTGTTCGTCCGTTCGTCCACAGACCTCTGGCGTCTCGTCGTGTCGATACCACGGTGACCTGCGGTGTGGGTGGCTAAAAGAGGGGGGACGTCAGTGCATGAGTAAGCCCCATTCAGTTCACGACGGGCGCCGAAAGCGCCCGTCGCTGGCCACATAACTGTATTCACGGCAAACTGCCGCAGCGCCGAATCTTGCGAAACGGCAGCTGCGGGTCTTCTCCTCGCGGAGTGGCACTCTCTGCCTGATCGCCCGGGGACTTTCTCTCAGCAATCTCACCGGGGCGCGAGCGCCCCAGATACGCCGAAGTGGCCCTACGCACTGCGTCCTTACCTTTCTCTGCTGTTGTTGTCATCGTCACGGTGCATGATTCACGGTACATGATTCACGATAAACGCGCTCGGCCGCTCGCCTCGGCCTCCCCGCCGACGTCAACGACAAACCGACGAGCCATCAGATAGTGGTGCATGTTCCAGATTCATCCCGGGTCAGTGATTCTAAAATATGGATTGGTTATCTTCACCGACCGTGGTTTGGTTGCGATCGAGGGGGAGGAGGCCTTCTCACACACAACACATACCTGCGACGACGACAACGACGACCAAACGGCAGCATCGAGTGAGCGACGACCCGAACGAATTCCCGCGTCTCCTCTCCTCTCCTCGCTCCTTCGTTCCCTCAGTTCAGGTCTCCAAATTGTTCTTCCACAGCAGCATTCGCTTTCAGAAGAACGAAAGTTAATTTTTTCCTCATCATCGGGACCGAGAAGGACACGCGGATCGGATCAAACACGGCGACAATCGCAAAACAACACAGGCGTGGCATCAGGATAGAGTGTCGTCTCATAGGCCTATAATAGAGACCTCTGAAGGTGTCCTAAGATTTATTGCTATGTGATTTCCTCCTCATTCGCCGACGCAACAAGCAACACGACCGTGCAAACAAACAAGGGTCTGAAAGAACGCAGCGATTATGTTCTCGTCACGGAATATCAGCTACTATCTAGCGAGATACAAACCAATCATCATCCCCTCGGTACATCCCACATACTACATACGACCACGCACACGCACGCACCTGATACATACACCCAAGACCACGAAGAGCACCGTCGCCGCCAGCACCTGCAGTCGACAGCCGACAGCAAAGAGTCAGCTAAGAGTCGGCAATGAGTCGGCAACACACGTATATATCAGCCTGGCAACCCGAGATGAACAACGACCATCCACCACAGAACAGTGAACCAGACCGACCAGCTCGCTCTCGTCAGCGTTACAGGGACGTTCCTACCCCGACGGTCTCACGGGGCGACGCACGGAGAAATAACTGACTTGCTTCCACGCGGTAGAAACGCGTGGAGGCGTGGAGGCTGGATGGAGGCTGGATGGAGGCTGGATGGAGGCTGGATGGAGGCGTGGAGGCGTACTAGTGGTGGTCTGGCGAAGCGTTCGTGGCCCTGGAAGACGCGTGGACTTCGGGTCTCCCCGCCCAAAAACGCCAGTCCCTCAGGAATC
>Ga0181582_10004338_pt1 | contig 11472 bp, 9 predicted proteins | sample 071ome_32_FD_132438 | JGI IMG/M metagenome (GOLD analysis project Ga0181582, IMG submission 132438) | Coastal salt marsh microbial communities from the Groves Creek Marsh, Skidaway Island, Georgia - 071405AT metaG (megahit assembly) | ecosystem: Environmental > Aquatic > Marine > Intertidal zone... | reverse complement strand
CCCCGCACCGGACACATTGGCTTTCAGTACCACGGCCATCCGGTCTGGATCAGAAACGTGAAAGTGCGATCGCTAGACAAGTCAACTAGCGGCACGTAAGCACTGGCTTGGGGGCCGTGGTGATCGTTGCGGGCCTGCAGTTATTCGGATGCAGTCGGTTGGCAGAGGAGGATTTGACTGTCCGGTGCGCGTATGATGATGAATCGAGTGTTTGGCGAGTGTCTGGCCGTGGCCTATCGATTTCTTGAACTGGTGTGCTGGCGTGGGATGGTCCTTCCCGTTGAATCGAGTCGGTAGCTGTCTGAGTCTTGCCCTGCTGCAGATTGTGCTGCAGGTGGCTCCTGCCAAGGCGATTGATCTTGGAGAGGGAGAATGTCCACCGGCGATCAACAGGCTCGCAGTTGCGCTCGCAGATGGCAGCCGGCTTACCCTGGACGATCAATGGGGCTACCTGCCCGCAGTCCTTGAGAGGCTGGAGGTGTCGCCTGACTCCCAGACACTGGTTTTCTCCAAGACAAGTTTTCAGACGCAGCAGATCTGGCCAGACCGACCGCGTGCGATCTATTTCAATGACGACTGTTACGTTGCCTGGGTCCGCGGTGGTGAAACGATTGAGTTTGCTGTAGCGGACGTGGAGCAGGGGGCAAGATTCTTCATGCTGAAGCCGCCTTCTGAGAAAGAGGCGACAGAGCAAAAGGGAACAGAGCAGCTTTCTCAGCCGGTGCTCATTGAGAACACAACGCGGTGCGTCGGTTGTCACAAAAATGCTGGCACGCTTGGGGTGCCCGGCTTTTTGATGAGGTCGGTTGTCTGTAGTCCCGAGGGCCGTTTTGTCCGCGGGGCCCCAACCTATGCCACGGACCACACCAGCCCTTTTCGCGAACGATGGGGGGGCTGGTACGTCACCGGCCATCATGGGCAGGCCCGACACCTTGGCAATGTGGTCTGCCATGACCCACGAGATCCTGACTGGGTTGACTGGGAGGCAGGGGCCAATCAGCCACACCTGCCTGACGCGATAACGCCTGAGGCCTACCTGCGGCCAACCAGTGATATCTTTGCCCTGATGGTGCTCGCACATGAAACGCAGATGCACAACCACATCACTCGGCTCTCCCTTGCGGCTCGTCAGCTCGACGCTCCGGCAGACGACTCTCAGCCTGCCGACGCCGCGATAGCGGTGGTGGCAGCCGCCAGCCAGAAGCGCTTCAGCCGTGTGGTCGAAGAATTTATGCGGTACCTTCTCTTTGCCGATGAGCCGCCGCTGTCCTCGCCCATTTCGAGTGACAGCCCCTACCGCGTCACGTTTGAGAATCGAGGACCCCGGGATCAGCAGGGCAGGTCATTGCGGCAGATCGACGGCAGCCGCTACCTCTTCAAGCATCCCTGTAGTTTTCTCATCTATGGCGATACCTTTGCGGCTCTTCCCGATCGGGCCAAGCTGGCAGTTGGCAAGCGGTTGCGAGCGATTCTGCTGGAGCCAGCTGAGAAAATGGATGCCTGGCCCAGACCGGCACCTGCTGAGCGGGTGGCTGTCGCTGAAATTCTTGCCGATACCTTGCCAGACTTTTGGCAGCGTTATGTGGTGGGGCCAGAAGTGATGCAGGACGAACGGCCGGAAAAGCGTTCATCTGCTCTGGCATTGCCTGCTGCTGATCGGGGCTGATCGTCGAGGAATACAATGACGCTTATTCCGCTTTACAACGCCGGCGGTGTGCTTGCCGTATCGAAGCCGGCTGGCCTGCCGACGCAGGCTCCTGCCGGAATTGCCTCGGTCGAGTCGCACCTGCGAGAGCAGTTGTTTGGTTCGGCCTTTGCGGCTGCGCTGGCGTCAGGTAGTCGCCGCCATCCTGGCGGTTTCCTGGGGGTGCCGCATCGACTCGACCGGGCAGTCTCAGGGGTGCTTCTGCTGGCAACCACTCCACGAGCGGCTCGGCAACTCTCCCGTCAGTTTCAGCGGCGGCAGATCGACAAGACCTATTTGGCTTTGGTCACTGCTTCTCCGTCACTCGAACTTCACGAAGGGAAGCAGTTCACCTGGCAGGATTGGCTTGTGAAAGTGCCGGGGCAGCCACGAGTGGAATGCGTGTCGGCGGCGACAGCAGATGCTCAGGCTGCTGAGACCAGAGGCTGCGTGCTGGCCGTGACTGGCGAGCAGCTGTTGCTGGAACTCTATCCGCAGACTGGTCGCATGCACCAGCTGCGTGTGCAGGCGGCAGCCCGAGGGATGCCAATGGTTGGGGATTGGCTCTATGGCGGTGAGGGACCGCAGGAACCTGATCGCAGCAGCCCGATCGGTTTGCATGCCAGGGCCATTGGCTTCCGTTGCCCGGAGACGGACCGGCCAGTACAGGTCACGGCACCTCTGCCAGCTGGCAGTTTATGGGAGCCTTGGGCGAGATACTAAGGCTGTGTTTCGCGGTCCCGCATCCCTTCGGTCCTGCGTTCGCTTACGGGTGGCATCGTCGGTTCGACTCTGCCACCGGAGTTGGCGTGCATCACGTTGGCCAGCGAGGTGACGCGACCGAGCAGGATGCGAGGACACCCCTTCAGGAAAAACCTTGGCTTTTTCCTGAAAGGGCCAAAGCCCGCAGGGGCCATGGATGGCCCTGCGGGCGTAAAGCTAGAACACATCAAGATGGAAATGGTGGCCCTGGTAGTACCGGCGTGACTTGGGGTAGTAGTTCTGCCAATCACGGTTGTAGACCGGCACCCGCATTTCTTGTGGATAGCGATGGTAGAGATCGTTTGCGCTCTTCATGTAGCCGTCAGCATAAAAATTCTGCGGATACCAGACGTACGGGTAGTGATAGAGCCGGTTCCAGTCATGGGCGTTATAAGAGTTGGCCCACTGATAGCCGAAAGCCTGCTGGCCACCGGCTGGTGGCTGCGCAATCGCTGCTGATGAAAACCAGACGAGTGCGGCGGTAACCGCCGCCCAGGCATACAAGTGCCGAGTCATTGAAAGTCCCCCTGAAGGTTGTCCGGGAAAAACCCCCAATCCGGTTTTTCGCGGCATCAAGAAGAGTATCGGCAGCCTGCAGGACCGATCTTCACGGAAAAATCGTCAGAGTCCCACAGCAAAGCAGGCCTGCTGAGATGGCAAGGTTCTGCCAAGAGGCGTCAAAGCGGCTGGCGGCCCTCTGCCAGTTCCTTGTCCCACTCATCCATGAGTGGCCAGTGCGGGGCACATGTCCCAAAGTCAGCCAGCGTCAGATAACCTTCCAGCCGCTCAATCGTCTTCGCCAGCAACCGATCATCCTTGCGGAAGACTGGGCCGTGACTGGGGAGCAGCCACTCAATATCACTGGCGGCAATCCGTTTCAGGGAGGCAATGAACGACGGAATGTCACTACCGTGATGGGCATCGATAGCGCCAACGGAGCCATCGCGATAGATGTTGTCACCGGAGAGCAGCAGGTTGTCGAGGCGAAAGGCCAGTTGGCTGTCGGTGTGGCCGGGCGTGTGCCAGACCTCGAGGGCCCGGTCGCCAATGGTGATCAGTTCACCGTCGACAATTGGCCGTTCAATGGTCACTGCTGGCATGTCGAGATGAACATTCTGGGCTGCAATTTCAGCAAAGGTTTTGATGCGATCACCCTGCTCGAGTGATTCGATGGCCTTCGGGTGGGCCAGCACCGGGGCCTTGAGAATGGCCTTTGCCTTGGCCAGTCCCTGAATGTGATCAACATCAGCATGGGTGGCAATCAAACCGCGGCACTGCGAGAGCGGAAAGTCGAGTTGCCGGATCAACTCGATGATTTCTTCAACGTTTTCCTCGTAGCCAATGTCAACCAATACCCAGTCGTTGGCGTCGAAGACCAGGTACACGCTACAGCCAATCCGCCAGCCGGCCTGATGGTTCATCTCAATAACACCGGGAAACAGCGGGCGGCGTTCAATCATCGTGAAGCGTTCTGCGGGCTTGAGGAGGCAGGCTTGAGGGGAAAAGAGGCATCGCAGGCAGAGCGGCGTAACGCGTTTGCCCACAGCACAGATTGTAAGACGCCCGGTCGCAGACGACAATCGACAGGGTGTCATACCAGCGAGAAGGCTCTCGAGGTCCATGAATATGCCGACCGGAAACGATTTATCTCACCCGCTCCTTCGGAGAGGCTTTTCTGATTGGGCTGATGATCTGGTTGACGGGGCTCGCCTGATCAAGCAACTCATGCCGCTGGCAGAGTCATTGGCTGTGCGGGTTGGTGAGGAAACGGCCTGGTATGGCCCTCTGTTTGGCAAACTCCTGCCTCAGGCTGGTCGAGAGCCGTTGCTGGTTGTCGCCATCTGCGGTGGAACGAATACGGGCAAGAGCCTGCTCACCAATGCGTTGGTCGGCTCGGGGATGAGCCGATCGGTGCCTGAGGCTGCCCGTACGCTGCATCCGGTTGCCTGCCTGCCGGCAGGTCTGGCCGAACGAATTGAGCTGGCTGAGTTATTTCCTGGCTTTGTTCCGACGCCGTGGACGTCAGAGGACGACGCACTGGCGGAGGACACGCGGAACCTGCTGATCTGGCGGGACCGACCAGCCGGTCATTCCGGAAACGGAGGTGATCGCCAGATCTTGCTCGATACGCCCGACATCGACGGCACCCTTCAGGAAAACTGGGAGCGGGCAGAACTGATCCGCGACATGAGCGACGTGATCGTGGCAGTTCTCACCCAGCAAAAATACAACGACGCTGTGATCCGCGACTTCTTTCGAGCAGCAGCGGCGACGGGAAAGCCCCTGATTGTAGTGGTCAACATGGTCGATTGGCCGCGGCAGCAGACTGTCATTCCGGCCTGGCTTGCGACGTTCGCCAAAGAAACGGGGGTGGCTGCCAAGGCCGTTTTTGTAGTTCCTCATGATGCTGCTGCGGCAGCCACGGGGAAAGTGACCTTTCTTGAGCAAACCGATCGTTCGGGTTCTCCACCGGCAGCAGACCCGCTTGCCTTGCTGGCTGACGCTGATATTGATGCCCTCAAAATGCAGGCCTTGCGTGGGGCTGCTGAGATGGTGCTTGATCCGGCTGTTGGCTTGCCGAGTTGGCTCGATGCGATCGAGGCAGCCGGGCAGTCGTGGCAGCAGGCGCAGGACCTTTTGGCTGCCACGGTTCAGGTAAAGATCGATTTGCCAGCCCCGCCTCGTGAGTGTGTCTGGGAGGAAATCTGGGCGTGGCTGAAGCCTCGCCGGTCAGGCTTTGATCTGACGGTGAGCCGAGCCTATGCGACCCTGGGCCGTGGCGTGCGTTGGGCAGCTGGTCGCATGGGGGTCTTGCCAACTCCGCAGGCCCGCCAAGAAGACTTTGCCAGTCTTGAGCGTGATGCCCTGAAGCGAGCCCTTGGTGACTTCATTGAACGTCTGGACGATGCCTGCAGAGAAAACCAGGAGATCGAGCGGCTTTTCGGCGAACGCCTGCGGTCTGGTGACCGGTCCGCCTGGTTCACCGATCTTGAACGCCGTCAGCGAGAACTGCCGCTAGTCACAGATGATTACCGACAGCAGGTGCGTCGTGAATTGGATCAATTCGATAGCACGCATCCGGATACGGTGCGATGGATCCTCGCCGGCCTGAACGTGGGAGCTGCCATGCGACCTGCTGTTACGGTAGCCCTCTGGTCGGCGGGTGCAGCAGCTGTCCCTGCGGCCGCTGCCACCGCCGGCGGGCTCTCAACCTTGGTCCATCATGTTGGTGATGTGGTCGTAGGAGCGGCGGCTAGTTTGGCAGGTGAGGGGGCTATTGGGGCAACGGTGGCTGGTGTCAAACCGCTGCTTGATCGGCTGTTTGCGGGCTGGGCGGTAGAACGGGGCCGAATACTGGCCGAGACCTTGCAGGAGGTCGTGCTCGGAGACACCCTCTCTGAGATGGAACAACGGGCGACTGCCGGCCAACGTCCGGAACTTGCCCAACTCCGACAGATCATCGCACGCTGCCAACACCGTCTTGCGACTGCTGGCGAACCCAGGGGAGAAACGCCTGAATGACAAAGCCCGTTTCTGATCCGAGGCAACCAGCAGAACTGAGCCGCGCGGGCAGTGATGAGTTCACCCGCTTTGATGCTCTGGTCAGCGGTATTGATCGGTGGTCGGCATCTGTCCCGGGTTGGCTCCCGGGGCAGGCGATCTGCAGTGAGTGGCAGGAGATTACCACTCGGCTTGAAAAGATGCGTCAGGAACTGGCCCGTGTGCTTGTCGTCGGCGTCATCGGGGGAACTGGAACCGGCAAGAGCACCTTGGTCAACGCCTTGGCAGGGCGGAACGTGACCGAGGCAGGAGATCTGGCTCGGCCCACCACCCGACAGCCAGTTGTGGTTGCCGGCGATCATCTTGCCGTTGACTGGCTTCCCTTGGGCGAACTGGATGCCAAACTCGTTCGGAGCGATGCCCCGGCAATCAGTGGGATCGTGCTGATTGACTGCCCTGACCCCGACACGCAGTCGTTAAGCCCCGACACGCAGTCGTTAAGCCCCGACACGCAGTCGTTAAGCCAGGAGCAGGGAAGTCGTTCCACTGCTGTCCCAGCCAGCCTCAATCAGAACCGCGACCGGCTAGAGACGGTGCTGAAGCATTGCGACGTCCTGTTGCTGGTCAGTACGGCACAGAAATATCGCTCCTGGATTGTGGCTCGTGAAGTCGCCACGTTCGCACCTGGAAGACCGCTGTTATTTGTCCAGACACATGCCTCCCGAGATCCTGATATTCGTCCTGACTGGCGACGTGAACTCGAGTCGCAGGGATTTGACGTGCCTCGGATCTTTCGCTTCGATGGGGTCGACGCAGCGGCCCGTGCGGCAGTGGGGCAGCCACCGCTAGGCGACTTTCAGGAATTGGTGGCGGCAATTGACAGCGAACTGGTTGGCCGAGCAGCCCGTCGCGTTCGTCGAACCGGGGCGTTTGATCTGACGGCCTGGTTCATGGAGCGGTCGGGGAAGCAGCTGGCTCTAGTCAGGCCGGCCGTGGTTGCTCTCGAAGAAGGAGTGCGTACCGAAACCGTTCGGCTGGAAAAACTGGTGGCGGCCGGGGTCGAGCGAGAATTGCGTGCTGCCCGGCATGTCTGGCAGCGGCTGATCGACGATGAGGTGGCGGCTCGGTGGCAGGGCGGTGGGTTTGCTGTCTTCCTGCATGCGGTGGCTGCCATCCGGGGAATCTGGGGGCGGGCCCGTAGCCAGTCTGGGCTGGTTGGACGACTGCTTGCCAGCCACGAGGCCCATCCTGCACAAGCGGCTACCGGCGGCTGGCAGTCGGTAGCAGAACTTGGGCTGACCGGTGGCGAGGTCGAGCAGTCTCGGAGTGTTCTGGCGGGGCTGGCAGAACGGGCAGGCGCGGTGCCGCCACTGATCGATCCCGCTCGGCTTTCGACTCAAACAGTCGGTGCTGGTGAAAATGAACTCTTGCGGCGTACAGCTGCCTGGCTGGCAGGGGGCATGGATCGTGTGGTGAGGCAACGCCGCCAGTTGATTGACCGCTGGCTGTTTCGAGGAATTTTTGAAATCCTCTTTTCTGGTCTGGTGATCGCGGTCCTTGCCCGCGCCGGGCTGTCCTTTTTCGGTGGTCGTCTCTGGGCAGGCGAACCCTCGGGGGGTGGGTTTCTGCAGGAGGCGTTGCTTTGGATTTTTCTCTGGGGACTGCTGCTGCGCTGGGTCGTGCTTCGCTGGATGCGAGTCGGACTCGATCGCGACATGGCGGTTGTTCTTGAGCAACTTCCTGCCGCTCGGCTGACCGAGCCGCTGGTGGCAGAGTATGCAACTGCAGCTGCAGCCATGCGGCAGTTTTTGACTGAGGCCGACCGGCTCACGGCCGAGTCGAACAGCCTGGTGATTGAAATCGAAACAGATCCTGGTGATCTCGGCCGGCTGCGATCGGGTGACGTCAGCCCGCCGAAGGGACTGTCATAAAAAAACTCCGCCCGGGGTTGGGCCCCCCGGGCGGAGATCACTGGCCGAAGTCGGGCAACGGTTATCCGTTCGACCGAACGTTTACACTTTAACGAGTGGCCAAAGTCCGACTGACAGCGACCACTTTGATGCCGCTCTTGACGGCAGCGGAAGCGTCCGGAGTTGGAGCAACTGGGGCTTCGATCCCGCAAGCGGGCTCGCAACCACAGGCTGGCTCGCAACCACAAGCTGGCTCGCAACCGCAAGCTGGCTCGCAACCGCAAGCTGGCTCACATCCGTTGTCGCAGCAGCTGTCGCAGCAGCTGTGGCAACGGCGGTGCAGACGGGCCATGCAACGCTTCTTGGCTTCGTGAAGATCACGGAGCAAGTCACGCAGAGGAGTCTTGCAGCACCGCTTGCTGCAGCATGAGGTGCAACCAGCGTCGCAGCAGCCGTCGTCGCAACCGCAAGCAGGCTCGCAACCGCAAGCAGGCTCACAGCCACAAGCTGGCTCGCAACCGTTGTCGCAGCCGCAAGCTGGCTCACAACCGCAAGCTGGCTCACAACCGCTGTCACAGCAGCTGTCGCAGCAGCTATGACGTCGCTTGCACCGCTCGAACAGCCCCTTCAGGCCGCCAAACAGGTCACGCGACTTGCACTTCCGACCGCAGCAGCTGTCGCAGCAACCTGCGTCGCAGCAGCCATCATCACAACCACAAGCCGGCTCGCAACCGCAAGCGGGCTCGCATCCGCAAGCCGGCTCGCAACCGCAAGCAGGCTCACAACCACAGGCCGGCTCGCAACCGCAAGCAGGCTCACACGAATCACAGCAGCTATGGCAGCAGCCCTTGCCGAGCATTCGGTCAAGCAGCTCAAAACCATAAGACTGACTACACATGACGACACCGAGAATCAGTGCGCCGAAAAACATCGAACGCTTCATCGAGCCACATCTCCTTTGCTTGTGGATCACGCGAGGATGATCGATCCCGACCGCGCGGTTTTTGTCACCCCGAGGGTGTGATCCACGAACTCTTCTGCGGCAGGCCTGTCGAGCCAATCCGTGACTCGAGAACTTCAGGTTACTGCCGCCCCCTTTGGTTGCCCGACGGGCACAGTGATGCCCCGGGGGACAGAGGGGCTATCGGCGGACGAGGGAAACAGGCTTGAGTTGGCTCTAAGTTTTTTTCTGCCAACGACTTAGCTGTTCTGATCAGGCAAATGCTGCCGGGTGGAGGTCTTGTTCCGGTGGTAGGGGATCAGCCCCGCTAACCGACAAACTCGTCCGTCGGAACCCGTTTCACCCGCAGGGTTTCAGGCCGGTGTCTGACAATTTCAGTGGCTTTTCCGGTTAGGGAGAGTCGGCGGGGTTCCATGGCGATGGCCACCGTCGGCCGTTACCGGTCGTCGTTGACAGCAGCAGTCGGCCCAATAAACTGCCAACCCGAGCGTCTGGCGGCCCAGGGAAGCAGTTGCCTCCATGGGTAAACAGGGAACACCGGTGCAATTCCGGGACGGCCCCGCCGCTGTGACCGGGAGATTGCCTGATTTCGAAGGCTGGTTTTCACGCCGGCTGCGAACTATGCGATCGACCCAGCCGACTTTCCAAGCCATTGTGGTGCATGTCACATGCCCTGCGAGAAGGCGTCGGCTGGATCTGCCCGGGAGTCAGAAGACCTGCCAGCGTTCAGTGGCGCACGTGCGGCTGCGAGGGCGGTTTCACGGGCACGGCTCGCGTGAGTGGGCTGCTGAGCGATCTCAAAAAGCGTGGCATCACCGACTGATTCCGTTGCGAAGTTGACGCTTCGCCGCGAGTGGTGAGGGCCGCATGGAGTGAACCATGGAAAAAAAGCAGGCTGCCCCTGGGTCGAATCGTGCGAAGGGGTCTCTGCGGAGACCAGACTGGGCCGGCTTTTCTCTCATTGAGCTGCTGGTGGTGATTGCCATCATCGGTGTCTTGGTCGGCCTGTTGTTGCCGGCAACCCAGTCAGCCCGTGAATCGGCTCGCCGCACCAGTTGTTCGAGCAATCTGCGGCAACTGGGTGTTGCGATGCATGGCTATATCTCGGCACACAACGATCGGATGCCGCCGCTCAAGGTAGACGATGACGATCGAATCGCTGATACCCTCGCGAATCCGTTTAACAATCCGTACGCAGGAAAAAGTACCTATTGGTTCGGTGAGGTTGACGAAAATCAGCCGGTTCTTGCTGATCGCCTCGACTTTGCGGGTGGCACGCTATCGCCCTTCATGGAGGGCAATGTCGACGCCTACCAATGCCCGAACTTTGGGCCTGATCAAATTGAGCAGGTTCGATATGGTCGGCTCGCAACTGGTTTTGATTACAACTCAAACCTTGGTCCGGGAACGGTCTGGGATTGGTCGAGTTGGCCGGGTGTTTCTCTTCAAGAACGGAATCTTCGGCATCGGTTGAGCAGGGTAGCGGAGACAACGCGAACGATTGCCTTTGCTGAGAGTGCGATTGTCTACTTCCTGGCACCCTATGCCCTTCGGGAAAACCTGGGTGGTCTGCAGATGCCGACGCAGACCGATCCCCAGGTGCATTTTCGCCATGCGGGTGACTACGCCAATGTGGTGTTTGTCGATGGACACGTGGAGTCGTACCCCTGGCGGTTTCGGGCTGGTCCGTGGAGCAGTGGGCCGCAAATCACGCAGATGAACTTTCATCGCATCGGCATCGTCTGTGACGGCTCGCCCGATGACGATACTGCGGCTGATGCCCTGTACGATCTTCATTAGCCAAGCGGGAGGTTTGCCATGAAAGACATTCGCTTCTGGGCGGCTGGTGCCGGTCTGACTCTGGCTGCCTGGCTGATCGTGCCTTTTGTTTTTCCCCCACGACCCCCTGCGGTGGCTGCGGAGGATATCCCGGTGATTCATTACGTCTGCCGGGAGTCTGGTGAAGTGTTTGAGCAGCCATTGACGGGCTCTCCGATCGAAAATCCTCAGACGGGTCGGCTCACACTCGTTCCGGCGGTCTACGATGCTCGTCGAAAAAAGTGGAAGCCAGGGCCACCGCTTGAGGTGATGCATCGGCAGGGGCTCCTGCAGCCAGTGCCGACAGAGTAATCTGCCCAGATGGCAGACTTTGCTCCGCACTCTGAAGACAGGCTGACTCTCCGCAAGAATGCGGTGGCGTGGGATCGACTCGCCGCCTCCGGTCAGCCGTTGGCCAAGCCAGCAGCCGATGCCGCGTTTGCCAATCCACGACAGTGGCTCGGCACCGGCGGCCCACCAGGAAGGCCCTGGCTGCCGGAAAGTCTCGTGGGGCTGGAGATTCTCTGCCTGGCTGCTGGCGGTGGCAAACACGGCCCTCTGTACGCGGCTGCCGGTGGTCGCGTTACGGTGGTCGATCTTTCTGCAGCCATGCTCGAGCTTGACCGGCAGGTGGCCCGTGAGCGGCGGATTGACCTCACCCTCGTCCAGACATCAATGGATGACTTGAGCATGTTTCCGGCGGAGCGATTCGATCTGATTATTCAGCCGGTCAGCACCTGTTACCTGCGAACCGTACGACGTCTGCTGGCCGAGGTAGCCCGAGTCTGTCGCCCCGGCGGGAGGTACCTGAGCCAGCATAAGGCCCCGCTGAGCCT
>Ga0181582_10004333_pt1 | contig 11477 bp, 6 predicted proteins | sample 071ome_32_FD_132438 | JGI IMG/M metagenome (GOLD analysis project Ga0181582, IMG submission 132438) | Coastal salt marsh microbial communities from the Groves Creek Marsh, Skidaway Island, Georgia - 071405AT metaG (megahit assembly) | ecosystem: Environmental > Aquatic > Marine > Intertidal zone... | reverse complement strand
GCAAATGATGATTTTGGCTTTGGACAGGCACGCGAAATTGAAATTGGTCAGGCGATTGCCCGCGCCCACCGCGTTTCCTATGTGGGGGAATTAGGCTGGGAGATTTATGTCAGTGCAGAAATGGCTGAACATATCTTTGATGTAGTGACGGAGGCCGGCGCGGATAAAGGGCTGAGACTAGCGGGAATGCACGTGCTGGATAGCTGCCGTATGGAAAAGGCGTTCCGCCATTATGGCCATGATATCAGCGATGAGGATCATATATTGGAAGCCGGGCTTGGCTTTGCTGTGAAAACAGATAAAACCCCTTCTCAATTTGGGACATTTATTGGCCGCGATGCCGTGCTACGAAAAAAAGAAGCCGGGCTGGACAGGCGCTTACTGCAATTCCAGCTAGAGGATGCAGACCCCCTTCTCTATCATAATGAGCCGATTTTAAAAGATGGCAAAATTGCCGGCTATCTGACCTCAGGTAATTACGGCCATTATTTGGGCGGGGCTGTGGGTCTGGGCTATGTCGCCTGCGAGAGGGATGAAAGCCCGGCCGATATGCTGGCAGCCAGCTATCAGATAGATGTGGCAGGAAAGCTTTGCACCGCCAAAGCCAGCCTGAAACCGCTCTATGACCCAAAAGGCGAGAAGATGAAGGGGTGAGATGTGAGAATAAGATTCTATCCATTTGGACAGGGTTGTTTTTACTTCAACTGTTAATCTGTGAAAACTGACAGCTATTAGTGAGCATCAGGCATCTGCTTTTTAAGTTTCTGGAATAAATAGATTTACGGTTTATCAGCCGCCTTTCGCTTGATTAAACACCTGATTAAACAGTGAAAAAATAAAATGTTTTTATCGCAAAAGAGATGGTTTGATCCAGACCTTATCGGAATAACGCCCGATGACTTGCCCCGGTTTAAAGTTCCTACCCTTCAACAGCGACAGCGTGCATATTATAAAAATATGTTGTCCTATTTCATGAAATCATGTTCTGAAATCAATGCAGAGATGGGTTCGGAATTTGAAGAAGAACAGCGTATCCAAATGAAAAAAATAAACAGGTTTCACAGGCATAAGGTCAATTTGATTACAGCCTGGAGGCGGTAATTATTATTATCCCTATCATTATCAAAGCTGCTCAAGGATATCTTCGAGAAATATTTTACCAGATCATCTTAAAATCTGCCCCTACCCCGCTATGCCAGCAAGGGCGATAGAGGCAAGGCGCGCGGCAGGCGGGTCAGCCCGGCTGGTCAGCAATATCGGTACAGCGCCGCCCAGCACAATTCCAGCCGCACAGCCACCGCCCAGATAGACCAGCGCTTTATACAGGATATTGCCGCTAACAATATCCGGTACTAGCAGACAATTAGCGCTGCTAGCAACCGCATCACCTGTAATCCCCTTTGTCGCTACCGCATGGGCAGACAAGGCGAGATCAAAAGATAACGGCCCTGAAATATCGGTATCAACAAGATGGGTTTTTGCCCATTTCGCGCGTTCAGCTGCCACCATAGAGGCTGGCATGGATTCAATCGGTGTTTCTGTAGCCGATAATATCGCCAGTTTCGGGCGCGTATGGCCCAGCTTTTTTGCCAGCGCGCACATCTCGACCATAGACTGGTTCTGGGTTTTTTCATCCGGCAAAACATTCACAGCCGCATCCGATACCAGGATAGGCCCTGCCCCGCTATCAGGCGGATAAATCGCAAAAATATGCACCAGACGATTACCAATACGCAAACCCACCTCGCGGTTGAGCAAGGCGGCCATAAACACATCTGTATGTAACTGGCCTTTCATCACCGCCCCGATAGGCAATGCAACAGGCTCTGACAGGCCAGTTTCTGACAGACTTGCTTGCAACAGGCTGGCAGCTTTGGCAGCGGCCTCTGCCTCGCCATTGCTATCGATGACAGTGATATTTGATAAATCCCAGCCAAGCGCGGCGGCTTCTGCCTCAATACTGTCAGTCTCGCCCACCAGAACAGGCTGGGCAATCCCTGCCTGATAGGCATGAAAGGCTGCTTCCATTGGCAAAGGAGCAGATGCCCGCACCACCAGCAAATTTAGCCTGCCCTTATCGCGTGCCGCTGCCAACAACCCTTGGGGGCATTCTGCCTGCACAGGGCGAATAAAATTCTGTGCAGGCGTTTTGGTGTCTGTTGGCGGTAATGTCATTGCAAGAGAAAGGCCGGGACAGGTTTCTAGACGTTTTGCGGACGGAAATCAGCCGGGTCAATACCGGCCACCGCAACAGGTGTCTTCATCGCATCGCGGCGGAAAGGCTCGCCTAGTTCCTGATTCAGAATAACTTCGATAAAGGTGGTTTTCTTATCCTTCATCTGGGCGGTAATCGCCTTGTCCAGGACTTCGCTGAGTGCGTCCATGCTATCAACCTGCACCCCTTCCAGACCGCATTGTTTGGCGATCCCGGCATAGGTGACATCTGTATCCAGCTCTGTGCCGACAAAATTATCGTCAAACCACAGAGTTGTGTTGCGCTTTTCTGCCCCCCACTGATAATTGCGGAAGATAACCATGGTAATAGGTGGCCATTCATTGCGGCCAACCGAAACCATTTCATTCATCGAGATACCAAAGGCGCCATCACCGGCAAAACCGACAACCGGCACATTCGGACGAGCAATTTTTGCCCCGGCTATCGCAGGAAAGCCATAACCACATGGCCCAAACAGACCGGGTGCCAGATATTTCCGCCCTTCTTCAAAGGTTGGATAGGCATTGCCGATAGCACAGTTATTGCCGATATCCGAGCTGATAATCGCTTCTTTTGGCAAGACAGAGGTAATAGCGCGCCAGGCCATGCGCGGGCTCATCTTTTTTGGCTCTCTGGTGCGGGCTCGCTCATTCCATGTTGTGCCCGGATCATCATCTTCATGTGTAAGAGAGGTTAATTCCTGTGCCCATGCAGATTTGGTCTGGGCAATAACCGCCTGGCGGCTGGTACGCCCCTTTTCGCCAGCATTACTGCCCAGCTTTGCCAGAATAGAAGTAGCAACTTTTTTGGCATCGCCAATAATGCCTACAGTCACAGGCTTGGTCAGACCGATACGATCCGGATTAATATCCACCTGAATAATTTTGGCATCTTTTGGCCAGTAATCAATGCCGTATCCCGGCAATGTAGAGAACGGGTTCAACCGTGTCCCTAATGCCAAAACCACATCGGCCTTGGCGATCAGTTCCATTCCGGCCTTTGAGCCATTATAACCAAGAGGGCCGGCAAAAAGCGGGTGCGAGCCTGGAAAGGCATCATTATGCTGATAGCCGCAACATACAGGAGCATCCAGACGCTCTGCCAATGCCATAGAGGCTTCAATTGCTCCGCCAATAACCACCCCTGCTCCGTTCAGCAATACTGGAAATTCTGCTTCTGAAAGCATCTTTGCAGCTTGGGCAATCGCTTCCTCGCCGCCGGAGGGACGCTCAAAACGCACCACTTCCGGCAGGTCAATATCAACAACCTGTGTCCAGAAATCGCGCGGTACATTGATTTGTGCAGGGGCGCTCAAGCGAATAGCTTGCGAGATCACCCGGTTCAATACTTCTGCAATACGCGATGGGTCACGCACCTCTTCCTGGTAGGCGACCATATCCTTGAACAGTGCCATTTGTTCCACTTCCTGGAAGCCGCCCTGGCCGATGGTTTTATTGGCCGCTTGCGGGGTAACCAGCAATAAAGGGGTATGGTTCCAGTAAGCTGTTTTCACAGGGGTTACAAAATTGGTAATGCCAGGCCCGTTTTGGGCAACCATCATACATACCTTGCCAGATGCACGGGTATAGCCATCTGCCATCATGCCGGCGTTACATTCATGGGCAGCATCCCAAAAAGTGATGCCCGCTTTTGGAAACAGATCGGATATTGGCATCATCGCCGAGCCAATAATCCCAAAGGCATGTTCAATCCCGTGTCTTTGCAGCACTTTCACAAATGCTTCTTCGGTTGTCATCTTCATGATGTGCTCCTTTAAATTTATTTACGCGCCGGATGGATGTGCCACCCCTGCCCCTATTTGCGTCATTATTTTTCAATGGCAAAAGGAGCGTGAAAAATTACCCGAACCCAACACCAAAGTCCCAAAAAATAACCGCCTAAAACAGGGATAAATGGCAGGTTCCTGCCCTATAGCTATGTAGATGTCAAATCGGTATGTCAAGCCCATCAAGACATAGAATTTCACGCCTTTTTCAACCGGCGGCAAATCCCGCAAAATGCCGCCGAAAAATATCAATAATGTGAAACTTTTTAGCAGAATATTCGAACTTTTCCCGTTTCATATTTCAGAAGCTGAAAAAGCCTGATTTAAAGCGAAATTTAGTTGACTTTTATCTTCTGCCCCCCCTTAAGATAAAGGTCTGCATCCATCCTGGGTTTTGCGGATGCATAAGATTTAAATATATCACCCATAATTGCTCGCAGGAGGGTCTCATGCCTTTTGATGTCAATTCTCTCGAAAATCACTGGATGCCCTTTTCCGCCAACCGTGATTTCAAAGCCAATCCGCGTCTGGTTGTTAAGTCAGAAGGTATGTATTGCTGGGATTACAAGGGCGGCAAATTAATTGATGGCTCATCCGGGCTATTTTGCACCCCCGCCGGGCATGGACGCACCGAAATCGCCGAAGCGGTTTATAAACAAATGCTGGAAAATGACTACACACCGCATTTCCAGCTGGGTCATCCCGGTTCTTTTGAACTGGCCGAGCGTGTATCGCGTTTCCTGCCTGAACCAATGAACCATGTGTTTTTCGTAAATTCGGGCTCTGAATCAGTTGAAACCGCGATGAAGATTGTCATGGCCTATCATCGGGCAAATGGCCAGTCCCAGCGTCTGCGTTTTGTCAGCCGCGAGCGGGCCTATCACGGGGTAAATATGGGCGGTGTATCGCTGGCCGGGATGGTCAAGAACAGAGAGACCTTTCCGGTAACCCTGCCCAATATCGTTACCATGCGCCACACCCATACCCCGGAACAGGCCTTTACCAAAGGTCAGCCGGCGACAGGGGCAGAGCTGGCAGAAGATTTAACGCGCATTTGCGAAACCTATGGCGGTAGCACTATTGCAGCTGTTTTTGTTGAGCCAATTGCCGGTTCGACAGGCACATTGGTGCCGCCTGTTGGCTATCTCCAGCGTTTGCGCGAGATTTGTGACGAACATGGCATTTTGCTGGTGTTTGATGAGGTCATCACCGGCTTTGGACGCACAGGCAAAGCCTTTGCTGCCGAAACCTATGGAGTAACGCCGGATATCATCACTATGGCAAAGGCGCTGACCAACGGGGCGATCCCGATGGGGGCGGTAGCCACAAAAGATGAAATTTATGAAACAGTCACTAATGCCTCGCCTGAAAATGCTATCGAGTTTTTCCATGGCTACACCTATTCTGCCCATCCGGCAGCCTGTGCTGCCGGCATTGCCACCCAGAAAATTTATGAAAAAGAAGGCCTGTTCGAAAAATCAGCAAATATGTCTGAATATTTCCTGGAGGCTGTCTGGTCGTTGCAAGGCCACCCTCTGGTAAAGGATTTGCGTGGTTTTGGCATGATGGCGGGGGTTGAGTTGCATCATGACGGGGTTGCCGGTCGCCGTGGAACACAGATGCAAAAAGATATGTTCTGGAATGGCCTGCATGTGAAATTTACCGGCGATAACGCTATTCTTGCCCCTGCCTTTGTAGCAGAGCGCGCCCATATTGACGAGATTGTCGATAAATTCCGCAAAACGCTGGATGCCCATCTATAGAGCCGCAAAAATATTAAAAAATCAAAAGGGGCTGCAACGGTGACAGCCCCTTTTTTTATAACATCTTTTACGGCTTATTTACTTGCCGTAATAAAGCGCTACCACGTGTTCAGCTTCGGCAAAAAACAGCCAGCGTTCCACAAATAACCCGGTCATATGAAAACCAAAAGCCAGAATAGCGCACACCATTACAGGCGCGCCGAAAAACCCGGCCAGCACCAGCAGGATAAAGGGCAAAACAAACCCTAACCCCATTGAAATATAGCGCAATTTTTTGCCATGTTTGCGGCCAATTTCAAATACCATCTCTTTCATCAGATAATTTTTCGTCAGATGCGGGGCTTCAAATAATTTTATATCGGCATAGCCTGTCAGGCCGGTTGCACTGGCCAGACTTGATCCATCTGCATCGCGCCCTGTTTTATCTGCCCGTTGCCACCATAACAGCTTTATCACCCATGCCAGGATCAGGCTGGCCAACGCAATCTGGCCAGATGCCATATCTTGCGGCCTTACAAGGGCATATAAGATCATGCCGCTGGACAGGCTAAACCCCAGATAACAGGCAGGCGTTAAATGGCTATGCCAGCGCGGTACCGGCTTTAGCTGTGCATAGATCATCGCCGTTGCAAAGATGGTCAGCGCACATAAAAAGGCTATCAATATACCTATCCAGACAGGCGCTTGCCCGGCCAGAAAGGCGCTTCCCAGCCACAGCACAAAACAGCCCAATGTGAGAACAGAAAGTACCCCTTCGCGCGACAGCCACGAGCTTTGATATTGGCTAAATGCACGCCATGCCCGTTGCGGATTACCAAGATGAAAGGTTGAGGAAATCAGACCAGCACTGCTCAAACCAACTGCGATAATCGCAGCGGTAAACAGGCCGATATCAAATTCTGCCATCCCGAAAGATAGTGCCAGCGATAATAGCGCGATAAGGCCAAAGCCTGCACCTGAGATGGTGGTAAAGAAAATAACCGATTTAGCTGGATGCATGAGAATAAATTTCCGCAGATAAAGAGTTAAAATTTCCTGTTAGAGACGGGAAAGCGCTGTATCAAGCCAGCCAAGAAAACCACCCTGGGCATTACTGGCATTATCTTGTGCCAGTTTCACCAGATTGGGCGCGTCATCTTGCGACCCTGACTGACAGGAAGCTGTCTTCGGGCGGGGCGGCAAATATTTATTAACCGGCCGATTGCCCTGTTCTGGCATCAGATCAACACCGCCGCGCTCGGCTACCATGATAGATACCTCCGATTGAGGGTCAGCCAAATCCCCGAAATGACGGGCATTTGCGGGGCAGCTGCGCACACAGGCTGGCACTCTGTCCTCTTCTGGCAAATTATCATTATAGATACGGTCAACACAAAGCGTGCATTTTTTCATCACCCCGGCCGCCTCATCCATCTCGCGCGCGCCATAGGCACAGGCCCAGGCACATAGCCCGCACCCGATACAATGATCTTCATTAACCAACACAATGCCATCTTCTGCCCGCTTATAGGACGCCCCTGTCGGGCATACGGTTACACATGGGGCATCCTCGCAATGCAGACAGGATTTAGGGAAATGCACAATCCGTGCATCAGATGGCATAGCCTTGCCAGCGTCATCCATAGGGATAGCTTCAAAACTGTGAATACGGTTCAGCCAGGTACCGCTTGGCTCTGCGCCATAGGGATCCTGGTCAGATAGCGCATTGCCATAGCCGCCTGTATTCCATTCCTTGCAATTAACCGCACAGGCATGACAGCCAACACAGATATCCAAATCAATGACCAGCCCGAGCTTTTTAGCCGGCGTTTGCGGAAGCATTGTCATTCTGTCCACTCCTGTCCATAACGAAGGTCGCTCTGAGAGGTTTGTTTTAGCGGCTGCTGGGCAGGCAAGGCTGGCTCGCTTACTCCCTCGCCCTCTTCAGCCTTTTCGATATTGACGCGCAAATCATACCAGGCAGCCTGACCGGTAATGGGGTCAGAATTCGACCAGCGCAAGCCGTCACCTTTTCCGGGCAGTAATTCATGGATAAGGTGATTAAGCAAAAAGCCCTTTTTTGCTTCCGGAGCATCCGGCGATAGCGCCCAGGCTCCTCGCCGTTTACCAATGGCATTCCATGTCCACATGGTTTTGCTATTGACCGCTTCCATTCGCTTTATTTGAACCTTTATCCGGCCATGATGCGAGGTGACCCACGCCCAGTCATCATCTGCCAGCCCGGCCGCATCACAGATTGGCCCTGGCACATAAAGGGGGTTTTTCGTGTGGATTTGCCGCAGCCAGCTATTTTGTGACCCCCAGCTATGATACATCGCTGCCGGACGCTGGGTAATCGCATGATAGGGATAGCTATCTATATCTTCCAGCCTTTCCCCTTCAAAAGGGGCATACCAGTCTGGTAAGGGGTCAAAACAATTTTTAATCTGCTCTTTGATATGATCAGGCGGGATATGCGTACCATGACCGTTTGCGGCCAGCTGGAATTTGGCCAGCGGCTCAAGCCAAAGTTGGAAAATCACGGGCTGAGGGGCATCGAAAAAGCCCATTTTAACCGCCCATTCCTGATAATCCAGATTGGCGTGTTTGTAAAAACGCGCAGCTTCGGGAACTTCTTCCATCCAAAAGCCGCCATTATCGATATAGGCATCCAGCTGGTTCGCGTTAGGTTCGCCGCGTCCGGATGATTTACCATCCTCGCCCCTGAACCCGGCCAATGGCCCGATACCCGGCTTGCGCTGATGATTGATAATATAATCGGCATAATCTTTATAAAGGGGGCTGCCATCTTCGGCTGTCATGCCATTTAACCCTAAACGCCCGCCCAGCTCCAGCAATACAGACTGAAAGCCGCGCACATCCCGGTCTGGCTCTACCACTGGCCAGCGAATGGAATCTGCTACCGCATCCGGCTCGCAAATCGGCCTGTCCAATAGCGAGATACAATCATGACGCTCCAGATAGGTGGTATCGGGCAGAATGAGATCAGCAAAAGCTACCATTTCAGATTCATAGGCATCCGAATAAATTATCTTCGGGATAACATATTCGCCATCTGCTTTCTTTGCTTTCAGCATTTCCATAACGCCGCCGGAATTCATCGAGGAATTCCATGACATATTGGCCATATACATGAACAGAACATCCACCGGATACGGATCGCCCGCAAAAGCGTTGGAAATCACCATATGCATCAGCCCATGGGCAGAAAAAGGCGCATCCCAGCTATAGGCTTTATCAATACGCTGGGGGCTGCCATCTTCATTGACCAGCAAGTCTTCCGGCCCATGAATATAACCAAGCGGGGGGCCTGAAAGCGGGGTTTGAGCCCCTTTTGGACGGCCAGGTGCCGGATGGGCAGAAGACGGCTTTGGATAAGGCGGCTTAAAACGGAAACCGCCCGGACATTCCACTGACCCCAGCAAGATTTGCAGCAAATGGATAGACCGACAGGTCTGAAACCCGTTGGAATGGGCAGAAATGCCGCGCATGGCATGAAAGCTGACCGGCCGGCCGCGCATTTCATTATGCACCTCGCCTTTCCAGTCTGTCCATTTTTGTTTAATTACAATCTCTTCTTCAAAGGCTACCTTTGCCAATTGATAGGCAATGGATTTAATCTGGCTGGCCGGAATACCTGTAGCCTCGGCAACCGCATCAGGGCTGTATTTATCATCCAGATATTTATCGGCCATCAGGCGGAATACCGGACGGGCGCGCCGGCCATCTTCAAGTGTGACGCTTTCGCTCATCTCGGGCGTGATGTTTTTCTCGCGATAGCTACAGGCCTTGCCAGCTTTTTTATTCCAAATCAGGGCATCGCCTTGCGCATTACGGGCGAACAGGCCATCATCTGCCCCGCCCGGATTATCGATCACCAGCCAGGGCGCGTTGGTATAGCGGCAGAGATAATCAATATCCACCTTGCCCGCCCCTATCAATTCATGGATAAGAGCCAGAACAAATAACCCGTCTGTACCAGGCGTAATACCGACCCATTCATCAGCAATGGCATTATAGCCGGTGCGTACCGGGTTTACGGCAATGATTTTCGCTTTACGGGCTTTCAGTCGCGATAATCCCATTTTGATAGGGTTAGAATCATGATCTTCTGCCACGCCGAAAATCATAAATAATTTTGTGCGCTCCCAGTCAGGTGAGCCAAACTCCCAAAACGCACCGCCCATGGTATAAATACCCGCCGCTGCCATATTCACCGAACAAAAACCACCATGAGCGGCAAAATTCTGTGTCCCGAATTGCTGAGCCCACCAGCCGGTCAGGCCTTGCGACTGATCGCGGCCGGTAAAAAAGGCCAGACGTGACGGGTCTTGCTTGCGAATAGGGTCTAGCCAGCCAGTGGCGGTTTCCAGCGCTTCTTCCCAGCTGACAGGCTCAAACTTGCCTTCGCCGCGCTCGCCTACCCGGCGCATGGGTGTTCTCAGGCGTGACGGGGCATAATGCTGCATAATCCCTGCACTGCCCTTTGCACATAACACGCCCTGATTAACCGGGTGATCACGGTTACCCTCGATATAGCGCACCTTACCATCGCGCATATGCACATTAATACCGCACCGACAGGCACACATATAACAGGTGGTTTTTTTCACCTCGTCTGAAACTTTTTGCGAGGTGTTAATTTTATGCTGTGTCATGATGGTTATTTTACCAGAAAAAAATACTAAAAAAGCACATAGCCAGAGCCTAATACACTAATTTTACAACTAATTGAGGTCAAATTATCTATGCAAAATTTTTCATTTTTTTCCGGTTTTGTAAGAGAATATCGCCCCTGGTCTCAAAAATAACCGTTTTTTGAGAGGGGCAAAAAAAAATACACTTAAAATCAGCTGGAAACAGCTTTATTTTCCGAAACGGGTTTGGCCCGTGTTTCTGCGCGAATATTCAGAATATTTGCGGCCAGCACGACAAACGCCCCGATAAAGACAGGCCATTCCAGCGCCTCGCCATATAACAGTACCCCGACAAAGGTGATCAGGGGCAGGCGCAAAAACTCAAAAGGGGTAACAATGGTGGCCGGGGCAAGCTGCAAGGCGGTGGTGATACAAAAATGCGCACAAAGCCCGCAAATACCAATAATAACTACCCATAGCCATTCACTGCCTCTGGGCACATCCATTACCCCGTCATAGCCAGCGCAGATGATCCCGAAGATAGCCTGCAATACCGTCAGCCAGAACAAAATAGCGGTGATGGTCTCTGTTCGGGTCAGGATTTTTGTTGTCAGGGTTGCTCCGGCAAAACCAACCGCACATAGCGCAGCCGCGATTATGGCTGGATTGATATCGGAAAAATCCGGTCGCGCCACCACCAAAATACCAAAAAAGCCCATGGCGGCGGCCATAAATCTAATCGGGGTTAGGCGTTCGCCCAGCACAAAAGGCGCACATATAGCCACCCATAAGGGCGTGGAAAATTCAAACACAAACATTTGGGAAAGCGGCACATATAAAATGGCAAAAAACCATAAATTCTGGCCGGCAAAATGAAAGATGTTACGCACGATATGCAGTTTCAGATAGCGGGTTCTGACCTGGCTGATTGTGCCTGCCCGCCAGGCAAAAAACAGCACAATCGCAATACCGATAAAGGAACGAAAGGTCATAATCTCAAACGTATCCAGCTTGTCTGCCAGAGAACGGCCGGATATCGCCATCAGCGTAAAGGATATCATCGCCCCCATCATCCG
>Ga0181582_10004332_pt1 | contig 11478 bp, 5 predicted proteins | sample 071ome_32_FD_132438 | JGI IMG/M metagenome (GOLD analysis project Ga0181582, IMG submission 132438) | Coastal salt marsh microbial communities from the Groves Creek Marsh, Skidaway Island, Georgia - 071405AT metaG (megahit assembly) | ecosystem: Environmental > Aquatic > Marine > Intertidal zone... | reverse complement strand
CTTGGTCATCGGGACCGAGATCACGGGGTTGTTGGGCAGGCCCTTGAAGGGCCCCTCCTGACGCGCGAACTCGGAGCGCACGTCGAGGAACTTGTACCCGGCCTCGTAGAGAGCCTGCGGGGGCGGCGGGGGGCGGGCGGCTCGCGGGAGGGGACGCGCGCGGGGGGTGGGGAGGGGCACGCTCCCGGGTCGGCGGGTGGGGGGACTCACGCGGGCCTCCTCGGCGTCAGCAACACCCGCTTCGGGGAAGGCCTCCTCGGTGATCCGCTGGAAGGTCGGGTCGGGGAACATCCGCACGGCCTGGAGCTGTGCGCGCTCGTCGGAGTGCTGGTAACCCTCGTTCGTGATGGAGTCGAATCGGTCGTCGTAGAAGAAGTTGCCGCCGCGGGCGACCACGCGCCTGCGTTGGGAGGGGGAGCTGGGGGGGTGGGGTGATGGGGGGGTACCCGGGGGGGAGGGGGCTGGGGAGCGGACGCGAAATGAAAGGGGGCGGTACACGGACCGGGAATCGCCCTGCATCGGGGCTCAGGGGCTCAGGGGACGCCCGGGCCGGGGGGGGACGAGAAGCCTCGGGGACACAACAACCGCGGGCCCGGGCGCGGTAGGGCGCGCCCCGCAGGAGCGATCTCCGGCGCGCGCGCCCTGGGGAACCCGCTCCCGACGCGCGGGCAGAGTGTCCCGGATACGATCACGCGGTGCGACGAGGGTAGGGTCAGGGAGGGGACGGAGGGGATGGATGGTTATCATCCCCGGGCGTCACGGCGGGCGGGGAAACCCCTCGCTTAACACAGTGTATGCGAGATAATCACCTCTGAGCCCGCTGAGGGCGGGCGGAAGCGCCGCTAGGGCGGGCCGTGACGGCGACGCGGGCGACGTTCATGGTCATCGACATCTTCGCGGGAGCAGTGGGGAAATGAGACCGGCGTGTCCACACTCGTTTTCATTAACGATATATGCAGCCGCGTCGACCGGGCTTTTACCCTCCCGGGTGGGTGTGCGCGGTTCCGCACGCTTGCTCATGGGCACGACATGGCCCCGGGGAAGACGGGGGTGGCACGGGGGTCGGTGCGCCGCGGGGGCGGGGCCCGGGCACGATCCGCCCCACCCACGTCCCCTCAAGCTCTCCTGGCCGGCCCCGGGCAAACGCGTCTGCTTCAACAGCGCGCCCGCCCGGCCCCGGGCGCGGCGCCCGCTGCCCAGCTCCCCGGCGCGGGACCTGCGCCCGCGCCTCACGGCGCCCCCGCTGCCCCCCCCGCCCCCGGGAGGGCCCCGCCCTCCGGGGCGGCCGACGACGCCCCCGCGGCCCCCGCGACGGTCCCGATCCCGGGCACCCCGGGGACTCCGATGCTGGGGACGTTGGCCCCCGCCGCTGCCGTGGCCGGGGCCCCGCTCACGATCCCCTGGATCCCGGTCAGCGCGGAGACGTCGGCCACGTTCACTCCGGGGAACGTGATGCTCGGGATGGCCGTGGTCGGTACCACCGGCGCCGGCACCGACGCGTACGTGACGGCCGGGTCCGCGATCGGTGGCTCGACGCCGGCGTCCTTGAGCGCCTGGTAGAGTCTCTGCAGGTCCGACAGCATGCGCGCCTTGTCCTCGCGGAGCTGGGCGAGCTCCGCGGCGCGCCCCCCGAGGCCCTCGGCCCGGTCCTCGGCGGAGGGGCCCCCGTCCTCCAGGAACTGCCGGATCTCCCCCGTCGCCATGGCCCTGACGATCTTGGCGAGGGTGTTCCGGCTCGCCTCCCCGCGCTTGCCCTTCCCGCCCAGGAGCGGTCCGAGGAGCTTGCACTCCTCGACGAGCATCTTCTCGTGCTCCTTCGTTTCCAACCTCCCCGAGAACCGACCCTGCGGGGGTGCACGGGGGGGGTGGGCAGGGCTCGGGCAGGGACCCGGGGCCGGCCCCGCCCGGGGAGGGGCGCGGACGGGGCGAACGGGCGAGGGGAGCCGCGAGGGGAGCCGCGCGGGCGTCCTGCCCCGGGGGAGCGGGGACGCAGCGCGCCGGAGGGGGCAGGACGGGCGGCCCGAGGGAGGGGGGGAGCGTTCACAGCTCTCACCTGAAGGTGGGGCTTCTTCCCACCCCTGGATCCGCCCCTTCCGCCATCATCGTCGTCGTCTGCAGGGCACACGAAGAGGGATACGCCATTTTGTGGTGGGCAGAGCGGCATCACGCGGCCGTCCGGGAAGATCGGGTGCGCGGAAGACAGGACCCCGGGGATGTGGGATGGCGAGGACCAGGGCCGCGCGGGGGGGGCGGGGGGGGACGGGGCCGGGATCTCCCTGCGGTGACAGGTGTATCGAGGGGGTATGCGCGCTTCTCACCCTGACCGGAGGCCCCGATGGTTAGGAGGGCGTTCAGGCCCGAGGGAACCCCGAGCACCCCGCCCGGGAGCCCAGCGAAGGGGAACTGGAGTCCGGGGACAGTCTGAAGCGCGTTCAGGTCGATCCCGGTCGTCTGCCCCGGGAGGACACCAGAAAAAGGGATCTGAAGGGCCTGGACACCCTCCGTGCCGGGCACCGCCGGAGCCATGGCCGGGACAGCGACGGACGTGGTGGGGAAGGGCACCGCGGTGACAGGGGGGGCCGCGACGGTCGCCGGGGGCACGCTTGCCACGGATGCAGGGGGCAGGCCCCCAGCCGTAAGACCCTCAGACTTCACGGGATCCATTTGGATGCCCCTCGGAAGCGCCTCGGAAAGGGAGCGAAGGCGCTATGTATCCTTTTGTGACACGCTTCGAACGGGGACGCGATTTCTGGGGACGAGGGTGGTCCGATTCGCCTCCTTCTTCGCGTGTATGTTGTGTTGTTGGGGCTCGATCGCCCGGATGAAGGAGTGCCCTTCAAGGGGCGCCGGAAGAGGCGGGGGACGCTGGGAAGTTTCTCGTTCTGCCGGGCGCCCGACTGGAGCAGATCGCGGAGATTTCACGCCGGGGCTTTCCTGAACCGGGGCGGGGACGGCACCGTCCTACAGATTTCGGTGAACTCTCTCAACTTACAACACCCCCGGCGGCACAGGTCTCGATCAATCAGAGAAGGACCCCTTCCCAGCGTCCCCACGTCCCCATCACCATGTCCCGCCAGGCGATCCGTCAGCTCGCTCGCACCTTCGCGAGCGGCACCGGCTCCCTCCCCGAGCGCAAGGTTGCCGTTCTCGGTGCCGCCGGTGGCATCGGGCAGCCCCTTTCCATGCTCATGAAGGTGAGGAGCCCCCCCCCTTCACATGCTCCAGCCCCAAGGAGGCTGCGTGGGGCGGTGGCGTGATGCCCGCCCTATTTGGCACCCCGTGCGGCGATCCCGATGCACAACGGCGGTAAATCCCGCAATATCGGGGCGAGCTCCGCTGGGGAAGCGCTAGACCCCGGACGGAGGCAATATTGGCGACCTCGTCTCGTGTGCAGATGAACCCCCTCGTCTCCGAGCTCGCCCTCTACGACATCGCCAACACCCCCGGTGTGGCCGCTGACGTCGGTCACATGAACTGCCGCGCCAAGGTTACGGTGAGTTGGGGGGCGCTCTGCGGCCCCGGAGCCCTAACTGTTGCCCCCCTGTCGAGGGAGTATTGTCATCTGACGGGGGGTACCGCAGCGTCACACGATAATCTGACACGTCAAAATCGACGACCCGCGCCATTGGGATCGGTCCCGGCCTCGTATGTGTGCCGTGCGCGGAGAGTGCCGAGTCGTTGGGTCGCCCCCTTCCCCCCCGGTTCCGGGGATCCAAACCCGTGCCCCGCCCCTCCCTCTTCCCGCAGGGCTACGCCGGCGAGGAGCAGCTCGCCGACGCCCTCAGGGGCTGCGACGTCGTCGTCATCCCCGCCGGTGTGCCCCGCAAGGTGAGAGAAACCGGCGGCGACGGTGCTGCCACCCCCGGAAGCGGCCCCCCCTCCGACCCCGCCCCGTGCCCCCGGCCCGCGCGCCAGCCCGCTCCTCCCCCGACGCCGGCCACTCCCGCCCCACGCGCAGCCCGGGATGACCCGCGACGACCTCTTCAACATCAACGCGTCGATCGTGCGCAACCTGGTCCAGGCCGTCGGCAAGCACGCCCCCGGCGCCATGATCAACATGATCTCCAACCCCGTCAACTCCACCGTCCCGATCGCGGCCGAGGTGCTGAAGAAGATGGGCGTGTACAACCCCCGCAAGCTCTGCGGCGTGACCACCCTCGACGTCGTCCGGGCCAAGACGTTCTACGCGGAGAAGAAGGGGCTCAACGTGGCCGAGGTGGACGTGCCCGTGATCGGGGGGCACGCCGGGGTGACGATCCTGCCGCTCTTCTCCCAGGCGACGCCGGGCGTGGCGCTGAGCGACGAGGAGACGGTGGCCCTGACCACGCGGACCCAGGACGGCGGCACCGAGGTCGTGAACGCGAAGGCCGGCAAGGGCTCCGCCACGCTCTCCATGGCCTACGCCGGGGCCATCTTCGCCGACGCGTGCCTCTCCGGGCTCAACGGCGTCGCCGGCGTCGAGCAGTGCAGCTACGTCGAGTCGGACGTCGAGCGCGTCCCCTTCTTCGCCACCAAGGTCACCCTCGGCCCCGACGGCGTGTCCCGCATCCACCCCGTCGGCGACATCACCTCGTACGAGAAGGAGTGCCTCGACAAGATGATGCCCGAGCTCGAGTCCTCGATCGCCAAGGGCATCAAGTTCGCCAACACCCCCTGAAGGGGCCGCGACCCGGATGCCTGCTGAGTGAGGCCCTTGCGAGGGGAGACTGTGTCTGAGACTTGTGCCGCGCGCGCGCGTGCTTTGGGCTGTTTTTTTAGTCGGCGGCTCGGCCGGAACAACTCGATTGAATGTCGCCCAGTTGCCAGGCGTGCCCCGGGCCCGCGGGCCCGGGGTGGTGGGGCCGGCGCAGCCACTCCCCGGGGAGAGGAGAGGGCGCCCACTTCGGGACGCTCTCACACAACTGAGGGGGAGGGCGCAGCTCTCGGCCTCCGGCGCTATGGAACGAGGCGCCTGAAAAAAAATACATCACACTGCCAGGGCATCCCGTAATATTTCACGAGTGTTGCCGGGGGGTGGGCAGCGGGGCGCAGCCCCGGCCCAGCGCCACGCCCGCTCAGTCCGTCTCCGAGTCCTCCTCGTCGGACTGCAAGTCCTCGTCCTCCTCGTCGCTCTCGTACCGCCGGCCGCCGCGCCAGTCCTCGTTACCGGCGGGCCCCGGGGCTTTCCGCCGGATCCCCCGGCCCCCGCTCCCGTTCCCGGTCCCGTCATCGAGGCCCGTTAGGTCCCCCGTCCCGCTCGCCAGGGGGCCCTCAGCCCCGGCGACGACTGTCCTGGCGTACCCGGCGTTGGCCTGGACCCCGCGGGCCCGCTCCTCGGACCCGCGCAGCCGCCTGCGTAGCGACTGCCCCTGGGGGGCCACCGCCTGCGAAGGGGGGGGGCGTGCGCGAGGGGGTCAGCGCTGGTCCCGCATCGAGGGTCCCTGGCGCACGAACTGGCGCCCACGTCGACGATTCATGGGTTCAGGCAGCTACGATCGCAGTTTGGGGGCGGGCCGTCACAGCGCCGCCCGGTCGGGGACACCCCTTCAAGGCGAGGGCGCCTGCATGCGCAGGGGGGGCCGGGAATCGCCGGAGCCTCACCTGGAGGGTGGCCGCCCGGTGCGCCGCACCGTTGCTGGTAGACGCTCTCACCCGGTGTGACCTTCCCACACGCCCCTTCGGCTCCCCGGACGTCTGCGAGAGGACGATCGCGGGGGGCTGAGCTCGGGCAGCCGCAAACGTGGGAGGGGCCGGGGCGGGCGACTGAGTGGGGCCGGATGCGCTGAGCGGGGGGGGAGCAAGTGGAGTCAACATCATGTATCAATGTGCGGCGCGAAAATCCCCCAGGTGCCTCCGGCCAGCCGCGTGCGGCGTCCCGAACCGAACACAGTGGATGGGCTAGTTGATCCACTCCGCGGGGTGACAGGGAGGGAATCCGAGGGGGTGAGGGGGGTGTCTGGGGTATCATTATTTCCGTAACGTGGCACTCACCTCCTCGCTGGGGGAACAGCTGCCCGAGGGGGGTGCGCGCAGTCGCGCCCCTCTCGAGGATGGCGGGCCACAGAGCTCCAGGGGCGCGCCGTAGAAGGCGCTGAAGTCGTGGGCGATCTCCGCGCTGGCCATAACCGCCCGCACCCGACCTAGACGGCTACTCCGCCCGACGCTCACAGAGTGGTCGAGACCACGGGGGCAGGAGGAGGCCGGGGAGAAGGTGGGGAGCTGGGGGGGCGGGATGAAAGACCGGCCCGCGGCGACCGGGGCCCCGTGTCGGCTACCCGCATCCATATTCCTATCGAATATATTCCGTTGGGACCGCCCCGAGACGGACGGCTGCCCGACGCGCGACATCTTCGGAACCGTGATGAGACCCTCGAAGGAGAAGCAGACTTGTTTTTCGCGTTCCCCTTCTGGGAGGTGCCCCTCTCAGGTCTGAAACCTCCCCGCTCACCGTGGGGTCACGCGCACTAGAGGGGAGAGCCAGTGGGCGGGAGAGCGGGGAGGATTCGCTCCAAAGAGTCATGTCCGTCATGGGGAGGAGGGACAGGGAAAAATGATTTGGTTTGGGGGGGTTCTTTTACCATCGGGATGTGGTTTGTGTGGTAGTGGGTACAAAATAGGCCCGGTCTCATCTTCACTACGTGCAGCACGTTGCTCCACCTCCTGCCCGTTAGTATGAACCTCGCTCTCCCCTCCAGCGCCTCCCTGGTCGTCGCGTGGGGGGGCCTGAGGCACCAGGGAGTCGCTCGCCCAGCCCCCGCCACAGTACGCTGCATCGGTATGACACGCCGGCGAGTAGGGAGCCCCGTGGAGGCCTCCGCCCCCGGGGAGAGCGTCAGGCTCCTTGGCGCCCTCAACGTGGAGGGCCCTGCGAGGTTTGTGGGGACGCGCGCGGCCGCCGATGTCGAGGCTGGCGGGTCGAGCGGTGAGTACGAACACGAATTCGACCGGCAGTCCCGCCCCGGGATCCGTGCCGGGCCTGCACCAGCCCCCGGGCCCCGCTCAGATTCAGGCGTCGGGGCTGCGTGCCAACGACCCTGAACAAAACAGCGCCCGCGTGCGACGTGGGAGGCGCCTCGCCCGGTTCCCCTCCCGCGTCGCGGATATCGTGTCATATTTCGTCCCGTAAGACCCCCCGAAGCGCGGGATCTCGCCCCCCGCGGGGGCGGGGGGTGCCGCGGGCCCCTAACGACCGCCGGCCCCCGCGCTCCCTGCGCGCAGGGAACGGGAGCTACGGGACGGCCATGCTGAGCGTGGCCGTGGCGTGCATGGGGGGCTTGGCCTTCGGGTACCACCTCGGCGTCGTCAACGGCCCCCTCCAGGCCATCGCCGCGGACCTCGGCTTCGCCTCGGAGGCCGTCAAGGCCGGCCTGGTGGTGTCGAGCGTGCTCGTGGGGGCGACGCTGGGGAGCGTCTCGGGGGGCGCCGTGTCGGACACGCTGGGGCGCCGGGGCGCCCTGATGGCCAACTGCGTCCCGCTCGCGGCGGGGGCGCTCCTCTGCGCCGCGGCCACGTCCCTCAACGCCATGGTCGCGGGGCGCCTCGTCTCTGGCTTCGGCATTGGCCTGGCGTCGGCCGTGGTGCCGCTGTACATCTCCGAGGTCGCGCCGCCGGCGCTGCGCGGGTCCCTGGGGAGCGCCAACCAGCTCTCCATCTGCGTCGGGATCCTCGCCGCGCTCGTGGCCAACGTCGTGCTCCCGGCCGCGCAGTGGCGGACCATGTTCGCCGTCGCCGCGGCCCCCGCCGCCGCCCTCCTGGGCGGCATGCTGGCCCTCGCCCCCGAGACCCCGGCCTTCCTGCAGCGCGCCGGCCGGGCCGCCGAGGCGCAGGCCGCCGCGGAGAGGCTCGGGTCCAGCCTCGCCGAGCTCGCCGGGCCCAAGGGCGCCGACCCCGCCGACGCCGGCAGCGCCTTCGCCCAGCTCGCCACCAAGTACCGTCGTGCGCTCGGGGTCGGGGTCCTCCTCTTCCTCTTCCAGCAGTTCGCCGGGATCAACGCCATCGTCTACTTCTCGTCCAGCGTCTTCACGCAGGCCGGCGTCGCCAACGCCACCGTCGCCTCCGCCGCCGTCGGGCTCTTCAACATCCTCGGTGAGCCGCGCCGCCGGGGGACCCGGCTTCCCCGGCCGCCCGGCCCCGGCCGCCCGGTCCCGCCCCCGCACGCGCCCCCTCTCGCGCCCCCGGCCCCGCCCCCGGCCTTGTCCCTGGACCCGCGCCCCCCCCGCCCCCGGCTGGCGCGCAGGGACGGTGGTCGCTGGCGGGCTCATGGACCGCGCGGGGCGCAAGCAGCTGCTGTCGGGGTCCTTCCTGGCCATGGGGGCCTTCATGGTCCTCCTGGCGGCCTCCATGACGGTCCCGGCGCTCGCGCCCCTCTCCGGGACGATCGCCCTGGTGGGCACCCTGGGGTACATCCTCGCCTTTGCCCTCGGGTGCGGGCCCGTGCCCGCGCTGCTGTCGTCCGAGATCTTCCCGACCGCGGTCCGCGGCGCCGGCATGTCCCTGTGCCTGCTCACGCACTGGGTCGCCAACTTCTGCATCGGGCAGTTCTTCCTCGTCGCCGTCGAGTCCGTGGGCCTCCCGTCCGTCTACCTCTTCTTCGCCGCGGTCTGCGCCGCCGGCGCCCTCTTCGTGCGCGGGCCCTCCGTCCCGGAGACCAAGGGGGCCTCCCTGGACGAGATCCAGGCCCTCATGGCCTGACGGGAGCCGCTTGAAACGCGACACGCGCGCGGCGCGCCACGGGGGCCGGGCCGCGCCCCCGCCGCGCTGTTCAACGCGCCGGGGCTCTCCCGACCGGCCGCGGTCCAGTCCCCCCCCCACTCCCGCGGCCCCGGCTCCCGCGGGGACGGGCCGGGGAGCGCGGGCCTCCCCGGGGGCGGGGCGCCCCGGCGGCCGCCCCGGCGGCGCCGGGCCGTCGCGTCACAGCTTCCACGCCGCCCCCCCGCTCTCCTCCAGCTCCCGCTCGGCCGCCTCCAGGGCCGCCCGCAGGCCCTCGTCGCCCGGGTCGGCGTCGAGCGCCAGCTGGAGGTTGACCGCGGCGTCCTCGAGGGCCTCGGCCCAGTCCAGGGACCCGGCGGGGAGCAGGGCGGCGAGCTCCTGGAGCGCCAGGCCGAGCTGCCGCAGGGGCGGGGCGGGGCCCCCGGGGGGCGCCGCCTCGGCCGCCTCGACCGCCACGGCGAACTTCTCGACGGCCGCCTCGTACAGCCTCCGCGCGCTCTCCCCGGACCGCGGCGCCGCCAGCCGCGCCCGGAGGCACAGCACGTGCCCCCAGTTGGTGAGGGCGCGGGGGTCGTCGGGGTCCGCCTCCAGCACCCGCCGGAAGCGCCGGCCCGACCGCGTCAGCAGCTCGGCCGCCTCCTCCTCCAGGCGCTGCCGCCCGCGCCGGGACGCCTCCTCCGCGGCCGGGCCGGCGCCCGCCGCCGAGGACCGCAGCGCCGCCCCCGTGCGCAGCTTCACCTGCGCCAGGGCCATCAGGGCGTTGCCCCAGTTCCCCAGCGCGCGCGCCGACCCCGGGTCCCCCCGCGCCGCCGCGGAGAAGCACAGGTCCGCGGCGCTCAGGGCCCCGCCCGCGCGCGCCAGCGCCTCGGGCCCCCCCTTCATCAGCGCCCGCCCCCGGCGCAGCAGCCCCAGCCCCTCCTGCGCCAGCCCCCCCCAGTCCCCCTCCTCCTCCATCGCCTCGACGAGGGCCGCCACCTCCTCCGGGACCCCGAGCTCGCCCGCGGGGGACGCGCCCCGGGCCTCGGCGGGCGCGGCCCCGCCGCCGGCCCCGGACTCCCCGCCCGCCGGCGACGCGTCCTCGAAGGACACGAGCCCCACCGGCGGCACCGCCGACGCGCCCCCGCTCACCCCCTCCCCGGCCGCCTCGAACCCGGCGTCCCCGTCGTACCCGCCCTCGTCCCCCGCCGCCGCGGCCGCGGCCGGACCGCCCCCGGCGGCCGCCTCCTCCGGGTACCCCACCGGGGACGGGGCCTCGGCCTCCTCCGGGTACCCCACCGGGGACGGGGCCTCGGCCGCCGCCGGGGCCTCGGCCGGCGCCTGGCGCCCGGCCGGCGGCGGGGCCCCGGCCGGCGCGGCCTCCACGGGCTCCAGCTCGCGCCCCGCGCCGTCCCCGGCCGCCGCGCGGCTCCCCAGCCACTCGGTGACGCTCGGGGTGGATCCGCCCGGCAGCCCCCGCGGCGCGGCGGCGGCGTCGGCGGCCGCCGCCCGCGCGGCCCGCAGCTCGGCGAGCGCGGCCGCCAGCTCCTCCCCCGCGGGCCCGCCGCCCGCGGCCTGCACGGCCTCCCGCAGCCCCCGCAGCTCCTCGAGCACCCCCGCCCCCGCGGCCGCCGCCGCCTCCGCCCGGAGGGCCTCCACGACGGCCCGGGACACCTCGTCGGCGACCGCCGCGAGGCCCTCGCCGGGCGCGGCGCCCCCCCCGCCCGCGGGCCGCAGCCCCGCCACGGCCTCGGCGACCTGGTCCCGGACCCCCGCCCCGACCCCCTCGGGCAGCGCCCCCAGCGCGTCCTCCAGGGCGGCCAGCCGGCGCCCCAGCTGCCCCCACTGCTCGTCCGACAGCTCCGCCGGCACGGGGCCGCGGGCGAGGCGCTCCCCGAGCAGCCCCGCCGCGCGGTCCACCGCCTCGCCCACCGCCCCCGCCGCCCCCTCGTCCAGCCGGTCCAGGCCCCGGGCCATCTCCGCCCGGACCGTCTCGCGCAGCGCGTCGAGGTCCGCCGCCGAGACGCGCGCCTCGGGGCCGGCGGGGACCAGGTCGACGCCGCCGGCCAGCCGGGACCCCGCCGGCGCCCGGGCGCCCAGCTCCCCCAGGTCGCGCAGGTCGCGCAGGTCCTGCAGCACGGCGGCCAGGGGCCCCGCGACGCGCCCGGCGGCGTCGCGCTGGGCGCCCTCGAGGCGCCCGAGGGCCGACTCGACGTCGGACAGGGTCGCTTCGAGCGCGTCGAGGCGGGCGCGGGCGCCGCCCCGGGGGTCGGACAGGGCGCGGGCCAGGGCGTCCTCCACGGCGCGCTCCACGGCGCGCTCCACGGCGCGCTCCGCGGCGTCCCGCGCCCCGGCCACGCCCCGCGCCGCCTCGCGCGTCGCCGCCGCCGACGCCACGACCGTCCCCTCCATCGCCGACAGCTTGGCCTCCACCCGCTTCATCTGCGCGGGGGAGGCCCACAGGCGCCCGCCCCGCGACGCCCGCTCCAGGGCCGCCGCCACGGCCGCCGCGCTCCGCTCCGAGTAGGTCCCCTCCACCGCCGCCGCCAGCCGCTCCAGCGCCGCCGCCTGCGCGCGGGCCGCGGCGGCCTGCCGGCGGTTGGCGGCGACCAGGGCGACGACGGGGAGCCCGACCGAGGCGTACGCGTACTTGACGTTGCCCGTGTAGATCGTGGCGCCGGCGCCCGCCACGGCGCCGAGCAGGGAGGCCGTCTCCAGCGCTGCCCACCTCCGCTCTGCCGGGGGGAGGGGAGGGGGGTTCGGGGGTTCGGGGGTTCGGTGGTTCGGTGGCTCGGGGGCGGGCCGGGCTGGACG